>Ga0180431_10005635_pt1 | contig 15176 bp, 13 predicted proteins | sample SS_ome_11_FD_132459 | JGI IMG/M metagenome (GOLD analysis project Ga0180431, IMG submission 132459) | Hypersaline lake sediment archaeal communities from the Salton Sea, California, USA - SS_1_MS_1 metaG | ecosystem: Environmental > Aquatic > Non-marine Saline and Alkaline > Hypersaline >... | reverse complement strand
TAGATTGTGACAGATTTTTCTCTGGGAGGATCGCTTGGAAGACGAGGTAAACTGGTATCAGTTGGTGAGTCTGAAAGTGATTCTACCAGGGAAAAAGATGTTGCAAGATGAGCTTCATTTACTTTGTAGACATCCTCTTTAAAGCTGATCATCGACCAATTTAGAGCAAAAAGCCAACAGACGATCACTTCCAGCCGAGTTCTTCTCTTCGTCGGGTATTCCATACGCAAGATAATCGCACCATTCCAGGTCACCGAAAAGTTTATATTGTAGAAATCTTTTCGCTTGATCCCGTTGATGGGCATCTGCAGGAAATATGGTCCTTGCAAAAGCCGCGATCTTGGAAATCAAGAAATCCCGTCGATAAAAGGGGGCAATTGAAGAATCATGAACAGGTAATTTGGAAACGTCTGATACATCTTTTGAATCGAATTCATGCGTGATTGTATTATATTTGTTATAATACCGCTTTCTTCCATGAATGTAATAGGGTTGAGAGATAACTAAATCGAACATCATCACTTCTTCAATGAGGTGTCGGGCGGCAGCTTGGACTTTCGGCTTTGTTTCCGAATTTTGCATCATTGCGTAAATGTGCTGCCTGCCGGAGGGAGCGCTAAGATGAATAGCCATAGAGATCCTTGGTTATTGAAGACCATTCTAACAAATCCTTGGATTATTCAGAGGCGACTTATCACATCACAGCAGGAATGATCCACCAAAACCCTAGAACGACGATGATGTAACAGCCGAAAGTGATCAACGCGCCAGCTTTAATCATTTCCCTGTGATCAATCAAACCCGTTCCATAAGCAATTGCATTAGGGGGAGTGGAGACTGGAAATACCATAGCGGTACTGCACATCAAGGCAATCGTCACCCCCATCAGCGTACGATGTTCAGGGGCCGCTTCCAAAGCAATTGGAATGATTAAAGCGGCTGTCGCAGTGTTGCTGATAAACAGAGAAAGCAATAGGGCAAAAGAAGCCAGTAAAATGACGGATGAAATGCCTTGCCATCCGTCGAAAAAGGAATCGATAACCCAATGACCAAGCCCAGAAATCTCAATTCCGACACCAAGCGCCAACCCACCCCACATAAGAATTAACACATCCCAATTGATTTGTTTAATGGAATTGCGGTCAATCAATCCCATCACCATGAGCGCTCCGACGGAAAGCAAAGCAGTCAATGGCTCGGGAATTCCATGAATCGGAGAAGAGACCCAAAGCACGATCGTTAATCCCGCTATGATTAAGGTTTCCCTCCCTTCCCTCTCCAAAGCCACGAAACTTTGTATACGGATAGGTAACGGATGATTTTCTCTCAAATAACTGAAATACATCACAGCCATGAGAAACAACAAAAGCGCCCCCATTAAAGGAACACAAAGGATCATCCAGCTGGTAAAATCAATGTAAATGTTGAAATCGCTCAGAAACCCCATTGCCATCGCATTTGGCGGAGTACCGATCGGTGTACCGATCCCTCCGATATTAGCGCTGAATGGAACCGAAAGCATTAATCCTTTCCGCATTGATGAGTTGATGTTTACATCCTGGATCACGGGGTGTAAAACTCCCAGCATGATCACTGTAGCTGCCGTGTTGGAAAGCCACATGGACAACAAAGCTGTACATCCCACCACCCCAAACAAAAAGGTAATTTGACTGGAAGACAATCGTTTTAAGAATTTTGTAGCTAAATACCGATCTGCACCATTTTTCTTCAAGGCTTCAGCTAAGATGAACCCGCCAAAAAAAAGCATGAGAACCGGACTGGAGAATGGAGCCAAAAATACCGTATACCCCTGTCTGTCCATTTCTAACACCCCTCCAGGCTTGGCCAATGAAAGACTTAAAAGAAGGACAATGACAAGCGAGGTTACGTAGACTGGCAATACTTCAAATGCCCAAAAACCTGCCGCAACCACAAAAACGGATGCACAGCGTCTCGCAGCTTCCGGACAAGATTCCGGCAATAAAAAATATGTACCGATGGCAACGGCAACAGTTAAGAATCCCGGAATCAATCGACTCATAGGCGTATGATAAATACATAGTTTTAATTGTACAGCTTTTGAGCAAAAAAAGACCCTGACGAAAGCCAGGGTCTCAAGGTTAGGAAAAGGAAAAAATTTAAGTTCTTAGTCTAAAACCGCGAAGGAAGTTAAAAAGATATCATCGCGGGATGTGTCCTGATCGGCAGGGAACTTAACCGTTGCAACATGCAAGTTGTTTCCTGAATCGATCGCTTTAATTCTTACAATTTCGTTAGTCTCTACGTTATATGCTGAAATCTCGATCACTTTGTCTCCGTTCTCATCTCTAACGCTTTTGTTCTGCAACTGATAGGGATAAGCAGAGTATTGTTTTCCAAGTTCGAACATCACTGTGTATTCATTGATATTTTTGATCGCTGGAACAGCTGTTGCCACTTCATAGTAAGCGCCGTCTTTTTCAGTCACTGTCGCTCCCCAGCCGTTGTTCACGCTCGTAAATACACGCTGATCGGGAAGCTGGATTTGAAAAGTCACCCCTTCAGATTCTTTTTTCAGCATTTTCCAGCTTTCGCCGTCCATTTCAACCTGATCTGCCATTTCAACGGCAACTCCGGTATCTGAACCGGCAATGTGGCGAATCTCTCTTATCGCATCTAAACTCTCAGACGCTGAGAGGCTCGCTCCAATCATGACTAGTGAAAATAGTGTGGTGATTAATTTTTTCATTTCCTTCTCCTTCCTTAACCTTATAATTAAAATTATATCTAATCATTGTAAACGATTGATTAAGAGCTATTTAAGATTGTATAAAGAAGAAAAAACTGTTATTTTCCTTTAGAAAACAAAATCATCCAGTTTGACAGACCAAACTGTTGAAAAGCTGTATAGCTCCCTGGATCAAAATGATGATGGACAGCGGGATAGTCGATTGAGATCTGGCTACCTGAAACATCGAGTTCGACAATATACAACCCGTTTAAAGGATGTTCGTCCCTCAACAAGATCAAATGCGGATCACCGATAAGAAGGAAAAAGCTGTCATCATCAGATCCGGCTCCGAGAATATTCATAGCGTAAGTACCATTATCGATGACAATTGGGCATCCGTTTTCTTGAAAATGTTTCTCCACCCTCTCCTTAAAAGAGGTATAATCGATCGTTCCTTGATGCACACTGGGTGAATTGGAGGCGACAATGCCGTTTAGAGCAACCAATTCAGTCACCAGTCCATAATCATGCAGGATCATTTGCCCAACGAATGGGTCCGCCCACATATGCCATGATTCATGCGGTGCTATCCACTCCTCATCAATGACATAAAGCTCTTCTGCTGTTTTTTCGAGAAACTCCCTTCCGCCGAAATTTTCATAGAGATAAACAAACCCGGGAACATTCTCTTCATAGGATGCGAGCGCCGTTTGAATTGCCCTCCAAGCGCACCCCCACTCGGTATCGTCCACCCCTTCACTGGAATAGGTATACAAATGAACGGGATCCGACATCCATTGGATTCTTCCCTCATTCCAACGAATGAAGTGTTCGGTATCTATCTCTGTCGTACGGAGAATCGAGGGGTCGAGAAGAAGTTCCGATCTGATTTTAGAGTAGGGAGCGGGACTTTCGCTAAAAACTAAAGAAAAAGAGAAAAAAATCAGAAATAAACATAGTTTATTCATTTTTACACCAATATTAAATTTAATTATTTTACTCTAAAAATGAATTATTATACACAAAAAAGAACCCTGGTGAATCCAGGGTTCCAAGGTTAGGAAAAGGAAAAAATTTTAAATTCTTAGTCTAAAACCGCGAAGGAAGTTAAAAAGATATCATCGCGGGATGTGTCCTGATCGGCAGGAAACTTAACCGTTGCAACATGCAAGTTGTTTCCTGAATCGATCGCTTTAATTCTTATAATCTCGTTTGTTTCTACATTGTAAGCTGAGATCTCGATCACTTTATCTCCGTTCTCATCTCTAACGCTTTTGTTCTGCAACTGATAAGGATATGCAGAGTATTGTTTTCCAAGTTCGAACATCACTGTGTATTCATTGATATTTTTGATCGCTGGAACAGCTGTTGCCACTTCATAGTAAGCGCCGTCTTTTTCGGTCACTGTCGCTCCCCAGCCGTTGTTCACGCTCGTAAAAACACGCTGATCGGGAAGCTGGATCTGAAAAGTCTCCCCTTCAGCTTCTTTTTTCAGCATTTTCCAGCTTTCGCCGTCCATTTCAACCTGATCTGCCATTTCAACGGCAACTCCGGTATCTGAACCGGCAATATGGCGAATCTCTCTTATCGCATCTAAACTCTCAGACGCTGAGAGGCTCGCTCCAATGATGACTAGTGAAAATAGTGTGGTGATTAATTTTTTCATTTCCTTCTCCTTTCTTAACCTTATATTTAAAATTATATCTAATCATTGTAAACACTTGATTAAGAGAATGTTAAAGTTGTGTTAAGAATTGAATGAAGGGTTTCATAGCCCAATTGGGCATAAGTGAAGGGATCGGCTTTACTGGGGTCTTGTTCCGCTTCAACGACCAGCCAGCCGCAATACCCGGCAGATTTCAGGGTTTCGATGATCCTGTCATAATCCACGATATCATCCCGCTCTCCAGGGACCGTGAACACTCCATCAAGGACGGAGGAAAAAAAAGCACTGTCAACTTTCAATTTTTCTTCCAGAACCGAAGGGCGTACAGACTTGCAATGCACATGCGAAATTCTGGATGCGTGCGCCTTCAGGACGGCGATCGGATCTGCCTTAGCAAAGAGCAGATGACCGGTATCATACAACAATCCCAACGTTTGCGTTCCCGCCATCAATCGATCGATATCCTCAGCAGACTGTACAACGGTGCCCATATGGTGATGATACGCGCTGACCATCCCTCTGTTTTTAATATGCCGGGCAAGCACCTCCAGTCCATCGCAAAGCCTCTCCCACTGATCATCACTTCCGATCACAGGGCGCCTTGATAATGACATCCCGTGATCCTGATGAACGCAACCTGTACACTCTGCCAAATTGACCACTTTCGCACCCAGTTTTTCCAACATGTCGCAATGGCGGTCAAGGCGTTCCAGTTCCTCGTCCAATGTGCTTTCCAGCAAGTTGGTCGAGTGCCACTTCCCAATGCACTCCAATCCACGCGCCTTCAACCAGCCGGGGAGTTTGTCCAACACCTTGAGGAAGGGATCCTCCATTTCCACTCCTTCATATCCGATCGTCGCGATTTCAGACAGACACTGATCGACCGGTACCTGCCCCTCCATTTGGGGGAAATCGGTATTCATCCAGCATAAAGGGTTGCAGCCGAGGCGCATGTTCATCGTGGGCTCCTTGGGTAGATCGTTTGTTTTTGGGTTTGATATTCCTTGAACGCTTTTCTGACTCCAGGTTCATTGGACTGCTCAGGAATAGCGACATCCCACCACGCAGTTCCCGGCGACCCTTGTTCGGGATCTGTTTCGATGACCGTGACACAAGGAAGGTTCACTGTTCGGTTCTCACGCAATGTCTGCTGCAGTTCTTCAAGGTTATTCACTTTTTTTGCATGGCAGCCGTAGCTCTTTGCATTCGCCGCAAAATCCACTTGCGGTTCACGCCCCATGATATTTCCGTAGGGGGACGACCCGCACGCCTTCTGCAGGCGGTTGATGCATCCAAACCCGTGGTTGTCGAGAAGGATCACATTGATCTTATAACCAAGCTGCCTTGCGGTCAGAAGTTCTGTATGCAGCATCAAATAGCTTCCGTCGCCGACCACGACATACACTTCTCGTTCGGGAAGGGCCATCTTCACTCCCAGTCCTCCGGCAATCTCATAACCCATGCAGGAGTACCCGTATTCCAAATGGTAGGCGAGGGGATCCCTGACATTCCAAAGCTTGTGCAGCTCTCCCGGCATCCCCCCTGCAGCGCACACGATCACATCTTTTTCACCCACGCACTTCTCGACCGCTCCCAGCACTTGCGCATCTGTCGGCAGACTGTTTTGCGGAGCCATGATCTCTGCGCGCATAGCGTTCCAATCCGCTTTGGCCTGCGCAACTGTGGACTCATGCGTCTCAATTGCCGCCCAATCACCCAGAGCGCCATCAAGCGTTTTCAGACCAGCGAGCGCGTCTCCGATTATTTTTCTCCCTGACACTTTTGCGGTGTCCATGGGTGAAGTATTGAGGGCGATGATCGGCACCTCTTCTCTGTGAAATAAACTCTTCGATGCCGTGGTAAAGTCTCCCAAGCGGGTCCCGATCGCCAAAATGCAGTCTGCCTCGCGCGCGATTGCATTTGCCGCCGCCGTACCCGTCACACCGATACCGCCCAAACTTAATCGATGTTCACTCGACAAACTCCCTTTTCCCGCCTGAGTCTCTGCCACAGGGATCCCGCGCGACTCCGCAAACTCCCGCAGTGCCTCTTCCGCACCACTGTAATGCACCCCGCCGCCCGCAATAATGAGCGGTCGCCTGGATTGTTTGAGCACAGCGGCCGCCCTTTCCACCTCACGGGAGTCAGGTTGAGGACGCGATATGTAGTGCACTTGCTCCCTGAAAAACTCCAGTGGGAATTCATAAGCCTCTGTCTGCGTATCCTGGGGAAGGGACAAGGTAACCGGCCCTCGGGTCGTCGGATGCATCAACGTCTGAACCGCCTGAGGAAGCGACTGCAGGAGCTGTTCAGGATGGGTGATCCTGTCGAAAAACTGGCTGACCGGAATGAAGCAGTCGTTGACCGAAGTGAGGGGAGAGTGAGGATTCTCTAGCTGCTGGAGCACAGGATCGGGCCGGCGCGTGGTAAAAATATCTCCTGGGAGGAACAGAACTGGGAGCCTGTTCACATGGGCGAGGGCAGCTGCGGTGACCATGTTGGTCGCTCCCGGACCGATGGAAGTGGTGACCCCCATCACACGCCGTCCACGATGCGCTTTGGCATACGCGATCGCGGTATGCGCCATCCCCTGTTCATTCTGTCCGCGGAAGTAGGGAAGCTCTTGACGATACTTCCAAAGCGCTTCCCCTATCCCCGCGACATTGCCATGCCCGTAGATGCCGAAGACCCCGCCGAACAGCGGCTCAATCGAGCCGTCAAACAACTCCGTCTTTTGCTTTGCCAGATACAAAATAACGGCTTGCGCTACCGTAAGCGTGACCGACCTCTTTGTCTCCACGTCTTTCAACATATGAATCGCCGCTGTCATGATCTTCCTCCTGCATCCATTTTTTCCACTCCTCAACGAGAGTAATCATTTTTTCCTGAACTGATTTGATGACCTGCTGATCGGTCTGACCGCCTGCTTTCCATGCGTTCCAGACATCGAGCCAAATTGAACGCCCCACAGCGAATCCCTTGACGAGAGGATGCGAGCGCTTGATGTTCCTAAAACTGACCGCCAGCTCTTCCAGCGGCCCGTTCCCTCCCAAGAGCAAAACCCCGAGGCAGAAGGGATCATTTTCTTTCACTAGCGACTCGACCCTATTCCAGGACACCGCCTCTTTCATGGGAGGGAGCTTCCACCAGTTGGGATAGACGCCCGCCGCATAGCACGCTTCGACCCACTCAACGACCTTCTGTTCTTCGCCGACAAATTCAACGAGGAGAGCATGTCCGGACTGCCTGACAGCATCGTAAAGCACCTTCAACGTCCCGATCTCTCCCCGGCTAAGCACCTTGACCACATGGTCTTTGGGCCAGCTGCGCAAAATCGCGGCCGCCTCGCGCCCATCCAAAAACTCGAGATGTTCGGTTCCCGACTCTTCGATACACCGGGCAGTCAAAAACGGATAGAATTTGGTATTATTGAGGACCGCCGCCCCATACTCTTCATCGGCCACCAGCCCTATTCTCACTCCGGTCGATCGTTTCGCAGCTTCTTTCAGAGCCTCATACACCAACCATTTGAATGCCTTTCCCTTTTCATCGTCGTCGAAGGGATACCTGTGGTCAAAAGCCAGCATACAGATATTATCGATCTCTTCCCAATGCTGCATCGACTGATGCCACCGCTCCGCTCGAGCCAATTCCTGCGGCGCCTCCATATACCCTTCCAGCTCCTTCCAGTAGGGCATGGCAGGGGAGCAGCCGTGCCGCGTCACGACAAGGGCTCCGTTCGCATTGGCAAACGTCAGGCTCTCCTCCAGGGAATACCCTTTGAGATAACCGCGCAGGAACCCGCTCATAAAAGCGTCACCTGCCCCTAAAACGTTCATCACTTCCACTTTGAACGGCCGCCCTTCGACAGGCGCTTCAAGCGCTCCCGGGTAAGCAACGCATCCCCGTTCCCCTCTTTTCATCACGATTAACGCCTTCGATGCTTCTCTAACAGTCTCAAGACCGCCGGCCGCCAGCACCTCTTCTTCAGTGCCCACTACCACATCGCAATCCGGCAGAAGCGAACCGTATCGTTTGGCCACCAGAGACTCCGGTACATACCGCTCTTCACCTCCATCGTGTCCTGTCGCTCCCCATAAAACCGGACGGTAGTCCAAGTCGAAGATCACCTGGCATCCGCATTTTTTGGCCAGGCTGACTGCTTCCTGTGTCGCTTTAAACATCTCATCGGTTGAGCAGTGGGTTCCGCTAATGAGGAGGGCGCGGGCATTTGCGAACAGATCCGGATCGAACCCCATCGGATTGATCGCCATGTCGGCGCAGTTCTCCCGATAGAAGATCAGCGGGAAGCGATCGGGCGGGTCGACCCCAAGCAATACAAGTCCCGTCAGCCGGTCGGGATCTGTCTGAAGCATGGAAACATCCACATTTTCCTCGATCAACGTATCGCGCACGAAGCGTCCCATCGCCTCATTGCCGACACGGCTGAGCATCGCAGTTTTCAGGCCGAGCCTTGAGGAGCCGATCGCGATATTTGCCGGGCAACCTCCGACATATTTTGAGAAGCTGGAGGTATCCTCCAGGGACGCTCCCAGCTGATCGCCATAGAGGTCGACCGCCGCACGGCCCATACAAATAAGATCGATCCCTTGTGTAAAGTTCATGTCAGGGCACCCTCTCTTGGCTTCCATCCCACAGCGCCCGGTTCCATGGTCCAGGAGTGGGTCTTCGTAAACTCCGGCACAGTATACCGATCACCTGGCAGGTGTCTGATCACCCAGATGTAGTACATGGCATAACCCGGCGCCGAGCACTGGGAGTGGTCGTTCTCGTCCAGAATTCTGATCGTGTCATAGGGGCGCACCTTCATCACATCATCTCCCAGTTCTGCGTGGCCATACCCCCTCTCATCGCTAAAGCGGTAGTGGTAGATCTCGGGTTGTGGATGGTGGTGGGGAGGGTAGCTTGACCAGCGCCCAGGGAAGTTGACCACTTCGCCTAATACCAACTCCGCGTTTGGGTCGGTTTTCGAACCATCGAAGATCGTTCTTACATATCGCAATGAAGCATCTTCGACCAGTCCTTTACCGCGGTGTTCATTTCCAGTCGCTTCTGGGAGATAGATCTTTGACGCGAACCGTTTGTCATTTTTCGTTTCGAAAACCCCCAGCTCCAAATCGGTGACAGCTTCTACCATCACCTGCACATCCCTTGAAACATGCACTGCCAAAGGAGGGTCATCAAACAGAGATTCGCGGCGATACTCCGCCTTCTGTCCATCCACTTCAACAATTCCATGCCCTTCCATTTGCAGGACCGCCATCTCCCAGTCAGATTGAAACACCCGTTTTTCTCCCGCCTGCATCCTCACGATGGAAAACTGGATCCCGGTTGGATCGTTTCGATCGGTGACAGTGGTCTTCCCATTTTCAAAGCCTTCTCGATGCGATGTTAAATGATTGTTCACGGCGAACTCCTTTTTTTAAAAAGCGACTATGTCAAATTTTAAGAATTATTGACAACATTCCCCCCATTACTTATTAGTTAATTTTTTACTTAACAATAACTAATAATGCTATCGCGTCCCTTTGTCTTAAGTTTGACGATTTTTCTTTTGTGCGGTTTTTCGACCGTATTGAATGTCATTCTCATTCCGTATATTCAGAGTGCGTTGAATCTGCGTTACACCCCTGTAGCGATGATCCAGGTCAGTTTTTATCTTGCTTATTTTTTATTTTCCCCGATGTCGGGGTATCTGTTTCAGCACCGGAGTTATCTTGAGGGGATCCGTGCGGGATTATTCATTGGGGCGTTGGGCACGCTCACGCTATACTGGGCGAGTTTAACGCTTTCTTTTCCCATGATTATATTGGGGGTGTTTATTTTAGGGGCTGGGATAGCCACGTTGCAGGTGACGGGGAATCCGTATACCCTGATGATTGGTAATCCTGAGTCAGCCCCTTCTCGGTTAACGCTTGCGCAGGCCTTTACCTCTTTGGGAACGATCCTGGCACCTCTCTTCGGCTCCCTTTTTATCCTGTCCCGTTCAGGTGGTGATACGCTCTATCTATCGCTCACCCTCTTGTGGCTAGTAGCCTTGTTATTTTCTCTATTTTCGTCGTTGCCGGATGGAAAGGAGGATAAGCAAAAGAGCCCTTCCAATCCTTTACGGGAGCCATTTGTGTTGTTTGGTGCGTTGGCGATTGCTGCTTCGACGGGGATGGAGGTGACGATCAGCACGTATTTGACGAAGTTTGTTTCGGAGGTATCGGGCCTTACGCTTTCCACGTCGGGGACATTGATGATGCTTTTTTGGGGAGGATTTTTCTTTGGGAGGTTATTTGGGTCGACCATATTGCATCGGTACAGTCCGCAGAAGTTGATCCTGTATTCATCTGTATCGGGGATGGGGTTGATTGTGTTGACGGTACTTTCTTCTGGGTACGTATCGGTGGTAGCGATATTGTTGACGGGGTTATCGTTATCGGTGTTATTTCCGGTGATTTTTTCTCAGGTGTTGAGGTATTGCGAGTCCCCTAAGGGAGCTGTGTCGGGTTATTTATGTATGGCGAATATAGGAGGGGCGGTGTTTCCCCTGTTGCAGGGGATGATGGCGGATCGGATGACCTTGCACCAATCATTTATATTGCCGTTGTTTGGATTTATGTATTTGGCATTTTTTTCCGGTTATTTACGCACAAAAAAAATGCCTATCTCATCAACATGAGACAGGCAAAATTTTCCGGTGAATCTAAACAGTAATTCTATCTACGAATAGAAGCCGCAATCTTTTTTCCCCAAATTCCATAAGCTGTAAAAATGACTTTTTCGTATTCGTTAACAGGTCGGTCTTTGCAAGTAACTTTTCCAAAAGAAACTTTACTATCGTCATTCCAAACCATTTCTACTTCCTTAGAACCTAACTTCTTAAGTTGACTTGGATGAAGAATCAAAAAATTCCCATGATCAGTGCAAAAAACTGTACCTAAGCTTTTTTCCTGAGCAATTGTTCGACAATCACGAAAAGCTCTTGGATTTTCAGCATTGATTAATGAGACAGCGACTTTTTTAGCTCCTGCTTCAATATGTACACGTACAATATTTTGAACTATGAGATCTGTTTGATGTTTTGCAAAATGAGACCATGTTATATATTTTTCCATCCCCATAAAAGGTTTGTCACCCGTTACTTCCGACCATTTTGTCTGCCCTGCGACGATTGAAGTCATGCTTATCTCCTTCTATTCATGTTTAATATTTCTTAATATTATATCTTAACGATTCTTTAATGTCAATATTTGAATTGAAATTTTTTCTATAATGTTTTATAATATTTACTGATAGGAAGATTTTTTTAGGGGGAATATATGTCTGGATACGATTATGGATCTCATGATTCTTTTTCACAGGATTTTGATGCTTTAGATTTTTTTGGGGGCTTAGAAGCTGACGAGTCTTCAACTGTTGATCAAGAACCTGAAATGATCACAAAAACAATGTTGGCGAGCTTTAATGATATAAAAGAAAATAGAGGTGTTTTTTTCGATGAGAGAACATTTGCAGAAAGAAATATTACTCATAAAACTGAATCTGACTTACCTGACGATATCATAGCAGTTAGGTTTACCGGAAAACGGGGGGAAAAAACTGTACAAGCAGAAACAAAAGCTGAGTTCAAAGGCCTACTGGATCAACTCGATCACATCGAATTCCATGCAAGAGGTAGAGATGGTGAAGAAGTTGTCAGGTCTCTAAGTACAAGAAACGTTACAGTCGGACAGATGAGTGATGAAGAATACGCCGAAATTCATGGGGCAGCAATGCGCTCACTGGCAGAGCTGGCTGAAAAGTACCGTGAACACGCCGAAGCTGTGGATGATGAATCACCATCAATACGACTCGCCAGTCATCGCTTTGTGGACCAGACAGGACGGGATGAGAAGAAACTCCCTGTTGGTGGATTATTTCCAACAGTAGTATCTCTTAGCAATCCAAATCGAGCAGAAACTACACAGCTAAGAGATGAGAAAGCATTTCAAGAGGATGCAATTAGACAGCAACACGTCAAAGAAAGAGACGATGCCCATGCACAAAGACTGGATGATCACGATATCAAAGAGCAACGCAAAGGAGAAGTCCTGAGTTCATGGATCAAGGGAGTTGTAAGAGAAGTACCGGGAAAAAATTCAGAAGCTGCTTGATTTTCTTCGATTTCAATTCGTGAGACAAAATTTAACGCTGGTGTCAGATTAAGTCTCGACTAGCTCAATTAAATCATTAAATCGAAGGTGATTACGCGCGTTCTTGCATTTCAGAATTTTTCAAGGGTTAGGCAACACGCCCGATGGGGTTTCCTACGCATCGATAAAAAATCTCGATTAAAAATTTATCGAAGAATTCTCGATACACTCAAAAACGCATTTGCAGCGATCAAAAAGGTGTACATTATCCCAAACAACCTAAACCTGTTTGCACTTTCAAATACACACCCTATGTTTTTTAGATAACCAACAATACACATGTTGAAAATACTCGCCATGATTGGCAAAAAGAAAAATAGAAAGAAAAGCTCTCTGTAAACATCGTTTGCCACGATAGTCATCGCAACATTATGCATTAACAAAAAAATAGACTCTGTACGTGTTAACTCGATTGTCTTTATCAAGAAATCACGAGATGAATCCGCTGTTGTCGAACTGCCTAAGCATGCAATATTAAAGGGGGACATTATTGTGCTATAGAAAACACATTCATCGATTGCTTTGTGTTTTCGTTTTTTCTTTTATTTTCTTCATCTGTTTCCTCAAACCACTGTCCTCCCATACGTAAAAATCCATCAGAAGCTAATGATGCCGCCAAAGCCTTGCAGCCTGGAAATGGCAGAACCGCTATCAAACATGCACAAGCTATTTCTAGACCACCAAAAATATAGTTCGGATGAACATCTTTAAGTTCGTCCCCTGCTTTGAAATCAACATTGTACCAAGGTCTACTTTTATCGAAGGGCTTTGCTTTTTTATTCTTGTCGTAGTAGCGGATCTGTTTCTTAAAGTATTCTAGGCTTGCACTGCTATGTCCTACGGTGTCATCAAACCTCTGTAAGAAATCATCAATTGACCCCCGTTTTGTAAACCTTATCAATACGTCTTTTGATCTTGGCAACGTTATATGCACATGTATCGGGATCTCCACCAGGCTTTAGATCGAGGAACTTGACAACCATATCTTTGACGGTGTTTTTGAGCCACCTCTTTAACTTTCTACCCCACTTTGAAAAAACTCCGCATTCCTCCGATAGCTGCTCGTCCATTTCCATAGCAATGTGGAAATCCTTAACCATATCGGCAAACTCACCGTATTGCTCGTAGTTTTCGAACTCTTCTTCTTCTTCACCATAGAAATCTAAAAAATCTAGTGACTGTCCTAGAAGCCTGCCACTCGGAATATTAGATAAAGTAATGCTGCCAATAAGGGTACATAACACAATATTTCGCCAACAAAATGTCTGCAAAATTTCTGTTCATCCTGTGGTGTAGAATTTTTGAACTTTATATATGCCCTTGAAATTCTCCAAGACCATATAGGCATAATCACAAAGAAATAAAAGACTATCCATGTTGTAGGATTGCCTACAATCTTGTGAATAAGAGCGTTCATGTTTTTTCCTATTTTGCTTTTTAGATTGAACAGCCTCAAAAATCCCATAAAAGAAATGATTTGGAAATGAAATATACGAAATCAAACGTCAAAAATCAAGCGTTTGAAATTTTATTTTCAACCCTTGGCGTCTTTACTCGTTCGGAAAATCGCCAAAATACTGTTGAATTTGATGATGAATCAACATCCGTACAACTCGCCAGTCATCGATTTGTGGACCAGACAGGAAGAGATGAGAAGAAACTCCCTGTCGGTGGATTATTTCCAACAATAGTATCTCTTAGCAATCCAAATCGAGCAGAATCCGAACAACTAAGAGATGAGAAAGCACTTCAAGAGGATGCAATTAGACAGCAACACGTCAAAGAAAGAGACAACGCCCATAAACAAAGACTGGATGATCACGATATCAAAGAGCAACGCAAAAGTGAAAATCTGAGTTCATGGATCAAGGGAGTTGTAAGAGAAGTACCGGGAAAAAATTCAGAAGCTGCGTAATATATTTCGAGTCCTGTTTGTGAAACAAAATAAAAAAAACTGAACTAGACAAGGCTTAACCTGAGACCGTTGCATAAAAACCACGTCTCTCAACAAATGGCTCTAAAAATCGATTGATGCTTAGTTGTGCAACGATCTCAATTCTGGGCAAGGTGACCAGAAGCTTATATCCGACAACTCTCGAATATTTTTGAAGAAACTAGATTGTTTTTTTATTGAGTGTCAAGCCCAATACAGATGGAACTATTGCAATATCGACTGCAAATGAAATACCTTCTACCTCGGTTGCTGAAATCTTCCAGCCAACAATTCCTACTACTTTTCCATATTTATTGAGAAGCGGGCCACCGCTATTCCCTGGATTGAGACTGGTATCCGTTTGAATACACTGTTTTCCATCGATATTTCGATGTCCGCTTATCACCCCTTTGCTTGCAGACCAGGACAAGGTTTCGCAAATTGGAGTTCCCACAGCAAATACCTCTGAACCCATTGGAGAGCGATTTTCCAACTCAAGTTCTAGGGGATGGAAACTACATTCATTCGTCTTAATCAATGCTACATCATTACAACGATCAAACTTTAACACTTCAGCTAAATGAGTTTGCCCAGATCGGGTGACAATATGCACTTTATCTAACCCCGACACAACATGAGCAGCTGTCAAAATATAGCCGTCTTGTG
>Ga0180431_10005632_pt1 | contig 15184 bp, 15 predicted proteins | sample SS_ome_11_FD_132459 | JGI IMG/M metagenome (GOLD analysis project Ga0180431, IMG submission 132459) | Hypersaline lake sediment archaeal communities from the Salton Sea, California, USA - SS_1_MS_1 metaG | ecosystem: Environmental > Aquatic > Non-marine Saline and Alkaline > Hypersaline >... | reverse complement strand
TTCCATGTTTCTTTATCCCTGATGAAGTAATTCACTGAGAAGATGTGGGGAGGCTGTTTTAGATTCCGGCCAAAATCCAGATTATTCTGAATGTATTTCCCGATGGAAACAGACAGGAAATCAAGATTAGACATGGGGTTGAATGCTCTGACTCCTTCCTTGCCTAGGGTTGCGGCGGTAGTCTCCGATTCGATCGAGGCACCCTTGGTAATAATTCCGTGGGTCCAGTCGAAAGCTTCTTCCACCGGAACACAGGTGTCTGAATCCCTGCCTCCATAGACAATCCCTTTCACTGCTACACCATTGGGATCGTCCAGTGCCGGATCCAAATTCGGCAGGTTGTGAAGATCGAGCGTGAATCGGGCATTGGGATGAGAGCAGGGAATTCTTTTACCGCTGGCATCCGTCTTTCCTTCGAACCATTCACCAGAGTGATTAATACCCGTTTGAGGTGTTTCGGTATCCATTTCATTCCAGTATGGCTTCCCATCCTTCGAAATCAGAATATTTGAGAAAATGATCTCGGCGGGATTATGGAGTATGTTCCATTGAATTGAATCGTCCTGGGAATTGACGCCCTGGATTATCCCGAACATGCCTTTCTCCACGTTTACCGCCCTGACTCGACCATCTATATTCCTGAGATAGGCAATATCATCGCCGACAATACTTCCCTGTTCAAGCATGGCCGTGGAGGTCTTGCCGCACATGGAAGGATACGCCCCGGTGAAATAGGTTACTCTGTCATTTGGCCCATGGACTCCCATAACCAGCATGTGCTCGGTCAGCCAGTTTTCCTGGGAAGCACGGTTGATGGCTAGGCGCATAGCCAGTTTCTTCAACCCGATGGTGTTGCCTCCGTACTGGGTGTTGGTAGCGTAGACAGTATCATTGGTTATGTCGATGTAGATTCTGCGCTTGTCTAGATTTTTGGATACATTTCTCTCGTCGAGTTCGCCCTGAGAATGGACAAACTTGAAAAACCTTGCATCCGGTCCTTCCCTGATAAATTCTTCGTAGCCCGAACGGTAGAGCAGGTCTTCACTGTGGGCTACGTAGGAGGAATCAGTTAATTGCACGCACGGGATGGAAAAGCCAGAGTTAACAGGGCCCAGGCAGAAAAAACGCACGTACAGTTCCTTCCCCTTCATCATACCCTTTAGTATTTCATGAACCTCGTTGTATCCTTCCTCCCTGTCTCTGGTGCTGATGGATGAACCCAGATCAACTCCTTTGGGAACCAGAATATTTGTGTGCTCCTTGTCCCGTCCCTGATCGCCGTAGGCATCAAAATGGACGGTATGGCCCTCGATAACAAGCTTGCGTTCCTCTCCGTTCTTTATGGCCGCATCGCGGATATACCGGATATCTTCAGGTGCATCGGTGCAGACAAAGACCTTGTCAGGATTACATAACTCGATATACTTGTCAAGGAATTCATTGAGGCCGGGATTGTTTATTCTGGCGATTTTCTGATACCCGTCTTCTCCCAGCCTGGTCTTGAGCATATCTGTCATATCTATCCTCTTCTCATTCACAATTATGGCCTGCAATCATAAACCAATAGTAATACCATGTACCAGTCAGCACAATGGCAAAAACACGCAAACCCCGATTTTTTGCTCGATATCCTATCTGATAAGAGCTATAATATGGCTCGATAGAAGATGGATTGAAATGAACTGGAAGACGCTCGAAGAAGCAAAAACAAAACTTGCCTCAGAAGAGGGAACTGTTTTCAAAGACTGGGGAGGCAGAAACAGTGTTGCTCTCATCTATCCAAATTCTTATTTCTTGGGCATGTCCAACCTCGGGTTCCAGTCTCTTTACGGATTGCTGAACCGGTACGATCAAATCGTCTGCGAAAGAGTATTCATGGAAGGACTCGAGCCCGTTTCGCTGGAATCTCAAAGACCGCTGGGTGACTTCGATGTTCTTGCCTTCTCTTTTTCCTACGAACATGATTATTTTAACGCTGTACGCCTATTGAAATCAAGTGGTATCCCTGCTTTTGCTGTAGATCGTGACGAACGGCATCCGCTAATAATCGCCGGAGGCGCTGCGGTGACGGCAAATCCAGAACCCCTGATCTCAATTATCGACTGTTTTGCCGTTGGCGAGGGAGAGGCTATTTTGCCTCAGGCGGCCACGGTATTGCTCGATGGCATGGAATCTCCCCGTCATGAATTGCTTACTGAACTGGCCAGAGTGCCGGGCTTGTATGTTCCTGCTGCCGGTAACAATCCGGTTCGTCAGTTCGCGGCAGATATCGGAAGCTTTCCCACCGGATCGGTGGTACTCACTCCTGATACCGAATTGGGCGAGATGTACCTGATGGAGATCGCCCGCGGTTGTGCGCATGGGTGCCGTTTCTGTCTGGCCGGCTATCACTTTCGCCCCATGCGATATCGTCCGGTGGAGCAATTGCTTCAACAGGCCGAACAGGGGCTGCAATCACGCCAGCGAATCGGACTGATAAGCGCCGCTATCTCCGATCATCCCCAAATCGATGATTTGATTACCGGGTTGAGAAAGATGGAAGCTGAGATATCGGTGAGCTCGGTGCGGATAAAACCTCTCTCCGATACCCTTTTGCAGGGGCTGGCCGAGAGCGGCACGAAAACGATCACTCTGGCCCCGGAGGCTGGCACAGAAAGACTGCGGCAGGTCATCAGTAAAGGAATCTCTGAGGATGATATTTTCAGCGCATTTCAGAGAGCGGCTGCACACAAATTCAGGCAGATCAAGCTTTATTTCATGATTGGCTTGCCGACTGAAACCGATGACGATATAGCCGCTATTGCAAAAATGGCCCGGGCAGCTAAAGATATTACGGATCGATATCGAGCGGGAACACGCCTTATCCTGAATATAACTCCTTTTGTGCCCAAAGCAGGAACTCCTTTTCAGTGGTTGCCAATGGCCAGAACCGGGGTGCTGAAACATCGAGCAGGGTATCTGAAGAAAGAATTGACTCCCAGGGGAATTGAAGTCAAGTTGGACAGTATCGAGTGGAGTGTGGTGCAGGGGATGCTCGCTCGTGGCGATTCGCGCCTGGGCCCGGTCATTGAAAGCATGCCTAAGGTGACGCTTTCTAATTGGCGAAAAGGACTGGAGCAAGCCGGAATCGACCCTGAATCGATTCATCAGCAAATATCATTTGAAGTACCGTTGCCCTGGGCGAAGATCGATTCCGGAACAGGCACAGAAAAACTTCGGAGTGAAATGGAAAAGGCATTGTCTCGCTAAGTGCGTGGATTTGGGGAATCTTGATAGCCATGAGCGTAGGTGATAACATGGCAATAGATTTTTATTCGTTGACAGCTTTTTTAGTGGAATCCGGCGCCTGTACACGCACAAGGAAAATGAAACCTGCTATAGGAGCAAAATGAGCGAAGCATTCGATTGGGCAGAGGTGGGAAGAGTAGTCGGGGTTGGTTTTGGAATGGTTTTCCTGATTCTTTCAGGGCTGGCCGTGATTCTGGGAATAATTGGTATTGCAATTCGCAAGATGGAGAAGAGATTTGGCTTGAGGGAGGAGACGGATTGAAGAGGGTTTTGTAGGGGCTAAGGAGAGGGATTTAGCAGTTGGATAGCTTAATCGAGACAGGTTTCAGTGCCATTGGCTGGGATGATGTGCTAATGATCGCCATTGGCATTTTGCTGGTTTTCCTGGGTATTACCAGAAAGTGGGAGCCACTTTTGCTGGTCCCGATTGGGTTTAGCATAGTCTTGGTCAACCTCCCTCTGGGAGGGCTGATGGATAGTACTGGTGGAGACCTGCTGGATAAAGATTCGGAAGCTGTCGGGCTGATAGCTTACATTTTCAAAGGAGGAATTCAAACTGAGATTATACCCCCCCTTATTTTCCTTGGACTGGGTGCCATGACTGATTTCGAATCCCTCATTGCCAATCCCAAAACTCTGCTCCTCGGCGCGGCGGGGCAATTTGGGGTCTATGCCACGTTGCTCATAGCCGTGCTTTTAGGGTCCGGATGGCTGGGAATAACTGATTGGGGAATCAAAGAGGCGTGTTCCATCGGGATAGTCGGTGGGGCTGATGGGCCAACGACCGTCTATCTCAGCGATCAACTGGCCCCGCATCTGATGGGAACCGTGGCAGTAGCAGCTTATATTTATATGGCAATGGTTCCTATCATTCAGCCCCCCATAATCAGGCTCTGTACCACCAAAAAGGAAAGGCAGATATACATGAAGCCGATGGCGAGGGAGGTCTCTCATAAGGAAAAAATCTTCTTCCCTTTTATAGGGGCCATTGTCATTATTTTGCTTGTTCCCAAATCAGCGCCACTTATCGGGTGTTTTATGTTTGGGAATCTGCTCCATGTATCCGGTGTTACCGATAGGCTGGCCAAGACGGCCAGCGGGGCATTAATGGATATACTGACCGTATTCCTCGGGCTCTCTATTGGCGGGATAATGACTGCGGATAATTTCCTCAATCTCGATTCAATACTGGCCTTTGTGTTGGGTATATTCGGTTTTGCCAGCGCCACCGCATTTGGGGTGCTGGTTGCCAAACTTATGAACAGATTTTCCCGGGAGCCCATTAACCCGATGATCGGAGCGGCGGGAGTATCGGCAGTGCCAATGTCTGCCAGGGTGGTGCAAATAATGGGGCAAAAGGAGAACCCTCATAACTTCCTGTTAATGCATGCCATGGGGCCAAATGTCGCTGGGGTAATCGGAACTGCCACGGCTGCAGGGATATTCTTGAGCATGGTGGGGTAGTTTTATGAAGATGGATATTGAACAAAACTTTCGAAACGTAACTGATCGCATTGCCCTGGCATGTGAGCGGGCAGGCAGATCGCCGGATGAGGTAACCCTGGTTGCCATCACCAAGACCCATGATGCTGCCACTGTTCGAGCCGCTTTTGAAGTTGGGCTTCGTCATTTCGGAGAGAACCGGATTCAGGAAGCCGGAAGCAAGCTGGCGGAACTGGAAGATGTGAAAAGTCAGTCAACCTGGCATATGGTTGGCCACCTGCAAACCAACAAAGTAAAGACAGCCGTGGAGCTTTTTGATATAATCCAGAGCGTCGATTCGGTGAAGCTTGCCGATTTCCTGAGCCGCAACACTCACAAGCCGTTGCCGATATTTCTGGAAGTGAATATAGGAGAAGAAGAATCCAAGAGCGGATTCAGCGTTGCCGAGATTTCACAATCGGTGAGCGAGATAGGGAAAATGCAAAACCTGGAAGTCAGAGGGCTGATGACCGTAGCTCCCTGGGTGAGTGACCCGGAGGAGGTAAGGCCGGTCTTCCGTCAACTGAGAGATCTGCGGGATTCGCTGGGACTGGCCGAACTTTCCATGGGCATGACCGACGATTTCGAAGTGGCTATCGAAGAGGGGGCCACATCGGTGCGAGTTGGCCGGGCGATTTTTGGAAAGCGGAGGGCATGAATTATGAAAATCGCATTCATCGGCGCGGGGGTGATGGCGGAAGCGATCATTTCCGGCATTATCAGTAATGGCCTGGCCAAACCGGATGATATCACCGCCAGCGATATTTCCCAGATTCGTTTAGCAGAACTGGGAAGTCGATATGGGTTGCAAACCACCTCGAGTAATCAGGAAGCTGTCAAGGGTAAGGATATTGCGGTGCTTTCCGTAAAACCCCAGGTGTTCAAGTCTATTGCCGATGACCTGCGAGGGAGGCTGGATTACGAACAGCTTGTCCTTTCCATCATGGCCGGGATCAAGATTGATACCATTAACATGCTTTTAACGCACAAGTCTATCGTGAGAGTGATGCCCAACACCCCGGCTCAAATTGGCGAAGGGATCAGCGTCTGGGCCGCTACCGATTCGGTTCGGCAACCGCAGAAAGATGTGGTACAATCCGTTCTGGCAGCACTGGGAAAAGAGATTTACGTTGACGATGAAAAGTATATCGACATGGCCACAGCCATCAGCGGAAGCGGCCCGGCTTATGTATTCATGATACTTGAATCACTGATAGATGCAGGGGTACATATCGGATTGCCCCGTCAGACTGCAGCGGAACTTGTGATGCAAACCATGCTGGGATCAATTCGCTTCGCTCAGGGAAGCGGAAAGCACCTGGCGGAACTCAGGGATATGGTCACCTCTCCGGGGGGAACGACCGCCGAAGGCCTGCTCAAATTGGAGGAAGGCGAATTGAGGGCAGTGCTCACTCAGGCAGTTGTAGCTGCATACGAGAAAGCTCAGAGTTTGGGGAAGGAGTAGAAATGAGCGCAATCGCCACCTTTATTGAGATACTCTGCACGGTGCTTACCATTGCTATTTTCATCAGGGCTATCCTGTCCTGGTTTCCCACCAGTTCGAACAACCGGTTTGTGTTTCTGCTGTATCAGGTAACCGACCCTATTATGAACCCGCTCCGCAGACTCATCCCGCCAATTGGCGGCACGATCGATATCACCCCAATAATAGCTATCGTGCTGTTGCAGGTTATTGCTGCGTATGCTGGCCAGCTGGCGTAGCCTGACCTTTCTCCCATACCACCTCACCACCGATGATGGTCTTCTCTACCGTGATATTTTTGATTTCCTCGTATGGCACTGTCGTGGGATCGGCGCTGAGCATGGCTAAATCGGCCAGCTTGCCTTTCGTGACGCTTCCTTTGATATCATCCTGAAACGAAGCATACGCTCCACCCATCGTGTACATCCAGAGGGCTTGTGCTGGAATGATAGTTTCTTCAGGGGAGAGAACATCTCCGCTTTGAGCTTTGCGTGTCACAGCCGCGTAAATTCCGGTAAGCGGATTTAACGGGATCACCGGCGCATCGGAACTGGCAGCACTCAAAATTTCGTTTCGATACCATGCCCCCATCCGATAAAGCCAAGGCAACTTCTCCGGGGCCACATCCGCGAGATATCTTTCTCCATTGTGATAAAGGAAGGCAGGTTGTGTTATCACCATTGCCCCGGTTTTTTTGAGCCTTTCCAGTAGATAATCGGGGCATTCGGAACAGTGCTCGATCCGATGACGATGATCATCTATCGGGATTGCGTCCAACGCATACTCCAGGGCGGTGATGGCAGCTTCAACGGTGGTATCCTCAATGGCGTGAATGGCAACCTGAAATCCGGCGCTGTGGGCGGAGAGCACCATGTCGTTCAGTATTTGTTGCGAGGGATTGAGAGACCCGCTGATCTCATCGATGACGATCTTCATTGCACCCAGACGCAAATTTTCATCGTTCAAATTCTGAATCTCCCGGAACTGTTCAAGCGAACCAAAACTGAACATCATTGCCACCCGTGGCTGGAGCATCCCGCTACTTTTGATTCGTTTCAGATGTTCCCATTGAGCAGGTTCATTATGAACGGTTGCATCCTGCAGGGAAGTGATACCGGCTTCAAGTAAAAGCTGATTGGCCTGGCGCGCTCCTTCGTTAAACTCCTCTTCAGATGGAGGCGGGACAACCTGTTTGCTCAAATACGCGTTCATTCCAAAGAGGAGACCGGTGGGTTCGCCGGTTCCAATCTCACGATCAATGAGTCCGCCGGGAGGATCGGGGGTCTCCGCAGAGATACCGGCAAGAGCAAGCCCCTGACTGTTGAGGACGCTGGCATAGCGGGTGCGATGAGCCAGTTTGACCGGATGGACCGGGGCGGCTTTGTCCAAATCCCATCGATTGGGATGGCGGCCTTCCTCAAGATAGAATTTGTTGTATTCTGAACCTTTGACCCATGTGCCTGCCGGCAACTGAACTGCCTTTTCGGCGATCAATCGCTGAATATCCACGATAGAGGAAACGGCGGACGGGCTGCAATCCAGACTGAGCAGGCTGGAGATTACCGAGAAAATGTGCATGTGGGCATCGTGGAAACCGGGGATAACCGTCTTGCCTTCGCAATCGATAAGCTTCGTTCGATCTTTTCTGAAAGCTTCTCGGTCCTCATTATTCCCGACACCGATGATTCGACCGTTTCCAATGGCTACCATCCGGGCATGAGGATTGGAAGGGTCAACGGTGATCACGTTAGCGTTGAAGAGAATGAGATCGGCTTCTGTTTTGCTCATAGCAATTTTAGGGTACCATTCGGGGGCACTGCAATCAATGTTTGAACAAAGGGGGCTAGAGGGATTTGACGATAAGCTCAGCTACCTTATCCAGTATCTGGTGGGCCACTTCCGATTTGGACATCAGCGGCAGGTCATCCTGATTTCCGCTCTTATCGATGATAGTAACTTTGTTAGTATCCGTGCCGAACCCGCTATCTTCTGCTGTGATATCGTTGGCGACTATGAGGTCCAATCCCTTCGATTCCAGCTTTCCTCTGGCATTTTCCAGCAGATTCTGGCTTTCGGCGGCAAATCCAACTTTGAGCAGATTGCCGGAAACCTCACCGATGATATCGGAGGTTTTGGCCAGTTCGAGGGTTAGTCCTTCATCTTTGCGTTTGATCTTGTCTCCTGCGATCTCCTGCGGGCGATAGTCGGCCACAGCGGCAGCCATTATCAGCGCATCAGCGTTGCTTGTCTGTTCGAGTACGGCCTTCCTCATCTCCTGTGCCGTTTGGGCCTTCACGGTTTCTACTCCCAACGGGGGATGGACACTGGTCGAGGCGTTGATGAGGGTTACTCCCGCTCCCCTGTCCCGGGCCGCTTCGGCGATGGCTGCCCCCATTTTCCCCGAAGAGTAATTCCCGATGTAGCGCACCGGGTCAATCGGTTCCTGGGTTCCCCCGGCGGTCACTACGATTCGCTTTCCGGCCAGATCACCGGATTGTCCTAATATCTGATAAATTGCAGCCAGCAGTTCAGGCACTTCGACCAGCCTGCCCGGGCCTTCCAGCCCTGAAGCCAGCCGTCCGCTGGCCGGTCCGATTATTGTGTACCCACGAGATTGCAGCTTTGCCAGATTCTCCTGCGTAGCTTCGTTCCGGTACATTCCCACGTCCATCGCCGGTGCGATGGCGATTGGGGCTCTGGTGGAAAGAACGGTGCATTGCAGCAGGTCATCGGCGAATCCGTTGGCGATATACGCGATAGTGTTGGCGGTGGCTGGCGCTATAATTATAGCGTCGGCCCGCTCCGCCAGCGATACATGCTTGATATTGAACTCGGCAACCGGTGCCCACATATCGGTGTAGACCGGCCGATGAGTGATGCTCTGGAAAGAGAGAGGGGTTACAAATCTGGTGGCCGATTCGGTCATGATCACATCGACATTGATTCCGGCCTGGGTGAGCTTGCTGGCCAGGTCAATGGCCTTATATGCCGAGATACTGCCGGTTACGCCCAGCACGATGCATTTTCCTTCAAACATAATTCTTTCCCAGATTCCGTTCGTATATTATCCGGAGTCCGAACAGAGTCAAATAGGGGTCCACGACTTCGATAACATTCGTTTCTTTGGCCAGAAGCTCGGCGTACCCGCCGGTAGCAATTACCCTGGCCTTTGTTCCCAGTTCCTTCTGGATTCGGGATACGAGCCCTTCGATTAGTCCCACGTAGCCAAAAATGAATCCCGATTGCATGGCGGTGATGGTGTCCCTTCCGATAACGTGTTTGGGGCGGACCAGGTCCACGCGGGGGAGTTTGGCCGTGCGCTGGAAGAGCGACTCGGTGGCTGTTTTTATGCCCGGAGATATGGCTCCTCCTAGATAATCGCCCTTTTCTGAAACTACGTCAAAGGTGGTGGCGGTGCCCAGATCAATAACGATGAGAGCCCCGCCGTAGAGGTGATATCCACCCACGGCGTTGACTATCCGGTCGGGACCTACTTCGCGGGGATTATCCATCAAAATACTGACACCAGTTTTCACGCCTGCTTCCACCACAAGCGGCGAGATATTCAGGTACCGCTGGCAGAGTTCCCTGAATACAGGCACCAGCGTGGGGCTTACACTGCAAATTATTGCCCGCTTGATATCCGAAGTGCTCAAACCCTGCTGCTGAAGCAGTCCCAGGAGTATGACCGCATATTCATCTGACGATTTATAAATATCGGTTGCCAGGTCCCAATTGGTAAAAAGCTCCTCGTCCCTGAAGAGCCCCACATCTATATTTGTGTTGCCGATATCGATTGCAAGTAACATAAAATCACTTCCAGCAAGTTGAGAACATTATAACTAACTCTGCTTGAGATGACAAATCTGTGGTGGGTTCACCGATCACCCGGGATTATGTGGCAGCATCTGCCAGTCTTCCAGTAATTTCAGGGCCTTTCTGGTATCGCTGGCAACACGGGAACTATCGGAGTTATCGAACCGGTACTTGAAGAGCCAGTAAGTAAATTCATCCAGTTCCCTGAGAGTAATGGTATCGCTTCTGGGATAGTTTTTTTGCCGTTGGAAGCGCTCGAGCAGGTCTATTTCCGTGGAAGCGTATATTCGCTGAAACGCTTTGTCGCGGGAGTCGTAACGGCGAACCCTGGCATGTTCCTCTTTGTCTATTTCCATTTCAACCGCGAGTTGAAGAACCTGTTCCACGGTTATCCCATAGAAATAGTTGAGGAAGGCACGGTATTTCGCATTCCCGATGAGTTCCTTGAATTGTTTTGGCGAAATTTCTATTGGTGGTTTGCCAAACAACAGGGCGATTCTCTCTTCTTCCGGTACGAGCCCGTCGATTTCGAGGGACAAGCGTTCTGCCAGGAGAAGCCAGTCAAAAGCCTCTCCGGCAATGAGGTACTTATAGTGACGCCCGTTGAAATCCTCCTCGGGCACGGTACACAATCCGATAGCCTCAAGCAGGGCAAGGTACCAGTGCTTTCCTTCGGCGATTGATTGCTTCAAATGCTGGATTGGCTTGTTCATGCCAGGCCCTTGTTTTTTAAATATATGGTGTAACCATCAATGATGCCGGTTTGCCAGACCCTTATCATATCCTCTTCCCACTCGGGGGGGAATTGATCACAAGCATGTTCGATGACCTTTCGGCTGATCTCATGGGCACTTTCGTCATTGTTGAGAGATTCCAGAATCAGCTCGTTGTAGAACAAAGTGTTTTTCATCACTTGAGAAATGCGAGTTTCCGGGTTCAGTTTCACCCCTCCGTGAGAGTAGCAGAGAAGTTTCGGATGGAGAGATTTCAGCCTTCTCATCGTTTCCAGGCAATCTTCCATATTGAAACTCGGGGCTGCCGCAGCCGGAAGCGGGTCGGCAGTTTCCATTCCCAGCGCTTCTCCGCAGAAAAGTCCGCCGGTTTTCTGATCGAAAATGGCAATGTGGTGAGGGGCGTGGCCGGGAGCGTAGATGATCTGTAGTTCTCTATCTCCGACGGAGATGGTTTCACCATCATCGGGCACTTTTACTCGCGATTCCGGAACGGGGATGATCGGGCCATAAATGGTTTCAAAGTCCTCACCATAAGTCATCCGGGTGCTCTGGATCAAACGGGCGGGATCGATGATATGCCTGGCGCTCAAGGGGTGAGCTATTACTCTTGCCTGAGGGAACGCCTCGGCCAGCGTTCCTGTCCCTCCGCCGTGATCCATGTGGATGTGGGTAGGGATGATCCACGAAAGTTCTTTCATTCCCGCCTGTTTCATTCCTTCCCGAATTGAAGGGATGGCAGCAGAGGGGCCCGGCTCAATGAGAACGCCTCTGTCTGAATCGATGAGATATACCGAAAAGATAAGTCCCGTGCCGGGCACCGGTGTTTCGAGTCGATATGTCTTTTCGGCAACTTCCTCTATTTGCATTGCTGGTCTCTGGCGAATCAGGATAACAATATATTATAGCTCTTTGCGAGTATCGATGTCATGACCTGTATGAAGTTTCTTTGGCGGGCCGGTTGTGATAGCCTAATTAGTGGGAGAGAAAATCTAAGACTGGCATTATTGAACAAGAGGAATTTTGCATGCCTAAACAAAAGGCTTACGTAAACTACAACAAGTGTGATCCTGAATTATGTCCTGATGGCATTTGCCTTGCGGCTAAAGAGTGTGAACTGGGGATACTTTATCAGGATACACCTCACGAACCACCCGAGACGACGGCTGCTCCGTGTAAGGGTTGCTTCAAGTGCCTGCTTGTCTGCCCGGCCAAAGCTATAGTGAAGATGTGACTTAGGGAACCTCTGAATAAGAGGTGACTTCGGGGGTCGGGGGGTGTCCCCCCAGCTTTACATGTCCCCCATGATCGGGGATTCAGGGAGTTGATCAGAGGCTCCTCAGTCTATTTTCCCTTGAATTGAGCTTCCCGCTTTTCCATCATGGCGGCGATGGCCTCTTTGGAATCTTCGGAGGTGATGCAGATTCCCTGACACTGTGCCGCCAGATCCAGGGACGATGAGAAATCGGTTTGCAATCCCCGGCGAAGCTGTAATTTGGAGAGCCGGACAGCAAGTGGTGGCATCTGGGCAATCTGGCCAGCCAGTGCCATCGTTTCTTTTTCAAGTTCCTCTGCCGGTACCACCCGATTGAGAATACCAGCCTTCTCCGCCTCTCTGGCGTGTATCATTTCGGCGGTAAAGATGAGTTCCGCAGCTTTCGGCAGGCCAACCACTCGAGGTAGAAGCCATACTCCGCCCGTAGCCGGAGTAAGTCCTACTCTTGTGAACCCTTCATTGAATCGGGCATTTTCCGATCCCACTCTCAGGTCACAGGCCAGAACCAGGTCGAATCCCCATGAACTGGCTGCGCCCTGTACCGATGCGATAGTGGGGATGCTCAACTCATAAAGCGGAACCATGATGCTGTGGTACAATTTGAGGAGCCCGGTGCTGATTTCCTGTGCCGTGGTGCCCAGCCGTTCCGGACCGGTATCGCTGATATCTCCGCCACCACAGAACACCTTTTCCCCTGCCGCTTTCAGCACCATCACTCGGACTTCAGTGTCCCTGCCGATATCCTCCAGCGCTGCTGCCAGTTCCCGTTCCATCACTCCGTTGATGGTGTTTTTCTTCTCCGGACGGTTCAGCGTGAGGGTGGCGATGTTGTTTTCTTTTGTCAGGATGATGGTTTCAAAATTCATTTGTTTCCTCTCTAAAGTTTTTGGGTCCGATTCGAAGGTAGAAAACTCTGGCATATGCTGTTATAAGTATTGAGCATTTGGGTTTATTTAGCGTTTCGTGCTTCGGATTTAGGATTTTCGACCCCTCGGCACCGATGATATCTGGTATTTCATCTCAGTGTCAAGTTGACTCTCGTGTGGCGTCGCCGTACAATCGAAATATGAAGGAAGCACACGGGGAGAAACCGGGTGTGTTATTATACCTGTACCAAAGCAGTCCAGAGGAAACAGGTTCGAGTGACAGGCAAAATGGGAGGCGTTAGTTATGGATATTGAAATTTTTGCGCTTTGCGATGCGGCGACAGATACTCATGGCAAACTGAACATGCTGGGCACCTTCGATGCTATATGGAGCAAGCAGATGCCTACTGTCCATCCTCATTGTGCTGTGGCGTTGAGGTTGAGATTTTCCAGAATTGAAGAAGGGGAACACACAATCAGGATAAACATAATTGATGAGGATGGGAAACTGATTGCGCCTGCCATGAATGCCAGTACCAAAATTGTTTTTGGAGATAATTCCGAAAGCTCAATTGTCAGAAATATGGTGATAAATTTACAGGGACTGAAGATCGAAAAATACGGTAATTATGCTATCGATCTGGCGATTGATGGCAGACAGGAAGCTTCGTTACCGCTTCGGGTCAAAGAACCCCCCGGAAACGCCCCAACCCCTTGAGTGGTAACTTTGCACCTACCCGGGGCTGATTTGGCCCCGGTTTTTGCCCCTTTTGGTGTCTTTCACAGGCGTAATGTTATGGAGCCACATTTGACACTGCTTCAGTTCCCCTTGAAAACCCCGGCTCCTTCTGTTACTCTAAGTTTACCTTTTACTGGCGCTCCGCCAGTCTTTTGTTGTGGCGCAAAAACCTTTTGTTAAAGAAAGTGCCACGGATTCCCAATCTTTCGAAATGGAGTGAAAAATGACAGACGATCTTATTAAACCACATGGTTCCGATACACTAAACCCGCTATATGTATCAGATGATGCCAAGAGGGCTGAACTGCAAAAGGAAGCCGAAGGCTTACCTTCGATAGTCGTGTGCTCACAGGCAGCTGCCAATGCAGTGATGATGGGAAGCGGCTACTTCAATCCACTGACCGGTTTCATGAATCTGGAAGAGGCGCTGAGCGTTGCCGACAAGATGCAACTCAAGAGCGGTCTCTTCTGGCCCACACCAGTGGTGAACGTGGTCGAGGATGCTACTCCCATCAAAGATGCCGGAAGGATCGCCTTGAAAGACCCCAATGTTGATGGTAATCCGATTATCGCTGTTCAGGATGTGGAAAAGATTGAGGAAGCCACCGATGAGCAGATGAAGCACATCGCAGAGCAGGTTTACGGCACCACCGATGAAAAGCACCCCGGCGTGGCTGCCTGGATGAGCACGGGCAAGACCTTCATTTCGGGTCCGATCCAAGTGCTCAATTTTTCCTACTTCGAGACTGATTTCCCGGAAACTTTCCGCACTGCCATGCAAATCCGTGAGATGATTAAAAAGAACGGCTGGAAGAAAGTGGTCGCTTTCCAGACCCGCAACCCCATGCACCGGGCCCACGAAGAACTGGTGAAAATGGCCATGAAGGCCGAAAATGCGGACGGCGCTGTGATCCATATGCTACTGGGCAAATTGAAGAAGGGCGATATCCCCGCCGATGTGCGCGATGCCTCTATCCGTAAAATGGTGGAGCTCTACTTCGAACCTAACTCGGCGGAAGTCACCGGATACGGATTCGATATGCTCTATGCTGGTCCGCGCGAGGCCCTGCTGCATGCTATATTCCGCCAGAATATGGGCGCCACCTGCCTCATCACTGGCCGGGATCACGCTGGAGTCGGCGATTACTACGGGCCATTTGATGCCCAGCAGATATTCGATGAAATCCCCAAAGATGCCCTGAAGATTACGATTTACAAAGGGGACCATACAGTCTGGTGCAACAAGTGCAATAAAATTGTGATGATTCGCGATTGTCCCCATTCCAACGAAGATTACCTGATGCTTTCCGGCACGAAAGTCAGGGAGACGCTTTCCAGCGGACAGGCCCTACCACCGGAATTCTCCCGCCCCGAAGTGGCCAGTATATTGATGGATTATTACCGGAGTGATCGAGCCGATTAGCAGCTTGCCCGAAAACAAACCGATCTTTTAATTGCCCGGCACTTTCCATTTTGGCTAAATAACTTCTCTTATTCCTGTGG
>Ga0180431_10005631_pt1 | contig 15185 bp, 11 predicted proteins | sample SS_ome_11_FD_132459 | JGI IMG/M metagenome (GOLD analysis project Ga0180431, IMG submission 132459) | Hypersaline lake sediment archaeal communities from the Salton Sea, California, USA - SS_1_MS_1 metaG | ecosystem: Environmental > Aquatic > Non-marine Saline and Alkaline > Hypersaline >... | reverse complement strand
CCCCCGGACCACGTGTGGCCCGAGGTGAAGACCCTGCCCGACATCTTCGAGGCCAGACAGGAGTGGCACACCTGGTCGTACTGGATACACCCCGCGGCCCGGGACGAGGACGACTTGGCGGCCCTGCTCGACCGCGTGGAGTGGCGGCTCGAAGACTTGCGCGAGTTTCTGCTGCCTCCGAACTGGTCTTCTGAAAAGGCCCGGCTCAACGCCCTCGGCCTGCAAAGTCCGATCTACCGCGACCAGCGCGGACCGGTCACCTTCGCCACCTCGCTCTACGGCACGGAGAAGCTCATCTTCCTGCTGATCGACGCGCCGGACCTGGCCGACCGCCTGCGCGACCTGATCTGCAGCGCGGTCCTGGGCCGCGCGCGAATCCTGGACGAAGAGCGCGGCTGGACCCTCGACCGAGCGGCCCGCGGATGGTACTGGCGCGACGACAACTGCTGCCTGCTCAACGAGGAGCTGTACGACCGGTTCGGCAAACCGATTCTCAAGGCCGTGTACGACCGGTACGCACCGGACCCGGGGGACATGCGCGCCCAGCACTCGGACTCGGACATGGCCCAGCACCTGCCCACGTTCGCGGAACTCGGGATGAACGACGTCAACTTCGGGCCTAGCCTCACGATCGCACAGATCCGCGACGCCATGCCGAACGCGCTCATCCGCGGGCAGCTCGCGCCCTTTACGCTCAGCCGCAACCAGGACGTGGCCATCGTCGCCGAGACCCTGCGCGACATCGAGATGGCCCGCCCCACAAAGGGCGTGATCTACGAGACCGCCGGGTCCATCAACAACGGCTCGCGCCTCTCCGCGATGCGGCTGATCATGGCCACGATCCAGGAGTACGGCCGGTACGACCGCGAGCCCCTGGGGCTGGCGGACGCTGCGGCGCGAGACATTGTCTAAGCGTGTTGCGGCATACCCCGGGGGCCCACGCCTCCTGAGAGGGCCGCGCGGCCTTGCGCAAGGTGCGGCATCGTGTCTGCGTGGTGCGAGCCGGCGTCGCGAAAGGACACCCCATGCCGAGCGTACTGGGCATTGACGCCGCGTGGACCGCAACTCAGCCGAGCGGCGTGGCTCTGCTCGCGCAAGAGCGCGACGCGTGGCGGTGCGTCGCACTCGCCCCCAGCTATCCGTCCTTCTGTTCCCTGGCAGACGGCCAGTCCGTGGACTGGACCGAGCGGCCGATCGCGGGAAAGCCCGCGCCCGACCGGCTGCTCCCCGCGGCGCAGGCGCTTCTGGGCGGCGGGGAACGCGTCTCCCTTGTGACCGTGGACATGCCCATGGCCACGGTGCCCATCACGGGCCGCCGCGTAGCGGACAGCGCGATCTCGCGTGCATTTGGGGGAGCCGGCGCCGGCACGCATACCCCCAGCGCCAGGCGGCCCGGCCGCGTAGGACAGGCGCTCACGCTCGGATGCCACGAGGCGGGGGTATCCCCTGGCCACCACGACCACGCGACCGGCTGCGCATCCCGCCCTGGTGGAGGTGTATCCGCATCCCGCGTTGCTGGTCTTGACGGGCAGCAAGTACCGGGTCCCCTACAAGGCGAGCCGTTCCCTGCGCTACTGGCCGGGCACATCGGTACGCAAGCGGATCGGCAAGCTGCTGGCCGTGTACCGGCGCATCCTGACCGCCCTGCGCGAACACATCGCGAACATCCCGCTCGCCCTCCCATCCCGGAGAGACGTGCGGACCCTCACCTATCTGAAACGATACGAGGACACGCTCGACGCCCTGGTGTGCGCCTGGGTGGGGATGCGCTACCTCGAAGGCGGCATCCGCGCGTACGGCGACCGCACCGCGGCCGTGTGGACGCCGTAGAATCTGCCCCACGATTCCGCCGCAAGGACCAGCCCCGGCTCGGGCGATGCCCGGTCGATCCGGATGCGCCATAGCGCTTCGTAGAACGGGCGCAGGCCCCAGAGGAACAGGATCTGCGGCAGGACCTGCGTCTGTCGCCCAAAGGTTGGCACGGTCCGACTCGTGCCGCCATGCCACACCTGTCGCAGCTTATCTATGGCGCTGATCGCGCGTTCCGAATCCCGCCGTCGATCACCTCCACCAGAGGAAGCACCACCTGCGTGGGATGGTCCTTGCCCACATGCACCGCGTTGTGCGCTACCTGCGCCTTGGTGTACTGCGGTTGGCCTGGACGAGGCTCCGCACCGAGACGCTCGGCAAGCAAGCGCCTGGTCAGCGCATGGTCGCCGTAGGGCTCGCCTGTGTTCGGGTTGATGTCGAACCGGTCGAAACTGCTGCTGGAAATCGCAAGCCGCAGCCTGTGACCGGGCGCAAGCGCGATGGCGGTGTACCCCAGGTCGATGGAGAACTCGTACACCTCTCCCGGTGCGAGGAAGTCCTCCTCCAGGAAGCCGTTCCGGTATCTTGCCTTGACCAGGCTGTCCGCGATGAGCATGGACCGGCCGTCCGGATACACATCGGTGAGCTTGGCCGTGAAGTCCGTGTCCTTGCGGTCCGAGGAGGCCCACACCTTCACCTCAACCTGACCGACGATCGCCAGCGGCTGCGCGGTCTTCGCCGTCGTGAACAGGATCACGTCTTGGCGTCCTTCCACCCCTCGTTGATCGAAGGGCCCCTTGACGGGTACGCGCGCATGCGCGCGCCCGACGGTAGGGACCGGGTCGGCGGGGTCATACGTGTACTCGATGGCGACACTCTCCATGCCCGGCGGCTCCGTGCGCAACGTATGGTCGGCCTGCGCGAAATAGGGCACGCGCTCGGCCTCGGGCGGAAAGTCCTCTGCCTCGATCCATGCGTTCCCGGGCGCGTGCGCATCGTCGACATCGCCCATCAGGTAGTACCGCACCGCCGGCCGGTCCAGTACGCCGGTATCCTTGCCCTTGAGCCAGTAATCGAACCATGGGAGCCAGACTTCGCTTTCCCAGTCCAGTTTGCTGTTCGCGGGATAGGCCAGCCCGCCCGGCAGGCGCAGCGGGGTGCCCGGGTCTTCCTCCTGAAGGGTCCCGTGGCCCCAGGGGCCGATCAGCAGCCTCTGCCTTCCGCGCGCGTTTGGCCCGCCGTGCTCCTGGCAGGCGCGGAACATCTCCACGGCGCCTTCAGTATAGAAATCGTACCACCCGGCACTGTGGAGCATCGGTGTATTGAACTCGGACACCCCGTCGTCCTGTTGCGACCGGATGCGGCGGCGGATCAGCTGCTGCGTCCTCGAGGTGAACGCGCCGCGGAATATGGTTTCCATGTCCGCCTTGCGGAACCTGGGCGGATAGTACGCATCGGTGTAGTAGTTGGCCGGCGCCTGGGCCGGCATGGCGCAGGCGAGGTGCGGCGGCGCGGTGACCGCGGTCTCGTACTGCGCAGCCCCCAGATGCGAGTACCCGATCATGCCCACCTTGCCGTTGCACCAGTCCCGCGCGGCCAGCCACTCGACCGTATCGTACCCGTCGTGATGCCGCGGAGAGCCCTTCCCGGCATCAGCGGACTCGTGGAATCCCCGCATATCCTCCACAATGAACGCATACCCGTGCTTGGTGAAGCATCCGCGCCATCGATGCACGGCCTTTCCCCTGTCTTTGCCGTACGGTGTGCACACCAGAATCGCCGGCACGCCCTCGGGGTGCGTCTCCCTGGAGAAGCCCGCGGGCAGATACATGTCCGCCGCCAGGTGCGCGCCGTCGCGCATCGGGATTCGCACGCCTTCCTTCTCCACCTCCTCCGAAGCCGCCGCGGCGGGGCTCGCCGTAGCCGACGGCGGCCCAGGCTGGCCCGCAGTGTCCAGGCGTGCGACGACTTCCGTAATCAGCTCGGCCCGCCCTCCGTAGATGCGAACCGCGTCGACCAAGTCTTCGACAGCCCGTATGTAGCCGACCATTTCCTCTACGGTCAGGGACCGGGCCCCTCGCTGGGCGGTGGTCACCAACTGTACGAACACCTGAATCTCGGGGTTGGCCTTTCGCACCCGGTCCACGATGCGCTGCACTTTCTGCCGATATTCGGTCTCGTCCACCGGCCTGCGTGTCGTCAGATCGAGCTGGAGTCGCTGGGACTGGATCAACCAGATGTCGCAATACTTGGCGAGTTCCGGATACAGATGCTCGCGCTGTTCGAGGTCTCTGAGCCCTGGCCCGACAAGCAGCGGCGCCCCGTAGGCCTGCACCATCTGCCGGGCGCGCCGCACGCTGGCCACCAGATCATCCATCTCCGCCGAGGGGGTGCCCGGCTGCCGCTCCGGGTTGTAGGCAATGACAACGCGCTCCGGCGGAATTCCGGCACCCTCCAGGGTCTCGATCGTTTCTTTGACTCCCGGGAAGGGCCGCGATTCGCTGCGCTCCAGCGCCCTTGCGATGCACACGACCCGCACGGGGGCCTGCACCCGCTCGAATACGGACAGCTTGCCCGGACCCAGGATGACATCCACGAAGTCCTTCCGAGACGTCAGGGCGCTCGCCGCCTGCTGGCTTTGCCGCGTCCACAAGAAGCCGACGCCGACCCTGGGCCCGGTCGGTTGCCGGCCCGCGGAGCCGCTCTCCTGTGCGCTCGTGCGCTCCAAGGCGCACAGGGACGCGCACACACAGCACAAGACCAGCACCCGCGACAGCGCCACAGCCCTGAGAGCCGTACGCCCCGCCTTACGCATGCCTTGGCCTCTCATTTGCTTTCTCCCAGAGTGGGCTCATACTTCCGGCGCGCGGGTTGTCAAGTCCAAAGCCCGAATACTTGGCGGCGAACCCGGCCGCCTGGCGGGCCGGACGGCTCCAGGCAGACGAGCAGGCATGGCTGGCCGGTGCCTCGCGGCCATGCCCGACAGAGGCTGACCGCGTCAGCTGCGCCGGGGCGAGGCGCTCCTCGTCACAGCAGGCATGAACGAAGGCGCAAGCCATCCTTTCGCGGCGAAGGCCCGACGGCTCATCGGCTCGAGCGCTCGCCGTTGCCGGAGGAATGTTCGTATGTTGCCGATGGACGTTTTCGATGCGTCTCAAGGGCTCTGCGATGCTCGCGGGCCAGGTAGTCGAACAGATTCTCGGCCATGGCCGCATTCCCCTCGGGACTCGCATGCGGATCATTGCGCGCACGCACGATGGGGCGTGGGTTCTCGATGAAGTCGAAGCCCTGTTGCCGGGCAAAGCGCCGCAAGAGTGCATTCGGCTCGAGATATCGCTCACGCGCTCGCGGATCATCGCTCACTCGATGCCACGACACCTCCCATTCATACAGGCCGACGTCGTGCTCGCTATACAGCGCGAACTCAGCTCCGTTCTCTCGTGCCACGCGGGCCATCTCTTCAACCAAGGCAAAGAAGAGCTGCCAGGCATACGACGTGCCGTCACATCCTGAAGGGTGGAACTCCATGGGCGCGATGCCCTGTCGGAATCTGCGCTTCTCCAGAATGCGCAGCACCACTTCTCGATTCTTCTGCAATCCACAGCGTTCGATGGCGGCCAACAGTCCGGTCCTATCCAACGCTTCGTCTCGATGCTTGCGCAAGTATCCAACGAATGGCGCGCTTTGGTCCAGCCCCAACACGAGGCGAATCTGCTCGATCTGCTCTTCGGTCGCCTGGAACTCAGCGGCCTCGACATCCTCGTACAGGCTGCTCTTCACATGCCACCAGTACATGCGCTTCAGCAGTTCGGACTGCATGATGATGCGCTTCAACATGCGTTCCGCGCCATCGCCCTTGTCCGAGGACGGCCGTCTGTGGCGCACAAGGCGTCCGGACTCGTCGAGCGTATAGTAGAAGGGCGCGGTGCAGATTCCACGCAGTGCGGGCACATTGTCGCGGATGTCGTTGAGCGAAAACTGAAGAATGACCAGGTCGGGCTGGTACCGGATGCCTTCCAGCCGCAGAGCCTCCAGCTCCTGCGTCGTGTCCCAGGCCCCGAGGGCGATCGGGATCACCTCGACATTATATCCCGCCTTCTGCAGCCGGCCCTCCAACAGCGGTGGATAGGTCTGGTCCAGCGCCACAGTCTGGCCGAAGGTGTTGGAATCGCCCAGAATGACAATGCGAAATGCCCCGTCGGGGTTGTCGAACCGGCGGTCTCTGTCGCGCCATCCATGGTTGTTGGCGAGCGTCACATAGACTTCTCCCGTATCCGGGTCTCGCGCGACGATCGGCTCGCTCGGCGCAAAGCCGTACCCATATCGCTTGGCGTTGGCACTGTCTCGGTACCCGATGACCGGGAGCCTGAGGGGCCAGACAAGACGCAGAACGATCTCCGCGGCCACGAGTGACAGTGCGAGGCTGACAAGAAACACCAGAATCTTGCGGAGCTTCGATCGTTTGGAGGACTTCTTCACCATACCGCGCCCCACTCGGGACTCGTGAGCTGGAGGCCTGCCACATAGAATTACAGTCGGCACAGGTCTCACTGTCAAGCGGCCCGCGGTTCATCCCGCGGTCGCCGTGGTGCGAGGTGACGTTGCGCCGGTTCTCATCTGCGTCCGCGGCGCATTGTGAACGCGCCCAATCGCGCACGGAGTTCGCGCGCTTCCGTTCCGGGTCGGCTCACTGTGCCGCGGAAGTCCGGCGCTGCTCCGGACAGGAGTCCCTGTCCAGGAAGAGCATCCCTTCATGCTCGCGCAGGATGGAGGCGGGCAACTGCGGGGTCGGGGCTTCGGTCGCGAACAGGCGTTCCATAATCGGCCGCTTGAGCGCGAGCGGGACCATGGTGAACACGAACCGGGCCTGCAGCATGGCCGGGATCGTCAGGGGGATGCCCTGGTCCGGGACATACCCCAGGCCGCGGAAGTTCGGATCGTTTGCGAGCTGCTGCTTGGACGTTTCGCAGAGCCGCGCGACTTCGGCCCGCACGGACGTGCAAAAGCCCGTGGCGCCCGGCTCGTTGAACGCGAGATGGCCCGACGTGCCGACACCCTGGTAAAGGACGTAAACGGGCTCGGCCGCGGCCAGACGCGCCGCGAACCTATCGGCCTCGGCCTGGGCGTCCGGCGCGTCGAAGCGGATCGCCTCCGTGCGGCGCGGACGGATCTTGCTGTAGAGCTGGTGCTCGAGTGGATGCGCACAGGTGAACTCCGCGGGCAGATCCGGCCGCCAGAAGTCGTCCATGTTAAAGCAGACCACCCGGTCTCAGGCGATTCTTTCCTGTTCGGCCAGAGCATCCACAAACGTAGTCTGGCTCTCGCCGGCCGCCAGGATCATGCGGACCTCTTCCTCTCGGTCAAGCAGGCCCCGCAGCGCGTCGCCCACCGCCGACGCGGCCCGGCGGCCCAGGTCGGCTGCGTCCGTGCACACCACGACTTCCGTCTTGCCGTAGTGCATCGTCCGCCTCCCATTCGAACTGCGGCAGCCACTCGCCTGTGGCCCGCATGAGCTCCTTGCCCATGCTCCGTAGGTCCTTGGCCGGCAGATGCGCACCCTGCGAATCAAGCAGTAGCGCCTGGAGCGCCGTCCAGGGTCACCTGTTCCGAGTCGTTGACCTCTGCGTGCGTCACCGGCCGGTCCGCCTTCGCGTCCCCGGCGGGCCCGACTCCGCGGCCGAGATGCCGCGGCGCGGATGGGGATACGTGTAGGGTTCGTAGCCGGGACGCTTGACAAAATGATAGTCCCGGTCCTTTTGAATGTAGTCGTACTCCTTGCCGCGCACATTGTAAGGACTCAGCACATCAATGCTTCCGGTTTCAAACTCATTATCCCACACAAATACGTCGCCTGCGCCGGTGGTTTCAGGATCCGTCCCCGTGTGATCCTCGCCGTATTTCTTGCCACTCTCCCATCCAATCTGATAGGGAGCGGGGTAGGGCGGCATTTTCCATTCCGCCGGTGCCTTTGTCCAGTAGTTGGATCCATGCCACGTCCCATCGGGTTTGAGCTGGATGGACACATCGCCCTTGAGCCGGTTTCCCCAGATGAGCGCTTCGCCTCCCCGGCAAGTGATCTCCCAGGGCTCGGTCTTCTGTCCTCCGTATATTGTATTCCAATACACTTCTGCCAGACGCGTGGAGTAGGTATACGAACCCAACCAATCCGGTCGGCCTCCGTGCATATCGACGGCCCAACTTCCTCCGCTCTCCTTTAGCAGATTGCGGCGGAATACATACAAAGCCCCCTCGCCTCCGGCTACAGCATGATGACTCCTGGTGAAGTAGTTATCTTCAATGAAAAGAAAGTCGCTTGTGCCCGGACTGATCGGGGGCCAACTGTCCTTGAATCCGTTGACGATCACTGCATAATGGTTGTCGACAAACACGTTGCTGCTGATGAGCCCCATGCCCTTGGTGTTATTCGACACTGTAACGGCGGCACGTGCGAACCCGCTGAACATGCAATCGTGAAGGTAGAAATCGGTGTTCATGAACATGATCCCTTTACCTTCAAGACGATTGCTCTGTTCAAACCCCTGGAAGCAGATGGAGGAGACCTGCACGCCCGGCCCGTTGCTGAAGAACTGTATCATGTTCTGCGGCGCCTTGTGATTCCGATGGAGCTTGGTCCCATCCCGACCGGCTCCTGCACCTTTCAGATGGATGTTCGGCCTGGCAGAGGGAGACAATTTGATTGTCCCGTCAATCCTGAACTTCCCGGCAGGCAGCAGGATGGTGTCGCCCTCGGATGCTCGATCCCATGCTGCTTCAAGATTGGGGCCGATGTCATTGCCTTCCCCAGGGTCCTTTACATGTATCACACCGGCTTGACTCGCCGCGCCAGTGAGCAGCCCAACAAGAACAAGACACGCCACCTTCTTCACCGCATCATGTCGGAACATTGTGTTGGACCTCCTTCTTGGCCTCCCTTTGCCAATACGTGCTCAGAATCTCCCCTTTGCCGGAATGCCCAACGGTAACCATCAGGGCCTTCGGCGTCAACTGGTTTGCGCCGCTCGGAACTGTCGGGCTTACCCCTAGAAGGTCCATGGAGCCGGATCCTCAAGGGCCTCTCGTTCGTACCACTCTCGAAACGTACCCACCGGGCCCTGAACCCCCGCCTTCACAAGGTGCACCCCCTTGCTCGGCCACTTCACTTCACGATCGTGCCGGACAGGCTCGCGCGTCCAGCCTCCTGTCTCCATCCGAAGGAGGTTCTTGCCGCGGCTCAGCTCGATCTCCCCAAGGCTCTTCCTCCTTTTCCATCCACATGCTTTGCCCTGAACATCGCCCTGGTAGAACACGTCGGCTCCGTGCCCTCCGGCATGCCCTTGAACTCCAGGTCGAATCGCTCCGCCGCTCCTCACGAACCCCTTGCTTGGAATCGGGGCAGCCACTCGCTTGTGGCCCGCATGAGCTCCTCGCCCATGCTCCGTACGTCCTTGGCCGGCAGATGCGCGCACTGCGGATCGACCAGCAGGGCCTGAAGCGCCGCCTCGCGGTCTCCTTCCAGGGCCGCCTGCACCGTGAGCTCCTGCACGCGGCAGTGCGGGCGCACCAGGTTTGCGAGCACCTCCGGCATGGAGCCGACGCTCAGAGCCCGGAATCCCAGAGCGTCGACGCGGCCCAGGGTCTCCACCACCGCGCCGCGGGGCAGGTTCTCGATCTGCCCGGTGTTGGGCAGGTTCACCACGTCGAAGAAGGGCTTGTTGTTCGCTAACGCATTCATGATGTCCACGGCCGTCTCGCGCGAACGGGCGGGAGGCGCTTCCTTTCCGGCGGCGAGGCGCAGGGTGCGCCGTCGGTCCCTGGCTCGCGCGCGTTCACGTTCCTTCACGGACGTGCGTTGCAGGCCCCACTGCCTCAAGCGCGAGACCTTGCCCGTGATGTAGTGCGGGAAGAACTCGCACGTATGGCGGTCGGCCACGAACGGCAGATACCCGTATCCGCGCAAGAGCTCGTCGCACAGGGCATGGTGCGTATGCCACCCCGCCCCGTCGCGCGTTCCCTCGGACAGGGCCTCTCCCAAGGTCTGTTTCTGCAATCTCTTGCGCAGAAGCGGGTAACCCGGCTCGCCGCGCACAGTGAAGTCCAGAAACCAGAAGAAGTGATTGACGCCCGCGAAGTTGACGGCCAGATCTTCCTCTTCGACGCCGAAAAGCCTCTGGAGGACGTCGAGATTCGCGAACGGACCATGGCACAGGCCTACGCAACGCAATCCGGATACCCTGTGGATGACGGACGTCAGGGTGCTCATGGGATTCGTGTAGTTGAGGATCACCGCGTTCGGGCTGTACCGCTCGATCTTGCGCGCCAGGTGCACGAACACCGGCACATTGCGAAGCGACCGCGACCACCCGCCCGGGCCCACGGTGTCGCCCACCGTGGCGAAGATGCCGTACTGTTCCGGAATCTCGATGTCGTGCTTCATCATCGCCAGGTCGCCGGTGCTGATCGTGATGAGTACGAAGTCCGCATCCCGGAATGCGGACGCCTCGCTCTTGGTGGACCGGAGGCGGAACCTACGTCCCAGCGTCTGGGCCATGGTGCGGCCGGCGGCCTCTACCTCGCCCGCCGCGGCCTGGTTGGGGTCGAGCAGCACGACCTCGCTGCCGTCCATCTGCGGCTCGTGGAACAGGTCGCTCAGCAGACGCGGACACCACTTGTAGCTACCCCCGCCTACCATGACGATCTTGGGGCCGGTTCGCCTAGACATGGAAGCGCCCTTTCTCTATCGGTCACAAGGATCAGGATTGCGAGCTGCGCCGATGTTACCCGCTTGCGCGTCAAATGCAAATGGCGTAACGTATGTCTTGTGAAGTAGGGTTATCACACGCGGCGGCGCTTGCGCCTAGATCGCAAAGGTCGCGGCTGGCCAAGGACACTGTGCGTCAGGCCTGTGGCGTCCTTGTGGGTATTCCAGGCTGAGGGGCACTGCGATGGGTTTGGACCTGCCCGTACTATGGATTTGCGGGGCGCTGGCTGGCGTAGGGCTGTCCGTGCCTGTGCTGGCCGCCCAGGCCTCGGACGCAACCCAGGAGCGCGAGCCCTTTACCCAAGACCTGACGTTCGATGCCGCGACACTCTATCAGCAGGGCACGGTCCGGTCCCTGGCCCTCACGGACGATGGACAGGCCGTGCGCCTGGACGACCATCACCTGATCGAAGACGACAGCCCCGGGGCCGGAGTCGCGGTGAAGGCGGATGGCACGCGCGCGCAGAACTTCGACCTCCTCACCCCCGCGTGCAGGATCCGCAAGACCCTGGTGTTGGACAACGCCGAGGCCGAGTCCGCGATCCTCTCTTTCTACGCAAGGACGCCCCAGGAGCTGGGCGTGCCCTTGCGCGTCTTTGTCAACGGACACGAAGCCCGGTTCGCCGACCCCCGCGCGGCCTTCCCGGAGGCGTATCGCACGCGCGCGCTCCAGCAATGGTTCTACCTGCCCGCATCCGCGGAGGCCTTGCGGGCCGGCGAAAACCACATCGTGATTGCCGGGACAGACGCGGACCATCCCTGGAAGGTCTTTTTCAGTGAAAGCCGATTCTTCCAGGAGGGCGCCATGGCGCCCGGCGACCGGTTCCGCGGCCACAGCGCCAAGAGCGAGGACGGGGGCAAGACCTGGCGGCGGTCGCAGCTCGGCGTCGAGTCGGACATGGAAGGCGAGTACAACGTCCGGCTTTGCCTGAATCAGCATCTGCCCGAAGGCATGCTCACCTCCTCGGTCATCGACCTGCGCGCCGACCTCGGTGCTCAAGGCGTACAGATCGTCGAGCCCGCCTTTGTGGACGAGCTGTCCGTCGCGTGCCTCGACGCGGACGTACCCGACGGAGCGCGCCTGTCCGTCGAGGCCCGGTGCGGCAACAGTCCCCAGTACGGACCGAACGACTGGACCGTTTGGCAATCCCTGGACAGCGAGTGGCGGCGTCTGCCCGGGCCCTTTGTTCAGTTCCGGGTGCACTTCGTCCGGGGGCCTAAGAACCAGACCCCTGTGCTCAGAGGCGTCACCTTTCGCGTGGCGGGCCGCCGCCTTCCCGCGCCCGGGAAGGGGCGCATCGAGATCCTGCACGCGCACAACGAGAAGATTCTGCGTACGAGCTACCCTTACGAATACGAACCGTTCGACGCGCCCGGGCTTGTGGCCCTGCGGGAGCGCTACCGGCTCGACTTGGTGGTCCGGCCGGCGCAGACCGAGTTCGAGAAGATCCTCCTGCTCAAAGACTGGGCCGCGCAGCAATTCGCGCGCAAGGACCTCACCGGCGCGGCCGATCCGCCCTTCCCTCCGTGGGACGCGAATGTGATTCTGCAGGGAAAGGGCTACTTCTGCCTGCATCACGCCGTGGTGTTCATGCAAGCCTGCCTGTCCCTGGGCATCCAGTGCCGCCATGTGCAGATCAATTCCTACTGGCGCGGCGGTCACGAGGTCAACGAGGTATGGTCCAACGACTATGGGAAGTGGATCTTTATCGACGCCGGGAACAACTGCTATCTTCGCAATCCTGCCACGCACGCTCCGCTCAGCGTACGCGAGGCGAAAGCCCTGTTTCGCGCCCACCAGGATAAGCAGGCCCTTGTGGAGATCGTCCCCGGGCAGGCGCCCATTCCCCTGATCGTTTCCTGTGCGCGGATGCCGAACGTGGACATTCTCGCGGAGCCCTCGCCGAAGAATCGCGGCGAGCCTCCCCCTCAGGTCGCGGACGGGTTCGTCCCCTTCCTCGACTTCTTCCGCATCATTCCACGCAACAACATGCTGAGCCAGCCCACGCCCCTGCCCCTGCACGAGGGCACGAGCCATTGGCCCTGGGACGGGTACATCTGCTGGGCGGGGCCCGACACCCCGCGGCTGCCGCAGTACAGCCGCTTCACCTATCGGCCGCACGACATGTACTGGACCCTGAACCAGACGCACTACGTCGCCTGCTACGGCCGCCGCGCCGAGGAAATCGTCTTGCAGTTCGACACGCACACCCCGGACTTCGACGCATTCCTCGTGCGGCGGGATCACGAGCCCTGGGTGGAGTCGTCCGATCGGTTCACCTGGCGGCTGCACAAAGGAGAGAACCAGCTGGCCGTACGCACGCGCAACCGCGCGGGCAACTTGGGCATTGCCAGTGAACTGAGCGTGTCGTTTCGGTAAGGATCGACTGCCGGGCGCCCCGGCAAGCGCTCCCGGCGAGAGGAACCCCATGCCCCAGCATTCGTCGTTGGCGGACAAGCCGCTCGGGCTCCGCGCCGTGTTCTCCATCGCCGCGGGCGCGATGATCAGCTCGGGGCTCTTCGTGTTGCCCGGCCTGGCCTTCGAGAAGGTCGGCGCCGCCATGATCCTCTGCTACCTGCTCGCCGGCATCCTGAACGTCCCCACCATGCTCGCCCAGGCCGAACTGGCCACCGCCATGCCCAAGAGCGCCGGCAGCTACTTCGTGGTCGAGCGAAGCCTCGGCGCCTACATGGGCACGGTCGCAGGCCTCATCAACTGGTGCTCCATCGGGCTGAAGGCCGCGTTTGCGCTCGTGGGCATCGGCACGCTGGGCCTGTACTTCGCGCCCGAACTGGGCGCGTGGGCGGTCAAGGGCGCGGCCCTCGGCGCGTGCGTGCTCTTCACCGTGGTCAACCTGGTGGGCGCTAAGCACGCGGGGCGGCTCCAGGGGCTCTTGGTCGCCGGCCTCGTGGCCATTCTGGCGGTGTACATCGGCGCGGGGCTGCCGCACCTGGAGGTCACGCGCTACTCGCCCTTCTTCATCGGAGACTTCGAGGCCTTCATGGCCGTCACGGGCATGGTGTTCATCTCCTACGGAGGGCTCACCAAGGCCGTGGACGTGGCCGAGGAGGTCGACAACCCCGCCCGCAACCTGCCGCTGGGGATGTTCCTCTCCTTTGCCGTGGTGAACGTCTTGTATATCGGCGTGGCGTTCGTCACCGTGGGACTGCTGGACGCTGAGGTGCTGCGCGGCAGCCTGCGCCCGATCACCGAAGGGGCCGGCGTCAGCCTCGGCTCGATCGGATTGATCGCGGTCGGCATCGCGGCGTTCTTGGCGTATGCGAGCACGGGGAACGCAGGCATCCTGTCCGCCTCGCGTTCGCCCATGGCCATGAGCCACGACGGCCTGCTGCCTCGCGCGCTGGCGCGCACCAACGCCCGCTTCGGCACGCCGCACGTGGCTGTGCTCGTCACGGGCGGTTTGATGGCCGCGGTGATCGCATTCCTGAGCGTGGAGGACCTGGTCAAGACCGCGTCCACGATGCTTCTCATCTCCCTGGGGCTCATCAACATCTCGGTCATGGTCATGCGCAAGAGCGGCATCACCGGGTACCGGCCCACGTACCGTATGCCGCTGTGCCCGTGGCTGCCGCTCGCCTGCACGGTGATGTACGGCTTCCTGATCGCGGAGATGGGGCTCGTGCCGCTGTTGACCACCGCCGGGTTCATTGCCGCGGCGAGCGTCTGGTACGTCGTCTACGTCCAGCAGAAGATCGACCGCGAAGCGGCCGTCGCCTACCTCGTGAAGAGCATCCTCTCCAAGCACATCAAGCGCATCGGCCTGGAAGACGAACTCGTGCAGATCAGCCTGGAGCGCGACGAGGTCGAAGCGGACCGCTTTGATCGGCTCGTCCGGCAGGCGCCGATCCTGGACATCAAGGAGGAAATTCGCGCAGCGGATCTGTTCTTCAGGATCGGCGAGGCCCTGAGCGACCGGTTGAAGCAGTCCCCGGAGCGCATCCGCGACCTCCTGCTCGAACGCGAACGAGACGCCAGCACCATGATCCAGCCGGGCCTGGCCATCCCGCACGTCATCGTGGAGGGGACGGGCGTCTTCGAGCTCGTGCTCGTGCGCTGCCGCAAAGGCGCAATCTTCTCCGAGCTTCATCCGCCGGTCCATACCGCCTTCGTGCTGATCGGCTCGCCGGACGAGCGTTCGTACCACCTGCGTGCCCTCGTGGCCATCGCGCACGTGGTCCAGGAGCCGCGCTTCCAGGAACGCTGGCAACAGGCCGCCAACGCCGAGCAGCTGCGCGACATCGTGCTCCTGTCCGGGCGCATGCGCGACTGAGGTCCGCCGATTCCAGACAGATGGGCCTTGCGCCTACACAGCCGTCCCGCTCCGGCGGCGGCCTCGACGCTGCTTGACGATTTGTTCGCTGCGTGAAGAATGGGGGCTGCAATCGCGTGCTTCGGGCCGGTCGAGAACCGGCTTTTCCGCCCGCCGGGCCTTGCCGCGCCGCGAGGAGTGTCCATGCGCGTCGTGCACATGATCACCCGCATGATCCTGGGCGGCGCCCAGGAGAATACGCTGTTGTCCGTGCTCGGCCAGCAGGCCCGCCCGGGCTGGGAGGTCGTGCTCCTGACCGGCCCCACCACCGGGCCGGAGGGCACGCT
>Ga0180431_10005630_pt1 | contig 15185 bp, 19 predicted proteins | sample SS_ome_11_FD_132459 | JGI IMG/M metagenome (GOLD analysis project Ga0180431, IMG submission 132459) | Hypersaline lake sediment archaeal communities from the Salton Sea, California, USA - SS_1_MS_1 metaG | ecosystem: Environmental > Aquatic > Non-marine Saline and Alkaline > Hypersaline >... | reverse complement strand
GCTACGAACCTACATACCTATTGACAGCAGATCAAGACTATAATATTATTAATCATAAAAGTAGTTTTTATATTATTAATCTGATTTTTGGAGATACAAATGGCTACGAAACCGATCAGCATTACTATTGATGAAGCACTGGCGGAAAAGCTAAACAAGATTGCAGAAGATACCCACCGAAAGAAAAGCTACTTTGTAAACAGAGCGCTGGAGGAATATTTTGAGGAAATCGAGGATCTTGAGATAGCTCTGAAGCGGAGGGGTGGGAAATCAACTCCCATAAGTATGGTCAGAGAAGAACTCGGGTTATAGTTCCTTGTACGCTGTTGAAATCGAAAATCGCTGCCTCAGGGAGATGAGGAAACTCGACCACCGTGTAGTTCAGCGTGCGTTTACACTCATTGAAGAGGTAATCGCCAAAGATCCTTATTCCGGAAAGAAGCTAAAAGGCAGGTACAGCGGATTATTCAGCTATCGATTTGCTGACTATAGAATCATCTATGAGATACGACAAGAGAAACTGCTCGTAGTTGTCCTCAGGGTTCGTCACAGAAAAAATGTCTATGATGGTTTGTAGAGCCTTTTTCGCAAAGGCACCCCAACCTTAGGCAACATAGGAATGTAGAATTTCCTAATTTTCGCGCAAACCACTTGATATATGTATATTGTATGTATATACTAACAGCGTGGATGTTCTTTGGGATCCCGAAAAGGCGAAGGTGAATCTGAAGAAGCACGGCGTTCGATTTTCTGATGCTGAAACCGTACTATTTGATCCCAACGCACTCACCAGGGAGGATATGGAATCTGAAGGCGAGCAACGCTTTATTGTCGTTGGGATGGATGCCCTCGGTCGTATCCTCATAGTCGTTTATACATATCGCGGCGAAGATATCCGATTGATATCTGCTCGGTCTGCAACCAAAAGAGAGAGAATGCAATATGAAAAAGGAATATGATTTCTCCAAGGCCAAGCGTGGGGCGGTAGTTCCTCAGAAGGGAAAGACAAGAATCAGTATCTACATCGACAACGATATTCTGGAAGAGTTCCGCCAGCGGTCTGATGAGTCAGGTAAAGGGTATCAGACCATGATGAATGACGCCCTTCGAGACTATCTAGGAAAATCCCCTCACCCTGTAGATGAATCGACTCTTCGCAGGATCCTTCGAGAGGAACTGAAAACCGTCGGCTAACAGATTCCCAACTTCGCTCGCCGAAACACTACCACTGGGTGTGCTTTGGCGAATAATTGATGATTATCCGACCTGGATCAACCGATCGGGAATATCGTGCACTTTTCTTTTAGCTTGATATACATCTACCGCCTGTTGTGCATTGAGCCAAAACTCAGGTGAGGTTCCCAACGCGGATCCCAGTTTAACTGCCATCTCTGCGGAAATGGACGTTCTGTTGTTCACAATTCGATTAATCACTTTCACATCACATCCAAGATGATCTGCGAGTTGTTTTTGGGTTATGTTCAAAGGCTTGAGAAACTCCTCATCGAGAATCTCGCCAGGAGTAGTAGGCTCTCTGTCAATTGTGATCATGCTCTACCTCCGTAAACCTAATGGTAATCTGTGATACGGACCTCATGCGGTCCTGCATCCGTCCAGCGAAAAACTATGCGCCACTGCTCGTTGATCCTGATGCTGTGGTAACCTTTTAAATCTCCGCTCAAGGATTCCAATCTATTTCCTGGTGGAGCCTTCAGGTCATCCAAACGCGCTGCGTAATGGAGCATATCAAGTTTTCTCCGAGCTATTCTGCTAATGCTGGCCCATCCAACCCTCTTTCCCAACTGTCCAGTAAGAAAAAACTTTTCAGTGTCAGCATCAGCGAACGATTGGATGGCCACAGCTGTTCAGTATTTACCTTACAAAGGTATACCGTGTCAAGGTATTCAATATGAATTTAGGATCATTGGCGGGTGTTGATCAATACTTGCCCGCAACTTCCGTTTTTCTTCGGCTGGACTGGTGGTATGTTGCATAAGGGTGGGGTGCCTTTGCGGAAAAGTCTTCAGATTCAACCGACCCTTTGTTCAGCCAACTCTCCGGACTCGTCTTCGTTGCCTTAGCAATCCTCAAAGCCATTTCCGGGCTGAGCGCCGCTTTCTGATTCACTAGTTCAGAGAGTGTCTTTCGGCAGACACCAAGGTTTTTTGCAGCTTCAGTTACAGTAAGCCCAAGAGGTTTGATTACATCCTCTAGGAGGACTTCTCCTGGATGAGTAGGCTTCCTCGTTATCATCACCCTTCCCTCCGGTATTCAGTGATAGTCCAAATAATCGGCATCTGTAGCATCTTCACCTTCAAACCTGAATGTTACACGCCAATTTCCGCTCACTCGTGCAGATCATATTCCCTTTTCTCGCCCTGTTAGTTTGTGAAGGTGGTAGCTCGGTAAATCCATGTCCGAGGGCTGTACAGATGCATCAAGCCTATCTATGATACGCGCCAATTTTGAGGCATGGTCCGGATTGATGCCTCTTTTGTTTCCGGTATTGTAGTATTCGCGCAGTTCTTTTTGCCGGAATAACCCTATCATTACTGATGTAAGTATATCCGTGTAACCTGTTACGGATCGATACTCATTACAAACTGCGACTTCTGGTATGTCCTCCACGGGGTATGAGTGTCAAATGAAAAAGATCAAGAAGGTGAAGCAGGAGGAGAGAAAAATCGCTTGACTTTCATCATAGTGGTGCAGGTTAGCCTAACTCGATCTTTGTCTGATGCTTGACAGTGGAAAGCACGAACATGCTGCTGAACTTGCCGACCTTCTGCAGGCGAGCCAGCTTGTTGAATACGAAGGCGTCGTAGCCGGGGATGTCTTCGGCCACCACCTTGAGCAGGTAGTCCTTATCACCGGACAAACGGTAGCATTCCAGCACCTCCGGAAGCTTGCTGATCTCCTCGGACAGATGCTGGATGGTCTCCTGGGTATAGTCGTTCATCGTAACAAACACGAAGGCGATGATGGACTTGCCCACCGCTTGCGGATCCACCAGGGCGACTGTCTCTTTGATGATCCCGCTCTGCTGCAGTTTTTTCACCCGTTCGAACACCGTGGCCGGTGCCAGCCCGATCATGCCGGCCAGCTCGGCGTTGGTTATCGATCCTCGTTCCTGGAGGATATTAAGGATTTTGCGATTTGTTTCGTCGATTTGTTTCGTCGATTTCATCCGAATAAAGGTTGCCTATATGGTGATTATAGCAAAGATTCTTTTTAAAACAAGTGTGATCGGCAAATATTATTAGCAAGAAACAAATAGCTCTGTATTGATTCCCGTTGGCAGGTTGTGTATGATGCGGGAGTTACCTTTTTCTGTACGTACAAGGAGTATTGGATGCCTGAAATGGTCCTCTTGGGAGACGAAGCCCTGGCCATGGGAGCGATCGATGCGGGAATCTCGGCAGCCTATGCCTACCCGGGTACCCCCTCATCGGAGATCATGGAGTACCTGCAAGCCTGCGCTCCGCGCTACGGAGATTTCGCGGCCGAGTGGTGTTCGAACGAGAAAACCGCCTATGAAGCGGCGGTAGGGGTATCCCTGGTGGGCAGGCGGGTGCTGGTCAGCATGAAGCACGTGGGCCTGAACGTAGCCGCCGACCCCTTCATCAACTCGGCGCTGCTGGCCATTCACGGGGGATTGGTTCTGGCCGTGGCCGACGACCCGGGCATGCACTCCTCCCAGAACGAGCAGGACAGCCGCTTCTACGCCGACTTTGCCCGCATCATCTGCCTGGAGCCGCGGACCCAAGAAGAGGTGTATACGATGACCCGGGAGGCCTTCGATCTGTCTGAAACGTATCACATCCCGGTTATGGTACGCCTGACAACCCGCATCGCCCACTCCCGGGCCGTGGTCCAGACCGGGCAGCGGCGGGCTCAGAATCCGGTGAACAAATCCACGGAGAAGGCCGGCTGGATGCTGCTGCCGGCCACCGCTCGCAAGCTCTGGGCCGAGCTCCTGGCCACCCAGGGTCGGTTTCTCGAGTACGCGGAAAGCTCTCCTTACAACAGCCTGGAGCTGAACGAGGATTCCACGAATTTCGGGGTGATCACAGCGGGTTTGGGATGGAACTACTACATGGAGAACCGGGACGAGCTCCCGGTGAAACCCTCCCACCTGCACATCAGCGTGTATCCGCTGCCGGTGAACAAGATACGGCAGCTGGCCGAGCATGTCGAACGGATCGTGGTGATCGAGGAGGGATTCTCCTTCGTGGAGCGGGCTTTGCTCGGCGTTCTTCCCCCCTCTGTGAAGATCTCAGGCAAGGAGGACGGCTCACTGCCTCGCACCGGGGAGCTGACTCCGGACAACGTACGAGGTATCCTGGGCCTGGAGCCGAAAAAAGGGATCGACAGATCCGGTGCGGAGATCCCCGTCCGGCCGCCCCAGCTGTGCGCCGGTTGTCCCCACAGGGACAGCTACGACGCCCTCAACCAGGCATTGGCTGCTTTCGAGCCGAAGCTTGTGACCTCTGACATCGGTTGCTACACACTGGGCTATCTGCCTCCCTACCAGGCCATCGAAACCTGCCTCTGCATGGGGGCCTCCGTGGGTATGGCCAGGGGAGCGGCCCAGGCGGGGCTCCATCCGGCCGTGGCCGTGATCGGGGACAGCACCTTCCTGCACTCCGGCATTACTCCTCTGGTCGACGCGGTGGCCTCGGGAGCCAATATGACCCTGCTAATCCTGGACAACAGCACCACGGCCATGACCGGAGGACAGCGTACTATCCTGACCTCCTCCAGACTGGAGAAACTGGTTCATGGCCTGGGGGTGGATCCGGATCATGTCAAGCTGATCGTCCCGCTGAAAAAGCATACCGAGGAGAACGCTGATATCATCCGTCAGGAAATCGAGCACCAGGGGGTTTCGGTAATCATCGCACTGCGGGACTGCATCCAGACCCTGAAGCAGAGAAAGAAGAAGGAGGCTGTGCAGTGAAGTACGATGTGATCCTGGCCGGTGTAGGCGGACAGGGGGTTTTGTCCGTAGCAGCTGTCATCGCCCTGGGGGCCAAAAACAGCGGCCTACAGGTCCGGCAATCCGAGGTCCACGGCATGGCGCAGCGGGGAGGAGCGGTGCAGGCCCACCTTCGGTTGTCCGATCGGAGGATCGTGAGCGATCTGATCGGCAAGGCCAGCGCCGATATGATTCTCAGCATGGAGCCGATCGAATGCCTTCGCTATCTGGAGTACCTGCAGCCGGATGGCGTATTGATCACCTCCTGCGATCCGGTCAAGAACATCCCCAACTATCCGGAGCTGGAGGGCATTTACGAGCGCATCCGCTCTCTTCCTTCAAGCCGATTGATCCAGGCGGCTGATCTGGCTCAAGGAGCAGGGTCGGCCCGCTCCACGAACATGGTCATGGTGGGCGCCGCTTCGGCTTACCTGCCCGTGGAGGAAAAGCATCTGCTCGCGGCGATGGAGGAGCTTTTCTCCGGCAAGGGGGAGAAGGTGGTCCAAGTCAACCGCAAGGCCTTCCAGGCGGGTAAAGACACGGCGGTCTCATCCCTCTGATTCTCTGGCAATCAGCTGCTCCAGGATCTCGGCAGGCCCCAAGAGTCTTCGGTCAACCTAAGCGATGAGCCCGTAGAGGCAGCCCGCCGTCGTCGACATCACCACAACCAATACGATGTAGGACAGTGTTTTCTTCCACCCCAGCTCACCACCGATGACTAGGATGGAGGGAAGCGATAGGGACGGACCTGCCAGAAGCAGCGCCAAGGCCGGGCCGGCCGAATACAAAACCAGCGACCAGGACACCCCCAAAAAGCAGAGGGAGGATCTGAACAGCAAAATCACGGGTTGCTTTCAACCAGTCTTGGAGTTCATTTCGGCGGAACCAGCGAATCAGAGCGTAGCCCAGCACCGCTGTGAATAAGCCCACTACGAGGTATTTCCACCTGTAAATGAAATCCCACACTGTCGAGCCTCTGGATGGGGGCCAATTGAGAAAGACCAGAATGCCAATCATCGCAGCCATATATACTATAGTCTGTCCAAGGCTGCGCCCTTCCTCCTCGGAGAAGCTCTGAAACATCCTGATGTCCGTCACTCGTTTTGCGTCTTCTTTCCTGAAAATCAGTTGCATGAGACCACCGATGACGACGGCCAGGATTATGGTCCCCCCGGCGCGGGCGATCCCTATTTTGAGTTCTAGGACTTTTGCGGTGAGCACGATGGCGAGGATGTTGATCGCCGGCCCGGAGTACAGAAAAGACACCGCCGGCCCGAGCCCCGCCCCCTTTTTGTATATACCTTTGAACAGTGGGAGAACGGTACACGAGCATACGGCCAGAACGGCACCGGATACCGAAGCTACGCTGTAGGCGATCGCCTTTCCGGCCTGGGGTCCCAGGTACTGGATCACAGATTGCTGATGCAGGAACACACTGATCGCACCTGCAATGAATAGAGCCGGTACCAGACAGAGAAGGACATGCTCCCGTGCATACTCTCTTAGGAGGAGAACCGCCCCCCGACGGCGGTGGAAACTCTATTCGCCGAAAAGGGGGCGAAATAGATCAGCAGGAAAACACCGATCAGTATAAGGAGGGATCGGCTCGCTTTCGTCTTCAAGGGCTGGGCTTTCATTCTCCCGTTAAAATTTCTCGAATCTGCTCGGCACTCAGCACCTTTCCGGTAGATTTGATCTCTCCATCCACGGCCAGAGCTGGAGTAATCATCACGCCCATTGCCATGATGCTTTCAGTATCCGTGACCTTTTCGATGGTCGCCTCGAGAGTCAACTCCGCTGCAGCCTTTCGGGCATTGCCTTCCAATTCGGCGCACTTCGGACAACCGCTGCCTAAAATCTGGATATTCATCCCGCTCCCTCCCTATGCGTGGTTATTTGGCAATATAACCATATACGGTGAAAAACACAATCCCGATGTCCTCAACTTCGGGTAAACATTGGAATCCTCTGGCTGAATTGATCGGCTCTGCCGCCCCGGTTTCTAGATCTATTCCTGCTTGGTTGATGGCTGATGTCCCAGGGATAATGCCTGTTTCGTGATATTCTGTTCGATCACCGCTTCTATACAGCCGATGAACTTCAGTATGCAACGTGCCTCCAAGCGGTAGTAGACTGAAGTTCCCCTCTTCTCGTCGGATATGATCCCTGCGTTCTTCAGAATCCCGAGATGCTTCGATACGGTCGAAGGATCGGCGCCGATCATTTCCGTCAATTCACAGACGCAACGGGGTTCCTCCGACAGTTTTTCGACGATAAAGAGCCTGCTGGGATGGGCAATAGCCTTTATGATGTTGGCCCGAGTCTCATAGTTTGTCTTGCTGTTTTTATCCATAATGATTGGTCTTTCGACGACATTTTGTCGACGGAAGCGTTGTTCTGTCAATTCCCTACAGATCCATTTTCTTTTGCTAGTTGGCAAACATGATAGAAGAAGTTTGGAGCTTCCTGCGCTGGGGAACGAACCACGGCTCCGAAACCGGCGGACCGTTGGTGTGTATCCTTCGTGGTAAAAACACTTGCATTTTCCGGTCTTCCATGCTAATCTTGAAACAGCCAAATTTCGAACTTTCGATAGTTCGAAAATTAGGAGGAGGGAAAAATGGGAAAAGAATCGGAACGGCTGGAATTCAGACTCGGTAGCTTTGGAGCGTTCCTGCCGCTCATCGTCCTTGTTGGCGGGATCGTGGCCCTCGTGGCCACGGGGAGGGTGCACACCAAGACGCTCTGGTTCCCGTGTCTGGGGGCCATGCTGGTGGCCATCGTATTGGCCAAGAAACCCGGACAGGCCGCGGAGGCCATCCTTGGCGGCATGTCCCGACGGATGGTGGCCATCATGGCCATGGCCTGGATCCTGGCCGCGATCATGGGGCGCCTGCTACGCGCCACGGGTCTGGTGGACAGCCTGGTCTGGCTCGGCGTCAACCTCGGCATCGGGGGGGGCATGCTGCCGCTGGCAACGTTTATCATTGCCTGCCTGTTTTCCACGGCCACCGGCACCTCGGGTGGCAGTATCGTCGCCATCGGGCCCCTCATGCTCCCTGTCGGGGTCGGCCTGGGTGCCAGTCCTTTGGTCATGATAGGCGCACTGATGAGCGGCGCTTTCTTCGGTGACAACATCGCGCCCATCTCGGACACGACCATCGCATCGGCCTATACTCAGGAGGCAGAGATCAAGGACGTCGTGCGAACTCGGCTGAAGTACGCCTTTGTGGCTGCGGCCGCTTCCGTTGTGCTGTTCGTCATATTTGGGCTGCTTACCAAGTCCGACTCTGCTGCCGCGGCGGCACTGGCCAAGGAGGTTTCGCCCAAAGGCCTGATCATGCTAATTGTGCCGGCGGTCCTGATCTTCATAATGTTCCGTGGGGTGCACCTGATCACAGCCCTCATGCTTTCGAATGCCGGCGGCATCATTCTCGCGCTGGCCACGGGATTGCTGTCGTGGAAGGGTGTCCTCTCCATCGACGTTGCCGCCCGGAAGTTCGGCGGGGTGCTCTACAGCGGGGTCAACGGAATGCTGCCCATCATTATGTTCACGATGCTCCTGCTCGGAGTGGTAGGGGTATTCGACAAGGCCGGGCTGTTTGACCGCATCCTGAGCAGGGTCTCACCCTTGACCAAGAGCGTGCGCAACGCCGAGCTCTCGGTCTTTGTCCTCACGATTATCGGAAACCTCATTACCGCCGGATCGGCCCGATCCATCGTCGCGTTTGGTCCCATTGCCAAGGAGATCGGTGACCGGCACAACCTTGCTCCCACACGCAATGCCAACATCATGGATGCCCTGGCCACCGGCACGATCATGTTCGTCCCGTACAACCCGGGCGTGATCGCGTGCTTGGGCATCGCCATCAGCACCGGAATCGTGGCCGAGAACTTCAACATCATCACCGCCATGCCCTTCTTCTTCCATGGTATGGGATTGTTCGTCGTGATGCTGATCGCGATCCTCACCGGTTGGGGCCGGGAGTTCGCAAAGGCAGGATCCACTACTGCTGCCGAAAGCGGTGCCGGGGGCTCTGTGTAGGCGGATATTCGCTGATTGATACCCAAAGCGCCCGTGTGGGACCTTTCCGCGCGGGCGCTTCCTTGATGATCCTATTTCCAGAGTATCGCCTCATGGAGGAGATGCTCCTACTAGTCAGCGGCGATGAAACCGGTAGGTTTGCCTACACCTTGACTCCACTTTTAAACGCAGCGACATAGATCCATATTTGGAGTACTCACGAAGGATCTATCTTGCGAATGTATGCTTCATGGTTGACACAAGGTTGAGTATTTGCGAATTTAGTAGAGGAGATCAGCGTGACAGAATCGCAGAGAGAAAAGAACGAGCTTAGAACAACCATACTGAAGGCACTGGCAAACCTCACCCGCGTCTGTATCATGGAAAAGCTGCGTGAGGGACCGCACAGCGTGTCCCAGCTTGCCGAACGGGTTCGGTCGGACATCTCCACGGTATCGAAACACCTTTCAATTCTGAAGAGCGCGGGTTTGATCGAAGACAAAAAAGAAGGCACTTCGGTCTATTACTCCCTTACAACCGACAGCATCCTAAATATTCTTGCCTCGATCGATGTGGTGATCCGAAGAAACTACGAGCAGTATCGCAACTTTTTCAAACAAGAGGTCAGTTGAAGAGGACCGGATTGTAGCATCCGGTTTCAGACCAGGTACGCCTTCAGGATCATCCATATCGCCGCTGCTACAAGCAGTACGACAAAACCGATTTTAATGAATTTGTCTTTAAGACCGATGTGAAGGTTCGATCCGATAAAAGCCCCTATAACTCCGGCAGCCGCCAGTATGATCGTCAAAGCCCACGGTGTGGTTCCCCTGATCACGTGGCCCACGAATGCAGTGCCCGAAGAGACGATGATAAGCAGGCTGTTGGTACCTATGGCCACGCTCAACGGCACGCCGCCCAGGATGGTACATATCGGGATTATCAGTGCACCACCGGCGATGCCGACCATTCCGGCCACCAGAGCGATGATTCCAACCGGAACGAGAATGAGTAGGAGATTCATATCGTATTCCACGCCGGAAGGGATTTTGCGATGCCATATTCCAAAACCGCCTATTTTGATGGAAACGTTCTTTCCTTTCAGCATCAACACGGCGGCAATCACCATCATGGCTGCGAAGGCGAGTTTCAAATAGATGGCCTCGATAGCGATAGAGATATAGCCACCTAGAAAAGCGGCGGGAGCGACAACGGCGGAAAGGGAAAACGCCAGCGGCCAGTCCACCAGTTTATGTTTGCCCCCGTAAATGGCCAACATGGTGATCCCCTGGAGCAGGAAGCCGAACAAGCTTATCGTGGCCAGGTCAAAAAACGGGAGCATCGTCAGAAAGGTGACGAAAAAGGGGAGTTTGAACTCCCCGCCCCCTCTACCGAATATCGAGAAGACAAGGGGTATGCTGAAAGAACCGATGACCACAATGATGAACGTGCCTGTTGTCAGCCCTTCCACTCCGAGCATTCTTGAAGACTCCTGCTATTTTTTGGAGCCGCGGATCACTTCTATCAACGATTCCACGAGAAGATCCAGTTCTTCCTTCGTATTGTAGAATCCGGTGGATATCCTGGCCGGAGCGGGCAGGTGCTGCTTCGGAACCGGCCGAATCATGAACTTCTTTTCATTCATAATGCCGCACAGGTCCGTGGGATCCCATCCCTTCACATGGAAGTGTATGAATCCGGCCTCCTTGCCCGCAGGGGTGATAAACTCGATCTCCGGTATTTTTGCTAGCAGCCCTCGAACATACCTGGCCAGAGTGGGAACCCGCCGGGTGATCCAATCTATTCCAATTTCACACAGGTACTCGAGGGATTTCTGGAAACCCAGAAGGATAGCGCTGTTCATGGCGGTGGCCAGATGGTATCGGGAGGCGAATGGAGCGGGAATTACATAGGGAGATTGTATATCCAGATCGTGGCGATCTCTAATCGAGGAGGGGCTGATGAAGGTGGGATCCACCTCCGAGATTCTGTGTTTGGCAATGTATAGAGCTCCGATCCCCTCGGGGCCGCAGAGCCACTTGCGTCCGGCTATGGCGTAGAAATCGATTCCCAGCTCGTGCATGTTTATCGGCACAGCACCCACGCCTTGCGCACCGTCGACAAGGATATACATATAATTTTTGTGGCAGAGCTCAACCAATTCACGTAACGGAAAGGTGATGCCCGTGGAGAAAGAAACGTGGGATACCAGAAGGAGCCGTGTCCGGGGCGTGATCAGTCTTTCGATACCGGCCAGCACGTCCTCATCCTTGTAGCTCTCACCCCAGGCGACATCGATGTACTTAACGACGATACCGTAGCGCTGTTTCACAAGAGACAGGGGAGCAAGTCCGGCAGTATGGTCGACAGAGGTGATGATGACCTCGTCCCCGGGCTGCCAGGGAAGTCCCCAAATTACGATGTTCAGTGCCTCCGTTGCGCTGCGAGTGAGGGCAATTTCCTCCGGCATTGCTCCGATGATGCCGGCAAGGAGCGCGCGGGTTTTGTCCATGTCGGCGTACAGCTCTTTGAGGAAAGGCAGGTATCTTCCCTCCGTGAACTCCTTGTCGATTACCTGCTTCATGACGTCGACTGCCACCTTGGGCAGAGGACCGTTGGTCCCCGTATTCAAGTAGTGGCATGCCTTGGTAGCGGGCATCTGCTCTCGTATCGCCTTCAGTTTTTCCCTGTCTTCCGTCGGTATTTCCGGCATGCGAAACCCCCTGCTTTGCCCTACGTTACCCTGCGAAGGGGAGCGATGTAGTTTCCCCTAAAGGGACCAATTCCGCCAATATTGCAAATTTGGTAGAATTAGCATTTAACAAAATATACCATCTTGGCCGTCCTGTCAAGAGGCCCGGCTTTATGGGTGGGAGTTCACGGATCGGTTTTCTGTCATTGATTTTAAGAAAAAAATGGTCTATCCAACCTATAGCAACCAACTATATCTGGGAGGATAGACCATATGGAGTTAAGAGAATTCATACTCCAAAGCGAAGAAATCATCAAGCACTTGGGCGAGGGAATCAATCACAGTGAGATCAGCCTGAAACAGGCAGAGGAGAAGATAGTCGAGCATATCAACAGGCTTGGGCAGATCATGGTGGATGAAGTGGTGGAAGAGGTGAAAGAGCCGGTAGGTGAGAATCGGGTTGTGGTGGATGATAAGGTAGCAGTGTTTGATGGGATGAGGAACTTACGGTTCATCAATCGCTTTGGCGGGGTAACGGTGAAACCCCGGCGCTGCTACAAGTACCTGAATCATAAGGGAGGGTACTACCCCCTGGATGAGAAATTGGGAATGGATAGGTGTGGGGGATTCTCACCCTTGATGACCTACATGCAAGCGCTGTTTGGAGCCTGTGAATCTTTTGAACGCTCGGAGGAGCTTCTCAGCAGTGCTATAGGGTTTTCTGTGAGCGCTACTGCGATCCAACGCAACACCGAAGCAACCGGAGCACGCATCGATGACCGTCCGTATCGAATGATTGATGAGAACAAGCGTTATGAGAGCTGTGAGTTGATGGTGGTGCAGATGGACGGGACCATGAGCCCGCAAATCCATGAGGAATCGGGAGTTACCGGCAGGGAATCGTTGAAGCAGCCCACCGAGTACAAGGAATGCAACCTAGTGATAGTGGAGAAACACAAAGGGAACCAGAGAGTCGATCGGTGGATTGGGGCTCGTTATGGACCCCGGAAGGAGTTTGAGGAGCATGTACGGCGCACCGGATTGCAGATGGGACAGATGGAAGCCGAGAAGGTTGTATTCGTAGCCGACGGGGCAAAAACCAATTGGGAGATCCAGAAGACCAACTTCCCGGAAGCTGTACCGATACTGGATTTCTATCATGCCAGCGAACATCTGGGCGCGTTCTGTAGCTTGATGAAGGATCCGAAGAAAGGACAGAAACGCTACGCAGGGTGGATCAAGATGTTGCTGGATGGAGAAGTGCTGCAAGTAATTGCAGAAATGAAAGAGGCGAAGAAGGAAAGCATCAACCGCAGTGAAGCGGTCAAGCAGATCAACTACTATCTGAACAACCGGGATCGGATGAAATACAAGGAATATCGAGACAACGAGTATCCGATTGGCAGTGGAGTGGTAGAAGGGGCATGCAAATTTGTGGTTGGGAAACGATTCAAGGGTAGTGGCATGCGGTGGAAGAAGGCGGATAACGAGAAAGTACTGAAAGTCCGTCTTGCTAAGCTCAACGGGTTACTACAGGACTATTTTGTCCCAAATCCACAGAACTGGAGACTCGCAGCATGAAAAGTCAAGGGGGATTGCCGGTTATGGCATTGCCACCCGGCTTTATTTGTCACGGCTGAAAACTTGGCCAAAGCTATTACCGGTCGTATTCTGATGTTTTGCGTCTGTGTAATGCAGATCCACGGCGTGGTTGTATTTGAACCTGATTACAGTATAATCGCGGCATGGTCGAATCCACCTTCAGCGACCGGGTCAAACAGCTGATCGCGGGCATTCCCGCCGGCAGGGTCGCCACCTACGGACAGATCGCCGCCTGCGCCGGAAATCACCGCGCCTCCCGGCAGGTCGCCTGGCTGCTGCACTCCTCCTCCAGAAAGGACAGGCTGCCCTGGCACCGGGTCATCAACAGCCGGGGAGGTATCTCCCTGCCGGTGGGCGGCGGCTTCGAGGAGCAGAGGATGCTGCTTGAGGCCGAGGGGATCGCCGTGGATGCGAAGGGCCGGGTCGATCTGAAGAACTATCTCTGGAATCCGAGTTCGGCTTCCCTGTCCTGATTCCTGCCTTGTTCCAGCGCGGTTCGACCACTACGGGGTAAGGGCTACCTCGATGGCTTTGAGGATCACCATGCTGCTGGCCGTGGCTCGGGTTACCGTATCCACCTGCACGGACTGGGCGCTCAACACCCGAGATGGTATCTCCCGCTCGGCCTTCTTCCCGAGCAGGTTGCCGTGCTCCAGTATTTCGATGTTCTGGATTTTTGCTCCGTCGACCTCGACCGACACCACCGCTTTGACAGGCCCGGCTTCATACTCTCCGGTGTAGGTTCCCGGCGGGATAGAATCGAGGTTCACTTGCCCGAGCTCGATCTCGTTCCAGAATCCCTGATTCCCGCTGAAACAACCGATCAGGAGGGGCAGCGAGGTAAGGAGCAGCACAAGCAGTGCAGCGATCACCAAACGGCGAGAATTGGTCTTTGTTGCCTTCATAGGCCGAGTGTACTACACGCGAAACCCGGGATGGAAGACCGGGAGCGAACGGCTGAGCTGGAGGTTATTGGACCAGGATCTCACCGAGCCACTTGACCCAGCGATTGCCCTGCTGATCCTTGGCCACCACCCGCAGGGGATAACCGTGCACCTTGGGCAGCGGCTTGTCCTCGAAGGCATAGGCGATCAGCATTCCCTCACCCATGGCCTCCTCCAGCCTCAGGTTTGCGCTGTACTTGCCGTCCGCCGCCACGAATTTGAGCTGTTCGGCTCCAGGCTCGACTCCGGCCCGGTCGAGAAGGTCAGTTATTCGCACTCCGGTCCAGGTTCCCTCATCCGTGAAGAAACCGGGACAATCCAGTACAACGAACTCCCGCTGCGCTTCCATGGCCTTGATCTCCTCCAGAGCGAGGCTCAACGGCGTGTCCACGGCTCCGCTGATCTTCAACCGGTAGGTTTCGATGTCGATATCCACGGGCGTACCGGTCACATGAAGGCCTTCCACCAGGGGGTAGGAGCCGCCGATTCCGGATATCGCCGGAGGGGTCTGGTCGGGAGCGATCTTCGCCGTGGCCTGATTCTGTGCCGAGCAGCCGACCAGAGCGGCCAGAGCGAACCCGAACAGTCCGAGGAACAGATAGTGTGTGCTTGTTTTATATTGTTTCATAGCCTGATCTATAATGTTGATCTTATTGATAATGTTTATGCTAACGGCTGGGAATCCGGCTGTCAAGCCGGGGGGATGGCTATCGTGAGCGGGCGAAACTCTCCACGTACTCGAGGCTCTGGTGGCGGAAGTAGGTGTTGTACAGCTCGGCATAATGGCCACCCCGATCCAGCAGCTCGTCGTGGGTTCCGGTCTCGATGATCCGGCCCTGCCGGATTACGATGATCCGGTCGGCATGCCGCACCGTGGACAGACGGTGGGCGATCACGATCGAGGTTCGATCCCGCATTACGATCTCCAGGCCCTCCTGGATCTGG
>Ga0180431_10005629_pt1 | contig 15186 bp, 55 predicted proteins | sample SS_ome_11_FD_132459 | JGI IMG/M metagenome (GOLD analysis project Ga0180431, IMG submission 132459) | Hypersaline lake sediment archaeal communities from the Salton Sea, California, USA - SS_1_MS_1 metaG | ecosystem: Environmental > Aquatic > Non-marine Saline and Alkaline > Hypersaline >... | reverse complement strand
TGCTGTTATCCCTTTTAGTGATTACACTCACATCCCCTGCTGTTATCCCTTTTAGTGATTACACTCCAACCGTTTGCTGTTATCCCTTTCAATGATTACACTCAACAACCCTGCTGTTATCGGCCCACACGGTTACACTCTACTGTTGTGCTATTATCTAAACCGGTGGTTACATTCGCTACTCATGCTGTTGTCGGTATTGCTGATTACACTCTACTCCTGCGCTATTATCTAATCGGTTGGTTACACTCCACATATGTGCTACTGTTATCATCGTCCACGGTTACACTCTTCCCTCTCGCTATTATCGTGTGGGGTGATTACATTCGGCTTCGCTATTGTTATCGTCTTACGTGATTACACTCTACACACGTGCTGTTATCTTTTCATTTGGTTACATTCATCCGTCTTGCTGTTATCATCCAAGATGATTACACTCCACCACCTTGATGTTATCGCATAGCGTGGTTGCACTCTCACCCGTTGCTGTTATCGCATAGCTTGGTTGCACTCGACAATCTTGCAATTATCATCTTCACCGGCTTTGCAATTCTCACAGTTGCATTTTGCTACTGTGTTCGTGGCGCCGCCCAAGATCGGAGAGCTGTGTGTCCCCGATGGTGTTTCATCGTAAAGCTGTAACGCAATGATTGCGTAAACAATCCTGTCCACGAAACTGTCACGAAGCGCCTCATTTGCCATCGTGACCGGTTTCCCGGACAGCATCTTCCGAATAGCGCCCTTGATACGATTGCGTTTATCATCCAAACGCAATTGTACACCAATCCACGGTTCCAGCCCGTATTCGCCAGCCGTCCGCACGTTCTGCAGCGGATCCTCGGTAGACGCGTAGTCCGCCGATTTGCGGTTGTGCATGGCTAAAACCTCGCCGATGATGGCGAGAAAGCGTGGATTGTGACACTGATCCACAAGATCGTGTAATTTAGCCGCTTGCATAATAACGTTCCTCCCAAATAAAGTACGCTCAAATAATACGCCCCACAGCGTATGTTACCTCGCGGTCAGCTGTAAATGCGCTTTTTCGGCAGCCTTTCGCGCAGCCGTCGGACTGCCGGTCGCCATCATCACGCTATAATCCAGCATAATCTTCTCGTGACCGTCTGTACATGGGGGGTGGTACATTATTCCGGTATACGCCGCCAATTTACGCACGGGCGTCAACTGCCCGCACAACTCCTTCCGGACAAAGAACGCATCAGCCGGTTTGACCACGTGCACCAACACGTAGCCGAACTCCCGTGCAGCAGTAACCAACGCGAGCAAGGATGCGCCGTAGATACGATCATGCCGCCACGGCCCCTTACACGCATCCGGAAACGTGATAACCTGTTTTGCTGTAAAATGGCAATTATACTCGACTGACACAACCCGCGGCTTGAACGCCGCCATAATACGACGCATCACCCATAAATCGCACGAATCGATATCAATCGATACGTAGTCGAGCCCCGCGGGAACATTGTGTCGCGAAAATACGTCAACAACGGTATCTGTCGTAATCAGCTCGCGCCGTAGCCCCATCGCCGCATTCGCGTGGTTACAGTCGAACAAAACCCCGCGCCAGCCTTGATGTAACTCAAGATTCGCAGTATTGCTATGGTGCGTGCGATCGGTCGCTGAACTAAAACCGAATTCGACGAAGAACGGCGGCTCAGTTGCCGTTCCGATATGTTCAAACAACGACGCAATTACACCATCTTGGCCAAACTGCGAATAGATCTTCTTTTCCACGAGTGCCATCAATGCCATCTTTCGTCTAGAATGTGCTCTCCCAGAACTTCACGTCGTATTGATAGAACAAGTTGCCGCGCAATCATGCGCATGATACTCGCTTGTGCGACATGCGACCGTGCGATTACTTTATGCTGCCGCTGCGATAACGCAGCTCTCGGCGTGCAGCTATAGACATAACCATATGCAACATGGTCAAGCTCATTTGACATATCAGAAGATGTCATCTATTTCCCTTCTAAATGGTGTAATTGCAGCGCAGTCCTAACGATGCAGCCCGTGTCATAAAGTTTGCGGTCAAGCACACTCAGAAACGCATCCAGTTCAGGATATATCTGCCCGCATTGCATCTGCTCTAATACCGTACCCGCTGCCGGCAAACCATACGGACGCAGATCCGTCCACGCACGATGCTCAATCTCCGTTGCGACACTCTCTACCATGCGGCCCTCCTCGCGCCAGCCGCATCTCTGCGATAAAGCGCATCAGCTATGCCTGCACAAAGCACCTGTGTAAATCTTTGATTACTTGTTTGCCAGGGGTACAGCTGCTCCACCAGTTGTGCCGACAACTGCCCCAAGTCGGGCGGCCGTAGTGTGTAGTATATGCAGAGCCTCAGACGAATATACGCTCGATCATCCACGGCCCGTGTCCTCAATGCGTTTAAAATAGTGGTTTAGTGCCGCATGGCATAACTGCGTGTATGCTTCATTACATACTTGCCAATCGTACAACCGTGCGCGCTGCGCATCTGAAAATACTCGCTTTTTGAGCACGTATGCTTCCAGCACAGTATAAGTACACTCCTCAACGCGCGTCGCTACGTTCATGATTACCCTTTACCGGCTTAGCCGCTCGTTTTCGTTTCCGCGTAACCGGTTCCGGCTCCGGTTCCTCGTTTTTTGCCACCGTGATCCTGCGCGCCGTGTTCTCGTGTAACCGGCCGCCGCAGCGATAACAACGCAAAGCCGCCCGCGCATCGAGATATCGCCGCGAAACGATACTTTTTACGCCGCACTCAACGCACATGACGTGCGCGCGCTTTGCATCCGGCACAACGGTTGCGCGCTGGTCACCCAGACGATACGCGCGTAAAATACGCGCAGCCTTAACCGCCATACGAAACTCACGCGACTGCGACATACGTGTTTTACGGGTCGCAAACCAGTGTACATTTTTCCTGCCCAATTCGGACATCTTCCGCCCCTGACTATGCCCGCACGGGCATATCACTTGTTCGGCCTCTTCCACCGTCATATGATACCGCTCGAGCAATACCCCCAACGGAGCCGATATTCTGGTCGCCATGACAATCCTTTGTAGAAGACATACAGCAATGCTAAAAATGCGCCCCCGCCGCACACCCGACGACGAGGACGCTCCGATCAATTGAGAGTTTTTTGCTTCACCCGCCGGACAAGTTGTGAGTAATATCCTCGTACTCTACAACTTCCCAGTCGGGGAAAAGCCGTTGCAGCTCGATTTGGACAAAATCCTTCAACTGAACCGCGCACACACCGGATGGCAACAGCACCGTAAGATTAGCCGTCAGCCCAGAGCCGGTCGAAGCGCGCTCTAACCGAATACGGTATTGGCGCTGTTCTGTTATATCCATTTCTTCCTTTCACTCTATCTGTCGTGTGTCAACAACAGGTGTTACCGATTGAAGACCGTTATTTTGTAACGTCGTGTCACAGACCCACACCGGTTGCGGTATGCCGGCCGCATCCACAAACACGAGATAATGCACTACACGCCCATCGATGCGGATAGCCTCGTGCAGAACCAATTCGCACGGATCTGCCGCATCGCCGGCACGCATAGATGCCGGTGCCCGTATGCTAGTGGGTGGGTCCACCACCAAAAGAAACATACACGCAACTACACTAACTACTACCAAAAAGCCAGCAAGCCGCCAGCTTATATCCAAAAAGTTGTTATCGGACGTAGGCGTCGCCGCGAACTTTTGCAAGATACTGCTCCTCGATCCAGTTGTATGTTAGACGTAAACCGACCTGAAACGGCGTTGACGGCTCCCAATCCAAAATTGACTTAATGAGCGTGTTGTCGCTGTTGCGCCCCGCGACACCGCGCGGCTTGGTAGTATCATAAACACGCTCCAGCGGACCAATCTCTGCAATCTCCTCGGCCAGCGTAATCAGCTGATCCACCGAAATCAACTCGGATGAGCCGAGATTGATGGGTTTGGCAATCAGTTCGTCGCAGTGCATGATTTGGATGATGCCAGTAATGCAATCATCAATGAACATGTAACTGCGATTTTGCGTACCGTCGCCCCAGACCGGAATCGCGCCTGCTTTGGTGTGTTTCGCCGCGAGGACTTTGCGGCAGATCGCCGCCGGCGCCTTCTCGCGGCCGCCGTCCCATGTGCCGTGCGGTCCGTAAACGTTGTGGAACCTGGCGACGTGTGTCTCGAATTGACGCTCGAGCCAATACTCCTGGCACATGATTTCCGAGAACAGCTTCTCCCAGCCGTATCCACGCTCGGCATTGGCGGGATACGCATCGGATTCTTTCAATGCCCTGGAATTCGGATCCTGCTGCAAATCGATATTGTAGGCGCACGCCGAAGACGAATAGAAGTATCGCTGCGCGCCGGCTCGATAAGCCGCTTCGAGCATGTGCGTGTTGATCAACACACTCCGCATGCAATCGACACGGAATCGCTCGATGAAGCCCATGCCGCCCATATCACAGGCAAGATTGTAGACCTCATCTGCACCTTCGCATGCTTTGGCACATGCGGCCGGATCGCTGAGATCGAGACACAGCCTCTCCGCCCTCTTAGGTTGCTGATACCACTCTGGCACCGGCTTTTTGTCGACCGCGCGAATCGTCCACTCGTCCGGCAGTGTTGTTGCCAACCTGGCTGTCAACGCACCGCCGATAAACCCACCCGCGCCACCAATCACGACCATCTTACTCATTTGACTCTCCTTGTGGTATGTTAAAGCTATCGAACAACGCCACAATCGCGGCGGTCTTATTTGCGTTCTCCTGCCGCCGCTTAATACTCTGACACGCCTGATATAGCCGCAATAAACACGCACCGGCCACAGATGCACGCGGAACTTCTAGATTCGGCAGAACCGTATTCGCTGCTTTAGGCGCTGAGTAGATTGCAATACCAATATCCTGTGCAGGTGGTTTGCACTCCACAGCGCACCGCAGTGGTGCCGGTTGAATATCAAACGCGAGCATATTGTCATGCAGTGTGAAAACCCGCGCACCCGCGTTCAGCATCGCAATCCACGCGTTCACCACTTTTCGAATTCGCTGCTCGTTATCCGCACTCAACGGCATGGTTTCACTCCTTTACGAACTGATCGAATCGTGCAAGAGCCGTACGCACGAACAAACCGATCGGCATCGGCACGATCGCGGCAAATCAGCACACAACGATTGCCGCGGTAGACTAAATGGGACAGATCCGACTTGCGTTTCACGGGACGCGGCTTGCTGCTCATTGCTTGCTCCGGGGATATTCTACGTATTATAGCCAAACCACCCAACCGTACACAAACCGTAACATGGTCCATATTATAATGCCGCGTTTTATGTCGGTTTGATAGCTAAAAAGGCCGCCAGGGCGCAGAATTGCTTTCTGGAGAAAGGAATTCTACGCCCGAGCGGCCAATCCGCAGCCACTTTGCACAACGGCCGCAGCTATTTGCGGATCATATGCGGATTAAAATTTCATCTAACGCGTTGATTGTAGACAAACATATTTGGAAGCAAAATTGATCTAGCGGAACGCAAACCGCATAACGCAGACTCTGTTCGCTGACGTTTGCATGCACTGCATCTGCAACCGGTATTAAATGGTGGGTGATAAGTACATGCGCCGGCTTATCAGAACGCACAAACTCCTCCATCAGTCGACCTCACCTTCCCACAGCGCGGTTTATTGACGCAAAAAGGGTATCGGCACATTGTGCAGAGACACGCCACAAACTCAACATGCCCATACGCATCGCCCCGCGCTGACATATATCACTCGAGTAACTATCCCATGATGCAAGCTGCAATTTCAATCGTTGTTCCCTGAGTGCATCCGTCGGCTCCATATCACGTAACGGCCGCACGTACTGCTGCATGTACTACCTCGTCTAGAATAATGTCCAGCTCGTCAATGTAACTGCATGCGCCATACACGGCATCCGCGTGTCGCACGACATCTAGGTCATTTGCCTCGAACGTCTGGCCATCCAATCGGTGTGCGTGAGCCACCAAATCATTATACGCGCTTGGCATGCATCACCACATTAACAACGGCAGGATATACGGCAGAATCTACAAACTGCGCAAAACTATAATCGGAGCGCGCGAGCACGTAGCGGCGAACTTGCCAAGTAGTATCAAAAAAGAAGCCCTGTTGCAGGGCCAACGTCCATGTTTCGTCCCACACTCTAACGGTTGCTGGTAACATCACGCATGGCCTTCCGCACAGAATGATAAAACACTGGATTGAGATCAACGACACGATACATCGCATGCGCAACCACGTGCCTGGGCGCGTCTGCAATCATATCAGCAGTATGCAGCTCCGTCGTAATCCAGAAATTGTATACACACGCCACCGGAGCATAAAGCCGTTTAGATTGTCGCGCCAACAACGTATCTAGGGTTGCCATAAGCTTCTCCTGCATCGCAACAAAGATAACCATATCGAGGAAACCAAGCGACGAAATGCGCAAATGCTGTCTGATATCCAACATTATATTGTCTGCGCGTAAGTCGTATGTGGGTTGCGCGGTCATCGTGTTGATATCATCGTACAGGGCTGATGTCATTTATTTTCTCCAACAACGCTGTGTGAACGCAATCCGCCACCTGGCGGCCGTGTTGCAGCAACGACGTCATTTTGAATACCGTACTCGACACGGTGTCACATGTGCTATTACACATAAGCTGCCAGTACGGGGTTTGCATCGTAACCGTATACATATCACCGTGTAGCGAATCGGTCATCGGCGCACCGCCTGGCACAGTACAGCATGAATAGCTCTTGCAATATTACTCGTACACGGCGAAAACGCTGCAAGCGCGATGCGCACGCTAACTTCCGGCGCAGCCATGCCTGAACGACTAGCACACGCAAGGCGCACCTTCGCCATGTACATATCACTGAATGGGGGATCTGTCATTTGTGGAGAATATGTCATATGTGCCGTAGTGATTGAGACAGTGCGATACAGATGCGGCGCTCAATGGCGCCTGCATATGGCATGAATGCTGTAGTCAGTACGCGTAGATACATGCCTGTGGCATCACCGTCTAGATAACTCCGGTACGTAAGGCGCACCTGTGTCAGGTACATATCACTGTACGGGAAATTCATTATGCATTAGCTCCGATAACGTAACACGAACAATCTCGTAGATCGCGCTCGCACACGTAAACGAAGGTTCACGTACCATTTGATCGCGGATTTTCCGCCCCATTTCGCCATCAAGGTACGCATACGTGGGAGGCAGCAACGCTATCGCGGTATCAGCGCGCATGAAGTGCGACATGCACCGCCCGTGACAGCGCGCGATAAACGTATGCATCAATATGGCCAAAACGCGCATCCAAAAGAATGCGTCTCCTGCAATTAAGTCCTACATTGCTGGCAATTTGCGTATGGGCACGCGGGGTCACCAGCAAGTAAATACTAGCCGATGTCCGCGGAGAACTTGGCCGCTTACTATCGATGTCCGTATAATCCATCATCACCACGCATTAGCTCCCATATAGCAATATAAATGACCGTGTCAGTTGTGTCGTTCAAAGTGAAATCCGGCACAACCGCAATATTGCGCACAATCTCCAAATGCATCGTGACGGCCACTAATTGCCGAATATCATCGAATGGCGTCGTCATCACAACCCAGCATCGCGGCTACCGCATTATGGGTCAGTAAATCGTATCCCCCGATTACACGCAAACCGACCGCCATATCACCGGCTGTTCTGACCACGTACGGCTTATCGATTAATAGACTCAGCCGCAACGAGAGATGCTCTTGATACAGGTATGTGTCAACTTTTTCCACCATTGTCGCGCACCAGTCTCCAACCGTTAAAATCAGGATGTTCGCCGCGCACACGTACTTTCCGCGTACGGCCAGTAATGGGATCACGACTATTCAAATGCACGATAAACTCGTCCGCGGCCCAGTCGTAGTACCATGTGCCAGTGAGTCGTCGTGATCGTTTACGCCAAACGCCTTTACGCCACCCAGCCATCTGCCGCTGCACGCATAGCCTCCACAGCGTGCTCAACGTCTGCACGCGATATGGTGACCTCACGCCCCGTTTCGACAAGCACGCATACGACACCCGCATTTGTGATACCGGTAACACGCGCCTTATGCCCCGATGCATCGAAAATCGTGCCAATACCAACAACGTGTTGCTGTCTGCTACTCATTGTGTATCCGTATCCTGTTTTTCGAAGTGATCCGATGTTTCCACCATGCTTGGATTGTATCGCTGTAACAACGATATTATAAATTGACGCGCCGCTGCTTCGTCAGCAAATGTACCGAGACAATCTGGTGTTGCCACATCGCAATAATCATCACCGTCTTGCCTCTCCAAATGCAGCCAAACATGATACCGCACGTCAGCCACCAAATATGCCAGCGCCCCGCATTTCGGGCACTCGCCAACAGGTATCTCGCTCCCCGGCTCAAGCCGTTGATCGGGTTGTTTTATCTCCGCGACCTGACTTACCGTACCCGCCCAATCACAATTATCGCAAGCAGCGCGCGTGTGATCCGGCGATTCTGGTAGCCCTGCCGCACTAGGTTTGAACGACATTACATATCCTCCTTAGCACGATAACGTGTTATAGATCTAGAAATACTGTGTGTCGTCGCGTTCAGGACTGCGCGAGTCCGGCGACACTCACCAGCAATGTAGCGCGCCGCCCGCCGCGCCTCCGGCGACACGGATTCGATAGACACAATAGCAATAGCATAACGAATAATGCTATGCACAAGTTTCAACGCGTACTCCGATTGTCACGATGTATGTACCCGCGATATAGATAGCCTGCGGGCAGTACCCCATCCACGTGGCCAACGTAGTAGCACCGGCCGCTCGCCGTCTCTGCAGTGAAAGACCCATCCGCGTCCGAATTCCCGGTGGCTCGCGAATATGTCAAAACCTGATCTGGATTATCGTCGCCTGCCATATGTTGCTTACTCCCGGCTATGCCCACCTCGTCGTTAGGGTTTGTTACCAAGTCGCTCCGTGTCTGAACGTATGTTTGACAGAAGCATAAATAAGTTGCCGCACCGGCATTGTCGCGGCAGTTACGCGCGCATGCAACTGCTGCACAATCGCCGGTACACCATGGCCCTGGTCATCGATTATAGTATGTAACCTACTCATCGCAGCAACGATGTACGGCGTACTCCCAATATCACGCATAACTAAGTACCTCCCACTTATAATGCCGTGTTTAGGCTGAAAAACAACCTCGCAATTTTGCCGAGCACATACCGTGTTACTGCGTTGGCCACTGCGTCATCTATCTTACTCACCAGGAGTTGTCTGTGCACAAAATGGCGCAAACTGACCGGCACATGCCGCCGTGCGGTTAAACGCAGAAAAGGAAAATGCCGCACATTCGTCGCGCAGAACTTTTGGACCTCCCGATCGATTGCCCAATAAGTAACAGTGTCTATAGCGAGAAAAACATTGCGACTGGTCATCTTACCGGACACCTCCCATGTCCCCCTCGTCCCATTCTCCCTCCTCGACACACAAGGCATACGCCGTGCCGTCACCGGTAAAATGAAACGCCTCATCGCACGGAACATCGAATGGACCGTGGCAAAGATCGGCAAGCTCCCGCGCCTCGGCTATTTCGCGCGCTTCCTCGGGGGAATCCGCCTCAACGTGCGTCCAGCACGATACCGTTACCATACCATGAACTACGTACTTCATGCTTTCTCCTTGGTTATTATTGTTATCTGCCAACTCCGTCTGGCTTCTTCCGTGGAGCGTACGGCCCTTCCATAAACGTTCGCTTTGACGCCTCCGTAACGGCTGTAACCGGAGCTGTAATAGGCGAAAGCAGCAAGCTCGCACCACGGTACTCTAGTGCAGGCCCGTACCGCGCATCACCGCGAGTACGCCAAATATAATCAACCCAGTACAAACCCGGATCGTTATTGTAACAACCCCACTCAGCACGCATCATGTAGTAGTTGCATGGATACGACGCCAACGCATATACAAACAACAGAACAACGATCAACCGACGTAAAGATATCTTGATAGTCATGATTACCTTTCTCCAAACGGTCATGAATTACGTTATGTGTTTTGCAGCCCGCCGGCTACTAAGAATCTGGCAGCCGCCCCCGAAAGACTAATTCCCAGTATGGGCCCGTCAGGGCACCCTCTGTTACGTCCCAGGTACGGCGTAGCTCTGACACTGGTAGCGCGTGTGTTATTGCTACGCCGAATGCGCGGTGGCGAAAATTCTTCTGTTTTTTCTCTCATACGATTCGCTCCATATTTGGCCGATCGGGCAACGGCTCATGCGACCGCCGCGCGATCGCGACTGCGAGCCCATAATCAAGCGCCGCTGTAACTCTTGCTTGCCTATGCGGGTTTCGATCGTGAAATTGTAGGCGGATCTGCCCCAATGCCCACTCCAGTTCCCCAACATACGTTCTGCGTTTTCCTGTCGTCATTGTGCGCTGCTCCAGGTTACCCTAATTAGTGTTCCATAACTGTCTCACATAACTGCAAGCCAGCGCCGAAGTAATTGCCATTGTAACCAGACGTAAACAATAACACCGACTGGCAATCTGGCCATATAGTGGCTTACATGAATACTCACTACATAATGCACTAACAGACACGCGTGCGCTGTGATCGATTACACGATGTATGCTCATTGCGTACCTTCCTTAAACATAAGCGTGCGATGCACTGAATTAGCCAACGCACCACAAATGGGCGGCAGCACTCCCGCATTGATACGCGACCGCGTCATCTGCTTCCACACCAGTGCCTCAGCAACATTACGTCCCAACATATCTGCCATCTGATCAAATGTAACTCTTTCAATATCGAACCACGAAGACTCGCGCATCATACCTGCGACAGCGCACTAATCACGCCGTGAAAAGTTGCTCGCCGAACCGCCGCCAGCGCGAAATAAGAAGGATACCGAATTTTGTGGCACACCTTACACGTATGGTGTAATAAAACCGCCGGCCGTGTATATGCTATACGCTCTATTAACTCATAGATCTGCATTATATCCTCCGGACACGATCTGTCCGTGTGCACAACATCGCCGCGCGCAAAGCCGTGCTCACAGCGGTATGCACTGCCACGCGAGTTCGCCGCATATACTGATGCTGCCAATCCCACAAATCGGCGTACATACGCGGGTACGCCTCGTATGCTAAACTAATCACCCGCGTGTACGCGGCGAACTCGACTCTGTCACGAATCGTCATGATATTCCTTACTGATCAGATATTCATGTTCAAAAGACGCATACAAAGCTGCGTCTACCGCGCTGTGCAATACCGGACGCCCATATCGCATACGCAGATTATTGTATATCTGCAAATTCGCAATAGACGCACGTGCGAGGCGCGCACGCGTGCGCTCAATAAGATCATGAGCGTTCATCCAAATATTCCTCGTTGGTCGCGTGGTGCGCCATTATAGCCGCCTCCGCTGCGTCGCCGGCTAGTCTATTCAACAGTCGCCAACGCCGCGACTGAAACCCCGCCGGGCCGTAGCCCAATCTCGCGAAGTCATCAGTGAAATCATTAACAAGACGCCGATACGCAATGTGTTCGATGATCTCGGACATACTCTTCGGCCTGATCGAGAAATTGTTATTACTCATATCTTGATGATAACTGCATGCAATGCGTGGTGTATTAGACTGTTACACCGCCGCCAACGCTCTGCCTGAAAACGTGTTGGATCGTACAAGTTGCCATCAACAAAGCAATAATAATCTAAACTATCGGCCAGCATGTTATACGCAACACGCTCGATGAGATCGGAAATATTCATCTTATCCTCCTACGGGAGTCCCAGAACCAACGTACGTCGCACATAATTTCATCGAGCGCAGCATGCGTCGCTCGCAAAATCGGGAACAGTGCCGCGGGATGGGCGGATAATACGGTATCGTTAGATAGATCACAAGCGTCATACAACGCATTAATCGGCAGAGTGTACACGGCGTGTTCAACGGCGCTGGAAATAACCATTCTACGCTCCTCCAGAATCGTACGTATGTTTGATACACTCTGCCGCCGCAATGTCTATCGCTTGTCGCATCGTTTGTACAGCGCGATACCGCGGAATAAACAAACACGCGTGCCCCAGCTGCTGTGTATGGCGCTCTTGTAAAACCGAAACAATCACCCCATATGTAATATCCTCAATCCTGGATCTGGGTGACTTAACGCCTGCACCCATTATTATGCCTCCCGCCTGATGTTATACCCGCTAATGCGAAGCGCATCATCGACCTGCGCACAAATATCGTCGAAAGAATCAAAGCGCTCGCCAAAAATATGCCAACGCCGCAGCGTCACAACAACTTCCTGGTGTAATTGCATAACAATACCCACATATGCAGCGTGCTCAATCTGCTTATGACAAACACTCATAACGCACCCATTTCGAATTCCGGATCTCCGCGCCGATTATGTCACATAACATACCAACTGGATCAGGATAGAGGTCGATAAAACGGTGCCGCCACTCCGATGCGTTGGGGCCCATTACGTCCGCAACGCGCACATACATATTAATCTCAACAAGGTGAGAACAATTACTCATTGTCTGTGACTCCGTGCGGGGATAGTGTCGCATAGCCGGCCATAGGCATCATGCAAACACGCGTTAACACTTTGAATAAGCCTGTTATGGAGAGGAATAAAGACTGGCCGCCAGCCAGCCGTGTCGCATTCTTCTAACGCGTCTCGAACACGTCTAAACGTGATCGTCTCAATCCGCTCGCGACAACTCATCATTAAACTCCGGCAAACCGTAAAGTGTCACACAAATCTCGTGATCGAGCCAGCCAACTATAACTTCGATACCCGTGCTCGCAAAAACGTGACGATACCACTGCGCCACAGAGGAATCATGTAACTGCTCAACAACATAACCATATACAGCGATCTCAACCTGGTCCCGACAACTAACCATCACCTAACTCCGAGCTGCATTAAATACCAATAATCGACGAGCATATCAGCAACTGTGCGACTGATACCATTCACAGCGCTCTCGTCGAAAAAATGTAAGCACTGTCGCGACACGGCCAAACTAATCTGCTCAGCAACTGTTGTATACACAACATCCTCAATTTGATCCTGGCAACTATCCATTCGCTGAATCGTCCGATGGGAGCGTGGCTCGCGAAGAGGCTATCGCCGCTTTGACGGCCATAACGATCTTAATACGCATACCAATGGCGAAGTCACGCGCAAGAAAACGGGCACGACAATCCGATGCAACACCGTTGCACCAGAAAATCAACGCGTCTGTAACACGCACTTGTGTGATACCCTCAATCCGCACATAATAGTTATCCATTATCTTGTTCCTCCTCCACGAGTACAGCCGCCGCGAATGATGCGTCATTTGGATTTTCCGCCGACCGCAGTGCCCCCATAATTGCCTCGCGAACGCCACCAGTAGCATCGCGAGCAAGAAAACGAGCATACCAGCGCGTACCGCACGGCATCCGCCACAGATGCGCAGCAATATCTGTGTATGTGGCCGCCTCGACACACCAGCGATAATTAGGCACCGTTCAAGCCCCAAACATTCGATAAATACGTCGGAATGCTCGCCCACACGAACGACTGCTCATACGCATTACCGACTCCACTATCGGAAAAGGTGGTCTAAAACTATCCATGCGATGCGCATCGAGCTCATCCTCGAGCACCTCAAACGTTGCATATTCGACTGCGCGATCCGCTGGCACCCTAGCAAATTTTTCAACGCATTGTCCGGTTTTGATGGTCATCCTCCAGCTCCTCAAAACGTATTGCTAATTCGTCGATTAACCGCCAACGAAGGATATTAAGCATATCAAAACGCGGCCGCACTATAACACTCGTACCGTAGCGTGTTATTCCGATGTCAGCCATAAGTACGCGGTATGTCATACGGTCTATTGCGGTATCGGGTGACATTCATATCCCCTTCATATGCGACTGTATCGCGACAAAGCAGTCCCGCATCTTACTATCGAGTTGTGCGTGAGCCCGTTCAAGCAGCATCAGCCGCCGCCGTACCACATCCTCTGAGAGGTCGGCCCGCTGGCCGAATGCCATATGAGGCAGAAAATACGCAACCCACTCCACCGCAACATCCGGACTTAGTAATGCCATCTATGCTTCTCCCTGGAGTACTATGTCAAAAATAACTGACAACTCGGTAGTCATCTGATCATCAACAGCCCAGAGTCCACCAAAAGCCTCTGTCCAACGCGATACCCCACCAATCGGCGTGACTAGGCCCATTGCCGCAACGTCTATAAGACGCTCTATCGCAATCTCGGGTCGTAGCATTTATCTTTCTCCTTAAGAAAACTCAAAATGCTCTGTCAACTCGTCATCCACGTGATTAAGAATATCCAAGGATACTCCAAAACGGTGCATTAATGGCATTACAGCATCCAGCTGATAATATGACATCCCAATTTCAGACTCCAACGCAAAATACGCAATACGCTCTATCATGTCAGCGGGCATTAGCATTTATGTCCATATCCAAATGAGTCGCAATTGAGTCCAACCGCCCGATCAACACGAACCGCACATGACGAGCAATCCGCGGTACTGGTTGACATCGGCGATGTAACGCCATACGCTTATCCAATTTGCCGTACGATATCCCAACATCACCCGACAGCGCAGTATATGTAATACGTTCTATTACAGTATCTATTCGCATACATTCACTCCAACTGAGTCCAAATGTCCGACAACTTGACGGTAAACCCGCGGCGATGCAACCGCATTGTCTATATGGTCATAGATATGTGTACGAACGTCCGACAGCTGCGTCGCAACACTGAACCGCGCGTACGATGTCCCAACCGCACTGACTACTCGATTCAGCAACCGGTCTACTTCAATATCGGGTGATTTCATGTGGATTCTGCTGTCAATCACAGCATCAGCGGAATATTGCATCTATATCTCACCTTCTATATTCATTACAAGTACCTGTTCCCGTGGTAAATTGTTTGCAGTACATCGGCTACATGATCGAGCACCGTCCACACCACAACAAAGTCCGTGGCTGATCGGCGCGGCCAGGCCCCTGCCGCCTTATACCACTGATAATACTGTATTCCAATATTGTCTGCTGACTTTCTATACGCATGGTGTTCGATCGCTGCGCGGG
>Ga0180431_10005627_pt1 | contig 15190 bp, 13 predicted proteins | sample SS_ome_11_FD_132459 | JGI IMG/M metagenome (GOLD analysis project Ga0180431, IMG submission 132459) | Hypersaline lake sediment archaeal communities from the Salton Sea, California, USA - SS_1_MS_1 metaG | ecosystem: Environmental > Aquatic > Non-marine Saline and Alkaline > Hypersaline >... | reverse complement strand
ACAGGCTCATGACTCGACCCTCGCGGGAAGCATCTGCACCCCACACTGCAGGCTGCCGGATACGAACCATAGAACCTGGCTGCCCGAATTCGCCTGGTACCGTAATCCATTTTAGCTCGCTGGTGGGGACGAGGACCTCGATCCAGAAGACATCCGTTCCCACCAACGTGGCAAGCACAGTGTTGGAATTCACAACAGTCCCTGTGCCGACACGCTTCTCGAGAACACTAGCATTGAACGGCGCCAACAACCGCGTTCGTTCCAGGTCGAGTTCGGCCTTTTCGAGATTGGCGGATGCCGCCTCCTGAGCACGGATGGCCGTTTGGAGTTGTGGTTGCCGCAGGATCAATTCGATGTCCTCTTCGGATACGACTTCACCAAGAAGTTCATATTCCCGTCTTGCGATGCTCTGTTGTGCTTGTTCCAATTTCAGGTTCTCTTCCGCCCTTGCGACCTCACTCCTCCGTTGCACCAGAGCCAACTCGTAATCCCGTGGATCAATACGAATCGCCGTCTCGCCTTCCTTCAGATGTCCTCCTGGCACAAGAGAGGGATTCATTTCTACCACCGCACCAAAAACCTGGGCACGCATCTCGACTACCTCAGCGGCAAGCACAGTGCCCATTGCTTCGACAACGACCTGAGCACTACGCGGCTCCAGTGTCATCACATCTACCAGGCGTGCAGACCGCTGGGGAGATCGCCGTGGTGCCTCTGGACCTGTGGTGACGACAATAAAGGAAAGGAGTGCGCCACCGGCCACGATTGCCGCCGGTATCCAGACCTTCGCAGGGACAATTTTCATTGGTCGTTCCTCACTTCGACAGGCGTATCCGCTCCGGCTGAGTGGTGGAGCGTCCAACCACATCCCAATGCCCGGCTGAGATCGATACGGTATTGGATGAGTAAGCGATGAGCTGCGAGGACCCTGCGCTGCAACAGCTGCTGTGAGATGAGAGCATCCAGGACTCTCAGGTAATCGGCATGGCCTCCCAAATAGGCATCGCGAGTCCGCTCAACAACAGCCCCAGCGAGTTCCAATTGGGATTCCAGACTCTCCATGTGTGCTCGCTGCTGCCGCTCTTTCACCAAAGCGTCCTCCACCTCTCTAACAGCGGCGAGGACCACCAGTCGGTATTGGCCAAGTGCTTCCCTGCTCTCGGCTCGTCGCCTCGCCACCTCTGCCCTGCGCTCTCCTCCATCTATTAGCGGAGTGACCAAATTCGCCGCCAAATTTCCCAACCAATCCGTGAACACGTTCGATGCTTCGGAGCCTCCAGTGCTAACTCTCCCGGAGAGACTAATGCGGGGGTAGCGCTCTGCCACTGCAGCCGCTGTACTGGCGTGGGCCGAGGCAACTGAGAGAAAGGCCGACCGAACGTCCGGGCGTGTACGCAACAGCTCTGCAGGTAGTCCGATTCTTGGAAGCGGTGGCAGATTAATCAAACTGGCGGCGGCATCATTAACCGGATCTTGGGAAGATCGACCCAGCAACACCGCAAGCTGGTGTCTCAGAATTGAAAGCCGCGCTCGTGCCAACGACAGATCACCGCTGTTTGATTCCAAAAGTTGCCGTTGTCGTAATACATCCGAAGCCCCGACCTTGCCTCGGCGGAAGTTCAACGTAACCAGTTCGAGAACCTGTTCGTTGGCGAGTGCCTGCTCCTCGAGCACAGCGATCTGCCCTTTGGCCTCCGCCAGTTCATACCACGTTGAGGCGATCCTCGAACTGAGAGTGATCTCAGCCGCGAGAACGTCTTCCCGGCTTGCGGCCGCATTGAAAGCCGCCGCTTCTCGTGCGGATCGGATACCTCCCCAGAGATCGATCTCGTACGACATAGTGGCCCCTAGCCACATTGCGTTTGTGAATGTCTCACTTTCACCTTCACGCCATTCGCCGCTGCGGGAGGCCTGACCGTCCAGGTCCAAACTGGGCCATAGATCCGCACCGGCTTTTCGTGCCATTGCACGAGTTTGATCCAATCGGGCCCACCAGACAGCCAGATCTGGGCTACCAGCCATTCCCTCCTCAATGAGTTCGTTCAGGACGGTGTCCGAGAATGAATGCCACCAACGCTCTGGCAACGGATCACCACCTTCACCTGAGAAGGTCTGGTCGGCAAGCACCGCCGGCGGCACATCTGCCACGTGTGTCGCACACCCTGTAAGCGTGAATGAGAGCAATACCAACGCGGTCATTCGCATGATCGCACAGGGCGATCTCCGACTGAGTCTCATATTCTGCCCCAATAAATCCGCTCCGATACCGCCGCCCAATGATTCGCTGGAGAGAGAGGGTAAGCGGCGTTGATCGTGACCCTCACTCAGGTTTGATCGCGCACTCCGCAGTCGATTGCGCTTTATTGTTACCTTAGACGCACCAACAGTCTTGTTATCAAACATCCAGTACCTTTAGCCAGGAGATATTGCGCTGCTGGAGCGGAGGCATGACGAAGAAACAGGTACCTGATACTACTTCCGGGGTCGACGCTTTGTCACCCGCCCGATTCGAGGCCGTGTTGAGCAGCATCACGGATGGTGTATTCACCATCGATGCTTCAGGGCGCATCACATGCTTTAACCGGGCGGCAGAAGAGATCACTGGATTCTCCGCTACAGAAGCCATCGGACGTCCCTGTCACGAAATATTCAGGGCCGATATCTGCGGGGAGGCCTGTGCCCTGAGGTACACAATCGATACGGGTAGGCCCGTTGTGAACCTGATGGTCCACATCACCACGGCCGATGGAAGTCGGGTACCTGTTGCAATATCGACCTCGCCGTTCCGAAATGAGAAGGGGGAACTAGAAGGGGGTGTTGAAACCTTCCGTGATCTCGGACAGGTCGAGCACTTGCGGAAGGCGCTCGAACAGACATACACCTACGGCGACATCATTTCCAAGAGTGACAGCATGCGGCGGATTACCGACATCTTGCCCACCGTCGCGGCAAGCGAAAGTACCGTCCTGGTGAGGGGAGAAAGCGGCACCGGCAAAGAACTCGTCGCTCGAGCCATGCACGATCTCAGTCCTCGAAAGAATGGGCCGTTCATTCCCGTCAATTGTGCTGGTATTCCAGAAACTCTCATCGAGGCAGAGCTATTCGGGCATGCTGCCGGCGCATTTACCGGGGCGCTCAAGGCTAGACAGGGAAGATTCGCAAGAGCTGAGGGAGGTACGCTGTTTCTCGACGAGATCGGAGATCTCCCGCTCGATCTACAGGCCAAACTGCTACGTGTGCTTCAGGAACGGGTGTACGAACCGCTCGGCAGCTCGAAGACCCTGCAGACCGACGTCCGAATTGTCGCAGCTACCAACCACGATCTCACCGCAATGGTAACCGAGGGCCAGTTTCGCGAAGACCTCTACTACCGAATAAACGTGTTCGATATCGAACTTCCACCTCTGCGTGCCCGTCATGGAGATGTGCCTATACTCGTGGACCATTTCGTTGGTCACTTCTCGGCTGTTTCGGACAAACACGTCCTAGGCGTATCACCGGATGTCCTCGCCGTGCTACTCGCACACGACTACCCTGGGAACGTCCGCGAGCTCAAAAACATTATCGAGCATGCCGTGGTCCTCTGCACGGGATCAATGATACGAGAAGAACATCTCCCCAGGCACTTGCTGGATCAGGCCCCCAAATCGGAGACGACTGGTGAATCGACGTTCCTTGACGATTGTGAACGCCGTACGATCCTTTCCGCATTGAGAGAGAATCATTGGAACCGACTGGCCGCCGCAAAACAGCTTGGCATTCACAAGACGACGCTGTTTCGGAAAATCCGGAAACTGAGAATAGAACTGCCAGATTTGGACGGCAGATCTTCCCCGATCGAATAGCAACAACGAAGTCCTGAAACACTTCGACGGCCTCGTACGTTTGAGAAGCGTATACGCGACCGTATACAGTCGCAAAATCGCAACTCCCCTGGATGTCGGGCTCCAGATAAGGCTCTTTCAACTAGCGGGATCCGTAGAAATTGTGACCTTTTGTGGGTTGCGCATAGCAGTTGTCAACCACCGGCACGGTCAATGCCATAGGTCTCCATACACGCCCGCTACTGCTGCGGGTGACAGAGTCTTCTCCATCGACTGGAGGGAGTCATGGCACAGGACAACAGGGCTGAGGCAAGCACCGAAACGCACAAGCCTGCACGACCGCTGAAATTCTTCAAAGACAGAGAGGGATCCGGGTGGTTGTGTGACAAGGACATCGACCCAAACGGCGACCTCGAGGCTCAAGGTTGCTGGCGCTGTGAGGAGATGGCATTCCCCGGAGGTGGTCGTTGACCCATCCGACGGCTGGACGAATCGAAGCCCGTCAAATGTAATCCGTTGGGAACTGCCAACCGGGCGATCCCACCGGTTATCGGGCTTTCAGCCGAAACCCGAGGGAACTGGGCGATGGACGCTAGAGGCTGGCACTTGCAGTCCGTGACCGTCGAGTCTGTTTTGAACTCGGCTCAGAGGCTCGCTGAGGCGGGGCAAATCGATGGTGCATATGCCTTGCTCACGCGGTTTCTCAACGCGGCACCAGATAGCATCATGGCCCTGCGTATGCGCGCTGCCATCTCATGCCGGTCGGAGGATTGGGAGCGCGCGCTCGCAGACTACAATAGCGTGATCTCGTTGCAGCCTGATTGTGCCGACTGTTACTTCGAGCGTGGTAACGCATTGATGCGGACAGGTGACGTTCACGCAGCGATAGACGATTTCTCGACGTGCCTTTCGATCGAGCCGCGACACGCACCTGCGCTGGCATCGCGTGCCGCCATGCTGCTCCAGGTGCATTGTCTCGAGCAAGCGCTCGACGACATAGCCTCAGCCGCTGAAGCGCGACCTCTCAACGATCGGGACATTCACAACAGAGCTGTGATCCTGGTGCATATGGGGCGTGTAAAGGAGGCTATCAGCGAATACCAACGTGCGTTGGAGCTAAACCCAGACAGTGGCGGAACCCACAACAATCTGGCGTGGCTACTCGCCACGTCTGAGGACCCCCGTATCCGCAACGGTCGGCGCGCGGTAGGACACGCGCTCCGTGCGGTTGAATTGGGAAGAACCGGAGGATGGATGGATACCCTCGCTGCCGCATATGCGGAGTCAGGAGACTTCGACGCTGCTGTTGCGGCCGAGGATGAGGCTTTACAACTAGTGGGGGGAAACAACCCCGCATTTCTGAAACGCAAGAGTTTGTACCAGCACGGTATATCGTATGCCGCATGGCTGGGAGCAAGGAGACGGAATGAAGACGTTTGAGACGGCTCACATCGGGAGTCTTAGGTTGTCGAACAGGTTGCTCATGGCGCCCGTAAAGACAGGGTTTGGAAAACCTGACGGCAGCGTCACCGAGCAGTTGCTTGCCTATTATCGACGCCGCGCAGAGGGAGGAATCGGTGGGATCATCATTGAGCCTCTGTACGTAGACAGGGCCGGCAAGGAGCATCCCAGACAACTGGGAATAGCCGTACAGGAATCAGTCGACGGACTCAAGGAGCTAGTAAATGCGATCCACGAAGGTGGTGCAAAGGCCATCGCCCACCTGAATCATGCGGGGCGCGCAGCGAACCCAAAGGCTTCCGGGCAGCCGCCCGAGGCTCCTTCGGAGGTAACCTGCGCAAGGACTGGCGTGACACCCACCGTGCTGGGAACGGACCGCATTCAGGAGTTGGTACAGGGCTTTGGAGCAGCTGCCGGGCGGGCGAGCGAAGCAGGTTTTGACGCCATTGAGCTTCAGTGTGGACTGGGGTACCTCATTGCCCAGTTTTTGTCCGAGCGCACCAATCACAGAACCGATCAGTACGGCGGCGGCCTGGAGCAGCGCGATCGGTTCGTCCAAGAAGTCCTGGGATCAATGCGCGAGGTCGTCGACGGGTCATTGCCAATAATCGCGAGGATCTCCGCAAGCGAGCAGGTTGACGGTGGTCTGGATCTGGCCGATGGGAAACGCCTGGCACAGACCTTGGTTGACTGCGGCGTATCAGCCATTCACGCCGTGACCGGTTCAAATTGTGATACACCTCCGTGGTACTTCCAGCACATGAGTCTCCCCGCGGGAGTGAACGAGAAACTAGCGGCTCAGATCAAACAAGAAATCACCGTACCCGTCATCGTGGCGGGGCGTCTGGGCGAGCCGGAGCGTATCGAGGAAATCATAGCGGCTGGTCAGGTCGACATGGTTGCACTTGGCAGACCGCTGTTGGCGGACCCGGACTTTCCCCTCAAGATGGCTGAGCAACGCAGCGACGAGATCATGTTGTGCGGGAGCTGTCTGCAGGGTTGTCTTGCAAACGTAAAAGCCGGCAAAGGGCTCTGCTGTATAGTCAATCCGGCAGTCGGGCACGAGAGTGACGGCGAAATGCCCGCTAGTAAAGAACGTCATGTCGTGGTTGTGGGAGGAGGTCCGGCCGGCCTAACGGCGGCGATCGTGGCTCGCCGGAGGGGCCACCGCGTGACCCTGTTGGAGCGTGATGAGTTGGGCGGGCAGTTTTCCCTGGCCCCCCTCGCCCCTGGCAAAGCCGCGATGTCGCGGCCTCTGAGTTCACTGTTGCGCCTGGCGTCGCAATCGGGGGCAACTATCCAGACAGGAGTCGAGGCGACCCCCGAACTGGTAGAGATTCTCGAGCCCGACGTCGTTGTGCTCGCGACCGGTGCGAACCCCGTCTCACTTCCCATTGAGGGGTTGGAGGGAGCGCTCTCGGCAGAGGAGGTGTTGACCCAGAATACCGATGCCGGCGCCAGTGCCCTGGTAGTTGGAGGTGGATTGGTCGGAATAGAGGTAGCCGAGTTCCTGGCAGCAAGAGGCACACGAGTTACTGTAGTGGAAATGCTCGGTGAAATAGCCCGTGACATGGAAATGATCACTCGAAAGCTGACCCTCAAGCGGTTGCAAGAGCTACCGATCGAAATCCTCACCGACACTGTTGTCGAACGCGTCGACGCCGGCGAGGTTGTGGTGCGAGGACCTGATGGAGAACGCAACCTCGGGGCTTTCGACTCCATAGTGATGGCTGTGGGTACTGAGTCCGACTCGAAGCTCGCCGAACCACTCCAAGCAAGCGAATTGGAAGTGCACGTGGTAGGTGACGCGGCTGAACTCGAGCAGGTTATTGGCGCGGTCAAGTCGGCCTGGGAGGTAGCATGCCGTATTTGACACCACCCTCGATAGCGCCGTGAAGACAAACACACCGGATCAAGGACCGCTGCGCCTAGAGGGGCGCGTCATCTCACCGGGCGTTGCTTTGGGATGCGCGCGTGTCGAACAGCCGTTCTCGTTCATGTCCGTGCCCTCGACCATTACTGCGGCAGATGTTGAAGTCGAAATCGACAGGCTCCACCAAGCCACTGAATTGGTACGCGAGCACCTCGAGGAACATGTACTTGACGTGCACTCACCGGCTCAGGAAGACCTCGAACAGATTGTCGCGGCTCACATACTGGTCCTAGACGACGCGCCTTTCTTCGAGTCGATTGAAGAACACATCCGAGAACAGCGACTGCCTGCGGACAGAGCCGTGCAGAAGGAGTTCACTTCCGCATCCGCGAGGTTGGCAGCGAGCAGCGACCTGTACATGCGTGCAAGGGCAGAGGACTTCAGAGATATCTGCCTAATAATAAGACGGGCACTGGTAGAAGGCGCCAATGCCTTCCGGGATCGAACACTCAGTGATGAACCGACGGTGCTCGTCGTTCCGTTCCTCCGGCCTAGTACCGTCCTCCGCGCGCGAAAAGAAGGGGCGATGGGATTCGTGACAAGCTGCACCGCTTTCACGTCTCACGGAGCCATACTGCTGCGCGCTGCCGAGATCCCAGCGCTCGGTGGTGTCTCCCTGGATGATTCGGGCATCCAAGATGGCACCCCGCTGCTCGTCGACGCCTTGCGCGGTGAGCTTGTTGTTGACCCCAAGGAAGATGACCTAACATTTGCGCGCGCAGCGATCAGCGCACACCGCCCACCGGCAGCGAACGCAAAACTTCCGCCGCTCGACGCAAGTCTGAAGAGCGGCGGTTCGGTGCTACTACATGCGAATATCGATCACCCTTCGCAGGCGTCGCTCTGCCTGTCATATCGCCTTCGCGGAGTGGGCCTGTTTCGGACGGAGCTTCTCGTTACCGAATCGGGCACGGTACCCGACGAAGACAGCCAATACCGCACGATCCGTGACTTGGTCGACACCCTCGCTGGGCGGCCCCTTACCATTCGGACTTTTGATTTCGGGGCCGAAAAGGAACCTTTAGGCTTCTATGAATGTGAGGGACAGAACCCCGCCCTAGGACTCCGCGGTATACGCCGACACCTATACCGGTATCCCGACGAACTAAAGACGCAACTCAGTGCCATTCTGCGGGCAGCCGTTGGGGCCGATATCTCCATCCTGCTGCCGATGGTCACGCACACCAGCGACATCGAAGCTGTTAGGGGTGTAATGGATGAGGTGGCGGCTGATCTTACATCACGTGGTCAGCAATTCAATCCCGATCTGAGACTCGGCGCAATGGTGGAAGTACCGGCAGCTGCATTCGGAGCCGGCGAACTCTTGGAGATCCTCGATTTCCTGAGCGTGGGCACTAACGACCTGATGCAATACCTAACGGCCGCAGATCGGGAAAACGCAGCGGTGATGAACTACCAAGACGTGGAGCAATCGGGTTTGTACGCGATTCTGGAAATCGTAATGAACGCGGCACGCCAGGCGGGCCGTGAAAACGATATCTCCGTCTGTGGCGAGCTGGCTTCCGACCCTCAGGGGGCGCGCGAGCTGGCCAAGCTGGGCGTGCGTTCCCTCAGTATTACGCCTCATGCCGCAGACGACGTGCGCGAGGCCTTGGAGACATTGGTGATATAAGCAATTACTGCAGAAGCGAGTCGGGGGGGGGCCACCCCATACCGAGTTTTACTATTCAGGAGGTGAGTCATGGCTGAACGTTTGGCAGCACAGGAAGTATTCGGATTCCTGCGACCGGAACAGGTTAACGCAATCAGTGAGGCCTCCAACAAGGTGACTTACGAAGCTGGTAGTGTCGTGTACGAGAAAGGCGATAACGCAGACTACTTCTACACGATTCTGAATGGCGAAGTCACGCTTCGTCTCCCCGGTCGCGGCGGTGTTAGCATCGTAATCGACCAGTTGACAACGGGTACGATGTTTGGTTCGTGTGTGTGTTTCAGGAGAAACGCGTACGCGCTGACTGCTCAGTGCACTAGTGAGTCCGAGTTGCTCAAGATCGACAGCGTAGCGCTGAAGCAGTTGATGGATGGCGATCCGGTAATGGGATACGCCCTTGCGGCCAGAATGTCTGAGATCTACTTCGGTCGGTACATCGAGACCATGGAGAAGCTGCAGGCAATAGTGATGAACTTGCCAATGGAATCACATTGAGCCAATCCACGTTAGCACCGACATCTGACGCCACGGTGATGTTGTGAAGTGCTCGCGGGAACACTCGTTGGTTGACCTACTAGGTATTCCCCGCAACCGGGTTGTGGGAAATGCGCATGGTGACCATCACTAATCTGGATTACTCTGCAGGTTGTCAGCCGGTGTCCAGCTTGTTTCTCAACATGGAACAACGCTGAACTCCAACCTCATCGCCATGAGTTGGCCATGGTTGCTGGGCTCCGGCTGGCATTCTCTTTTACGGAAAAAACACGCGAAAGAACTGGAGCACAGTATGGCATCGGATTCCGAAAGCCCCTCCTCTTTAGTCGACCATCCGCAGAATCAACCCACCCAGGCAAGCTCGTCCGATTCCCGCGAGAGCAGTTCATTCACTGCCAAACAGAGGCGCGACGGTGAATCCGACAAACAATATGAGGATCGGCAGAAGCTTGAAAACCGGCTCTCCGCCATCAAGCACAAGATTCTCGTGCTCTCTGGAAAGGGCGGAGTCGGCAAAAGCACTGTTGCTGTGAACCTTGCGGTCTCCCTCGCGCGCGCAGGCAACAAGGTCGGCTTGATGGACGTCGATGTTCACGGACCCAGCATACCTACTCTCCTAGGAATGACTGGATACCGCCCCGTGGGAGACGGTAACGACCTGCTCCAAGTCCAAATGACAAAGAACCTGGGCGTTATGTCCATCGGACTTCTAGTCGAGGACAAAAATGCTGCAGTGATTTGGCGCGGCCCCTTGAAGTTCGGCATGATACGCCAGTTCTTGAGGGACGTGGCATGGGGCGAGTTGGATTACCTCGTGATGGATGCCCCACCGGGAACAGGAGATGAACCGCGCGCAGTTGCTGAGCTGGTCGGACCTGGAGCCGTAGCGGTGGTTGTTACTACCCCGCAAGATCTCGCAATCGCTGATGTACGTCGCAGCATTTCGTTCTGCAGAGAACTGTCTCTCCCAGTGATCGGAATCATCGAGAACATGAGTGGGTACTCATGTCCGAAGTGCGGCGAGATCATCAACATCTTCAAGGCAGGCGGTGGAGAGAAACTTGCAAATGAGATGCAAGTACCTTTCTTGGGTGCTATCCCGATCGAACCGGAGATAGCGGCATCGGGAGACGCGGGCAAACCATTCGTAGAGGCGGAAGGTGACTCCGCGGTGCGTACCGCGTTCTCCAACGTAGCGTCGGTCATAGCCGACAGGTTAGGCGGTACTGACTAGCAGAGCCCATCCCAACACGCAGGCTCCGGGACACAGAATGACAAAGAAGACCAAAGTGCGATGCAGCCTCTGCAAGAAGCACGAATGCAAGTATGAGCAGAAGGACTGCTTCGACTCGGCTGATGCACATCTAGCCTTGTACGATGACCAAATTAAGCACCTGCATAGAGCTGCAACCGCAATTGAGGGCCGACACTATTGTCAGGCACCTCGACTTCAAGAAATAATGCTCTTTGCCAAGGAAGCCGGGTTCAGAAAGCTCGGCCTCGCCTTTTGTATTGGGCTGGCCGAGGAGGCTCGAATAATCGATGAGATCCTGTCGAAGGAATTCGAGATAGCTTCAGTGTGCTGCAAACTCTCTGCGATCGACAAGCGGATTTTCGGGTTGGAGCAAATCGACTCAGATGCGGAAGAGGTGATGTGCAATCCAGCCGGCCAAGCGGATATCCTCAACCGTGCCGGTACTGAGCTGAATATCATTTGTGGTCTATGTGTGGGTCACGACGCAATCTTTTCGCTCGAGTCGAAAGCGCCGGTCACTACGCTGATAGCCAAAGATCGGGTGCTTGCGCACAACCCTGTGGGTGCTGTTTACAATCAGTATGTGAAGAAACGGTTCTTCCAGAAAACGTAAGAGAGTCCCGATCTCCTCGGGACTCCAGCCGAGGCAATCTCAAAAGGTGAGGCTCAAGCCCGCAGGACACATCCGGCAATGTTGGCCAAACGCCTTCTCGAATGCGAGGAAGCCTCGCGCACCGGTGCAATGGCCAACGTATGCATACCTGACCCCGAACCGCTCTTTCGCCACCAAGACGCTTTCCTGAAGCGTTACGTAATCCGCACGCGCCAAATGTGTTCCACCCACAATGGCATGAATATCGTTCGAGAAGGTGGCTCGAACATGTTCCAGCGTGTTCACAACGCCCGCGTGGCAACAGCCCATGAGGACAACGAGTCCGTGGCGTGCCATCAACACCAATGACTGATCGTCTAACAAGGGATCAGGGGTCACGGCATCGTTGTGTTTTACTATCAGCCTGGCATCGCGCGGTTCCGGGCCGTTGCCTCTTGGTATCTGGCCTGTTGTGAAAATCCCTTCCGCGACCTCAACAGGTTCACGCATCAGACGGAGTTTGCATCTATCCTCTAGATACTCCCGGCTGGTGGGAATGCCGATCTCCTTGTATTCCCCCCCTTCAATGCGCGCAAAACGCTGCTCAAAGACACCCGGATGAGCGATCACATCGACTTCGCCAGCAAGCGACAGAGCTTGCCGAAGCCCCCCCGTATGATCGTAATGCCCATGGCTCAATACTATTGCGGATAAGCCGTTGAGATCTTTGTGCATCACAGAGAGATTGTGAGTCAGCACATCACCGCTCTGACCGGTGTCGAACAGCACTTTTGAGCTGCCGCATTCCACCAGCAACGCGGAGCCGTGTTCGGCCCACAGATCGGACTTGAGGTCGGCCGTGTTGTCCACAAGACAGGTGACACTAAACTCGGGCTCGTTTCCGTGGTGGCGTCTGACGTCGATCAACTTTCTCTCCTCATGCGGTTGCGGCTAGTCACTACCTCGAGATAGACCACAGCTTCACCACTCACACCCAGTCAGATCCAACGGCGCACCTGCGATCGATATGCTTGCCACTCATCACCAAATGTTTCCGCAAGCATCCGTTCTTCATCAGGAACGAACGCATAGGCTACTACGCACACAAAAACAAATACAGGTAACGCACTCCAAGCAGTACCCAACAGTAGTGCTATTCCAATCAGCACAAGTACCATCCCGAAATACATTGGGTGGCGGCTGAACGAAAACGGGAATGCCGTGATGAGAGCCGACGAAATCTCATATGGCTTCACTGTCGTCTGGTGCTTCTTGAACTCGCGATCAGCAGCGATGTTGAGCACAACACCTAGTGCGAGCGGCACGATCCCAGCAAATGCCAAAGGAAAGGACCAGTATCGGGACGAGGGAATCCCCACGTGCAGTGCGATCATGGCCAGCAGCGTCAACAGGAAATATGTCGGTGGCAATATCCTCTTCACGCTACCGTGCCCCGCGCCGGTGCCATCACGCTTCCCATCCACTGTCGGGCACCCACTTGTTTTTCTCTGTCGCAAGGAAGGTGCTGTAAGGACGCAGCATTCCGAAGTTAGCGCACCGCACTGAATACGACTTGATTGCGGCTTCGTGCGCCAATTCGTTCTTCACCTCGTCAGTCACGACGACACTGGTCTTCTCTATCGAGTGAACTTGATCGATTATATAGGTTTGATCCACATCTGTGAGGTAGGAGTACAGGGGCGCAACAGCATGTCGGTCCACGATATCGACGACGTCCTCCGGATACATAATATCATCACTCTCGACCTCGATATCGAAGACGCTCAGCTGACCAAATAGTCCCCCAGACAGGGAAAGTGATGAAGCCGGATATGTCGTGATGCACGGAATTTCCATCCTCAGATGACTGCTTGGCTTCTCATGCGCTGAGAAGAGCTTCGCTGAGCGGGTGCACTGGTACCTCACCAAACACACTTCCTGTGACACGGGTGTTAGTTTCTCGACGAAGAACGGAAAGGTGAAATCCAAACGCACTTTCGAGGCATTTAGCTCATCCAAGTAGTCCTCGACGTTCTGGGTGACCCATTCCGTGCCGATATGGCCCTTATGTCTGTGCAGCACTCGAATGAAGGCGTCGATCCAGCTTGCCTCGAACCGCTGCATTATCCGAGCGGAGATGTCGATGCTTGCGACTGTTGGCTGACCGTCTGGATTTTCCCGTGACCTCACCCTTATCGGAAACGGCAAATCTCTTATGCCAACATCCACCATGAATCGTTTGTTGCTGGACATCACAACCACCTTCACTTTCTCCGCGGTGCTTCCTTGCAGTAATTGGACGCCCGGGCTCTGCTGTGTGGCAGACCCCGACCGCATGACGAAGTATTCTGTCGAATCGAGCTTTGCCGCGAAATCAGTAAATCCACAGTGTCTCATAACGGGCAATACGTATATGCCGATTGTCCAGGCCGGTGCCGTGACTGTCCAAGTTCCTGTTTTCTTATGCCGCTGGGCGGTTTTCGAGCCTGCTAGGTAGTCTCCGAATCCTCGTCACGACAATTCCTGATGTTCCCGAGTGGCCGACTTGACAAAGTTCAAACAGACATTCGACCGGAGAGGAACTGATGGACAAGACCGACGTGCTCGTCATCGGCGGAAGTGCGGCCGGAATCGTGGCCGCGACGACTGGCAAGTCCTTTCATCCAAATAAGGACTTTCTGCTGATCAGAAAAGAACCCCAAGTCGTCGTTCCCTGCGGGATTCCATACATCTTCGGTTCTCTCGACAGCAGCGACGAGGACGTAATACCGGACGCCATACTCACCAAAGCCGGGATAAGGACTCAGATCGGTGAGGTGGTCTCGATTGACCCTGAGTCGAGGGTCTGTACAACTGCGAGCGGAGATTCAGTAGAGTTCCAAAAACTAATACTAGCACTCGGTTCGACGCCCACCATACCTGAATGGTTGCACGGCACAGAGCTGGGAAACGTCTTCATCATACCGAAGGACAAGCGATACCTCGACGGAATGGTCGACAAGCTCAGCCACTGCGAGAAAGTAGTAGTGGTCGGGGGAGGATTCATCGGAGTAGAGGTATCTGACGAACTCTGCAAGGCCGGCAAGCAGGTTACTCTACTCGAAATCTTGCCTCATGTACTGGAACTCGCTTACGACGAAGAGTTTGCGATCAAAGCAGAAGACGTGCTGCGTTCGAGAGGAGTGGAGATACGCACCGGTGACGGAATTCGTGAAATCAAGGGAACCACCAGCGTCACTGGTGTCGAGTTGAACAGTGGCATGGAAATCGAAGCAGACGCCGTCATACTGGCAATGGGATACCGACCGAATACCGGACTCGCGGAAAAGGCTGGAATAGAGCTGAACGACCGCCGGTGCATCATCGTCGATGAATACATGCGGACGAAGAACCAAGACATAGTCGCGGTTGGGGACTGTGCTGAAAAGAAGAGCTTCATCACCAGGACCACGAAAGACACGATGCTGGCTTCCACCGCATGTGCAGAAGCCAGGGTGGCCGCTCTCAATCTGTTCCGCCTGTCTGCAGTCAAGACTTTCGGCGGCACCATTGCCATCTATAGCACTGTAATAGGAGATACCGGCTTTGGCGTGGCAGGAGTTACCGAGAGTCTTGCCGCTGAAAGAGGTTTCAGCATAACGACAGGAACGTTCGACGGAGTGGACAGGCACCCCGGCAAACTTCCCGGCACCCATGAACAGATGGTGAAGTTGATAGCGACTCGAGAGGCAGGCGTGATCATAGGTGGCCAGGTCATGGGCGGTGCCAGCACTGGGGAACTCACCAACCTCATCGGCTTCGCGATCGAAAATCGGATGAGCATCAACTCGATTCTGACCGCACAGATCGGGACTCACCCGATGTTGACTGCAGCACCGACCGCGTACCCTCTGATCAAGGCTGCCGAGGTGATCGCAAGGCAACGGTGGGTAGCCACCGAATAAGGGTTGACCGTATT
>Ga0180431_10005625_pt1 | contig 15198 bp, 10 predicted proteins | sample SS_ome_11_FD_132459 | JGI IMG/M metagenome (GOLD analysis project Ga0180431, IMG submission 132459) | Hypersaline lake sediment archaeal communities from the Salton Sea, California, USA - SS_1_MS_1 metaG | ecosystem: Environmental > Aquatic > Non-marine Saline and Alkaline > Hypersaline >... | reverse complement strand
GATTTTTCGTATCTTCTCGAAGATCCGGGGAAAGAAACCGGGTTTTCCAGAAAAAACCCGGTTTCTTCTCTATGTTGCCGTTTAGCCGCAATGACAGTATGATAGAGAACAAAGAGGTGACGAATGAACTCACGCGAACGTGTACTTGCAGCGCTAACGCATCGGGAGCCCGACCGGGTGCCCATTGACCTGGGGGGTTCGTTGGTGACCGGCATCGGTGCCGTCGCCTACAGCCACCTCAAGCGTTGCCTGGGGTTGGAGGGCGATCCGCCCCGGGTGGCTGACATCATCCTGCAACTGGCGGAAGTCGAGGAGCCGGTCCGCCGCAGGTTCGGCGTGGACGTCATCGGACTGCCCGCGCTGGAACCCGTGCCCGGGGTGCGCAATCTGTGCTGGAAGCCCTGGACGCTGCCGGATGGCTCTCCGGCGCTCATCTCGGCCGACTTCGCGCCGCACGTCACGGAACGGGGTGACCTGCTCATCCGCGCTCCCGATGGCACCGTCACCCAGCGCATGCTCATTGGCACTTACCACTTCTTGCCCGTCAACCCGCCGCTGGCCGACGCCAATCTGGAGGATCTGGCGCACTTTGAGGGGCATCGCATCTCCGATGAGGAATTGGAGTTCCTCCATCGTGCGGCCCGTCGGCTCCACGAGGAGACCGACTACGCGATCTTTGGCTGGTTCGGCGGGAGTCTGGTCGAGGCGGGTCAGTTTGCGCGCGGCTGGGATCGCTTTCTGGTGGACCTGAAGCAGGCCCCTGAGTTTGCCGCTGCGCTGGTGGAGCGGTTGGCGGCCGTGGCGCTGGCTGACCTGGAGCGATACCTGGAGGCGGTCGGCGAGTTTGTCCACGTCGTTGGTTTCGGGGACGATCTGGGCATCCAAACTGGTCTCCAGTTCGACCCCGATCTGTACCGGCGGTTTTTCAAGCCTTACCATTGCCAGATCTATGGCCTGGTCCACGCGCGCAGCCAGGCCCGGGTTTTTCTTCACAGTTGCGGCTCCGTCTACGACCTGATCCCGGACCTGATCGAGGTCGGTGTGGACATACTGAACCCGGTGCAAACCTCGGCGGCGAGGATGGAACCGACACGGCTGAAGCAGGAATTCGGCGGGCGATTGACTTTCTGGGGCGGGGGGTGTTGCCCCCAGCGGGTGCTACCCTGGGCCACCCCGGCCGAGGTACAGGTGGACGTGCAGCGGGTGCTGAGGACCTTTGCACCGGGCGGCGGCTACATATTTGCCCCTATTCACGACATCCAGGCCGACGTGCCACCGGAGAACATCGTCGCCATGTACGACGCTGCCCTCCGGTATGGACAGTATCCGATGTGACCCTGTTTCCGCCGCTTCTAGCCTGGCAATCGACGCTTCTGCCGTGTTGTGTTCGACTCGCCCTTCAAGATGAGCCAGATTTCCCTCATGGTGGGGCGTTTGCCGTAGACGAGCAGGCCTACCTGGAACAACTTGGTCCCTACCCACAGCGCTGCGGGTACAGAGAGTAGCAGCACGACGATGCTGCCTGCCACGTCGACCCAGGGAACCTCCGCCAGCGGCAGCCGCATCATCATCATCGTGGGTGCGGTGAGGGGGAAGTAACTCAGTACCCGGGCGATGAGCATATTGGGATTCGCGAACAGGAAGCCGCTGATCATGTAGGGTATGGCAGCGAAGAAGGAGAAAATGCCCGCCAATTGCTGGCTCTCCCGCATCGTCGTCCCCAGCGCACCTACCCCGGCCATCAGGATGGCGTATATGGTGTAGCCGAGCAGATAGTAGACCACCCCCAGAACCAAAACGCGCGTCGGGATGGAGGCCGCTCCGGTGGCGGCCAGGAACGCCACCGCTCCACCGCTGAATCCCGCCGCGCTGAGCATCCAGATCACCACTTGCGTGAGCCCCAGCGCTCCCAATCCTGACACCTTTCCTGCCATCAGCTCCACGGGCCGGACCGAGGACACGACAATTTCGATCACCCGACTTTCCTTTTCCTCGGCCACGCTCTGCAGCAGGTAGCCCGACGAGGTGAAGATCGTCATCACCAGGAAGATGGACAGGAAGTAGGGGATGATGAAGGTGAAGGCGAATCCCCATGGCCCCTCACCCTGGGTCTCTCCACTGGTCGAGATCACTCGGGGCTCTACGTTCATCGGATCGGCAGCGCGCTTCTGCAGCGCGGGGTCCACCTTTCCGGCCAGCATGTGGTCCACCAGGAAGGCATGTACCGTCGCCGAGTCACTGACCGCGGCTGCGCTAAACCCGCTCCCCAGGCTCGTCACGACCACCCGGCCTGTTTCCAGGTAATTCGCTTCGATCGCGATCACCTTCGAGATCTCGTCGGCCCGCAAGGCTTCCTCTGCCTCCGGCTCGCTGCTATACGGGACAAAGTCCTCCTGGTATTCTGGCAGGATCGGGGAGAAATAGCCCGACCCGTCCACCACGCCGATGGCCGTATCTCCCACGTCGAACTGTCTCTCGAAAAACTCACCCAGTTGGCGGGCCTGTCCCGCGAAGAAGACGCCGATCAGCAGGACGACGATGCCCAGCAGGGGCACGATTGCCGTCATAATGATGAATCCGGCCCGTCGCACGTTGGTGAGGTACTCGTGGCGGGCGACCACCCACACCTTATGCCAGTTCATTGTCTTCCCTCGGATGTCGCGCCATCGGAATGGCGGCATCTGCCTCCTCGCCGCTCACCGCGGCTACGAAGATATCTTCCAGCGGTACGGGTGCCACCTCAAATGCCTGTATCTCTACGTCGCGGTCCAGGAGCGCGCGCAACATCGCCTGCGGGCTGCCTCCCTCCACCAGCGTCAGGTTGAACGCGCCATCGTCCGGCTCTACGTCCACCACACCTGGCAGGTCGATGGGAATGTGGGGGGCGCGAACCCGGACGGTGTTGGGTGCATACGCCTGCTTGATCTCCGCCAGGGTGCCGTAGAGCAGTGCCTGTCCCTGGTTGATGAGGAGAATCCGGTCGCACAGCGCCTCCACCAGGTTCATCTGGTGGGAACTGAGGACGATGGTCTTGCCCTCTCGGTGCAGTTCGGCGACGAGGTCCTTGACACGCTCCACGTTGACCGGATCCAACCCCTGGAACGGCTCATCCAGGAAGAGCACCTCCGGGTCGTGCACCAGGCTGGCGGCGAGTTGGAGCCTCTGTTGCATGCCCTGGCTCAGGTCACTGACCTTGCGAGCGGCCCAGTCCTCCAGTTGAATCCGCTCCAGCAGGTCCATCGCCCGTTCCCGGGCCGTGTTTCGGGGAACCCCTTTCAGTTCGGCCAGGTAGACCAAGGTGTCCAGTACCTTCACTCTGCGATACAGTCCCCGTTCTTCCGGCAGGTATCCTACCCGTGACTTTGCCTTTCCTGGAGGCTGCCCCAGTACGGTCACGCTTCCTGTGTCAGGACTGAGAATATCCATGATGACACGGATGGTCGTGGTCTTGCCAGCCCCGTTGGGCCCGAGCAGGCCGAAGATTTCTCCCTGTTCTACGTCGAAGGAAAGGTGGTCCACCGCCACCACGTCCCCATACCGTTTTGTGAGATCTTGTATTTGGATGATCATGCCTTTTCACCTCTGAATAGGTGATGATAAGTTCCTGACATAGACGCGGTGGTTCTTGTAGGGTTTGCCACCGAGGTTTATCAGGTCGCGCCGCATCTGAACCGCCGTTTCCGCCACCTGGGTCAGATCGGCGTGCTGGAAGCCGAACTCAAGGATGGTTTTCTCCATCTCAGAATACAGGAGAGCGTTCCCTCCGCGCCCTTGGAACTCGGGCAGGATCCCTGCGCCGTTCAGTGCGACCCATTTGGTACGACGCATCTCGAGCAGCAGGTCGATAATCCCGAAGGGGAGGAGCCGCCCCCGGGCCCGTTGCAGGGCTGCGGACACGTCGGGAAAGCCGAAAAGGAAGCCGACGACATCGTCCCCGTGGGTGATGATCTTGATGAGCCGGGGGTTCGCCACCATGACCAGATTGCTGACCAGGAATTTGACCTCTGCCTCAGTGAGGGGGTAGTATTCCCAATTTTCGATGAACGCCCGGTTGTAAGCCTCTCCAATGCGGCTGGCCCACTTAAGTAATACGCGTTTGCTGCGGAAACGTCGCACAGTCAGGATGCCCCGACGCTGCACGCGCTCGGCGATGCTGTGTATCCGTTCCGGCAGTCGAAAGGTATCCGCGTTGATGTAACAGGAGATGAAATCCACTTCTTTCTCAAAGCCCAGTGCCTCGACCAGGCGGGGGTAATACTCGTAGTTGTAGTTCATCATCGTCATCATCTGGCGGTGTTCGAACCCTTCGACTAACAGGCCGTAGCCATCGAGGGCACCGAAGCCCTTGGGGCCGATCACCCGGTCAAGCCCGCGCGCACGTGCCCACTCAAAGATGCGTTCGAAGAGCGCGGTTGCTGCTTCCTGGTCGTCCTCGCACTCGAAAAGGTAGAACTGTGCCTGTCGCGTGTCGTGGTATTCGTTGAAGCGACGATTCTCCAGGGCAGCGATTCGCCCGACGTCCTGCCCATCGCGCACGGCGATGAAGAAGTCGGCGTCGGAGTGTTCGTAGAAAGGGTGCTTGTGGCGATTCAGCATGGTCTGAACATCTATCAAGGGAGGGGGAACCCATTGAGGATGGCTGGCGTAGAGCCGGAAAGGAATGCGGAGAAAGCGGTGCACTTGCTTGCTGGACTGGGTGTCGACCTGCTCTATGGTGATCATGGATACCTCCTCTTGGCCTGCTGATTGGCTGACTTGCTCAACTCGTGTATTCTAATCGGTTTTCCTCCTTATGTCCACCAGGCTTCCCTGGACAAAGAATGGAGTATGAGTACAATAGGGGGGATGTGCAGTGAAAGTGGGGATGTGCAGTGAAAATGAGTGCATGCCCGATCGTGAACCATAAAACGCATTGCACGTTGCACGAAATGAGAGGGCGGATGGTGATGCGAATGAATCCCTACGTTGCCGGCAACCCTGTCGGTGGTAGTCCTGCCTTTATTGGGCGGGCAGATGTGTTGCGTGAGGTATTACGGGTCCTGCGCCGGTCCCAGGACAATGCGGTCGTCCTCTACGGACAGCGCCGCGTCGGCAAGACCTCCATCTTGCAGCATCTGGCGGCCTGGCTCTCCCGCAGAGGGCCATACCGCCTCGTCTATTTCGACTTGCAGGACAAGGCTGCCTGGCCCCTGGGGCGTGTGCTGTGGAAAGTGGCCCGTGAAGTCGCGCATTCACTGGGCCGGCCTGAGCCTGACCTGGGTCCTGATCCCGAGTCCGGTTTCCGGCGGGAGTGGCTCCCCGGGGTCCTGGATGACTTGCCGGAGGGCTGTTCGCTCGTGTTGCTCTTCGATGAGTTCGACGTGCTGACCGACCCCCAGGCGGAGCAAGCGGCGGCAGCTTTCTTCCCATACTTGCGGGGACTGCTCGCCAGCGACCCCCGGCGGCTGCAATTCATCTTCGTCATCGGCCGTAACGTGGATGACCTGGATAATATTGCGCTTTCCCTATTCAAAGGGACGCCCTACCACCGGGTCTCCTTGCTAAATCGGGAGGACATCGCAGACCTGGTGCGCCTTTCCGATGCCAACGATACACTGCACTGGTCTGATGATGCCGTGGAGCGGGTCTGGTGTTTGACCCATGGACATCCCTTTCTGACTCAGCAACTCTGCTCTCACGTCTGGGAACAGTCCTACGACGGAGAGCCCGACCAGCCGCCGACTGTGAACCCGGATGACGTGGATGCGACCATCCCCGATGCGCTGGAGGCCAGCCGTAATACGCTGGAATGGTTATGGGATGGCCTGCCGCCGGCCGAGCGGGTGGTGGCCTCCGCGCTGGCCGAAGCCGGCCCCGGTCCCATCACCCGGGAGGCATTGGAGCGGTTGTTGCACGAGAGCGGCGTGCGCGTCGTTATCCGGGAATTGCAGAACGCGCCTCAACTCCTGCAAGATTGGGACCTGATTGAGCCTGCTGACGGCGGCTACCGTTTCCGTGTCGAGTTGCTGCGCCGCTGGATCGCCGAACACAAGCCACTGCGCCGTGTGCAGGAGGAATTGGATCACATCGAACCGGTGGCTGAGAATCTCTACCAGGCTGCTTTGGGGCTATACCAGGGTGGTCAATTGGATCAGGCTGTTGCGCTGCTGCGCCAGGCAATTGCCCTCAACCCCAACCACGTGCGGGCGAACCAGTTGTTGGCCGACATCTTGTTGGCCCAGGAACAGGCAGGCGAGGCGCGGCAGCTTCTGGAGCGCCTGTACGAGTACCAGCCTGCTGTCGCTCTTCCGCGCCTGATGCAGGTCTTGCTGCACCAGGCTCAGACAGCGGAAAGCGATGACGAGAAACTGACCTCCTATGAGCGGGCGCTGGAACTAGATCCCACGCAGGCGGAGGCCACCGTGGGGTGGCAGCGCATCTGGACACAGCGGGGTGACGCCGCGCTGGCGAGCGATGATCTTGAGGCCGCGCTAGGGGCATACCAGAAAGCCGGGTTCATCGAAAAGGTGGACGAGGTAGAGCAGGAGATGCGCCGTCGATATCTGGCGGCGTCGGAGGCGCGGGCTCACGCCCACAAGCTACGGGAAGAGTGGTCAGAGGCCGCCGCCGTGTATGAGCAACTGTTGGCGCTGGTCCCGGATGATGAGAGCCGGGTGGCGGTGCAGGCAGAGCTGGAACAGTGTCAGGAGGAGGCCGATTTGGCCCGTCTTTTCGATGGGGGCGTGGCAGCATTGGAACACGGGAATCGTCGGAGAGCCCAGAGAGCGCTCGCTGAAGTGGTGTACCGTCGGCCCGACTACCAGAGGAACAAGCAACTGGCTGCTTTCGTGTTGTTGACCCGCGCGATATCGAGCAGGCCTGTCGCTGTGTCGTGGCGCAGGTATCGGCAGCTTATACCTCGCGCTGCGCTCATTTCCGTCATCCTGGCTCTCCTGGTTCTGATGGGAGCGGGCTGGGCTGCCAATAGTTACTACTTTCAGCCCCGGGAGGTTGCCCGGCGGGCTAGAGTCACGGCTCAGGTCGCTGTTGTGGTCACAGCCATCCGGCAGACGGTGGCGGCACAGGATGCCAATGCCACCGCTGCTCTGGCGGATCGGGACGCCACAGCCAGTGCCCGCAATATTGCTGTGGCTGGCACTGCAACTGCCGATGCGGTCGCGCTGGCTGGCAGCGCTACTTCTGACGCAGCGGCGCTGGCTGGCACTGCCACTATCGAGGCTGAAATCCTCCGCTGCCGGGATATTGGCCTGTATGGCATGGTAGTGGTCCCTGAACCTACGTTGTTCCCTCCACCAGGCACTGTCCACGTGGCGGGTGACTCTCTTCCAGGCGTGCGGGCCACCTGGGTGGTCACTAACACGAGTGAGTGTGTCTGGCAAGGTCTTGAATTGTACCCTCTGGTGGGTGGGGAGGCGGTAGCCCCCGTCCTGCGGCGGGAAGGGGAGCAGGTGTTGCAAGTGGAACCGGGGGAGCGAGTGGATGTGGCGCTGGCATTCTCTCCCTGGACGGCCAGAGATCTGGATATGGAATGGGTCGTGTCAGTAAATGGATTGTCGCTATTTGACCAGCCGCACCTGCGACTCACCGTGGCACGCTGGATGACCGTCGTCACCCCCACCCCCACGCCAACTCCTACGTCGACACCTAGAGGTACTCTGGAAATGTCCGCACTGACAGGTACACCGGAACGTCCGGCATTTACGGCGACCCCGGAGTTGCCTCCGTTGATCGAATCGCCTTCGCCTACGCCGTTGCCTGCGGATACACCTGAGCCTCAGACTGGCTAGGGATGGGTGATGTTCCGGCGGTATCGCTCTGGACAAAGCGCCGAGGATAAGTACGATTAAGTAGACGTCATGCACGTTGCATGATGCGTGGGAGGGTGGATGATGGTACCACTGAATCCCTACGTTGTGGGCAACCCTGTTGGCGGTAGTCCTACCTTCGTGGGGCGGGCGGACGTGCTGCGCGAGGTATTGCGCGTACTGCGTCGCCCCCAGGACAATGCGGTTGTCCTCTACGGCCAGCGGCGCATCGGCAAGACCTCCATCCTGCAACATCTTGAGGCTGGGCTTCCCGAAGAAGGCGCGTATCACCCGGCCTATTTCGATCTGCAGGACAAAGCTGATTGGCCCCTGGATCGGGTGCTGCAGGCGATCGCCCGCAAGGTCGCCCATACGCTGGACCGGTCCGAGCCTGATCTGGGTCCTGATCCTGGGACCGGTTTCCGGCACAGGTGGCTCCCGGCGGTCCTGGACGACCTGCCGGAGGGGTGCTCGCTGGTGTTCCTTTTTGACGAGTTCGACGTGCTGGCCGCTCCCCAGGCGGAGCAAGCAGCGACAGCCTTTTTTCCCTATCTGCGGGGGTTGCTCGCCAGCGACCCCCGACGGCTGCAATTCATCTTCGTCATTGGTCGCAACGTGGATGACCTGGATAATATCGCCCTCTCTCTCTTCAGGGGGACACCCTATCAGCGCGTCTCTTTGCTGCACCGGGATGATACCGCTGACCTGGTACGCCTGTCGCAGGCCAACCGCACACTGCGTTGGCCTGATGAGGCCGTGGAACGGATCTGGCAGTGGACCCGCGGGCATCCCTTCTTGACCCAGCAACTCTGCTCTCACGTCTGGGAGCGGGCGTACGATGAGGAAGAGGCGGCTGCTGGAGTGCCTCCTCCCGTGGCCTCCGAGGACGTAGACAGCGCCGTCCCCGACGCGCTGTCTGCCAGCCGCAACACCCTGGAATGGTTATGGGACGGGTTACCCACGGCTGAGCGGGTTGTGGCCTCTGTGCTGGCCGAGGCCGGCCCCGGTACCATCACCCAGGATGTGCTGGAGCGACTGCTGCACGAGAGCGGTGTGCGCGTCGTTATACAGGAGTTGCAGGACGCGCCTCAACTTCTGCAGGATTGGGACCTGATCGAGCCCGCCGATGGTGGCTATCGCTTCCGTGTCGAGTTGCTGCGTCGCTGGATCGCCGATCACAAGCCTCTGCGCCGCGTGCAGGAGGAGTTGGACCGCATCGAGCCGGTAGCTCAGAGTCTCTATCGGGCTGCTCTGGGACTGTACCAAGGCGGGCAACTGGATCAGGTTGTTGGGTTGCTGCGCCAGGCGATTGGTCTCAATCCCAATCACGTGGGGGCTAGCCAGTTGCTTGCGGAAATCCTGCTTTCCCAGGGACAGCCGGACGAGGCACGGCAACTACTGGAGCGGCTGTACGAGTATCAACCTGCCGCTGCTCGCCCACGTCTGGTGCAGGCCCTGTTGGCTAAGGCTCAGGTTGTCAAGGATGATGATGCACAACTGGCGCTTTACAATCGCGTGTTGGAATTGAACCCTGTGCATAAGGAAGCTCGCGCCGGTCGGCGGCGCGTCTGGCAGCAGCGCGGTGACATTGCCTTGGCCCAGGGCGACGTTGAGTCTGCGGTCACGGCCTATCGAGAGGCTGGACTCGCCGATAGAAAGGTCCGCAAAGAGACCGAAGTCACTGGCGAGGCGGTAGAGTCCGAGTGGCAGGCCGGAATCATTGTGTCCGTGGTTCATGAACTCCGCACGCCGATGACCTCTATCACTGGTTACACTGACCTACTACTGAGCGAATCAGTGGGTATCATCAGCGAGATGCAGCGCCAGTTCCTGCAGCGCATCAGGGCGAACATCGAACCTATGGCGGTTATGCTCAACGATCTCATCGGCGCGACTGCTAAGGAAGTGGAGTTCCGGTGGCAGGCCGAGATGATCGCGGGGGTGGTCCGTGAGCTTCGCATGCCTATGACCTCCGTCACTGCGTATACGGATCTGCTGCTGGGCGAGTTGGTGGGTACCATCAGCGACTTGCAGCGTCGATTCCTGGAGCGCATCAAAGCCAACGTCGAACGCATGAGAGCGATGCTCGACAACCTGATCGGCTTGACCGCGATTGATAGCGGACAACTTTGTCTGGAGTCGGAACTGATTGATGCAGGGAGCACCATTCAAGAAGCGATTGTTGGCGCCCGGGACCAGTTGGAGGAGAAGGATATCTCCCTGTATCTAGATCTGGAGCCCGACGTAGGTATCATAGAAGTAGATCCTAATGCTTTGCGTCAGATCGTGGGTAATCTGATCAACAATGCGTGCAAGGCGTCGCCCGTCGGCGGTGAGATTCGAATTGAGGCGGGCTATGAGCGGGGGAAGCAGGTCGCGGGACCAACCTGGCTGGTGGTCTCAGTGACCGATTCAGGAGGCGGCATTGCGCTGGAGGATCAGCCCCGGGTCTTTGACCGCTTCTACGAGGCTGGCAGTCCGCTCATCGCTGGATTGGGAGAGACGAGCATCGGGCTGTCAGTAGCGAAGACGCTGATCGAAGCCCACGCTGGCCGCATATGGGTTGAGAGCGAGCCAGGTAAGGGCAGCACGATCAGGTTCTCTCTCCCAGTGGCGGGGGAGAAGACACTGGATTAAAACCCAGGGATTTGAGGTGCAATATGTCCAATCCTTTCTTTCATGGCAACCCTACGCCTCCTGACCGGTTTGTGAATCGACGACGAGAATTGCGCCGCATCGCCAGCCGGATTGCCAATCAGGGGCAGTCTACCGCTATCATCGGCGAACCGCGCAGCGGTAAGACCTCGCTGCTTCTGTATTTGTTGGCGCCGGGAACGCGGGCGGAACTCTATGGTGAAAGCGGAAAGCAGTTGCTTTTCTCCTACCTGGATGCCCAGACGTTGGGTGGGGAGTTCAGCCAGGCTCAATTCTGGCAATATGGCCTGTGCCCGCTTCATGAAGGGGTGATTGCTCGGGAACCTGATTCGGCACTGTCCAGGGCCTATGATGTGTGCCGCGAGAATGACTTCGGCTGCTTTGTGTTGGAGCGTCTTCTGGCTCAAGTGGGAATAGAGGGCTGGCGGCTGGTCCTGTTGCTGGATGAGTTTGACGTGCTGCTGCATCACCCGGTACTCAACAGCGCTGAGTTCTTTGGCAGCCTGCGCTCGCTGGCGTCGTGCAGTCGGGGAGCGCTGGCCCTGGTCGTCGCCAGCCGTCGTCCACTGACGAACCTTAACAAGGACACGCAGCAGTTCAGCCGCGCAGGTTCGCCCTACTTCAATTTCCTGGATGAGATCACACTGGGGCCGCTGCCAGACAAGTACGTGACGGAGTTGTTGCGCTGGGCCGGAGATCGTTTCACGACAGACGATCGTCGCTTCATCGCGAGAGTGGCTGGTGGTCATCCCTATCTGTTGCAGGTCACGGCTTCTGAAGTGTGGGAAGCCTATGCCGAGGGTCGAGACGATCCTTCATCACGGTGGCAACAGGCAGGGCAAAACCTGTACGACAAAGTCACATTGATCCTCGACGACGTCTGGCGGTTGTCGTCACCCGCAACCCGGAAGGCTCTTGCCGTTGTGGCCCTGGCCGACGTGTCCAAGATGTTGAGACAGCGCCAGTTCTACACGCTCTCTCTCATTCAAGATATGCGCGACTTTGGACCGGAACTACGGTCGCTGAAGAAGCAGGGCTTCATAGCAATGGATGAGACGGTCCCTGGCGGTTGGCGGGTGCGCCCCCAGGCATTTCTCTGGTGGTTGGCTGACGAACTGGTGCGCACGGTGCGCGATGAGATGCCGTTCGAAGAGTGGTTACACAGGCAAGAGTTGGGGTTCCTGATGACCAGTGGCGAGAAAGAACAAATGGGCAAAGTCGTCCACGAAGTTGGAAAGCTGCTCAAAGACGGCGCGACCACGTTGATCGAGACAGCGGCCAGAGGTGTGGGGGACGCGATGGTGAGGGGGATTTAGGCTATGGCCAATGCGTCTGATTCTGGTCCTCTATGCGATCGGAGCAAGGATCGGTCTACCGGTGTGGTACCTCTCTGGACGGCACTTCTCGTCATAGTCGCGCTTGTCTGGGGAAACTCCTTCATCGCTATCAAACACGTGGTCGAGCACGTGACGCCGCTGGAACTGGTCGCCGTGCGATTTGTGCCGACGGCGCTCACCTTTGCCGCGCTGCTGCTGCCCGGGCACGGGCGCAAGATCTGGTGGATGGTCCGCTCCGACGGCTGGCGGCTGGCGCTGCTGGGGCTGACCGGGGCGGTGCTGTACAATGCCTTCCTGGGTTGGGGGGCGACCCACGTTGCCGCCGGGACAGCCAGCCTGATCATCGCGCTTAACCCTACCTTCGTCTATGTGCTGTCGGTGATCTTCCTGAGCGAGCGGTTCGCCTGGCACCGGGCGCTGGGGTTAATCGTCGCTTTCGGAGGACTGTTCATCATCATCCGGTGGGGCAGTGGACGGGCCGTGACGCTGGATGATGTGAGATATACTCTGATTACTATGTTGGCGCCGGTCTGTTGGGCTGTGTATACGGTGTCTGCCAAGAAACTGGTGGGAGACTACCCACCCCTGCTGGTGGTCGGTGTGGCGATGATGTTTGCCGGTCTGTTCTCTCTGGCCTTCGTGCGGCCCGCGCTCATCGCACGGTTGCCGGCTTTACCTGTCTCGTTCTGGTGGGCGGCCCTGTTTCTGGCGTGGCCCTGCACCGTGTTTGCCTTCAGTGTCTGGTTCGGGGCGCTGGAGGGGATGCCGGCCAGCCGTGTGGCGAGCTTTGTCTACCTCGTGCCCATGTTCGCCGTCACCTTCAGCCGCTGGTTGCTGAACGAGCCGATCACCCCGGCACTGGTGATTGGCGCGGCCGTCCTCGTCGGTGGCGTGTGGCTGGCCAGCCGGCGATGTTAGGCCAGCAGGCTCTGGAGCCTCATCGCCAGCGACATATCGCCGCTGACTTTGATCTTGCCCTGCATAAACGCGGCCATTGCGTTCAGTTCGCCGTTGACCAGTGCAATGAAGTCGGAGGCGCTCATTGAGAGGGTCATGCTGGGCGAAGCTGTTTCCCCTTTGTCCAGATCAACCTTCCCATCTGTCACTTTGAGCGTCCACTTGCCGCCCCCCTCGCCGCTGAGATCGAAGAGGATGACGGCATCCATGTCCTTGATTTTCGCCGGATCTATGCTGCTGATGTTCTTCAGTGCCTCTGGGATGGATGCGATTGCCATGGGTTGTCCTCCTGGGGTGATATGTGATCATTATAGCCGCGACTGGCACGCTTGTCAATTATGGCACGTGAAACTTTGCCACCGGTGCGACGTAGTGTATAATGCTTACAGGGCTGGATGTGTACACTCAAGGAGGTTGACACGATGCGGAAGGTTTTCAGTTTCCTGGCGGGAGCGTTTGCAGGGGCTGTAGTCGGGGCTACGGCCGCGATCTTGCTGGCCCCGTACTCGGGCGTGGAGTTGCGCGACCAGGTGCGTACTCGCGTGGAGGGGTTGATCGAAGAGGGAAAACGGGCCGCGGCAGCTCGCCGGGCCGAGATGGAAGCTCAACTCGATGCCTTCAAGCGCGGTACCCCGGTCACTATCGAGGCGACGCCTGAGCCGCCCCAGGCATGACCATCGAGGGTTCGCTCTACTTCTCGATTGTCAGGTGATATAGCGCCGGGTGGGCAGTGAGGGGGGCTAGCCCGGACAGCACGAGCACTGCCTCGTGCCAGCCTTCGCTGCCCAACGGCACTGTCCATTCCGCCGTCTGATCTTCTTTCACCGGTAGCCGTTCGACTGTGATCTCATCCCCGGATTCTGTGCCCACGCCGATGAGGAGCGCCAGGTAGCGTTGGGGTATGAGGTTATTGCTGCGCAGGAAGCCGGCCGGTTCCCAACTGCCATCCCCGGTCTCCGCGATTTCTGCGTCGTCCGCATACCCGATTTCAGGAATGGCGATGTCGTCGAGCACCAGGCCCACTCCCGTGATCGCTTCATCGGTCAGGTACGCAAAACGTACCTGCACTTCCTCTCCAGCATAGGGCGACAGGTCGACCGTCTCCTGGATCCATCCTGGTGGGTTGCCGCTTGACCCGGTGTAGCCCCAACCCGGGTTGTTGCCGTGAGGATTCTCATCCGTTCCCGAAGGGACAGATAGCATCTGCCACTGTTTGCCGCCGTCGGTGCTGATCTCGACGGTGGCGTAGTCGTAATCTGCTTCCATATCGTACCACGTCCAGTGGGTCAGGGTCGCCTGCCGAACGTTAGAAAGATCGAAAGCCCGCGAGAGCGTGGTGAGCGACTCATCGGCCCGGTTTGACCACCAGAAGTAGCGCCCGCTATGGGGAAGCAAGTTCAGGAGGGGAGTCATCGTCGCGCCGGTGAACCGAACGCGGAGGTCGTCGTCGCCCCGAAGCAGGATATAGTCCGCGCCGAATTGCCGGACGGACAGCTCCGCCGTGACAGGATAGTCTTTGTAGATGGCCGCTGGCGCGGGTGCTTCTGGATCCATGGTGATGTATCCGTGGGGAGAGGCCTTCATTCCCTGCGGGCTATCCTCGTCCACGTAGTTGGCTACCAGCCAGTCGGCGAAGAGATCCTCGAAGTTGCGACTCGCGTCCAGTTCGGCCAGCGCTGCGTCGAAGCCGGCAGTGCCATTGAGTGGCTGGGCCACCAGCGCGCGTGTACCTTCGTCGCCAAAGCGCTCGTGGAAGTAGGTGGCAAAGAGATAGACTGCACCTCGCTGGGCTGCGGTTTCTGCATCTTCCCACGCTGTGAGGGCCGTATCGGGATGCTCCAGATAAGCCCGTTCCAACCTGCCGGGATCGAGGCCGTTCAGACGGGCGGCGAGTTCTGCCAATCCTTCCTTCAACCACCGCTCTTCGTTACGGTCGTGTGTCCACTGGATGAGGCGCTGGAACTGGCAGGCCAGCAGGGCGTGATAGGTCTGGTCTCCCGATCCTTCCTGTGCCCCCGTCACAGCGTTTGGTGGCATATAGTCGGCGTTCACGACGATCATCTCGGCCTGGTTGGAGAAGGGGTGCACAGCGCGGGGGAATTCGTTGGCACTGGAGACGTAGCCCAGCACCCCCTCGCCCAGACCGGCGGCGTGCAGGATGAGGATGTGCGGGTCGTTGTCCACGCCGGGCATCCACTCGGAGCCGAAGGCGGCGCGGGTGATGGTGTATATCTGTGTCTCAAACAGGGTCGCCGCTTCCTCCAATTGCCGCACGTCGTGCCATATTCCTTCTTCCACCCACATCGCGGTGTGCTCGGTCTGCACGCGCAGACGAGCGGAGATCTCCCGATAATTCCCCGTAGTGCCGTCGGTGACCCAGAAGGAGCGGATGGCATTGGGCACGAGGCGGGGCGGCTCGGCGTTGACCACGACGCGCTCAAAAG
>Ga0180431_10005618_pt1 | contig 15215 bp, 12 predicted proteins | sample SS_ome_11_FD_132459 | JGI IMG/M metagenome (GOLD analysis project Ga0180431, IMG submission 132459) | Hypersaline lake sediment archaeal communities from the Salton Sea, California, USA - SS_1_MS_1 metaG | ecosystem: Environmental > Aquatic > Non-marine Saline and Alkaline > Hypersaline >... | reverse complement strand
GCCGCCAGCGGCGACAAGCCACCGAACCTCGCCGAGGCGGCAGGCCTGGTGGCCGGCGATGACATTGAGCTCAGCGGCCTCGACATGAGTCTTGCGGGCAGTCTCAGTGGGCTGGAACTCGAGGACGCAGCCGCCGGCCCGGCGGCTGGTGGATCAGCGGTGCAGGGTGGCTCACTCGGAGGCTCGTTCGGGAGCGACCTTGATCTCGAAAGCCTCGTGGCCGGCAGTGCAATCGCCCCTGATGCTGCGGCTGAGTCGTTTGTTGTCGAAGACTCACTCGCGGGATCTGACCTGCTTGGCGACGACCTTGCGGTCGCTGAACCGGTGGGGGCTGAGGGCAGCGGCATCCTGGGCGATTCCGGTGCTGGTGACATCGGTAGCCAACTCTCCGGCGGCAGTGGCGTGATCATGGAGGGGGGCATCGACCTGACAGGCGATGACGTCAAGCCCTGGGACGTCGACCTGGGCGAATTCATGAACGATGTCGAGGAAGATGCCGACGCCCCGACGATGCTCGGCGGCGGCGGTGAGTTCGACCTCGACGCGGAAGCCACCGCCGAAGACCCCAGCCAGTCGGCTGATATCGCCTCGGAGTCGCAGGTTGGCGGTGACTCAAGCTTTTTCGACAAGTCGCAAGGACCGGCCGACTCGAGCTTCTTTGGCGACACGGCTGGCGGCCCCGGCGCTGGCCCCGGCGGCGCGACGCCGCTGAGTGAGATGGCGTCGAGTTCGATGTACGGCCTGGGAATCGATACCAAGTTCAACGGCTGGCAGGTGACCGGTCTGATCTGCTGCTCGCTGCTGCTGCTGATCGGGGGGCTGCTCACCTTCGACCTTGTCCGCACGATTGGCAGCCCGGATGACACGCCGTTGGCCAACACGATTGTTGGCGGCCTGGCTTATGCCTTTGGCTGGAGTCAGTAGCGGGTGCCAACGGCCACGCTTTGCCGGGGACCGCTGGCCGTCAGCCGCCGCCACCCGCCAGCGGTATACCTCGCGATCTGCAGCCCATCAGGAGCCAGCAGCGTTGCCACCGCTCCCCGGTCAGCCCCGGTTGGCCCGGCGGTTCTGAGAACGAGCGGCGGCGCAGGCCGAACGCTTCCGCAGCGGTCGGCCACCTGCCGCCAGTCGCGACCTCCCCGACCACTGACAAGCACAACCTCCGCTCCGGTCGCCTGCACCAACTTCGTCAACTCTGTGCCAACACTGCCATGGTGCGGCGCGACAAGGAGGTCACACTGCGGCGGTCCGGCGGCGATGAACTGACGCAGCGGATCACCCTCAAGATCCCCCGTCAGCAGCAGGCGGCGACTTCCTGCCTCAACCGACAGGACCAGACTCTGTTCATTGTCATTGGCGGCCGGCGGCGATGGGCCGGGCGGCGGCCGCAACACCCGGGCGACACACTGCTGGTCAAGTACAATCCGAGCTCCCGCAGCGAGTGCTTGCACCGAAATCCGACGCTGCCGCAACTGCGTGAGGAGTCCGCGGGCAGTGGCCGAACGACTGGCCAGAAAGGCGGCCGGCACCACGACCTGTCGCACCCGGAACCGCTGCAGCAGGGCTGGCACCCCGTTGAAGTGGTCAGTGTCGGCATGAGAAAGCACCAGGCAGTCAATCACACCGACGCCCTCCGCCCGCAGGACTGCCGAGAGTGACCGACCGGCCGCTGCCGCTGCACCAAGGCGGCCGGCATCGTAAACGAGGCAGCGGCCCGCCGGTGACCGAACCAAAATGCCGCAGCCGTGGCCCATCGCGGCACAGACCACGCGGGTCGAGCCGCCTGCCACGGGCGGAAGCGACATGACCACCAATCCAATCATCAGCCAGCAGCCGGCGGCTCCGGCAAACCTCCCGCACCGACCGCTGAAGGCCGTTTGTCGATCTCCCCTCCGCACCGCCAGCGGGCTGGCTCCCGCGAGCCGCGGCAGGCCCTCCCCCGCCTCGTGCCAACTCAACAGCAGCCCTGCAAGCAAAAGATACCAGCCAGCTGTCCACCAGCTTGGCGGACCGACCATGAACAGCGAACCACCCGATCGGTCCGCCGCCGCCGTCACCACCGTCTCAAGGAGTGCCGCCGCCTGACCGCAGATGGCCCCGGCCAGCCAGCCGAGCGGTGGCACCAGCCCACCAACCAACAGGCAGGCCAGCCCGGCTGAAAGCACCAGTGACACCAGCGGCGACACAACCAGGTTGATAGCCACAGCGGCCGGTGCGAGACGGTGAAAGTTGGCGGCCACCAGCGGAGCGGAGGCCAGCCAAACCGCGAGCCCGGCCAGGGCGAGCCGGGCGATCTGCCCCACCCACCGCCGGGGCCGCCGCTGCCATGCCGGCCGCGTCGATTCAATGAGCCGTTCGAGTGGGTCCTCTGAGCGGCGAACCACCAGCCAAGGGCTCACCGTCAGCAGCACGGCGGTCGCCAAGAATGAAAGCTGAGGCCCCACCGACGCCACCGACGCCGGTGCGTACAGAAGGATGCCGACGGCAGCAACGGCCAGCGGCCGCAGCCCCCCCGGCCGCCGCTCCAGCCAGATTGCCAGGCAGGCCGTCCAGATCAGGATGGTGGCCCGCACCACCGGCACCTCGCCGCCCACGACCGCCGCATAGAGCGTGATGCCCAAGGCCACGATTGCCCAGGCTGGCCGGCGCGAGACGGACAAAGCCCGCAGCACTCCGAGGAGCGTGGCGGCAAGCAGCCCGACATGCAGGCCTGAAATGGCCAGGATATGAATGGTACCGGTAGCCGCAAACCGGTCGACTACCATTCGCGGCAGTGACTCGCGGCGTCCCAGCAGTAGCGCAGCGACCAGTGGTCGTTGCACCGCCGGCACCGCCGACTCGAGCCGATCTGCCGCGGCCACCCGGAGGCGATCGACCAACGCACCCGGCGACCACCAGGCTGGTGGCTGGACGAGGGTGACGCATGACCAATCGCGGACCCGGATCAGTGACAGCACCCGGCTCTGCTGCGCCTGCTTGGAGAAGTCAAACTCGCCGGGATTGAGGGCGGGACCGGGCCGGAGCCCCCGGCCAAACAGCCGCACTCGACTGCCGGCCAGGAGCAACCGACAAGGCCCGTCCACAAACACCCGCGCCTGCCCGGCCACCGGCAGCCACTGGTCGTGATGCCGTGCTGCGGTGAGTTTCAGCTGCCACTGGCAGGTCTCGTGGTCAGGGCCGCCCCGCAGGGAATCGCCCGCTGTCGGCCGGCGGCGGGGCCCCTGCAGCACCCACCCCTCGACCGCCACCGGCTGTGGCTGCTCGTTGAGGCTCCAGGCCAACTCGTCTGCCGGAAACAGTCGGGCCTGGCACCAGCCCCAGCCGGCCGTGGCCGCCGTGATGCCGGCCAACACCAGCAGCCAGGGAAGCGACGTCTGCCGGAGCGGTCGCCGCAACTGAACAAGCAGGGCCCCGACGACCAGCACCGCCGCCAGGCCGATCAGACCGCCGCTGTGCAGGGCCGTAAAAGCAGGCCAGTTACCCAGTGTCGTTCCCAGCCAGCAGCCGGCTGCCACCGCCACCGCCACCGCCACTATCGGCGGCATTGGCGGCAGCCAGCCCCGCAGCCACCCGCCCCCACCAAGCAACAGCCAACCGCCGCCAGCTCGTCCAACTATCCATGGAAGAAACCATCTATGGCCGTTGCCCGCGAATGCGGGTGATCGACAACCCATCCGGGCAAAACCTGAAAACACCAAGGGTTTTCGTGATTGCCGATCACCGCATCGTGCGGCGGTAGACCTTTTCCACAGGCTGCTCGCCGTCATCCGATTGCACTGCATACCTACACCGCCGGAACCGGTTCCATTCGGTCGCCCCGTGCGGGCAACTCGTCTGCTATCTAAAGCGGAAGCCGGCCCGCTCAGGGGCAATCTGATTCAGCCAGCGGGGCCTGCACGATGTGGGACAGGAGCCCAGGCAATGCTCGATCCTGCGGAACTACGCCGGCAGATCACGGTCAATCCGCGGCAGAGCCGTCAGCCAAGACAGACAGTCAGCCAGCACTCCCCGCAACCGGTTTGGTGCGTTGCTCGGCTTGTTCCGAGCCGGGCTCAGATTTGGTGGCTGCCAGATTTCGTCGCTGGAACCTCTTCCCGCCCTTTGCTTTCTTGACTGAAAGCCCAACTTTCACAATCCCGCCCCCACGAGCCACAAACCGAAGGTGCGCAACGATGCACTCATGGTCGCGGCAGGATCGCCGACGCATGGCCACTCACACACTGCCAAGCCCCATCCTTGAGTACCCAGACGTTGGTGAATCGCGACGTGCGTCCGAAAGGCTTACCGTCCTTGCCCTGGCCAGCCTCAATGTAATCACCAATATCCACAGCGACCGTCCCACCACCGTACACCCGCACATCGATTGATTGTGCCGCTGAGACGGTGTGTTTTTCGCCGCTGGCGGCAAGGCTGGCGATCCCCTCCGCCTTCGTGAATCGGTGCCCCGAGGGCTCGACGTAGACAAAGTCGGCCGCCCAGATCCGCTCGAGGATCGAGGGGTCGTTCTGCAGATACGCGGTCGACCACTGTGCAGAGAGATTTTTGATGTCCTCGGCGATGGCCGCCTCCTGAGCCGGAGTGACCGTCTGCCCACGGGCCGCGGGGCCACAGACAGCGGCGACCAAAATAAACAGGCAACTCAGAGCGATGGCTCGTCCATACCCCATGGCATTCCAACCCTTCATGACGGGAATTGCATGAACGCCATGCCGCGTTGCCGAAAGACTGAGGGCGGACATCGCTCCCCAACGGCACTCTGCAAGGTAGCGGCACAAGAACAGGATGGTCAATAACGCCTTCGCAAGCGTCGGAATCTGGGTTGAGAGTAGCCCGGCGGTGGAAAAACACCTTGTCTGCATCCGCCTGCTGAAACGCCCCATCGGTTACGCAGTCTGCCGAACAGCGTTGCCGAACAGCCTTGCCAATCAGAGGCCGGCCTCCGCCCGCCGGGCCTGCACGATGCGGGGCAGGCCCGCCGCATCGGGCAACGTCGGTTCAGCAATCAGGCCAGGAGTATCGGCCACCAGTTGTTCAGCGGTGGCCGCAGTGGCCGGCCCCACCTCGATCAGCAGCCAGCCACCGGAGGCAAGCCGCTCGGCGGCCTGCGGCAGCAGCCGGGCAATCACCTCACAGCCGGTCGGGCCTGCCACAAGCGCGTCCCGTGGCTCATGCAGCCGCACATCGGGAGGCAAGTGCTCGAACTCGTCCTCGCGGACATACGGAGGGTTGCTGACGATGAAGTCCCAGGGCCCGGCCGCCGCCGGCTGGTCGAGCAGGTCGCCCACGGCCAGTGCGACGCGGTCAGCCACCCCATGCCGCTCGGCATTGGCCGCAGCCACCGCCACCGCCGCCTCAGACCGGTCAGTCGCCAGGACAGTCGCCCCAGCCAGCCGCGTTGCCAGCGTGACGGCAATTGCGCCGGACCCAGTGCCGACATCGACGATCCTCGGCCCGGCCGTCTCAGCCCGCTGCTTCCACAGGTCGAGCACACGAATCACCAGCCCCTCCGTCTCGGGCCGCGGAATCAGCGTTGCCGGCGTCACCGCGAAGCTGAGTGAAAAGAACTCTCGACTGCCCACCAGGTAGGCGACCGGTTCACCGCCGCCGCGGCGGCGGACGAGATCGCGGAAGCGGCTTCGCTGCGCATCGTCGACCGCTTCAGCAAACGCAGTATAAAGCAGAATCCGCGGACAGCCCCGCACCGCGGCCAGCAGCACCTCGGCATCGAGACGGGGCGACTCACTGCCGCGGCCAGCCAGCCAATCAGTGGTCCAGGTCAACAGCCGACCAACGGTCCAGCTGTCAGGCTGGTCCGCGGCGGGCGGGGCTGGGGAAGGAACATCTGCCATGAGTGGGATACCTCTGTTGCGGCCCGCCTGCGGCGACGGGGACGACTCGGGTTGAAAACCAGAAGCTCAGCCGGCAACCAGCCCACCCCGCCGTTCCTGCCGCACCCGTTCCTCGAGTGCGTCGAGCACCAGGCCGAGTCGGCCGGCGAGAATCTGATCGAGGTTGAAGTTCTGGTTCAGCCGATGATCACTGAGCCGGTTCTGGGGAAAGTTGTAGGTACGGATCCGTTGGCTCCGGTCACCCGAGCCGACCAGACCCCGGCGTTCACTGGCCCGCTTGTCGTGCTCGATCTGCCGTTGCCGTTCATAGAGCCTTGTCTTGAGCACCCGCAGCGCCTTGGCAAAGTTCTTGTGCTGGCTTTTCTCATCCTGGCACTGCACCACGATACCGGTCTCGAGATGGGTCAGCCGGACGGCGGAGGTGGTCTTATTGACATGCTGGCCACCCGGTCCACTGGCGCAGAACAGATCCTTGCGGTACTCCTCCGGTGAGATCGTCACCTCGACATCCTCCGGTTCCGGCAGCACCGCGACCGTGGCCGCCGAGGTGTGCACCCGTCCCTTGGCCTCGGTGTCGGGCACCCGCTGCACCCGATGCCCGCCACTCTCGTACTGGAGCCGCCGGAAGACATCGCCCCCCACCACGGCGATCACCAGTTCCTTGAAACCACCCAGCTCCGTCGGGCTGGCGTCCATCACCTCAATGTCCCAGCCAATCTCTGCCGCATAGCGGCGATACATCTCGAAGAGATCGCGGACAAACAGGGCCGCCTCGTCGCCCCCGGTACCAGCACGGAGTTCCATGATGCACCGTGACCGATCGGCATCGGGATCTTCGAGGCAGGCGTCAAGCAGGGCATCCCACTCCGCATCCCGCCGCCGTCGCAGCTCTGGTAGTTCGGCCTCGGCAAGTTCCCGCAAATCGCCGTCGTCGCCGGCAGCCATCTCGGCATGCTCGGCGATCTCCCGTTCAACCGCCAGGAAGTTCCGGTAGCGGCGGGCCAACCGGGCGAGGCTGCCATGCTCCCGGGCCACTGCCGACATCCGCTGAGAGTCGGCCTGTACCGCCGGATCGGCGAGCTGCTGCTCAAGTTCCTCGAATCGGGCGAGTTTGCTGTCGAGTTCTTCCCGCATCACCTCTCCGGCGGCAGCGCGATCCATCACTGCTGTCTTGTTTTCGGTGGCTGCGGAATTTGATACCGGGCCAATCCCGCAACGCCCTCAGCAAGGAAACCCCGGCCCGGGCGGCAGCCGCTGGTCCGGCAGCGATGCTCCCACCTGCTTCAGCCCGCGGGGGCCTCAGCCGGCTTGGCCGCCTTCTTGCCCTTCTTGAGGCTGGCGTAGCCACTCGACCCGAACTTGGTCTTGAACTTCTCAATCCGGCCGGCAGTGTCAACAAACTTGAGCTTGCCGGTGAAGAATGGATGGCACATGTTGCAGATGTCGAGCTTGATCTCAGGCACCGTACTCCGGGTGGTGAAGCTGTTGCCGCAGCCACACTTCACAACCGCGTCGATGTATTTGGGGTGAATGCCTTCTTTCATCGTTCTGCTCGTCCTGCCTTGGCTGGGGATGGTCGGGGGCGGGCGACTGCGACGGGAAATCGACGACAGCGGCCGGTACTCCGAAATGCTCGAAGCCCTAGATGCTACCGAGCGGGACTCCCGACGGCAATCGGCATCGTGGAATCATTCAGCGGGGTCGGCCGCTGTCCCCACCAGTTCGCGGGCCCGAATCCGGCTGCCAAACCGCTGGGGTGAGCGGTCTGCGCGGAGCAGCGAGACCGCTTCGTCCGTCTCACCGAGGGCCAATTTCGCCTCGGCCAGATTAAGCCGGGCGGCTGCCGCCCAGCGGCCGTCAGGGGCGGCCTCGAGGGTCATCCGGCCTAGGTAGTCGCAGGCGGTCTCAAAATCCCGTTCAGCCAGGGTGACCAGCCCGAGCCAATAGGTGGCATCTTCCTTCATCTGCTCGTAGAGCCGACGCACCCGTTCTCGCTGCGGCTCGGGAACCCGCTGCACCATTTCGCCGATCAGCCGCGTTGTCGGCCGGGCCATCAGGTAGGCCTTCTTTGCCCCCTCCGGGCCGGTGCATTCGCCGCGAAATTCTCGCAGCCGGCCGGCGTAGAGCGGCCGGATGACGCGGCCTCCCGACCGGCGGTCGGGAGTCGAGCGGCCCTGCTCGAACGCGACCGTCATCACCCCCAATTCAGCCGCAACGGCCAACGCAATCTCCGCGCTGGCCGCCAGCCGGCGGCGGCGAACCTCAAACGGGAAGTGCCAGATTGCCCGCTGCGTCTGATCGGGTTCGCGGGGTAAGGCAGCGGCCGCCGCCGCCGCCACCGCCGACGCATCGACGGCCAGCCGCACGGCCGAGCCACCGAGCAGATTCCGCTCGACCAGGGCCATGCGGCGGGAGAGCGACTCAGGGTCGGCACAGACAAGGACGGCCAGGTCGAGCATGTCACTGGCGGACAGGGGGTACGGCCGGCCGTCAACATCGAGTCTGTCAAGCACCGCCGGATCAGCCGCCGCCTCGCGGGCGGTGGCCACACCCTCCCCGTCGGACCGGGGAATCGGCAGCCCGTAGGTCGGCTCGAACAGATATGCCTCGCCGCCGGAAATTAACGCCGGAATCCACGGCCTCAGCCCGCCGGCGGGGTCAGCCGTCGCCAGCATCACCCCCTGCAGGCCTGCCTGCCGCAGCAATTCCAAAAAAATCCAGCTTCGCTGGGCGGGGCTGCCGCGGCCGGCCAGCAGAATCTCGCCCCGCTGAAACCACCGCCGGCCACCACTGGACGGACCGGCTGCCAGCGGAGGATCGCTTTCAATTGCCAGCGATCGCACCGTCCAGCGGAACAGGGCCTCTGCAATGTCGAGGTCGTCGAGGGCCTCACCGCGGGCCGTTTTGGCGATGTCGGCCAGCCAACGGCAGTCGCGCAGGGCGGTTACATCGCGGGCCGCGTCGAAGACGGCACTGCTGAGCCGCTCAGGGCCGCAGAGGTCCCGCAGCTGAGCAGGGAGCGTCTCGATGAGGGGATCGACCCGCCAGTCAGCGCTGGCTGCCTCGTCCCCGACGGGATCGGCGTGAATCCATTGGTTGAGCCGGTCGAAGACCTGCGCGGACGCAGAGGCCTCATCGTATTGCTCGAGCCGACCGAGCACGGCCATTGCCCCATCGAGCAGCTTGCCGCGGACCTCGCGGGACACCTGCGGCACAATCCTGACCTCGGCTGGTGGAGGTGGGGGCGTTTGTTGGCAGCCAGCCACCAGCAGGCCGCCCAGCAGCAACGCCATCGAGCTCCGCATTGGCCAGGCATTTCGCGTCGTCATTCGGTTTCACCCATCAGTCACCATGCAGCTGGTGGATCCGCAGCACACGCTCAACCACGCCCCGCAACTCTTCCAAAGGTACCATATTTGGACCGTCGCTCGGACTGCTGCTGGGGTCGGGATGAGTCTCGAAAAAGACGCCGTCGATGCCGACGGCGGCGGCAGCCCGGGCCAGCGGCTCGACCAGGGACCGGTCGCCTCCGGTCGCATCCCCTTGGCTGGCAGGCTGCTGGACCGAGTGCGTGGCGTCGAAGATCACCGGGACCCCCAGCGACCGCATGGCCAAGAGCCCGCCGAAGTCATTGACCAGTCGCCCATAGCCGAAGAAGGTGCCGCGTTCACACAACATCATATTGTGGCAGCCGCCGGCCAGAAGCTTGGCCACGGCATGCCGCATGTCGCCGGGGGCCATGAACTGGCCCTTTTTCACGTTCACCGCCCGGCCGGTTGCCGCGGCTGCCAGCAGCAGATCAGTCTGCCGGCAGAGGAAGGCAGGAATCTGCAACAACTCGCAGACGCTGCCGACCGGAGCCGCCTGAGCGGGCAGGTGAATGTCGGTGGTTACCGGCAGACCGGTGGCCTCGCGGACCCGCTCGAGGACAGCCAGCCCCGAGTCGATCCCCGGCCCCCGAAAAGAAGCCGCCGCGGTCCGGTTCGCCTTGTCAAACGACGCCTTGAAAACGACCTGCACTCCGAGGTCGCGGCCAATCTCGGCGAGCCGCTCGGCGATCAGCAGGCAGAGGTCGGCATGCTCGATAACGCAAGGTCCGGCAATCAGCAGCAGCGGCTGACCCGGCCCGCAGCGATAATCACCGATCTGGGCCGGCAGGTGGGGATTCATGGCGAAGCGTCTCCAAAAAAAGGAACGAGGGTGCAGCCGAGGAAAGTCCCTAGAGGAAAATCCTTTCATGCACTGCGGCTATTTGCTGCGGTCGCGGCATTTTGCCGCAGCGGAATCGCTGTCGGCGACCACGATTTTTCATTTTGCGACGGGCCATGGCTGGCACCGTCCCCGGGATAGATGTTGGGATTTCGCCATTTCAGCCGGTTTTTCGCCAATTATTCCGGCAACGGGCAATCAATTTATTGGCCCGTGACACTTTGGCACGGGGAGTGCTCCCTGTTATTTCCCGACAGGGATTTCCGGTCCCTGTCATCCACACCATGAAAAAGTGGGGTCTTCGACTTCTTTTCGGTCGAGCGGTCGCCTTGCCCCTGATCCGCTCGGCCATGGCAGGACGCTCCTGCCGGGTCGAGACCCCACTTTTTCTTGTTTCGGCATCGCCACCTCCGCGGGGACGATTCGCCGGGCAGCCCCTTGACTAGCCCAGAGACTCTGCGCTACGCTGCGGAGTCCGGTCGCGGCAGACCAGTTAGCCTTCGTGTCCGACCGCCAGCGTAGCTTCAATTGGCAGAGCACCGCATTCGTAATGCGGGGGTTGTGGGTTCGATTCCCACCGCTGGCTTCCCGCTTGATCCCGGGCCACTGTCGATACTCGGGCGCGGTATTGGTTTCCCCCTGCCACCAGTGGCCCACCGTTGAAAGGTAATCCAACCAGATGCAAGCCTCAGCCAACACCTCCCCCGCTCCTGTCGATGTCCGTGAACTGCTCGCCGGCAGCGGACCGTTCGGCCCGGATGACGTTCGGACAATCGCCGATGCGCTCGGGACGAACCCGGCGACTCACCGGGAACTGCGGCTGACCGTCCAGGAATTGCAGGCGGCGGCCGACCGCAGTCCGGCCGCCTCGGTGAGGCTGGGCGTCGGCCTCTATCTGCTCGGCCGCAGTAGTGAAGCGGTGGCCGCCCTCAAGTCGGGTGACGGCTCGGCGCTGGCGTTGTTCGCCCTCGGCTTGGCGCAGGCTGCCCTCGGTGGCACCGACGAGGCCCGTGGATCATTCGAAGCAGCCCGTAGCGCTGGCTATCCAGCGGCTGCCTGCACCGCAGCGATCGCCAATGTGCTGCGGGCGGCTGGTCGGCTCGAGGAGGCGACAAGTGTGCTCAACGCGGCGGGCAGTGATGAGATCGACTCCGCAGAGGTACTGGCGGCCCGCGGAGCGGTCGGGGTGGAATCGGCGGCCCCGCTTGAAGAGGTATTGGCGACACTGGAAAAAGCAGTGGCAGCTGACTCTGGCCAGCCACTGGCGTTGTTCTGCCTCGGGGTGCTCCACGACCGGATGGGCAATGACGATGAAGCGATCGAGAGCTACCAGCGTTCGCTACAGCGGTACCCTGCCACCGTCGGTGGACTGATCAACCTCGGGCTGCTCTATGAAGACCGCGACGAGTTTTCCAAGGCTCAGGAGTGTTACCGCCGGATTCTCGATGGGCTTCCGTTTGACGCTCCCGGCCGTGAGGAGGCGGTGGCCCGGGCCCGGCTGTTCATGAAAGACTCGGCCGCCTCAGGTGACCGACTGCTTGACGAACAAGAGCAGCGGCAGCGTGACCGGCTGGAGCAGATCATGACGCTGCCAGTCAGCGACTTTGAACTGTCGGTCCGCAGCAGGAACTGCCTCGCCAAGATGGGCATTCAGACGCTTGGCGATCTGGCCCGCACCAGTGAGGCCGAGGTGCTGGCCAGCAAGAACTTCGGCGAAACCAGCCTGGTTGAGATCAAGGAAATGCTCGCCAGTAAGGGGTTGAGCCTCGGCCAATTTGCCGAGCCGACAGCAACGGCCGAGCCACTGCCTTCTTTCGCCGAGCCGGTGGAGGAAGAGACCGAAATTCATGGATTGCCGGTCACCGAACTCAATCTGTCGGTACGAGCCCGCAAGTGCACGACCAAACTCGGAATCACCACAATTGGTGAGCTCGTACGGCGGACTGGCGAAGACCTGATGGAGTGCAAGAACTTCGGCGTCACCAGCCTGAACGAAGTCCGAGAACGTCTCGCTGAACGCGGCCTGAAGCTCCGTGGAGAATAAGCCGGCAGCAAGTCAATGGTTGATCTCGGCCAGAGATTTCACTAGTTTCGGCGATAAAAAGCACGGGAACCATCGGAATCTTTCCTGGTTTTCCCAAAAGCGGCCCAACTGTGACCGTTTTCTCTCATATCGCGCGGCAATTTGCGTTCACGCCTGGTTTTCGGTAGCGTGAATTGTTCGGTCGGGCTGACGCACAGGCCGGCGTTTCGCACGTGATGCCCCGGGGTGCTCCGGGAGGGAGAGAACCTGATGACGACCGCGACCCTCAGGGAAAAGCCGGTCCGCGATTTGGCGAGGCTGGCCAAGCAGCAAGGTGTGCCGGGGTGGCACGCGATGCGGAAGGACCAACTCATCAAGGCGTTGGTGCGGCGAGCCAAGGCGGCCAGGCCAGCGGCTGCCGCGACCACCAGCGGGATTGTTGCCGCCAGGGCTGCTGTCGGCTCGAAGAAAAACCAGCCCCGCGGGTCGGTGAAAAGCCGGCCATCGAACCTTGCCAAGGGCGGCCGATCCGCCGCCGCAGCGGCCACCAGTTCCAACGCCTCTCCCAGTCGCCGATCGGCCCGCGGTCGAACCGCAGGCGAGCCGTCCCGCCAGGGCGTGATTGCTCGTCGCCGGGCCGCTGTCAGCGAACGAATCAGGGCCGCTCAGGACCGATTGGCCCGTGAGAAGAGCCTGGTGAGCCGGCCCGAGCCGAGCCGAAAGCGGGCACAAATCCGCGACCGCGCGGTGCTCATGGTTCGTGGGCCGCACTGGCTGCATGCATTTTGGGAAGTCACTCCGCCGAGTGTCCGCCGGATCGAAGCCGCCATGGGCCAGGAATGGCATGCCGCCAGGCCCACCTTGCGGCTGCTTGAGGTCGTCAGCGGTGCCGCCGGCTCGCCATCGGAGCGGGTGGTTCGCGAAATTGAAATTCATGGTGGAGTGAAAAACTGGTTCATTGATGTCCGGAATCCACTACGGTGCCGGGTTGAACTCGGCTACCGCTCACGGCATGGTGAATTCCACAGTATTTGCAGAAGCAACATCGTGAACGTTGCCGCCGGCTCTCAGGGTGACACGCTTGACACCCACTGGAGCGACATCGCCACGAACTGCGACAAGATCTATGCAATGAGTGGCGGATTTTCGCCGGAGGACCACCCCCAGGAACTGCAGGAACTGTTCGAGGAACGGCTCCGGCGGCCACTCGGTCCGCCCGGATCAAATCATTCCAGCCTGGGCGAGGGACTCGAGCAGGGTGAGGCCCTTGGCTTTCCGCTAGAGGTCGAGGCCGAGATGGTCATCTACGGGGTCACCGAAAAGGGCGCCTACCTGACAATTCAAGGGGAGCCGGTCGACGTCGAGGACGACGGGGGCTTCCGGGTGAGGGTGGAGATGCCCAACAAACGGCAGGTTATTCCCATCATGGCCCAGTCAGCGACCGGCCTGGAGCGACAGACCGTAGTGCTGGCCGTTGAGCGGAACACCAAGGCGATGGAGCCCCACCTCCGTGAGGCTGACGAACAGTAGCCTGCAATTTGTTCCGGCCGAAACCCAGGCGGTGAACCATCAACACGTCGGGAACCTGTTAGCGGCGGTCCTTCTTGACTATCATGCAAACGCCGAAGACGGATGCCGAATCGCGAGGCCGCGGGGCGGTAAGTTTTCTGCCATGTCCGTGCTGTGTCGAACCTATGCCGGTGAGCTCTTAACGAGGCTCGTCGGGTGCCAACCATAGTCCCGGCCGCGTGCCATGCCGAGCGGATCGCCCCCGGGTGATCGGCCTTCGGATGCAGGCCCCGGAACTGAGGCACCCTCCTTTTGGATTGGCGAGCTCTCCGCATTCCACGACACCACGGCATCGCGGTGGATCACTTATCGCCCCGCGGCCTCATCACCGCGGCTGGGCCGGTCCTGTGATGGACCAGCGTCAGCCGCGCGGCCAGGTGGCTCGCACGGGGTCGACTCAAGTGCCATCAGACCGCCAGCCACTGCTGTCGTCACCACCGCCGTCGCCCAGACGAGCCCAATGCTGAGCGCCACTCGCAGGCAGATGCGGCCTCCCACCTGATCGCCCAGCCCGGTGAGCAGGCCGCCCAGAGCCAGCACCAGCACCAGCACCAGCGGCAGCAGCAAGGCGAGAGCGACAGCCCAAGCAAGTAAACGGCGGACAATCGGAATCATCGGGAAAGGCTCCGATGGCAAACAGGGGGAGATGCGTCGTCTTTGCAGCCAGGCAGTGGAGGCCAACCCATTCGCCGGTCGACCAAGAGCTAGTGTACGCTGCCGGACGTCACGCAACAGCGGAGGGCACCAAAGGTGGGAGGTCACGATGGGCACAGAGACCGTTTCCGCACACCACCACGGCGATCCAGCGGGGGGGGACTGGCAGTGGCGGCAGCCCCGCTGGTGTCGCTGCTGGCCGCTGCTGCTGAGCCTCGGCCTGAGTCTGCCGGCAGCCGCCGATCGGGTCGATCTTGACGACGGCCGCAGCCTGACCGGCCGGTTCGCCCTCATCCCGGGCGTCAGCGTTGATCCGGAGGAACGGGAGGGGGAGGCGGCCACAGCGGTCATGTGCGATGACGGCCTGACCCGGACCTTTGTTCCCCGCCGGCGGGTGGTTGCTGCTGAAAAAAGCCCTGTTGACGCCGGCCTTGAACGGATCGAGATTCCCCAGCGGGTGCCGGATGGTGGCCGCCGCGTCGGCGGCATTGGCGCTGTACTCGCCGCCACACCGTTTGATGACTACGGCCGCCGGGTTTTGTCCCTCGCTACCGCGACGGGTCCGCTCGATGTCGTGCAAGGCATCACCACGATCACCCCCCGCTGGATCGCGGTGGAAGGGCTGGTGACGGAACAGCCGGTGCGGATCGACATGCGGCTGGCGACCTCCTCCGTTTCACGCGAGACGTTGCGACGGATCATCGAGCGGCAGATCGACCCGGGCGACATCGACCGCTTCCTGGGCACGGTGGAGGAACGGGTGCGCACCGGCCGGACCGGTGCTCAATGGCTGCTCTCCTCCCTGGCTGGTATGGCCGGGCGGGGCCCACTGTCCGAGCGACTGAGCGCGCTGACCGCCGCCACGGTCAAGCGCCAGCTGGACGCGCAGCCGGTTCACAGCTGGGAGCCGG
>Ga0180431_10005615_pt1 | contig 15223 bp, 11 predicted proteins | sample SS_ome_11_FD_132459 | JGI IMG/M metagenome (GOLD analysis project Ga0180431, IMG submission 132459) | Hypersaline lake sediment archaeal communities from the Salton Sea, California, USA - SS_1_MS_1 metaG | ecosystem: Environmental > Aquatic > Non-marine Saline and Alkaline > Hypersaline >... | reverse complement strand
CGCCGCCGTCGACCAGACTCATCTGATTGTCCATCCCCGCCGAGGCCGTCCCCGACCCGGCGAACAACCCCGCCAGCGCGACGACCAAAACCGCTCCACCGATCAACGTGTAAGGTTGCTCAAAGAAGTCGAACATCTCGTTTTCCTGATGGGAGGTTCGGAGCCGGCTTTACAGAAGCGATTTGTACGCATAGCCCTTCAGCGCGAAATCGAAGTCTTTCAGTTCATCATCCGCGGCGGGGGTTCTGTAAAATGAAAAGGTCCTGGGATCATACAAGGCCTGCAAGTTCCAATTGATTAAACCCTCACCGAGCCATCTGTTCGTATCCACGTGACCGTCCGCCCAGCCGAGAGTGCTGCTGTTCCTGCGGTGCCAGGTGGCGAAGGGATCCACCCACTGTTTCGATTTTGGCCGGATGACCCAGGAATTCATATTGTAGCCTCTCGGGTCACATTCGGTAGTAAAGACATACTTGGTGGCGGGCGATTTTATATCAGAATATTTCAAGCACGCCCTGACCTCCCAGCCTGTGCCGTCTGAACCTACCCCGTTGAGACCACCGGCGATCGAGAACGTGCGAAATGCGTACTTGTGGCCGGGGCTATTGTTTCTTTTGTCGGAGGGGCAACGATAGGCGTCTATCTGCCTTGCATAAGGCCAAAGCACACCTTTCTTTATGTACTCCTTCTTCTCTTCAACGCTGGAATCTCCTCTATTCGGCGGCATAACTACCCAGTATCCCTGCTCGTTGTTGTTACCTCCGGGAGTATTGGCGTTGCACAGTTTGGCGTCATTCTCATCCTTGTACATGAGCCAGGAAAGCGTCAGAGTTTTCACATTGCTGCGGCAGACTATACTGCGGCCCTGTTCTCTCGCAATGCGAAGCGAAGGCATCAAAATGGCCATCAGAATCGCTATGATTGCGATTACGACCAGCAGTTCAATTAAGGTGAATGCTCCCTTTTTCATTTTTTTTTCTTCCTTTCGTACCTGTATGCACAACCCTTGTCTGTACGAGCATATACACCCCTGGCATAACCCCGATTTCTATCTTCTTGCTTTGGGCAATATGGCGTAGCCTTTGTGCATGAACTCGATGTCTTCGCGCTGGTCCGAAGGAGGAGTACGATTACTGCTAAACACGTTTGTGTCACCCTCGGCTGCACGATTAGCCAGATCGATTGTGAACTTATTTTCCCATGTGTGAATTATCGCATGGCCGTCTGCGTAGCTCATCACACCTTTGCTTTTGCTGTGCCAGTTTGCCAGCGGATCGATCCAACTGGTTCCCTCCGGGTTCATTACCCACGAACCCATATTCCATCCTCTCGGATCGATTTCCTCTACAAAGACGAGTTTCGTAGCGGGAAGCTCTATTTCGGCGTAAGTATAGAGAGCCCTGTTGTTCCATTCTTTCTCTTCGCCGTTCATACCGCCGGCTACGGAATAGCTGCCGTAGGCCCGGTGATTTGGCCTCTTTCTACGCTCATCGGAGGGGCATTCGTATATTTCTACTCTCTTGGTATATTCAAAGAGCTTGCCTTGCCTCAATCCCTCTTTGGCCTGCTCAAGTGGATCAGGATGATTTCCACGGGGGCCCAGCATCCAGGCATCGCTTTGCCGTTGTGGAAGACCACCAACCAGCTTATCGTCGTTGTCGTCCTTGTAGAGCAACCATGCCAATGTAAGGCTCTTTACATTGCTGATGCAGTGAATCCGCCTCGCCTGGTCTTTGGCAATGTTCAAGGCCGGCATCAAAATGGCCAGAAGGATCGCTATGATTGCGATAACGACCAGCAGTTCGATAAGTGTGAAAGCCCCCTTTTTCATCAAAATAGTCCCTTTCGTATGAATATACGCATTATATTCCTTAACCTTTAAGCAAGATGCGCACTTTTAATGGTCTGTTCTATAAGCTCCACGTCAAGAATGCTTCTCGTACCTACAACAAATATTATAGCACGAATGCGGGATCGAGTCAAACGGTACATTCTAAGATTATCGGGCTTTCTTTGTTCGCAAAGCCCGTTTGGTTAAGTATGCCACTGGCATTGATTGAGGGAATAAAAAGCAATTGCACTTGCCGTTTCTTGATGTTACCTTGAGACTTCGGCCGGAACGACCGCCGGAGCGGTCAATGTCGTAACCTTAGAACCGGACAGAAAGAGAAGGCTCGGCAAGGCCGCGGATGAGCCGCATCGGATCAAGTACAGGCATCTGACGCGTGGATGAGTGCTATTATTGATTATCCCATTTGTTGTTACGCTTTTACAGGAGTTAGTTATGAAATGTGGAGAAGGGGACGCTCATAGGAACATGTTGGTAACGATCGTTGCTGTTCTTGCTGTTGCAGCCGTCGCGGCAGGAAATGAAAGAACGTCGAAGATATATTCCTGGCAAATGCAACACGCCAAACCAGGTCCCGCCGGTGACCTCAAATGGACGCCTGAGCCGTTTGTGTTCGAGCGCGGCAGATCTGTGCGTTACATAGATTTTGAAAGAGGCAGCGACTCCAACAGCGGCACGTCGAAGGATTCGGCGTGGAAGCATCATCCATGGGATTCGAGCGCTACAGGAGCTGCCGCGTCTTGCACCGGTATTCACACGTACGTATTCAAGAGGGGAATCTGTTATCGCGGGAGCCTGACCGTACAAGATGCGGGAAGGCCAGGCGAACCCATACGTCTTACGAGCGATCCTGCATGGGGCGAGGGAGAGGCTGTTATCTGCGGTTCCGAAGCGCTTACAGGCGGCTGGAGAAGAGGCGCCGATCATAAAGACATTCCGGATAAGAATAAGGTATGGTACAGGGACATCAATTTTACTCCCCGGAATGTCTGGTTGGTAGATGGAGATGAGATAACTCGAATCCCGCTGGCCCGCACGCCAAACTGGGAGGTCGTCGATGAAGACGACGTCAAAAGCCAGTGGTGGTATTGGGATTATCCCAACATGAAGCACTTCGACAATTATATACAGACCTCTAACGGCAGGAAGCTCCATCTGGGCGTCGATTCCAAACATATCAAGGGCGATCCTGAGTATTTCAGAGGGGCATTAGTGTGGTCCGAGTACGGCTGGGTCATGGGATGCCCGTATCCGACATTTGTGGAAATTGTCGATATCGCAAAGCACGGCATCGGGTTCGGAGGCCAGTGGGGAGGCGCCGGGTCATACAAGATCGTGCGTCACTGCCGGTACTTCCTCGACGATAAGCCGCATTACCTCGACGATCCCGAGGGCGAATTCTGGTTCGATAAGAAGGGCAGCGGAGGCAGATTGTATCTCCGGCTGCCGGGCGACAGGAATCCGAACACGGCACACATCGAAGCCGCTAAGATCAGGACCTTGATAGATGCAACTGTGATGGACCATGTCCACATTATGGGCCTGGCGTTTCGTTTCACGAACGTGGGCTGGAACCTCACCGCTGCGCCCTATGGCGGAAGCCAGATGAGTGTCAGGGAGGAGACCGAACCGGCCTGCATCCGGCTTGCAGGATCGGGCAAGGATATCCGTATCTCCAACTGTCTGTTCGAGCATATCAACAGCCCGGTGCGCATTGACGCTCGCGGCAGGGGCGACGAGATCGGTCAGGTTGTCGTCTCGGATAATGAAATAAACCACGCTGATCACGGCGGCATCGCAATCGTGGATGGTAACCGGTGGGGCCATGTGCTTCCCGGAATGGGCAGACTATACGATGTGAAGGTGTTGCGCAACAGGCTGTACAAAATCGGCCTTCGGCCCACAAGGTACGAGCAGGGAGTCGCCATCGATATCAGCAATGCGCAGACCGCCGAGATCGCCGGCAACATCCTCTATCGATGCTGGGGTTTGGGTATTAACATGCGCGGCGCCAAATTGAACGGAAACTGTGCCGACAGACCTCTATCGCGCGTGATATGTCATCACAACAAGGTGATTGATCCAATGCTGAACAACAACGACTTCGGCGGGATCGAGACGTGGCAGGGTGGACCGTTCTACGTCTACAACAATATTGTGGGCAATCCCGGCGGATATCAGCACTGGAAATATATGATCAGCAGCAAGGACGGCAACGGATGCAGATTCGGCCATGCGTACTATCTCGACGGCGCGTTCAAGAATTACCATTTCAACAATATCGCATGGGGCAAGTCGAACGACCGATTCGCGCCTCTGGGCAACACCGCGGCATTCCAGGAGATATATTCGTATCAAAACACGTTTTTCAACAACACCGCGTATAACTTTCTCAAAGGCACGCGCAGGCAGGCGCCGACGGGCGGGCGCAATAAATATCTCGGCAACATCTGGCAGGCCCTCAGCGATTGGGTGTTCTGGCATACTCCCCCAGCCAGAACAGCCAAGGACGGCAACGAACGCGATGCCGGCCGGCAGGCCGAGCACTATGCCCTCGAAACAAACGCCTACAAACAGAACATCTTCCATGATATTACTGGCAAGTACGGCTCTTTCAAGCCCTCGGGCCAGTGGCATGAGACATTCGACGAAGCGCAGAGGACCTTGCAGGATGTGAGCGCGATCGAGTACGAGATGGGCCGTGTGACGCCGTCGTCTCCGCTTGAGGATCCGCAGAGCCACGACTTCCGGCTCGCGAATAATTCGGCGGCAATCGACAACGGCGTGAGGGTGTTCGTGCCGTGGGGATTGTATGGAATGGTCGGCGAGTGGAATTTCTATCCCGCCGGCGACGATCCGACTCGCATCATGGATGAGCACTGGTACATGGCCGAGTATTACTTCGGCAGGGAGGAATACTATAAGAAGCCCATGTTTCCCCTGACCGGCGTGAACATATCCGAGGACGATTACGTCGAAGGTCCTCTCGAAGACTGGACGAAGGGGGCTCTGAAATTCAACGGCATAAACCAGTACGCAGTATGTCCGAACAGCAAGCTGGATCAGTCGATCACGTATGATGTCAAATACAGGTGGTTCAAGCACAATGGTCAAAACGGCGAGACGCGCACGGCTTCGGGCAGTCGGTTCAAGAGCCCTCAAGTTCATGACAGCAGCTTTCTGATCGAGGCTTACTTCAAAACCGCTCCGAACCATGCAGGAGGCATCCTGGTGCAGAAGATGGCCGGATCGGGCTATGCGCTGAATGTGAACGATACCGGAGGAGTTACGTTCGCTGTCAGCACTGACGACGTGAACAAGATGGTCCGGAGCATGGCAGCGATCAACGATGGGAAATGGCATCACGTTATTGCAGAGTGCGACAGGCAGGCGCAAAAGCTCACAATCTACATCGACGGCACCAAAGACAACGAAGCGCCGGGCATAAGCCCCGCGCATTCTCTGCGAAACAGCGGCGATCTCTACGTAGGAGGAACGCCGCGAGGCTCGCACTTCAACGGTACGTTCGATTTCCTGCGGATATGTCTGGGAACTCTCGGGGATGCCGGCACCGACATCGACGAACTCTACACGTGGCAGTTCTATGGCCCGTTTCTCCGCGATTTCATGGGTAATGAACCGCAGGGCAAAAGAGACGCCGGGGCAATCGAGAAGATAGACTAAGAACGTAGGGTGGGGCTTGCCCCACCGAAAGACCAAGGCGATAGTATGGCAGGCCCGTATCGAGGGTGTCCCGCCCTCGAATGGCGGGCAGGATGCCCGCGACACGATGGTGCGGCAAGCCCCACCCTGGTTTGAAGGAGTGCAACTATGAAATTTATTGACGGCAGATTCGCAAGATTCTTCGTTCTCATCGGATTTGTGGGAACGCTCGCGGGTACATTTAGTGAGGTTAGAGCGTGCTCGACAATTTTGGTCGGTAAGAAAGCAACGTCCGACGGCTCGGTCCTGATGAGCCACTCGTGTGACGGCGACATCATGGGGCTGATCTACATCATGCCCGCGAAGAAGTATCCATCGGGCACGAGACTCCCGATGTATTGGAATATTCCCAGACCCAAGACGCATCGAGAATACATGGCCAATCTGCGTAAAGGCTACGATCATGTGGACTATCTGCCCATCGAGCAGACTTATCGCAGCATCATTCTGGCCGGCAACGTCGAGAACATGACCACGGGCGGTCTGAACGAGCACGGCCTGAACATCGCGATAGAATTCCTGCCGATGCGCTCCGGGCTGGCGTGCAAACGCGGCGTTGTCGGACCCAACAGCAATCACTGGACGACTTCGTTAATCGCCAACGCCCTTATGCGGGCCAAAACCGCGCGCCAGGCAATCAGAATAATCGGCGGCATGGTAGAGCACTACGGCTTTCAATACTACCGTGCTCCCCACGCAGGCGTGGCCTTGCCGATTGCCGACGACAAGGAAGCCTGGCTAATGGAGATATTCGGCCCTGGTGAGAAATGGACACCCGACAGCGGCAAGCCCGGCGGCGTCTGGTGCGCCCGGCGCATCCCGGACGGCCAGGTCGGCTGCAGCGCCAATCGCAGCAGAATCGGCAAGGTCGATCTTCAAAACCGCGACATGTTCATGGCGTCACCCAACATTTACTCGCTGGCCGAGGAACTCGGATTCTGGAAAGAAGGCGAGCCTTTCGTATGGCACGATGTCTACGGCGGTCAGGGTGGGATTCACAATTCGCTGCGCGAGTGGCGAGCCTTGAGTCTGGTTGCCCCGTCTTTGGGTCTACGGCCTCCGGGCGATCCGGCGGCGGTTCGATACCCATTTTCCGTCAAGCCGGACAAACCAGTTACCGTCCAGAGGCTCATGGCCGTCATGCGAGACGGCTACGAAGGAACCGAGTTCGATCTCACCGAGCACGAAGCGTTCAATCCCAACGGCAGGAAAAGCCCTTTGGCGCGGCCCTGGGGACCGGCGGAACTGTTTGACCTGTTGGAGATCAAGGCAGAGCGTGCCCTGTGTACGCCGACCAGTGGATACGTCTTTGTCGCGCAACTGCGAGACTGGCTTCCGGATTCCATTGGTAATTGCCTCTGGTTCGCGTACGGTCCGGCCTACACGAGCTGCTTTGCGCCCATCTATGCAGGAGTGACCGATTTGCCGGATTCCTGGGATATTGGCCCGGATTATACGAAGATCAGGAGGGACCAGACTCCCTGGAACTTCCGGCTGGTATTTAGCCTGGCAAACAATCTGAGATACCAGGACGCGATGCAGGACATCAGGCAGGTATTCGAGCCTGCCGAAGCGGCGTTCTTCGATATGCAAGCGAGATTCGAAAAGACCGCGACCGACGTCGCGTCAAAAGAGGGCGCCCCCGGCATCGAACGGTTCCTGAATGCTTACGCCGATAATTGCCTCAAACAGGTTGGTTACGGCTATCGTGAATTGGTCGACTACCTTATGTTTCGATACCTCGTTGACCACTGGGAGGTGGCGCCGCCGAGACTGCCTGTCATCGGTGCGCCTGCAATTCCTGTGGCTCCGTCTGGTGGATGGGCCGGGGCTGTATCGGAAGAATCGCAACATGATTTGGACAAGGAGTTCAAGTGATACGCCAGAAAACAAATTTGAGTCGTCGGAGCTTCATCGCACAATCATCGGCGATGGTTGCGGCGAGTATCGTTCCAAGGCGAGTCCTTGGCGGCCCAGGCCATATACCGCCAAGCAACCAGTTGAATATCGCGGTTATCGGCACCGGTGGCCAGGGCATCACCAACATCAAGAAGTTCCTGGAACACAGCGACGTTCGGATCACGGCGATTGCCGATCCGGCGGAATTTTGGGACAACAGCGATCTTTACTACCGGCACAACGGCGGTCGCAGACCTGCGATTCAGGCTATTGAAGAGCACCACGCGAAACGCGGTTCCGAAGGACATCACGGCTGCAAGGTATACGTCGACTTTCGCAGGATGTTGGAGAAGTCCGGCAGAGACATCGACGCGGTGGTAGTGGCTGCGTGCAACCATATTCACGCCGTGGCCACCATGGCGGCAATCCGCGCCGGCAAGGGTGTGTATTGTGAAAAGCCGCTGACCTATTCGATCTACGAGGCGCGAACTGTAGCTCAAGCGGCGCGCGAAGCGAAGGTTGCCACGCAGTTGGGAAATCAGGGTCATTCCACCGACGACATCCGGCGAGCCGTGGAATGGGTGCGTGATGGGGCCATAGGCAAAATCCGAGAAGTTCACGTATGGGCGGGCGAGAACCGCATACCGGAGTTCACCGAACGTCCCAAAGAGACACCGCCCGTGCCGAAAGGGTTGCACTGGGACCTCTGGCTGGGCCCGGCGCCGGAGCGGCCGTACCATCCGGCATACGCGCCGCTTGTGTGGCATTACTGGTGGGATTTCGGCGGCGGCAAGCTCGGCAATTTCGGCTGTCACACGCTGGATACCGCCGTCTGGGCTCTTGATTTGAAGCATCCGACGCTGGTCGAAGCCAGTTCAACGCCGCTTAACTCCGAGACCACTCCCATCGCCTCGACGTGTCACTATAAGTTCCCGGCACTCGGCTCGCGACCGCCGCTTGATCTGTTCTGGTACGATGGTGGAATACGGCCGCCGCGGCCGGATTGCCTGGAGCCGGGGCGGGACCTGCCCAGTCGCGGCGGATCGCTTCTGGTCGGCGACGAAGGCGCCATTCTCTCGGGCACATGGAGCGCATCTCCACGGATCATCCCCGAGAAGAAGATGCGCGAGTACGAACTGCCCGAGCCGACGATTACTCGCTCGCGCGGTCATCGGCGTGACTGGATCGATGCATGCAAAGGCGGCCCGCCGGCCAGCTCAAACTTCGACTATGGCGCGCGCCTGACCGAGATAGTCCTGCTCGGCGTTGTCGCCATCCGGACCGGCACCACACTCCACTGGGATGGCCCGAACATGAGGGCAACCAACGCCCCACAACTCGACCCGATCATCCACGGCCATTTCCGCAAAGGATGGGAGATCTGAGCCTGAGACGGTGAATCACTTCTCTTGACTTTCTCTATTTCTCTTGCTATACTATTCGCTGCGCGAATGGGAGGTGGCTTGGAAGCGACAAGGTTTCGAGATAATGCGTTTTGAAGATAGGCGGTGACTTGCCATGGTGGGAGCAGCAAAAAAGATATCGTCGGTCGTTGTGCTCATTATCCTGATTGAGGTCTTGTATTTGGACGTTGATGGCACCTCTTGGCGCGCGGGAGCAAGCACGTGCTTCTCATTTGGCTTCCCGTTTCGATCTGTGAGCTTCGGGGCGGCGACCGGGGAGATGGGGCCCGTTCCAGAAGACGAATGGGCGGCTGGATTAGAAGCTGATCCCATTCTCCTGGTGATTGACGTATCGGTCGCACTCCTCCTCGGGCTCGTGCTGGTACAGTGTGTTCCGACTACTGCCCTCGTGCTGTTGGTGAAGGGATGTGTGCTGGGATCTGTGACGGGCGGGGCTCTCTCATTGCTTGCTGAGATGGCACCCGAATCCCTGGTGTCTTGGGCAGTGGTGATTGTTGTGATGTTTGCATTGGTTCCCTTAACGATCTACATTATATCACTTGGGTGTAAGCGTCAGACGACTATAATCATGGTGCTCTCGGCTCTGACAGTTTTTACGTTCTGGCGCAGCCTCTTTCTGGTGGAAGGTCTGTATGATGGGTTTATGGAAGACGACGTGTTACTCGATCTGCCAATGGTGCTGCGATTGGTGGCTGTTCTGCTTGTGCCCGTTTGTGAGTGCATGGTGATTATGCTGCTCCACAAAAAGGTGTTCCCCAAGTCATGGCAAAAGAGACGGTCCAATTACACCCAGACAGGCACCGGGCAACAGGGCGATGAATCCGCCGACAATTCGGATCGGACGGGACGCGGTAGGCGGGTGAGAAAGGCAGCTCTATACACGGTGTTACTGGCAATAGCGTTTTATGTCGGCTTCCATTTCTCGATCTTGCGGGAAATGCGCAACGATCCCTTCTGTGTTTCCGAGGCGATCTGGTCAGAGCTTGAGCGTCAGGAGATATCTTTAGACAGCTGGCATTCAGAGAACTGGCCCGACTCGCCTGAGATCGGATGGAATGCTTCATTTGCGGTTGAAATATGTGCCGATGACGCAAACAAATACCACGCCTGGATTAGCAAACACATCCTCATTCCGTGGATAGAGGTTACCATCGAGCAGATAGAGACTGTCGGTCAGGTCGGTGAAAGTCAGAGTCCTGGTGAAGAATGAGCGGTTCGGTGAAGCAAGCCCCAATTCTACATTTGTTGGAGTAGTTTGTCTACAGCGACTTTGATATCCGGGAGGTCTCTTTCCAGAATGTTCCACACACGTTCGGTGTCGATTCCGAGATAATCGTGTACAAGGACGTTGCGAAATCCGGCTATCTTGAACCAGTCAATGTCGCCGGCTCTATCCTTCGTCTCATGCGACAGCCGCTGTGTCGATTCCGCCAGGGTCTGCAAATTGCGAATGACTGCATCCTGCAGGAGGGTGGAATTAATGAACTGTTGCTTGTCTTTGCCGGCAGTATAAGACACTATGCGCTCGATGCACTCTGAAATATGTATCAAGTAGAGCCGATCGTCTTTCATATTGGTTTTGCCTCGCTGAGGATACGCTCTTTGATATACCAATGGAGCCCGTTCTCGGTGACGACATCCACTTTGCGGCCGAACAACTGCTGCAAATCCATAAGCAAACCACCCAAGTCGAAGAGGCTTCGCCCCGGCTCAAGGTCGACGATGAAGTCGATGTCGCTGTCCGTTTTGGCTGTGCCGTTCGCCACCGATCCGAATATGCGGACATTCGATGCACCGTGCCTGGCTGCCAGCGCCAGCACTTGTTCTTTCTTGTCCTGAATTATTTCCGGGATACCCATACTTCGCCGACCTTACTTGACAGACAGATTAACCTCAAGTGTAAATCTGCACGCAGGGCATGTCAAATCTAAACAAAGAAATACAATGTCGGGGCCGGACGACGCGGCCCGTTCATTTCTTTTTGTTCTGTCCCGGGGCCGAGCCGGAACTGGTGTCTTTGCGGAAGCTGAGTGATGTTAGACTGTCGCGGACCGGGGCGAGGGCGCGGCCTTTGAGCCGATCTATGTTCTCAGCCATGTCAAACCATTCCGCCTTCATTGCTGCTACTTGCTCGGGTTTTAGTCCGGAAAGATCGTTCAATTCCGTGCGGTCGGCGTCCATGTTGTACAATTCCCACTTTCCCAGCTTGGCCGAGACGAGCTTCCACGGTCCCTGGCGCAGGGCGCGGTCTGTGCCGAAGTGGAAGTATAGTGTTTCGTGCGGTTGGCGTGTCTCGCCGCGGAAGATCGGAGCCAGCGACCTGCCCTGAAGCGGGTCGATGCGGCGGTCTGCGATCTGTGTCGGATATGTCGCTTCGGCAAGGTCGACAAAGGTTGCCATGAAGTCGATGATGTGCCCCGGTTGATTGGTGATTGCACCGCGTTTGGTTTTGAGCCCTTCAGGCCAGTGGACGATCAGCGGCGACGAAATGCCGCCCTCGTGCTGGTTCTGCTTGTATAGGCGGAAGGGCGTGTTGCCCGCGTGGGCCCAGCTTGCGTCGTAGGTCCAGTAGGATTTTGCATCCCAGGGTTTGAAATAACGGCCGCGAGTGCGCTCAAAGGGACACGCTCCATTGTCCGAGCAGAAAAGGATCAGTGTATTGTCGTAGACGCCCTTGTCCTTCAGGAATTTCACCAGCCGGCCGATGCTTTGATCGAGGACGTCGACCATCGCGGCGAAGACCTCCATGCGGTCCGCCTCCCACTGCCTCTCTTTTGCGGTTAGAGCGTTCCACGCGGGAACGTGATCGGGGCGCGGACTGAGTTTCCACTTCGCCGGCAGAAGGCCCGAGTCGAGCTGACGTTTGTGCCGTTGGATGCGGAGTTGATCCCAGCCGCAATCGTAGCGGCCGTCGTATTTCCGGATCACCTGCTCCGGCGCCTGGAGCGGGTAGTGCGGAGCATTGAAGGCTGTGTAGAGCAGAAACGGCTTATCACCGCGCGTGGCTTCCTCAAGAAATTCGAGAGCGAAGTCGGCTATGGCCTGCGTGGTGTAGAAAGGACGGCCGTTAAGTTGCGCCGGCACGTCCCATTCTTCGCCGTTGAGCCGGAATGTGTTGTCACCGGTGAAGTAATTGGTCGAGCCCGACAGATGTCCCCAGTAGCGCTGGAAGCCGAAGTCGGTAGGCTGCTTGCTGAGGTGCCACTTGCCGGCCATGGCGGTGAAATAGCCCGCTTTTGAGAGCACTTCTGCGATGGTAGCGCCGCGGCTGAGCTTTGTGCTGCCGGCCTGCTCGCAGTAAAGTCCGGTCATCAGAGAGACCCGCGAGGAGTGACACTTGGCGGTATTGTAGAACTGGGTGAATCGCAGCCCGTTTGCCGCGAGGGTATCCAGGTTCGGCGTCGATATCTCAGAGCCGTAGCATCCAAGATCGGCAAAGCCGAGATCGTCGGCCATAATAAGGATAATGTTGGGCCGTTCACTCGCTGTGGCGGCTGCGGGCAATAAAACTGAGAGAACGATAAAGAACGTGGCGACGTATCTTGTAATCACTTTTGTTTCTCCTTTTTCTTGCGTTTCTGTGGTGTCTTTACAGGTTTCTCGGCGTCAACCGATTTGAGGTGTGCAAGCAGGGTCGTCTGCAAAGCGATGGCTTTGTCTGTCTCTTTATCGGCGATGTTTCGGCCTTCTTCCCGGGGATCAGGATTCACGCGGTAAAGCTCGCGCGAGCGAATCGTGCCATCGGGCGTCCAGAAGAGCATGAGTTTGTAGTCGCCCTGACGGATGGCCGAGAAATTCCTTCTGGGCCGGTGAAAGAACAACGATTTCTGCGGCCGGTTAATCGAAGCTGTAGGATTGCTCAACAATGGCCGGATGCTGACGCCGTCGATTTCATCCGTTAGTTCGCCTCGCCCGCCGGCAAGGTTGTAGAAGGTCGGCAGGAAGTCATATCCCGCCGCAGGTATGTGACAGGCCGAACCTGAAGGGATGCCGGGACCGACCGCAATGAAGGGTACGCGAATACCGCCTTCGTACAGGCTGTGTTTTGCGCCGAACAACGGCACGTTGGTTGGCAGGTTCGAGCCGCCGGGCACGGTGCCGCGCCCGCCGTTGTCGGCTGTGAAGAATACATAGGTGTTTTCAGAGATGCCGAGCTTGTCGATAGCCTCAAGCAGACGCCCCATGCCGGTATCCAACTCCTCCATCATCGCCGCCCAGGCCTGAGTGTATCCTCGGTCCGGTTCGCCTTTCTTCCGGTACTTCTTCAGCGTCTCTTCCTTGCAGACGACCGAAAGATGGACCGCATAGTAGCTGACCTGAACGTAGAACGGGCGCTGGGCATTGGTCTGTTCGCGCATGAATCCGATGGCGCGGTCGGTGATGGTCCGGGTTCGCTTGGGGTCTTTGTTATCGATAAAGTGGGGAGGGCCGGCAGAATGGCTTCCCGACTTGATGCCAAGCGATCTGGGCATTCCGCCGGTGTTGTTACCGGTCATCCCGTCGCTGACGTCGTAGCCGCATTGCTCCGGCGTCGAGATCATGTCCTCGCCCCATTTGCCGAAGTGGGCACAGGCGTAGTTGCTATTTGCCTTTTTCAAAGCCCGCGGGATGGTCATGTGATCTGCCGGGATCCACTTGCTCTTGAACTCGGTGCCGCTTCGTGCGGTAGTCGTGCCGCACAGTATGCTACGTCGCGTCGGCGTGCACAGTGGCGCGGGCGAATAGCCGCTGGTGAACCGCATCCCCTCGCGTGCCAGGCGGCTCATGTTCGGAGTCTCAAGGTACGTCGATTTCGACTCCGGGACTCGCGGGTCCATCGCCTGTGATGTCTGGCTCCAGCCCTGGTCGTCGGTGAGGATCAAAACGATGTTGGGCGGAGCTGCGCTGGCTACAGTCGCACCGATGAAGATGAGCATCACAGCAACTGCAAAAATGAAGACGGACTCCATGGTGGTTTTTGGCCTGTTTGTCATTTGATGCTCCTGGTCAATTCCTGTTCTGTCTGTTTCGATGTATTTTTCAGCGAGATCCTCACAGTTTTGTCGCTCTCAACGTCAGATTCCCAGTTCCTCCTTCACTTCAGAAATCTTCTCGATGGCAAAGTCGAGGTCTTCTCGGCTATGCGCGGCGGATATCTGTGTGCGGATCCGGGCCGCTCCTTTGGGGACGACAGGATATGAGAACCCTATAACATAGACGCCTTTTTCCAGGAGTTTCTCGGCCATTTTCTGCGCGAGCACGGCGTCTCCGAGCATGATCGGAACGATGGGGTGCTCACCCGGGACAACCTCAAGCCCAAGCTCGGCGATTTTTTCTCTGAAATAACGGGTGTTCGCGGCGAGCTTGTCGCGCAGTTCCGTCGAGGCCATCAGTATCTCCAGGACCTTGAGCGAAGTGGCCGCGATGGCCGGCGCCAGTGCGTTCGAGAATAAGTACGGACGGGAACGCTGGCGGAGGAATTCGATAATTTCCTTTCTGCCACTCGTGTAGCCTCCGCTGGCTCCGCCGAGGGCCTTGCCGAACGTGCCTGTTATGACGTCGATACGTCCCATTACGTCACAATGCTCGTGTGTGCCGCGACCGTGCTCGCCAAGCACACCGACGGAGTGGGAATCGTCGACCATTACCAGGGCGTCGTATTTCTCGGCCAGGTCACATATCTCGCCGAGCCTGGCGATGGTTCCATCCATCGAAAAGACACCGTCGGTGGCGATCATACGGAATCGAGCTTTTTGTGCCTCCTGAAGTTTGTCTTCGAGATCCTGCATGTCGCAGTTCTTGAAACGCAGCCGCTGCGCTTTGCACAGGCGTATGCCGTCGATAATGCTGGCGTGGTTGAGCTGGTCGCTTATGATGGCGTCGTCAGCGGTCAGGACCGTCTCGAAGAGGCCCGTATTGGCGTCGAAGCAGGATGAGTAGAGAATGGTGTCATCAGTGCCGAGAAATTCGGATACTCTGGTTTCCAGTTGCTTGTGAATTTCCTGCGTGCCGCAGATGAAGCGGACCGAGGACAGGCCGTATCCCCATTTGGCGTAGCTATCCTGTGCGGCCTGAATGACATCGGGATGGTCGGCGAGACCGAGGTAGTTGTTGGCGCACAGGTTCAGGACTTCCTTGCCGCCCCGGACCGTGATCATGGCTTCCTGTGGGCTGGTTATAATGCGCTCGGCTTTGTAAAGCCCGCTGGTGGTGATCTGCTCGAGTTCGTTGACGATATGCGATTTCATCTGTCCAAACATTTGTGCTTTATCCTTCCCGTTAAATCCGTTTCGCACATAATCGTCTGTAGGGGCAACCCTGTGTGGTTGCCCTTAACTTCAATGTGTTT
>Ga0180431_10005613_pt1 | contig 15228 bp, 17 predicted proteins | sample SS_ome_11_FD_132459 | JGI IMG/M metagenome (GOLD analysis project Ga0180431, IMG submission 132459) | Hypersaline lake sediment archaeal communities from the Salton Sea, California, USA - SS_1_MS_1 metaG | ecosystem: Environmental > Aquatic > Non-marine Saline and Alkaline > Hypersaline >... | reverse complement strand
CAAATCTTTCACTGACAAAATCAATTACAAACCTTACATCATCAGGTCGTCTAAGTTCAATTTCATCTTCTTCATTACTGATTTTTAATACTAACTCGTTTATTAATTCTATTTCTTCCTCAAATACATAATTCACCATTTGTATTAGGGATAAATAACAAACAAATATAGTTTATCATAAAGTCCTGTTCTCTCCTTAGTCAACAGGAGTACTTTCGGTCAACCCACAACAGGGTTTATAAGGAGAAAACACGTAATAATTTTTAATTAGTCTACTCTATTAATTGACCAAGGGAAGCGGCAACTTCCCAAGGCCTGGAGCACCGATAACATGAGTATCAATGCCCCGAAAACAGAAATGAATAAAGGTAGTAATAAGACTTATCCACAAGACTGGATAGCATACAACCAAGCACAAACACAAGAGAAAATACTGTTTTTAGAGCTTCTTTATGAATTAACTTCACAAATTCCACAACCAAAAAGAGCAGGAGCTGGAAGACCATCTGCGAATCTTGGTGAAATGGTTTTCTCCTGTTGCCTGAAAGAATATCTTGATTTTAGTAGTAGACGCAGTGAATCAGACATACAACTTGCCATGCAACTTGGTTATCTGGATCATGCACCACATTTCAATACGATATTGAAATATTTGAACAAACCCGAGATAAAGAAGATTTTAATGAAACTCATCGAGATTTCAGCGTTACCCTTGAAGGAGGTTGAACAGGATTTTGCTATTGATGCATCAGGATTTAGTACCGCTATGTTTGGTCAATGGTTAAAGAAACGACTTGTGTTCAATGAACATAGGATTTTCAAAAAAGCTCATGTGATGAGTGGTGTAAAAACCAATGTTATAACGCATATTGAGGTAACCGATGGATATATATCAGATAGAGAAATGTTTGAGAAACTTGTCGTAGGTACTTCTCAAAATTTTGAGATGCGTGAGGTAAGTGCAGATAAAGGATATATCTCACAGAAAAACTTGTATATTGTTCATAAACATGGGGCTATACCCTATATTCCTTTTATGGGCAACGTGAAAAGACCTTTAGAGGACAAGTTACCAATTTGGAATAGTATGTTCGTATATTTCAGGGATCACAAAGAGGAATTTATGCAACATTATCATAAACGCAGTAATGCTGAATCTGTGTTTAGTATGATGAAACGTAAGTTCGGCAGTCATGTACGAACACGGAACTCTATTGCACAAGAGAACGAAGTCTTATGTAAGGCATTGTGTCATAATATTTGTGTACTTATTCAAGAAATGTTTGAACTAGATATTAAAGTCGATTTCCAGGAGGTGACACCCTCGGAATTTATGTGCAAAATTGACCTGAATTAGATATATGTGCAAAGCCTACTTTTATATCTTATTTCCATTTATTAAAAAGTTTTATCGATTTTTTTTTATCAATATAATAAATATATACTAATCAATTGAATTATTAAATATTATACCCGGATCGGGCATATTTGCTAAAGGTTAGATTCCCTAACTATTAGGCACGAGATTTGAACTTAAGTTTACTAATAAAAAAATATTGTTTTTTTAAGGTTTTCTTATCTTTTAATTTATCATACAGGTTTTTTCATGATAAAATCGAATGAAAAGAAAGAATAATTATTTAAATTTAAATTATATTATTTTATATGGAGCATTTCTAGTTATGATCCCAGAAAACCTTCAAATGGCTTTTCTATTAACAACTATAGCGGGTTTATCAACAGGTATTGGCAGTGTTATTGCTTATTTTATAAAAAAACCAAAAATTAGTTACCTTTGCTTTAGTCTAGGGCTTTCTGCAGGAATAATGCTTTATGTATCCTTTGTGGAGCTTATTCCAGATGCCTTTGAGGGAGTTGGTGAAATATGGGGAATCTATGCTTTTTTTGCAGGTCTAATAATTATTGGAATTATTGATCTATTAATCCCTGATTTTGAGAATCCACATCATTACAAACAGCTAGATAATAAGGGAAAAAAAATTGATAAAAGACTTATGCGAGTAGGTGTTTTTACTGCGCTAGCTATTGCGATTCATAATTTTCCAGAAGGACTTGCAATTTTTGGATCAGCACTTGTAAACATTGAATTAGGTGTATTAATTGCGTTTGCTATTGCTATTCATAATATTCCTGAGGGGATCTCTGTTTCTATTCCAATTTTTTATGCAACTGGTGATAAAAAGAAAGCATTTTTTTACTCGTTTTTATCAGGTTTTTCTGAGCCAGTTGGTGCATTGGTTGGCTTTCTAATCTTATTACCTTTTTTATCAGAATGGCTTTTATCATTTCTTTTAGCTTTTGTCGCTGGTATTATGGTTTATATTGCTGCAGATGAATTATTGCCTGCAGCACATGAATATGGACATGGACACTGTGTAATTCTTGGTTTGATTATAGGTATGTTCATCATGGCTATAAGTCTAATAATGATTTGATTTTTTAACAAATCTTTTTTAAACCTAGATTTCATGGGCTTTTTGATGTCTTATGGTACAATATGAAGATAGAAAAAATCTAAGCGAAAAAACATTAGATCTTGATCGAGCAAGACAGTCTTTGATAGAAGAATTAGAAGCAGTTAATTGGTATCAAGAACGTATTGATGCAACAAAAGACAAATCCCTTAAGGATATTTTGGCTCATAATAGGGACGAGGAAAAAGAACATGCCGCAATGCTTATTGAATGGATTCGAAGACAAGATTCTGATTTTCACCATGAGCTTGAAACATATCTTTTCAAGAAAAAAGATATAACAATGCTTGAGGAAAAGTAGTGAATTCTTTAAATAACAATAAAAAAAAAAATACACATAGCAAAAAAAATGAGATTACTGAATATTTTGTCAATAAAAGACTAGCTCGATCAATAAAAGATACACATAATAAAACTGTTCTTGATAAAATCGCTGATGAGGAATTAATATATAGAGATTTGAAATCATTTTTATGTTTAAGAAATGCTGTTTTTCTCTTTTGGGAAACAATTATTAAATTAAAAAAAAATTGCTATGCATAATATATAAAAAAAATAAAAAAATTAACTTGACTTTGTCGGATTAATTATAAATTTCTATTATAAAAATATAAATTTGAAATACTAAAGTATAAAAATAATACTTAAGTACCTCTATCGATTACTATATTCAAGGATTGGAGGAAATATAAATGTTAAAAAAAATTATTGTTGCAACAATTTTTTTGATATTTTGTTGTTTAAATTTTTCAGCAATAACTGTAAATGCTGAAGATTACTGGTATCACGAAAGTATTGATAGTCAAGCTCATGAAATAGGATATTCAAGTATGGTTTTAGATAGTAATGATAAACCTCATATTACATATGGTGGAAAAATAGGTGGTGACAAAGTAAAATATGCCTATTCATCAGGCAGTTCATGGGATAATGAAAATGTAGATAATTATCGTGGTATTAGTGCAATTCCAAAAGGAAATTACTTCTCAATAGATGTTGATACTAATAATAGGGCGCATATTGCTTATTTCTATTTATCTGAGGTTAGATATGCTTATAATTCAGGAAGTGAATGGATTATTGAAACTGTTGGAGAACAGATATATAAGAGCAATAATTTTATCTCATTGGCTCTTGACACAAACAACGTACCACATTTATGTTATTATGATTATTCAGAAGATTTCATGATAAAATATGCAACTAAAAAAAGTGGATCTTGGGAAGTAGAAATTGTTGAATCAGGTGATGGAATTGGAATGTACCCATCCATTGATATCGATAAAAACAATAATCCACATTTGACTTATACTAATTATAAGGAAAAAATTGTTAAATATGCCTATTGGACAGGTTTGGACTGGGAAATTGAAGATATAGAACCTTCAACTAGTGTCTATTGCACCACAGTTAAGCTAGATAGTTCTGATACTGTTCATATAGTTTTTAGAGAAGGAAATAATGGTTTGAAATATGCCACAAAAGAAACTTCTGGTTCATGGAATATTGAAACAGTTGATTCAAGTGAATCAGATTATAGCTTCAATTCACTTGATTTTGACTCGTCAGATACTCCATATATTGCTTATTGTAAATATGATGGAACAGGGGCAAAATATGCTTATAAACAAGGATCTTCTTGGATAACACAAACTGTCGAAGAAGAACTTGAGGATATCAAAACCGTTTCTTTACAAATAGATAGCAATGATATGCCACATATCTGCTATGGAGTCAATTATTTTTATCAAGCAGATTTATCAGTACCGAGTGAACCAAAAAATTTTAAGGCAGAAATCTCAGAAGGATACATTAGATTAACTTGGGAGGCACCTGAAATTAAAGGAGATTCGGATATAACTGGTTATAAAATATATAAAGGACAATCAGGTCAAACATCTTTTTATGAAACAGTTGAAAATATATTAAGTTATAATGATCTCTCTGTTGAAAAGAATGAATATTACTACTATAAAATATGTGCAGTAAATAGCAATGGTGATGGCTTATTTACAGACGAAATTGGTGTTAATTATATTGAACAAGAAGTAGTTGATAAAAAAACATCTGATACAGGCTCTAAAAAAGATAATATTAATGATGTACTTTTGTGGGTACAAAATCGAGACACATTAATATATGAATCTCAAAAACCAACTACTGATACAAGCAATATTGATATAACAGAAATTTCTTATGAGATAAAAGACGAAAAAGTAAAATTCACTTTAAAAGTTAGAGGAGAAATAGATAATAGTTTTGATATGAGTTATTCGGTCAGACTAAATACATCAGATGCCTATTATCTTCTAGAATATATAAATGGTTATGGTTCTTGTTTAGGAGGTAAAACAGACTATAGCGAAAGTACAACATATAATAACGTAACCACTACAGAAAATTCTATTATCGCAGAAATGAATCTTTTAGGTGAAGCCGAAATGGTATCAATTTATGCAACAGCCAGTAACTATACACAATATATGTCAAATCTTAATTACCTACAGGATAGTTTAATCATGGCTAGATCTCAATATTCTTCAGGAAGTACTAGCGGTTCTCCAGGTTTTGAACTTATTTTAGCTTTAATAGCAATATTAAGTATGGTTTTTATATTAAGAAGAAAAAGAAAAATTAATTAAAAAAACCTATATTTTTTTATTAAAATTTTAAAAGTAATTAATGTTACATTTATTGATAAATAAGTAGTATTTTTACTGCTTTATAAGATTATTTTTAAATTTTCATATCTATTAAATTTATATGCCCGCATCGGGCATATATACTGAAGGTTCGATGCCCTACCAATTAGAAACGAGATCTGTCTAGATTTTATCAGGAAAATACTGAATGATTGTAATATTTGAGTTTTACCTGCAAGGCAGAACCTAAGTAAAAACATTCCATACGCGTCAAATTATAATAAATACTTATACCATTAAAACCACGAATACCAAGACAAGCATAACCTTCACCTCCATGCGTAGGTAAATTGATTCCTCCTTTAAACGATCCATTCCAATTTTTTATTCCGTTCCATCCAATGGTACGAACCCATCCTGTGCTTGGAGAGCCCCACATACCAGGAATTCCTAACACAGCATAATTTCCATAGACAACTGGAGATAGCAACCATAAGAGACATAAAGGAGATAACAAGATAAATAAAATTATCCATAATATCGAAGCCCATCCAAATGGTAGTTCATTTAGTTGTCCTATAAATCTATAAATTAAAGGTAAAAAAAAGGTATCACTTGTTTTTCCTGCGATGAGACAAAAAAGATTCTCATTATCATCTAATAACCCCAGGTTGCTACCACTCAAACCATCCAAAACGTTTTCCATTCTTGAGAACCGGTGGTGACCATTAACCAACCGTTGTACTTCTCTGATGCTCATATCCTTTGGTAGTACACCAATATCATAGAGCGATACCACGGTTTCATCAAAGATCTGTGCTGTCTCCTCAGGGGTTGTTGCCGTGTCTAACCGTGTTTTCGTCCGGTCGATAAGGTTTTCTAACTCTAATGCCTGCTTAGCTGTTAGCAGTACCGAATGATCATGATTGCCGATCTCCACAGTGATCTCAACCAGATCACTATTCAATTCATTGGTTTCAATAATGTCTCGGGATGCTGTGATTCCTGGTGAAAACGCAACACCAAGAAACAATACAATTACAACCGGTGCAGTAACCTTCTTCCAAAGTAAATTTTGCATGATAATTTTCCTCCCTTATCAAAAAGAATCCTTTAGTTCAACTTAAATATTTTTATAAATAAATAAATGCAACCAATATCACCAAATTAATTATTTCCAACGGACAACGGCGGGTATGCCCATATTTTGGTTTTTCCCCATGTAGCATGAACGCAGACATGTTTTCGTCTCACCATCGATAACCCCTATGGTTTCCTCTGCACCCTTTCTAATCAACTTCTTCAATTTTTACCCAAAGAGCTGAACCAAAATAAAAACCAATTTGACCAGGTTGAAAATATATTTTTATCCCTGTAAAACCAACTACTCCAAGACCTTCAAGCCATTCAATTAATTTCAAACGCGTTATATTACCAATAAAAGGACCATTCCAACTTTTTTTTCCATTTAATCCGATTGTTGATAGCCAACCATATGCAGGATGAGTATCATCATTTCCAACATAAATGTTATAACCAAACGCCATTGGAAAAATTGTTAAAAAAATCGAATAAGACAAAAAGAGACTAAGTAAAATAAAATACAATACTTCACTATTGATTTTAAATAAGAGAATAAGAAAAGACCACATAATTGGACCGATAAACCAAGTATAGTCTGTTATACCTGCTATTAGACATAGAATATTTGTATTATTACCTATTTTTTCATGATTTCTTTTATAAAATATTTCAAAAAGTTTTACAACCACAGGATTATGTTCTTTGCCTGTGACAAGACTTTGAGCTTGTTCAACACTCATTCCACCAAGCAAACCAAATCTGTCAAGTTCAACAACTGTCTCCTTGAATATTATTTCTGCTTCTTCTCTCGTTTCAGCCTCAGAGAGTTTCTGCTCGATGTCAACAAATAACTGCTCTACCTCATCTGCCTCTTGTTGTGTGAGTTGAATAGTATGCTTTCTTCCTAATCCACAGAACTCTACGTCTAGTTCGACCAGGTCATCAGATGCATCAATTGATGGTGCTATAGCTACTCCAATGAAGAGGAGAATAATAATTAAAGATACTAGTTTCTTCATATTTACACATCTATATCATATGGAATTAATGCGGGACGCCAATCGATATTGAACCAGGTATTACTGAGCATTTCACCAAGAATAAATTTTGGAAGTAATCGAGGTCTATCCCAATAATTATACCTCCAGGTATTTCCCCTGAAAATACTAAAGTATACAAAATAAGCGCTTTCATTATTAGAAATTATGTTGTTTCTAAAACATTTATTCCTCTTAGATTCATCATACTTATCCCAGCCGAGACTCCTATCTCTAATTTCTATACCACGAAAATTGAGTGAGATATTATTATTGGTGATTTTATTAAAGTCTGAACCTGAAATATATAAGCCAACATAGTTATTTAAAATGTTGTTGCCCTCAATGGTATTATAGTTTGCGCTGTAAAACTGTATACCATGTTCATCATTGTTTGAAATTATATTATCAATTATAGTGTTGCTGGAACAACGTGCAAGGTATATACCAGTTTGTCCGTTGTTCGAGATACTGTTGCGATTTATGGTATTATCACTACCCCAGGTTCTTATTCCATGATTTTCGTTATTTGAGATGTTGTTACTATCGATGGTATTTTTGTTGCCATACCCATATATATTTATGCCTGATTTGTTGTTGTTCCAGATAATATTGTCTTTGATGAGGTTGTCTTTAATGGTGGTATAGGCTGAATTAAAAAGACATATGCCATCATTGTTGTTTGAGAGGATGTTCCCAATGATAGTGTTATTATTTGAAGATAACCGAATTCCACCAGTCCAACTTCCCTGCCCACTATTTTGAATTGTAAACCCAATGATGTTCACCCAATCAGCTGTAACATTTACAACATTTCCATTAATACTCCCATCAATAATAGTTGTCTCCCTATTCTCACCATTAAGATTGATGGATGTATCCACTAAGATGTTCTCATAATAAGGTGAACTCTCATCATAAACAAATATTGTATCATTTACAGATGCATTGTCAATGGCATACTGAATCCGAGAGTAGTTGTTTGGTCCACCTCCTCCGACATAGAGGGTGTTACCATCCCCTGACATGAGTAAGGAGGGGTTGATCTGGTCTCTTGCAGGATTTGATGATGAAAGTTCAACACCTAAGAATAAAAACATAACTATCAGTACCAGGATTTTCCATACCCAACCTTTCACAGTCATATTTTTCATACCTCCATTGAATTTTTTTTATCATCTGGTGGTTCATAACTAATTTTTACACGCAGAGCAGTACCTAAATAAAAATATTCATGCGTTTCAGGATCAGTCACCTTTATCCCCGTGAACCCACGAATACCAATATAATGATTTTCACCAAACCTCTCCCATGGCAAAATTGTTGAAAGTTGTCCATAAAACGCACCATCCCAATATTTTATTCCTCTTAATCCAATAGTAAAAACCCATCCACAAGCTGGATATAAAGAAGAATAATTAGTTCCTAAAGTTATTGTATGCCCAAGAATAATATGGACCACTTGTACATAAAATAAAAAAGCCCAACCCATCAACCACATAAAAGGATGATCATACAAATTTAACCATCCTTTTTCAGCCGCTAAATGGAATATGAAATTTATTAGAGGAGGATATAAACTAGTTTTATTTGTTTCACCTACTATTAGACATAACGCATTTGTTTGATTATTAAATATATTTTGATTGTTTTCAATATGTTCATCAATAATATTCATAATTTTCTTATTCTGATATACACCAGTAACTAATCGTTGGGCTTGTCTAACATTCAATCCACCAAGCAAACCATATTTATCCAACTCAACAACTGCTTCTTTGAATATGATTTCTGCTTCCTCTATCGTCTCAACCTCTGATAACCTCTGTTCGATGTCATCGAACAACTGCTCTACTTCATCTGCCTCCTGTTGAGTGAGTTTAACTGTATGCTTTCTTCCAAGTCCACAGAACTCAATATCTACATCATAATAATCTTCATTAATCCATGCTTTTTGATCTGTTGCAACTAGTGGTTGAATACCAACACCTAAAAACAACATAAATACAATAAATACTACGCCTTTCTTCCAAAACACGTTAAGCATATCTTTTTCCTCCCTTTGTTATTCTATATAAGTTAATTAGTTATAAATGTTTTTCATAATATTAAAATTGCTACTTATGTTGCATTTAATGATACTATTTTGATTAATGCTCGCATCGAGATTTGAGCGTGTAAATGACGTCATATTTAAAGATTTTATATCTGTTGATCCAACATTATGTTTTAATTCATCGAATCGATCGATATTAGAAAATAGATAACAAGTTTGAATATATTTTTTATTCATTTAGTTCATTTAATCGTTTTGTTAATTCATCAAAAACGATGCGTTTCTTTTCTTTATTTAAATGAAACAAAGATTTAGAGATCATTGCCTTTGATATCGTAAATATATAGTTTAATTTTATCACACTATCTTTTATAGCACCTTCTTTTTTTGTGAGAAGTATTCCCTTCATTTCAAGGTTGCTTGTTATACCTGCTACAACTACGTTATCAAATTCTTCAAATAAAACGAGAGCAGGTCTTCTCTTTATTTCAAAAGTATCTGTAAATTGTATTTGGGCAATTATTACATCACCAGATTTAAGCATCTTCCCATGCCTCATCTTCTTTGTTATCCCATAATTCTTTCATTTTTTGTTGTTGAATTTTATGAAGAAATTCATCATATTGATTTCTCTTTTTTACATTTTTAAAAAGTTCTATCATACGAGAAATAAGTTCATTATATGTCTGTCTTGGGTGTTCTCTAATTTGTTTTAGGGATTTTACAACAGACTTATCTAATTGAATAGTAGTTGGATTATTCATTATATATCACCTATAGTTACTATATAATCTATTATATATATACTTTTCTTTAACAGATAAGAAAATAGTGCAGTAGATTAGATTTGAACTTCAAGTTTATATATGTTTATTATTATATATAAATATACCAGAATAAAATTTTGTTTTTACATCTATTATTATTATAATGTAATAATTATATAGATTATGCCCGCATCGGGATTCGAACCCGAGTAGGAGCCTCCGCAGGGCTCCAGGATATCCAAGCTACCTCATGCGGGCTTTATTTTATAATATCAACCATAGCTACTTTTTCTAATATTATATCTTCATATTTTTCTTCTTTTAATGTTGCAATTTCCTGAGTAGATATTCCAAATTTCTTTAGTGTATTAATATCTCCTTCAAGTACCTTATCATCTCGTATAAAATTGAAATCTGTCATTATATTTTTAATAAATTCTTTAGGTGTTTTTTGCGTTTTATTGGAAACTTCATTTTCTATAATAATAGCAATATCAGTGTTACCTTTTTTTACACCGATTTTATCAATTGCTTTTTGTATTTGTCTCTGACCAGAAGCATAAAGTAAAATTTCCATAGATAATGAATTTGTTGAATTATTTTTTTGCTCAAAAGCTCTTTTTGCATGGTTTAATGATGAAATTAAATGATTTTTACCAAAGATATAATCTGCATCAAATACCTGAATTATAATATTATATTCAGAAGATATATTTTGTATCTTTTTTAAGAAATAATCAACATTTTGAATTTTTCCTTTTGCACCAATTATTTCTATCAATTAATATTCACCAAGCTCGGTATTTCCAATTTTTTTACCCTCACCAATCTGATTTTTTATATTTATTGCAATTGCTTTTCCTATTGTTTTAATTTGTGCAATTCTTTCAACAGGTACATTTCGTAAATCATGTACCGTATGAAAACCTTCGTTAAATATTGCTCTAGCTCTAATCCGTCCTATCCCTTTTAAGGCTATTAGATTTAGTAATTCATGTTTACATCCATTATGAACTCTAATTATTAATTCATTAACATCAGATACATAAGAATAATTATACATCCTGGCAAATTCTCTAATTGCATGAAGTAGCCACTCAGCAACCTCTACAACATTATGAATATCACCTGGCCAAATATTATATTTATTTACAATTCTATCATATGGAATTTCTTCAATCCAATCACTTATTAGAAGAGCTGTTTTGAAATCACTTAAAAACCACTCGTATTCTGAAGTGGAATTATCAGGAATATCAATTAGGAGCTCACCTTTTAGCTTTTCAGCTTTTTCTTCAACCCATGAATCAGTTCCTCGCAAATATAGAGATCTGATATCAGGTGTAGAGCATATTGCATGAATAAAAGATATTGGCGTTATTTCTTTTTTTAAAGATATTTCTAATGATTGTTTTAATTTCAAGGCAGATAACGGATCAATATAAAGTGATGATGTTCTTGTTCCAAATAATGTAGATATATAGCCATCATCAATTTCTTCAATTAATCCATTTGTTAATAAAAATTCAATTGCGGTATCAATTTCATCCTCAATTGCATAAGTATCAGATTGATATGCATAAAAAGTACTGTTTATAAATTTATTAATGCTATCAAGATTATTTACAAAATTAGACGCAATAGCAGATAGCAAATGCATTCTAAGAGCTGCTTGATTTCCAAGTTTAGAATATATTGGTTCAGTATCTGCAAGTACATAATTGAAAAAGATTTGGTCTTGTTGATTACTATTTTTTGCAATTGTTATAGCTTGTCCATTTTTATCAAAACCTGGTCTGCCAGCTCTTCCTGCTTGTTGCTTGTATTCAAGGATTGGTATAGGTACCATACCAAAATTTACATCATATCTATAAAGATCTCGAATTATTACTTGCCGAGCGGGAATATTAACACCAGCTGCAAGAGTTGGTGTTGCAATGATACATTTAATTAAACGATTTTTAAAACCTTGTTCAACTGTTTTTTTTTGTATACTGCTAAGACCTGCGTTATGGAAAGCAACACCATTTTTAATACAATTTGATAGAGTTTGTACAACTGTGGTATTTTCCATTTGTTCTTTATCTATTGATTCAACAAGTTTAGCTAAATGTTTTTTATCCTTTTCAGATAACATATTTACAATAACTGGGGATAATTTATTTGCAAGTGATACTGTTGATCTTCTATTATTTACAAAAACTAGAGACTGTCCACCATCTTTTATTGACTCTTCAATTAAAAGTTCCAATGGTTTTTTCTTTCCACCATCTAATTCATCAATTGATCCATCGTTAAATTTTATCTTGTTTTTATAAAACACTCCTTCTTTAAGAGTTACAGGCCTCCAATCTGACTGAATAAGTTTTCCTTCTAACCAGTCTGATAGTTCTAATGCGTTTTTTATTGTTGCAGATAATGCAATAATTTGAGTTTTAGGATTTAGTGCTTTAAATCTGGAGATGATTACTTCAAGTGTTGGTCCTCTAGTTGGATCATGTATGAGATGAATTTCATCAATTACTAAAACATTTATTTTATCTAACCAGGTTATTCCATGTCTAAGTAAAGAATCTGCTTTTTCAGATGTACAAATAATAATATCATATTTTGATATTCTTGGATCGGATTCATCAAGATCCCCTGTTGAGATTCCAACTTTAAATCCAAATTTTTTAAAAATTTTTAGATCCTCATATTTTTCTCTTGCAAGGGCTCTTAGTGGAACAATGTACAATGCTTTTCCACCCTTCTTTCTAATCTGATGAATAATTGCAAGATATGCAATAAGGCTTTTCCCTGCAGCTGTTGGAATTGAGAGTACTAAATTTTTTCCTCGTAGTGCATATGGTAATGCTTTTTCTTGAGGTGGATATAGTTTAGATATTCCCAGCTCATCTAGATATTCCTTTATATCCAATGTAATGTCATTTGATTTCATTATTAATTAGGTATACGGATTATATAAGATAAAATTAATGTTGAGTTTTAAAGATTAAATATTTAAAAAAAAGAATATATTGAATTGTTATAAAAAAGGAGAGAATATTGAAGAACGTATGGTTTTTTTCAAGGATTTACTAATTCCCTCCTCATTGCCTTCCTTATATAATACGTTCTTAACTGTGCTTTCCTGCCCCTGCTTCCCCACTGTTAACAAATAACATATGAAAAAAGAGTTTATAAAACTACTGTTTGTTCAATGTTAAAATTTTTAAAAATATACAATAAACTCTTTAAGTAAACTACTTATAAAAGGTATTTATTATTTACTGGAAATAACTTGGTGAAATTACATGGGACGAAGACAAACGATGATGGAAAAATATAAGATGCAGATGAAAGCTTATAGGAAAAAAAGAGGAAAAATTGATAGTACTCCTTTTTTACCACTAGATGGAAATGTATATGTAATGGATTCATTAAACCCAAAAAAGAAAATAAAGGTTGAAGTTGTAAAAACAAGAATTAAAAGTCAACGAGAAGTAATTGATAGCCTTGCGTGTCCTGAATGTGGAAACCCTATGTCATGGGATTCTAAATGGGAAGCATTTATATGTACTAAACATGGAAAAAAGGCAATATATGAAGTAGTTCCAGCAAAATAAATGTAACAGTTATAAGTAATACTAGTTGTATTAGGAATGTGATGCTATGGTTGAAGAAAAAATAGGTGTAATTGAGCATTTTTTTACACATATTAGTGTTGCAGCTATAAAGATTACAGATGGAGAGTTACATATTGGAGATACTATACATATAGTTGGAGCTCATACTGATTTTAATCAAGAAATAGATAGAATGGAGATTGATAGAAATCCTGTGGAAATTGCAAAAAAGGGAGATGCAATAGGAATAAAGGTTAAAGATAGAGTACGAGAGCATGATGTTGTTTATAAAATACCTAAAGGAGAATAATATATGAAAGAATTAGCTGAAGTAAGAACATTAAGAGTAAATAGATATATGATTATAGATGAAGAACCCTGCAAGATTATGAGTATTTCAACTTCAAAACCTGGTAAGCATGGTGAAGCAAAGGCAAGAATTGAAGCAATCGGGATTTTTGATGGACAAAAAAGAAGCGTTGTTCATCCAGTGAAACATAAGGTTCATGTCCCAATTATTGATAAAAGAAATGCGCAGGTTCTTTCATTGATGGGCTCAGATGTTGTCCAGCTAATGGATCTTGACACCTATGAAACATTTGAAATGCCTATACCAGATGAATATAAAGGTAAGCTTGAACCTGGATCTGAAATATTATATTTAGAGGCACTAGGTAAAAAGAAGATAACTCGTGTATAAAATATAAAAAAATATTTCAATTTAATTTTTTGATTCTTATGGATTTTCCAGATTATTTTGCAGATGCTCAAGCAGATTTAGACAAATCAGATTTTGTAATTTTTGGAGTTCCATATGGAAAAATCTCCTCTTTTAGATATGGTGTTGAAAAAGCACCAAAAGAAATAAGACAAGCAAGTTGGAATTTTGAAACATATGATATAAGATCAGATGTTGATATTCAAGATATTCAAATACATGATTATGGAAATCTTGATGTTGATAATCTTGGATATGAAGAAATGATAGATAATGTTAAAAATTTTACAGTTTCACTTCTTTCTAAAAACAAGTTTCCTATTGCTATTGGTGGACAACACTCAATTACACCTGGAATTATAAAGGCTTTTTCAAAAGATATAGCAGTGATTTTTCTTGATGCACACATAGATTACAGAGAGGAATATGAGAATAATAAATATAATCATGCTTGTGCTGTTAGAAGAGTCTCAGATCATGTAAGTGTTCAAAATATTGCTGTTTTAGGTATTAGATCTGCTGAAAAAGAAGAATTTGATGATGCAAAAAAATCTAATCTATTTTATAGGGATGCTTTTTCTATATTTCAAAATGGAGTTTCAAATACTATAGATGAGACAAAAAAATATCTTAAGGATAAAAAGATTTATTTTTCATTAGATATTGATGTTATAGATCCTGCATATGCACCTGGAACAAGTACACCTGAACCATTTGGTCTAAAACCTATAAATATTCTAGAAATAATTGAGGCTTTTTCTGATCAGTTAATAGGTTTTGATGTAGTTGAGGTATGTCCTTCTTATGATCATGGTGAGACAT
>Ga0180431_10005612_pt1 | contig 15230 bp, 16 predicted proteins | sample SS_ome_11_FD_132459 | JGI IMG/M metagenome (GOLD analysis project Ga0180431, IMG submission 132459) | Hypersaline lake sediment archaeal communities from the Salton Sea, California, USA - SS_1_MS_1 metaG | ecosystem: Environmental > Aquatic > Non-marine Saline and Alkaline > Hypersaline >... | reverse complement strand
ATGGGAGGCTGGGGCGACACCCAGTCGTGCTCGCACCCTTCCTTCACGACATGGCCCGTGGTGGCGCAGCCAGACACTGCCACTATTGCCGCCAGGATGAGCACCATTGCAAGCTGCTTCATGGATAATTCTTGTAAGCCAATCTTTTAAAAGAAATCCGGGATAATAATTATCATTGCCTCGGTGGCTCAACGGCAGAGCAGCGGTTTTGTAAACCGCAGGTTGGGGGTTCGATTCCCTCCCGGGGCTTCTCACTTCTCCACCCGGAATGGCTTCCCGTGGCCGGGGATGATGTAGTCGGCCAGCTCCAGGACCTTCTTCCTGCTTTCCTTCAGCTTTCCCTCGTCCTTCATGTAGGGGTCCTTGTGGTTCATGAGGCTCTCCTTGTCCGTTTTTTGCTCCTCGCCGTCAGTCCACCAGAACACGTCGGCTGCTACCGCCACCTTCCCGAACTCCCCGGTCTGGACAAGGACAGTGCAATGGAAGGGGTCATGTCCGGGGGTCCTGATTATCTCTATGCCTGTGCCGGGGACCTTGCCCCCATGCTCCTCTATCTTGCCGTCCCAGGAATAGAAGAGCTCGTTGTCGAGCACCTTGGCGTTCCCGAACATGCCTGCCAGGAGCGTATGGTCCAGGTGGTAATGCGTCAGGATGACGAAGTTGATGTCTGCCACAGACAGGCCTTCATTTTTTAGGGCATCCAGGAGCCTCTTCCTGTCCATCCCGGGGTCCACTATCACATTGACCCCGCTGTCCCTTATCAGGGTGGTGGCGGATGACGCGAACTCAACGTCACCCTCCTCCCTCGCATAGCCCTGTATCAGGACTTTCACTTCAGCCATGCTAAATGATTCTCCCAAGGGTTTATATGGCTTCTTTTTTATCGCAGGATGACGAATTATAAACATGCCCAAGAGTAATGTGAAGCTTGCGGAAATATTCTTCGAGATGGCGGACATACTGGAGATGCAGGGCGTCAACTGGAAGCCCAGGGCATACAGGCAGGCCGCCAGGTCCCTTGAGGCCCTGGATGAGGACGTGTCCAGGGTGAACAGGAGGGGCGGCATGAAGGCCCTGGTTGAGATACCCGGGGTGGGCGAGAACATTGCCAAAAAGATAGTCGAGTTCTTGGAGACAGGGAAGATCCGGTCACACGAGAGGCTCATGAAGACTGTGCCTAGCCACATGAACATGCTGATGAAGATACAGGGGATGGGCCCCAGGAAGATAAAGAAGCTGCAGGAGAGGCTGAAGATAAGGAGCGTGGAGGACCTGGAGAAGGCGGCCCTGGAGAACAGGATAGCCGCCATACCGGGGTTCGGCGAGAAGTCAGAGAAGGACATACTGGAGAACATAGCCCTGATGAAGGGGGCAAGGGGCAGGGTGCCCCTGGCAGAGGCGGAGAAGGGGGCGAAGAGGATAATGGCCCGGCTGAAGAAGCTGGAGGAAGTCAAGCAGATATCTGCCGCAGGCTCCCTCAGGAGGAAGAGGCCCACAGTCGGGGACATAGACATACTGGTGGCGTCGGACAGGCCCCAGAAGGTGATAGACGCCTTCACGAAGATGAAGGCGGTCAAGAAGGTGCTCGCAGGAGGGGGAACAAAGGGAAGCGTAATACTGAAATCAGGCGTGCAGTCAGACCTGAGGGTCATCCCCCTGAAATCCTGGGGCGCAGGCATGCTCTACTTCACGGGAAGCAAGAACTACAACATAGAGCTGAGAAGGGTAGCGATAAGGAAGGGGTACAAGCTGAACGAGTACGGCCTGTTCGACAAGAGGACAGGGAAGATGGTGGCAGGCAAGACAGAGAAGGAGATATGCAGGAAGCTCGGAGTGAAGTACCTGGAGCCGGAGGAAAGGGAGAGGTAGTTTTTTTAATCACTGGCCCAAATTAGAGGTATGAAAAGATTCTTGCCTGTGCTTTTTGCGATTGCACTTGTCGTGATGGCGTCAGGCTGCATACAGGAGGGAACAATGGAAAACGAAGTGACAGGCAACGTTGCGGCGGCCCCGGAAGCCCCGGCAAAGACCAAGGTGCTTCTCGAGACTACCATGGGCAACATAGTGATAGAGCTTGCTGACGACATGCCCATAACGGCGGGGAACTTCGAGAAGCTGGTGAAGGAAGGCTACTATGACGGGGTCATCTTCCACAGGGTGATAGGCAACTTCATGATACAGGGAGGCGACCCGACAGGCACAGGGACCGGAGGGCCTGGGTACACCATAGAGGACGAGTTCACGGACCACAACAGGAACGAGAGGGGTACCATCTCAATGGCCAATGCAGGGCCCAACACCGGAGGGAGCCAGTTCTTCATCAACCTGGTGGACAACAGCTACCTGGACGGGAAGCACCCGGTGTTCGGGAAGGTCATAACGGGAATGGAAGCCGTGGACGCGATAGCCAAGGTCCAGACAGACCAGAACAACAGGCCTGTGGAGGACGTCACCATCAAGAGGGCTGCGGTCATCTAGCTTTTAACCCGACGGCTGCAAATATAATCATGAGGCGGGCGATTCCAGTCCTGTTTCTGGCACTTGTTGCCGTGGCATCAGGATGCGTGCAGCAGGGCCAGCTTGCCAACCCTTCAGCCGTATACTGCGAGAAGCAGGGATACTCCTATGTCATAAGGGACATGGCTGGCGGCCAGGAGGGGTACTGCGTCTTCGGTGACGGGTCAGAGTGCATGGCCTGGGAGTATTACAGGGGCAGCTGTAGCCCTTCAGGGGGCAGCATCTGCGTTGACATGTGCGGAGACGGGACATGCCAGAAGGTGGTCTGCCTGGGTGAGGGGTGCCCCTGCGCTGAAACGCCCCAATCATGCCCTGTGGACTGCCCTGCAGCCGGGGGGTATGTGGACGTGACTGCGGAAGAGGCTAACGCGCTGCTGAACACCCTGCCAGGGCTGGTCATAATAGACGTGTCCCCGCATTATGCGGAAGGGCACCTTCCCGGGGCGGTCAACCACTACGTCGGCGATGGCTCACTGGATGAGACCATACCCGCCCTGGACAAGGATAAGACATATCTTGTTTACTGCCATGCGGATTCAGCTTCCATCCTGGGCGCCCAGAAGCTGGTGGACGCAGGCTTCACGAGAGTGTACAGGCTGGAAGGCAACTATGCTGCCTGGGTTGCGGCAGGGTACGGGATAGAATACTGACTCAATCTTCCTTCTTCTTTTCCTCTTTGGGCTTCCCTTCAGAATCGGGTTTATTCTCTTCAGAAGTCTTCCCTTCGGGCTTGGGCTCTTCCTTCGTCTCTTCAGGGGGCTGCTCTACGCCTGGTGTGCCTTCAGGGAGCTTGGCCTCTTCCTTGGGCTCTTCCTTCTTCCCGCCCTCTTCAGGGGTCGGCCCAGGAGGCGGCGCCCTCGGCCTTTCCTCAGGGGAGGGCTTTTCGACCATCGACTTCTCGGCCTCCTCTGTCCCGGGCATCGGGAGCTCTGGTGACCCCTCGGCCTTCTTCTCGACAGTGGGCACCTTGTCCAGAGGCCCTCCGGCAGGCTTTGGCCCGGCAGGCTTCCCTTCCTTTGGGGCTTCTTCATTATCTTCGGACTTGCCTTCTACAGGCTTCTCTTCTGGCTTGGGCTCTTCCTTCTTTGGGGGTTCAGCCTCCTTCCCGGCAGGCTCCTCCTTTTCGGGAGCTTCAACAGGCTCTTCCCTTGCTTCAGCTGGCTCATCAGGCCCGGCCTGTGAACCCTTCTGGACATCCAGGGCCTTCAGGCCCCTCTCGCTTTCCTCTGGCGTGAAGGAAACCGCATCGCCTGTCTTCACCATCTTCCCTTCCTTCAGGTAGGTTATGTGCACGAAGTATTCCTTGTTGTCGTCGCCTGTTATGAAACCGAAGCCCTTCTCCTTGTTGAAGAACTTGACCTTTCCCCTTGCCATAGAATCCCCTGTCTCAGTCTTGGGATAGCATGTTAATAAAGGATTTTAACTTCCAATGACATAATTAAAACATGGCGCTGGCAGACTTGCTTTTCAGCAGGAAGAGGCCCAGGTGGGCAACCACTCTTATTATACTGTACGTGATACTCCTCGCTGTGGTGATACTCCTCTCATACTACACCATAATACAGGCCAAGTGCGACTATTCCTTCTGCATGGGCATGTGCTCGGACAACATTGGGGCCCTGAGGGACACGTACCAGCAGGGAACCCCTGACTGGGAGTGCAGGGACGAGGTCAAGGGGGAATTCGACAGGATTTTCTCTGCCGGAAGGGCCACTTGACAGCCTGAAGGCAACCGAAACGGGTTTTAATCCTTCTGTGGAAGTATTAAGCGTATGCTTGACACGATATTCTCCCTGTTCGGGCATCTCAGCACGATGAACATGGCAGTGCTGCTGGTACTGCTTGTGGTGGGCATAGTCATAGCCATGAAGGTGTTCGGCTACCTGCTCAGGGCAGTCCTGACAGGGATAGCCTTCGGGATATTCCCGATAGTGGCCAGCTACCTGGGGCTTCCAGTGGCGGTCACCATAAACACGATAGTCAGCTCCGCCATATTCGGCATAATACTCTACATGGCGTTCTCGGCAATCAAGATGGCCTACGGGGTCCTGAAGGTCGCTCTCTGGCCCGTCAGGAAGCTCCTGGGCATGGGAAAGGGCGGCGAGAAGCCCCAGGTAATAATAAGGGAAGTCGAGAAGAAGGAAGACTGATTCTTGGATGAAACCTTATGCGGAGATAGCCCGAAGGGGCAAGGTTCCGGAAGTCGAGAGGAAGGAAGACTGATTCTGCGGGAAAGGCCTAGGCATCTATGTGTTCATTCGAGCTGTCCTCACCCTTCTCCAGGCTTATGTAGGCATAGAGGCTTGTCTTTGCCCTCTGCCATTCGTACGTCATGCTCGTGCTTCCGTAGCTTATGGTTATGTTGTATAAAGGCGGGACCGAGGAGTACCCTGTCGTGTTGGAGGAGTTGTCAGCCACATGGAGCTGCTTCTGCACCCCGTCAAGAGTGATGGAGACCAGACGGCTGCCCCACATGAAATTGCCGACAGTGACGTTCACGTCAGAGGTGCTTTCATTTCCCTCGGCCACCAGCCAGAGCGAGGAGTAGTTTATGCTCCTGCTGCTCATCTCCTCCTGCACGAACCTGCTGAAGTTGAGCATCACTGCTTCAGGGTCGCTCTGGTTCAGGCCCAAGTTCAGGGCCCTGGGAAGCTCCCCCTGCATGTTGTCCGAGAAGTACCTGATGTAGCTGTCCGGCCCGCTCACTATGGGCTGCACCATGGTGAGGTTGGCTGAGAACAGGATGACCAGGGCCAGGGCTCCCAGGATGAAAAACTGCCCCTTCCTTCTCTTGCCTGTCATTCCCATAGGTACAACCTCACCACCATCGGCTGGTACACGCTGTCACCAGAGAGCACCCGGGTGGCCACCCAGACGTTCCTCTCTGACGGCCTGGAACCATAACAGCTTCCCCCGAAATCGCATATCTGGACAGAATGGTTGTGGCTGTAGAACCTTATCCTGGAGTCCAGGCCGCTGTAGTCATGCGCCGCTGAATACGGCCTCAGGTACCCCTGGTCGTCCAGGCCCTTTAGGAGCTCGTACGCCACTTCGTTCATGTTCTCGGGCTCTGGCACTGATATGGACGGGTTGGCTATGACTGCCATGAACCCGACAAGAATGAGGGAAGCCAGGACGGCGTCCACCAGGTGCCAGTAGCCTTTCATCACTTAACATTTATTTTTGGCCTCTAATAAACTCTAATGGAACTGGAAGAGGCCTACTCCAGGCTGCTGGAAAGGTTCGGCCCCCAGGGCTGGTGGCCCTCTGACGGGGGCTTCAGGCCAAGGGAGCTTGAGGTGTGCATAGGCGCCATGCTGACCCAGAACACCTCCTGGAAGAACGTGGAGAAGGCGCTGGAAGGCCTCAGGAAGGAGTGCAGGACAGTGGAAGAGCTGGCCTCCATCAGGAAAGGGAGGCTGGAGAAGCTGATAAGGCCCAGCGGATACTACAGGCAGAAGGCGGAGAGGCTGAAGGGCTTCGCCAGGTTCATCATAGGGTACGGGGGGATGGGGAAGTTCCTCAGGAAGGTGACCAGGGACGAGCTCCTCTCAGTCAGGGGGATAGGCCCTGAGACAGCGGACTCCATCCTGCTCTATGCCTGCGGAAAGCCCTGGTTCGTGGTGGACCTGTACACGAAGAGGGTGTTCTCCAGGGCAGGCCTGTTGGGGGAGAAGGACAGCTATGGCCAGGTGCAGGAGCTCTTCATGTCAGGCCTGGAGAGGGACGTGGGAAAGTACAGGGAATTCCATGCCCTGATAGTCGAGCTGTCCAAGAGGCACTGCAGGAAGAGGCCCTCCTGCAGGGACTGCCCGCTTGCTTCCGGCTGCAGGAAGATGCTATAAGATTTCTTGTAGCAAACCATATAAGCAGTCCCAAGAGATGCCCCTCTTTTTTTGGCCTGTCTTTTAGTAAATGCCTTATATGATGCATGCCAAATGGTTAACATGGACACGAAACAGTACCTGAAGCCCGAGGAAAGGGAGGCCCTTGGAATGAAGCGCGACAGGGAGAGGGGCGGAGCAATCGGGGAGATAAGCTGGTACGTGACGACAGAGGACGGAAGGGAAGTGCTGAAGGTGTACAGGGGAAGCAGGGAAATCGGCCTTTAGGGCCTGTACCTGAGTATGCCCCCGACTCCCCCGAGGGAGAGGAACCTCTCGCCTGCCTCATGCGAGGCTGATATCACCATTATTTCTGCCCCTGTCTTCTCTGCAAGGTCCATCATCCCCTCGCATTCCCTGACCATTGCCTCGGACACCAGCAGGGTCTCTATCGCGCCTGCTGCAGCTGCCGCCTGCGTCTCCTTCTTCCCGTAGACAGCCATCCCCTCCTTTCCCATCTCCTCAAGCAGCCTCTCGACCGCCTTGGTCTCCCTGGAGACCCTCGTGCCCTCCAGCACCCTGTCAGCAGAGGTCCTTATCACTTCCTGTATGCCTGTCCTGCCTGTCTCGGAGACCTTCTCGAGGGATATCCTGCCTGCCAGCTTGGGGTCCTCCTCCTTTATCCTCCTGTACAGGTTCTCTGCCTCGAACCCGGGGCCTGCCAGTATTATCCTCTCGTACTTCTCCTGCTTCCTGAGGGTGTCCATCACATCCTTGTGGAAGCTGTCCCTCTTCTCCTCTCCCAACACCTTCCTGAACCTGATGGAGCCCAGCATCTCCAGGCCGGATGCCTTCAGGCCCCCGAAGTCTGCGCCTTCCCTGTCTATCACGCATATGTACAGGAGGGGCTCCTTTACCCTGGCCCTGTCCAGCCTGTCCAGCTGGTACCTCTTCCATTCCTTCGTGACTGTCAGGCCTGTCCCTGGCTCGGCCTCTATGGTGTGGTACCCGGACATGTCCCCAGGGCCTTCCCTTATCCTGCCCGTTATCCTGAGCCTGCCTGCCTCATGGAAGCCTATCTTCTCTGCCTCCAGGGTTAGGGTGACGGGCTTCCTCTCGCCCTTCACTATCTCCTCCCCCCTCTTTAGGGTGGCCTTCCTGAAAGTCCTGGCCCTGACCATGTCCCCTGGCTCCAGCACCTTCTCCAGGTGCCAGAGGTCGTCCAGGTTCTCGGGCACCAGGGAGATGACTCCGTGCCTCATGTCCTTCTTGGCTATGCGCATGCTTTCACGTTTTTATATTTAGCCCCTGAATATTAATTATGGCCAAGTTCCCGAAGGTGGACGATTTCATACTTCTCCTCATCATAGCAGGCGTTCTGATGGCGGTATTCTACTTCATGACGCCCCTCTCATCGATGGGCACCCCTACAGGGGTCAAGTCCATAAAGGAGTTCACCCTGGGCTCTGTGGGCTATGTGGAGGCCATACCAGCCAAGACGCTCTCATTGGGCTCCTTCAAGGTGGGCCAGACCCAGACCAACACCCTCAGGTCTCTTCCCAGGCTCACCCTGTCCTCTTCGCTCTTCTCCACTGACAGCCAGGAATACGTGATAGACGTGCCGAGCTGGTACCATGACTCGATGGAGAAGCTGGCCATAACCTTCGACGTGGCGGAGTCGAACATGTACGGGAACCTGGCCGTCAGGTGGAACGGAAGGGACGTCTTCTACGAGGCCGCCAACCCGAGGGGCTACCTGATAGAGGTGACCCCTGATTACGTGGAGGAGAGGAACACGCTCACCGTGACCGCAGAGGGGCCCGGCATGAGGTTCTGGGCGAACACGATATACGACCTGAGGGACCTGGAGGTCACCCTGGAATACGGGCCTGTCAAGCTGTACCCGTTCGAGCTATACCAGAACGAGCTCCAGTCGTTCAGGAGCGGCCAGGTGGACTTCTACGGCTCAGGGCCGGGCAGGCTGCTGGTGAAGGTGAACGGCAAGCAGATATACTACAAGTCGCCCGTGGGGCAGGAATCGGCAGAGTTCACCTTCACTGAGGTGCCCCTGTCAGTGGGCGAGAACATACTCTCGTTCGAGACCAGGGACGGGACGGTTGACCTGTTCAACACCGAGCTGAAGGTGTTCCTGCTCACCAACCAGATAACCAGGTCCAGGACGTTCAACCTGACCAGCCAGGACATCCTTGCCATGTCACAGCAGAGGTTCAAGGGAAGGGTGACATACACCATAGGCAGCATAGAGAGGGAGGGCAGCCTTTCGGTCAAGCTGAACGGCAACTCCCTGAGCGTGCCCCAGCCAAGGGCAGGGGAGAACACGGTCTATTTCACTGCAGAGGACTCCAACGAGGGCAGGAACACGATAGAGTTCTCAGGCACCGGCTCGTTCGACATCCCTGAAGTGGTGGTGGACCTGGCTGCAGCATAGGCACAAATTCGTTTTTTATTCGCTTCCTACCATTAATTAAGTAGGAGACAGTATGCCGTTCAATGCAGAGGACCACAGGACTGACATAGAAAATCTTGTAGCAGAACTGATTGATGAGGACAATGACATATCCCAGTCCACTGTCAGGGATTCGATAGCAGCCGCAATGAAGGGGAGGGGAGACCTGCTGACCCATGTGGAAATCAACATTAGGGTGAAACTGGAGAGTTCCCCTCTCTGGGAAGCAGCTAAAGCAGACCCAATAAGGTTCGGGGACCTGGTCGGGCAGCTTGTGGCCATAATAGGCCCCGCCTACAGACGGAAGAAGGCTGCCATTGCGCCCGGGAGGCGCGCCGCGGGAGGCGGCAGAAGGGGGAGGGCAGCTGCCCCGGCACCAATTCCGGCACCCGCTCCTGTCCCGGCCGCAGGGGCAGGGGGAGTCACGCTGACGGTCGTGGTCAAGGACGAGCGAGGCAACGCAGTAAACGACGCCACAATACACATATACGGGGTGACGGACACAGGAGGCTGGGAACTTGCCGGCGTCAACACCGACACATGGCCGGAACTGCTTCCGGAGGGCACATATACCATAGAGTGCATCAGGAGCGGATACGAGCTCAGCGAAAAGACCGTAGCCCTGAAGAAGGGCGTACAGACCATAAAGTTCACGCTGAAGAGAATAAAGGTGGAGCAGCCCTCTGAAGGCATGGCGACAATCCACGGAAAGGTTGTGGACGCCAAGACCAAGGAAAGGCTGGGCTCGGCCACCGAGAACATTGGGGTGACATCAGGGAGCGGGACTGCCTCGGCAGACCAGGACACTTCAACATACCTCATCGAGGACGCCAAGCCGGGCAGGGTCAAGATAACGGTCACCAGGCCCGGGTACATACCGCAGAAGAAGACCGTAGACGTTGACGAGGATGATATAAAGGAGGTCAACTTCGAGCTCCAGAAAAGGAAGGAGGGCGAAGAGCCTCTGACTAAATACTCGTTCGTAGACCATATCAAATCGCCCACAGGCCCCATAATACACATAATCATCGGGGCGGCCGTGCTGTCTGTTCTGGGCAATTTCTGGATATTCTTTGCCTTCCTTCTCTGGGCGCTTTACACCATGTTCCCTCCCCCATTCAGCCTGGAAACCATAGCAAGGGAGATGAGGAAGCAAGAGAAAGCCCTGATGGAAGAGACAGATTCAGACGAGATAAAGAAGATAGAGGCCAGGATAAGCGCCCTGAAAGGCGAGGCCGACATCGAGAAGATATGGCAAGAAGAGGAGGGCAGGGCAGGATCGGTGATTTTCATGACCATTGCCAGGGAAATAATAAAGGTGGGCGGCATCTTCTTTCTTGGCCTTGGGATACTGCTTTCAGGCCTGCCGCTCTCTGTGCTGGTGGGCTTCATCGTGCTGATAGCCGCCTACATGATATTGGGCGGGGACAGGAAGGAGAAAAAGAAGAGCTGATACCATGGCAACGACATACACCGGAGTCGATTATGCAAGGGCCTGGGGAAGGGCCTTGCTGGGGATAATCATATTCATATTGGTCTGGATAAACTTCAGTTTCGACATAGCCCTGGTGGCTGCTGCAGCCCTGGTCTTCATCCCAATCCCGGCAGAGGGGGGCGACAGGTACGTCAACATGGGCCTAACCGTGGTGCTCATGGGGATGGTCCTTTTCATGACACGCTCCATGCTTGGCCTGAGTTTCAGTATTGAAACCGGCCTGGGGACAGGGCTTTTCATCACCGCAATAGTTCTTGCCGGCATCAGGATCGGCTGGGGGATAAAGAAGAGCGCCGATGACGCACCTATCATTGCGGGAGGCGGCACACCGCCCGAGCCCCCCAAAACATGGCTGTTTATCACAGTATCCTCGGTCATATTAATCATCGCATCCATACTGTTCCTGCAGCCCTGGACATGGCCCTTCGGGACCATCATATTCATAACAGCCTGGGTGATAGCCATGATAGGCGGGATGGGCGGCTCTGCCACAGGGAACTGGTCCACCAAGGCGGGGACAGGTCTCGTGCTTTTCCTGGTGGTCTTCGTCATATATGCGGGAGGCGTCGGCACCCAGGAAGTGGGTTCCGCGTTCTTCGGGCAGCTGTGGCCCCAGGTGTACACAATGGGCAGCCAGTTTCTGGAGCCGATAATGGGCATATCAGGCCAACTGCAGTCCCAGCTGGGAGGGGGGCTCGAGATGCTCACCAACCCGACAGCCTTCGCGCAGCGCATAATGAACGGCTCTTACCAGAAGGACCCGAATACCGGGCTTGCAGGGGCGTACGGGGTGGAGATAGATGAGATGCGTGTGACGCCTATCCATGTCCTCCAGCCGTACCAGGTGATACTCAAGCTCAACAACAAGGGGGCGTACGACGCGAGCGATATAGTGGTCACCCTGATGCCAGGAGAGAAGGCCCCCAAGGGCATAACAATGGAAAAGATCGGCATGGGTGAGGATCCCTCCAGGATTGTAAATGACATGATGAAGGGCTCCATAGAGCAGGTTATAATGGCCTCTGGCCTGGACGGGGTCGACTGCGGCGCCTACAAGACATACAATCTCTACGAGAAGTCACTCCCGATAGACGCCAACATAACCTACAGGTATTCCATAGACTCCTCGCTGGAGCTGGAGTTCATAAGCAGGAACGAGTGGGACAGGCTGGTCTCTGAGGGAGAGGCAATCACCACCAGGAAGAAGGCGGCCACGCTCAAGAACTCCCCCGCCCAGCTGAACATAGACACCTTGGAACAGCCCATAAGGGAAGGGACACCCCACTTCATAGGGCTCACGCTAACGCCTAGCCAGAAGGGAGGGGAAGTGACCGGAGCTTCGATACACCTGGAGATGCCCAAGACCCTGATAGAGGATGCGTTCGAAAGCGAAAAGGGAGATAGCCCAAGGGAAGAGATAATCACCTGCACGCCACAGAAGGGCGGGGAGGAGCCTGTTTATGACTATAAATCAAAGGCAGACTCCGTCATAATAAAATGGAATGAACCGCCGGCAGGAAACACCGTATACTGCAGGCTGACAGGATACAGGACCGGGGATCTCCAGATGGAAGTTCCCACCCAGACCCTTCTGGTACAGGCCAGAGCCAACTTCACGTTCTCCAACAAGAAGAGCATCCTCACGAAGGCCACGGTCGTCGGTGGCTGCTGCAGGGACGGGGACTGCGGGGAGGGGAAGGAGTGCACAGGAGAATCCGATGACACGCTTGGCATCTGTGCAACAAAGGCAAGCGCTCCCGCCTCTTCCTAAATCAGAACCTTCGCCTGATGGCATTCCGCCTGTCATGGGACTGCCTGGGCTTCTCCACTGCCTGGCCGTGGTTCTTCCTCGTCCAGGGTCTGCTTTCACCGGCAAATGATGTCATTCCTCCAGGAGATGCTGAATCAGATTCATCTGAAGCGCCGCCGGTAATCCAGTCAATTATGTAGCTCAGGGTTTTGACGTGGTATCCAGCCTTGTCCCTGTGAGGCCGGTACCCTTCCATCCTTGCCCTGTTCCTGCTGAGCTTGAATACGTCTCCGGGTTCCGGTGCACGTGTCAGGCCCCTCATCTCGAACTGCAGCCTGCCGTTCCATCTCCTTTCATCATCTGGAAGGTCTATGTCCTCATCGTTTATGTCCCGTGACGTGACAAGGAAGACCTCATATTCACCCTCAACCTTCTTGACGCTCTCCGCGGCAAACAGGTTCTCGTAAATCCCTATGTCCTTTGGGTCCCTTTCCCTGGAGGCCAAGTAGTCGATCAGCATGTAAGCGCCCGTGACAAGACCGAAAGCTGCGGCCACTCCCCCGATTCCCAGGCCCACCTTGCCTGCCTTGCTCAGGGAGGACGCAGCCGGAGGAACTGCAGGAGGCATAACACCGCCTGCCCATTCCTCCACCTTTTCCCTGACAGCACGGTCTTCGTCATCGACTAAAAGCTCCCTGGCATAATCCTTAACATCACCACGCGCCAAATCCCTTCCGTCTCTGCCGTCACGGCCGTCCCTTCCGTCTGTACCGTCCCTTCCGTCTGTACCGTCTCTGCCATCTGTACCGTCCCTTCCGTCTGTACCGTCCCTTCCGTCTGTACCGTCTCTGCCATCTGTACCGTCCCTTCCGTCTGTACCGTCCCTTCCGTCGCGGCCAGGTACTCCGGGTACGCCCCTTTCTCCCTTCAGGTTAGTGTAATCTTCCCAGGAGCCGTCAGGGTTCTGGAACCTCAGGCTTGTCCCGTCCCATTCGTGTGCAGGTGACTGGCCTGGTTCTCCGTCACGGCCGTCTGCACCGTCGTTGCCGTCCCTTCCGTTTCTGCCGTCACGGCCGTCCCTTCCGTCTGCGCCTGGAGGTCCCCTTTCACCTGGTGCTCCGTCACGGCCCCTCAGGTTCTTGGTTCTGATTACCCTTTCGACTGCACTATCGAACTCTTCGCCTTCCATGAGCTGCTGGAAGTATCCTGAGAGCAGGTCCAGGGCTTCTTCGCCTCCCAGAGCACTAAGGAAGTATCCTGAAAGCAGGTCCAGGGCCTCTTCGCCTCCCAGAGCATTGAGGAAGTATCCTGAAAGCAGGTCCAGGGCCTCTTCGCCTCCCAGAGCATTGAGGAAGTATCCTGAAAGCAGGTCTGAAGCCTCTTCACTTCCGAGACCATCATCACTTATGAGCACATCCTTGAATATCCTTCTGACTGCCGCTTCCACATCTTCATCCTCGACTCCGGCACCGTCGCGGCCAGGAGGTCCTGCCGGGCCTGGTTCTCCTTGTTCTCCCTTAAGGTCAGCGTAATCTCCCCAGGAGCCGTCAGGGTTCTGGAACCTCAGGCCTGTGCCATCCCATTCGTGTGCAGGTGACTGGCCTGGTTCTCCGTCTGCACCAGGAGGTCCTGCCGGGCCTGGTACACCATCCGCGCCTCTCTCGCCTGGTTCTCCGTCTGCACCAGGAGGTCCTGCCGGGCCTGGTTCTCCCTGTTCTCCCTTCGGGAGTTCCAGTCCTGAAACCTTCTCGTTAAGGTAATTCTCAAGCTCTGTCCTGGTTGCAGCCATGTCCTCTTCCTTTATGCCTGCTTCACTTATGGCACTAGTCATCTCACTTCTAAGGGCACCCTTCAGGCCGCTTATCTCGGTCTCTACAAGGTTCTTTGTCTCGTTGGCTATCGCCTGGAACACCGGAACAAGCTCCTCCTTGGTGAGATATATCCCGGTCTCGGCCAGCCTCTCCTGGACATAAGCGAGCTCCTCCTGCATGTACTTTGCGCATGTCTTCACCATCCTCTCCATCTTGAAGGCGGTGTGGACCCTCTCCAGCTCATGGAAAGCTTCCTGGACCATGTAAGAGGAGATGCGGCCCTCGATGGGCCTTCCCGTGTCAGGGTCCTTGCCGTCCAGCAGGCTGGATATGTAATGGGAGGTCGTTCTGATTTTCTCTGCCTCTTCAGGCCTGGTCTTGCCGTCCTCTATGAGTTGCTTCATCAGCTCATTGAGCCTGTTCCTGCGCACCGCTATCCTCGGGTTGGTCACCTTCCCTCCATCAGGGAAGTAGCGCCCGAGTATGCCCTCTATCACCGGGTCCAGGTAATTCCCCAGGTTGACCGGATTGCCGTGGCTGGTAGGGTTCCCTTCACTTCCAGGATTTTCCGTGTATGAGGCCATATTCCACACCGTTTCCTGCCTGGGAATAGCCCAGACTGATGCTTATATATAGGCCGAAAGCTTTATAAAGGTATCGGGTTTTGTCACTTATTAATAGTTAATATTGTCCTATTAGCCCTTTCGTCGCTACAGCAGTCCGCGCTCACTCATGTATTTCTCGAAGAAGTCCCTCATCCTTTCCTTCACTGTCTTCCCTGTCCCGGGCCCCTGCTCCGGTGCGGGGGCTGCTTCTGGTGCGGGCACAGGAGGGGTTGGGGGCGCGGGCTCTTCTGTCTCACCCGTGTTGTATTCCATGTTGGCATCAAAGTCTGTTGCGTACGGTTCCCCTTCTTCTTCAGGGGCGGCGGGTTCTCCACCGGACAGGACCGAGCTTCCCAGAGATGCGGAGCCGCCAAGCCGTGCAGGGGTTGGGGGCGCGGGCTCTTCTGCTGGAGGCTCAGGTGCTGGGGCAGGGGCTTCTGGTTCAGGGGCTGCTTCTGGTGCAGGGACTGTGGGCTCCTCTGCTGGCTCAGCAGCCGGGGTGCCTTCGCCCCTCAGTATGGAGTAAAGGGCTTCCCTTTTGTCTTCGTCCACGTCTGACCCCTTTATGTACTTCCTGTTGCCAACGCTGTAGACAGAGCTTATTCCAGCACCCGAAAGGCTTGCCTCAACGTTATCTGCGCTGCATCCGAACTGGTCAGCGATGTCAGACAGGTAAATGTCACTCCTGCTCCATATGTCCTCAGGGGCAGGTTCAGCCTCATAATCTTCCTCGGGCTCTGGTGCGGGTTCTTCTGCGGGTT
>Ga0180431_10005611_pt1 | contig 15230 bp, 15 predicted proteins | sample SS_ome_11_FD_132459 | JGI IMG/M metagenome (GOLD analysis project Ga0180431, IMG submission 132459) | Hypersaline lake sediment archaeal communities from the Salton Sea, California, USA - SS_1_MS_1 metaG | ecosystem: Environmental > Aquatic > Non-marine Saline and Alkaline > Hypersaline >... | reverse complement strand
GACACGGTTCACAACATCATCCTTCTCGGTGGAGAAGACTTTGGCGAGATAGATAACCATGCATACCTTGACGAATTCCGAAGGTTGAAATCTCAGGAAATCGAAACCAATCCATCGCAGAGAGCCCTTTGCGCTATGACCGATAACGGGAATAAACACAAGTATAAGGAGCGCGAAAGAAGCAATCAACAATATCTTGGTATATTTCACATAGATGCGGTAATCTATTTCCTGAAAGACGAGCAGCGCAATAAAGCCGAGCACAAACCAGATGATCTGCCGCTTCAGGAAATAGAAGGAATCACCAAAAGTCCTGACCGAGAAAACGGCACTGGCGCTATAGCTCATCGCAATACCGATACCGACCAGGACAAAAACGGTTATGAAGAGGAAAATATCCGGTTCGCCCTTCCTCCGTGTATCGATAACTGACTTCAGGTCCACTGGAGCTCCCCTCTCATGAGTTGATGAACGTGATTCCTGAAAACATCACCGCGCTCCTCGTAGCTCCGGAACATGTCAAAAGACGCACAGGCAGGCGACAGGAGAACGGTGTCACCGGGTGTGCTCATTCTCATTGCCGTCCGAACGGCGTTCTCAAGCGTCTCGGCACGAACCGGATTGCAATCAGCGAAGAGCCGTTCGAAATCGGCGGAAGATTCCCCGATGAGAATGAGCAGGATCACCCGCTCCCGTATGCTCTGCCTGAGTCGCGCGTAATCATCTCCCTTGGTTCTCCCCCCGAGTATGAGCACAATATTCCCCGCAAGGCTCTTCAGTGCCATCTCAACGGCCGACACTGTTGTCGCCTTCGAATCGTTGATAAAGGTTCTCTCCTGAAATTCACCAACCACCTCCATCCGATGGGGCAGTCCCCGGAAGGAGTGGCAGGCTTTCTCGATAGCGGGGAAATCCGGGTCGATACCCATCTTGTCCAGTACAGCGAGAGTCAGCAGAACGCCTGCCATGGTATTCAGTATATTGTGCACGCCGATAATTTTCATTTTCCCCGAATCAATGATTGCAAACCCGTTCCTGCCCCTGAACCGAATCTCTCCATTGTCAAAAAAAGCGTCAGCGCCGGGTGAGAGCGAAAAAGATCGTTTCTGTGCTCGAATCTCATTGAGCCCCTGTGCGATGAGCCTGTCATCTCTGTTATAGATGAGGAAATTATCCTCGGTCTGATTCATGCTGATACGCATTTTCGCCTGAAAATAATCGTCAATACTGTCGTATCTATCGAGATGATCGCAGGAGAGATTGAGCAGCGCGGCAACGTCCGGCCTGAAGCGCTCAACGGTCTCCAGCTGAAATGACGAAAGCTCAAGAACCGATACCGAGCTGTCGGTCGTCTTCTCGACAAAGGAGATGAAGGGGATGCCGATATTCCCTCCGACAAAGGTGTCAATACCACACTGTTTGAGGATATGGCCGGTCAATGCCGTCGTCGTCGATTTGCCATCGGTCCCGGTAATCGCTATAATTTCCCCCCTGCAGTATCGATATGCCAGCTCGATCTCCGAGATGACCGGGATGCCGCGCCTGCGAGCCTCACGAATCAGCGGGATTGTCGCCGGCACCCCGGGACTCAGAACGACGGTATCGAACTCGTCATTTAACAGGGCCGGCTTCTGCTCCCCGCTCACCACCCGGACCCGATCATCGAGCATCGCTCTCACCTCTTCGAGCTGCTCTTCGCTCTTGGCATCGGAGGCGACGACGATGCTTCCCCGTTTCGCGAGAAAATTCGATGTCGCGACGCCTGTTCGAAATCCGAGACCGACGACGAGCGCCCGCTGTATGTTTATCCCTTGTACCATCTTCACACATTCAGTGATAAATCATTTGTTGAAACACAATAACGGCAACATACCATATAAATGCTCTTGAAATGCATCATAGTGCTCATTGAATCAACATGTCATTGTGAGGAGCACCGCAATGACAAAACATATACAATCACCCGCTACAAGAAACACCTATCATACCAGATCAAATGTATCAACGTGAATTGCATCACAGTATCTTCAGCGAGCTCAATCCGAGTATCGCCAGGATGATGCCCAGAATCCACATGCGCACAACCACCTTCTGTTCGCTCCAGCCCGAAAGCTCGAAGTGATGGTGCAGCGGCGACATCTTCAGCACCCGTTTCCCCCGCATCTTAAAGGAGGTCACCTGCACGATAACCGACAGAGCCTCGAGAACGAATACCCCGCCCACGATGAACAGGAATACCTCCTTTTTAATCATAATGGCAACAACACCGATCACACCCCCGAGCGCAAGTGAACCGGTATCACCCATAAAGACCGAAGCCGGATTGCAGTTGAACCAGAGGAATCCGAGTGATGCGCCGCTGAGCGCAGCCAGAAAAACGGTCAACTCGGCGCTTTCGGGAATATAGGGTATGCGTAAATAGTTCGCTATCTTCACGTGCCCGGAGAGATAGGTCATGATCGCGAGGGTGCCGGTGACAATAAGCACCGAGCCGATAGCCAGTCCGTCCAGCCCATCGGTGAGATTAACGGCATTGGTGCTTCCAATGATCACAATAATTGCGAAGAGAACCCAGGCCCATGACATATCGATGATGGCCTCATTGACAAAGGGAATGAAAAGCTCCGTCGCATGCTGATCCTCAGAGGGGAAGAAATATATCAGGAGCACCGCCAGGGCAGCTATCAGGGCCTGAAAGAACAGCTTCTTCTTTGCGGTAATACCGTCCTTCTGCTTCTTTACGGATTTAATATAATCATCAACAAATCCCAGGATCCCCAGGAGAATAGTTGTGCCGATGAGAATGATGAGATAATGATTGGTGAAATTCCCCCAGAGGAGAATGGAGAGGAGGACCGCACCGAGTATAATCAACCCGCCCATGGTTGGCGTCCCCGCCTTGTTCTTATGGGTTATCGGTCCGTCATCGCGTATCGATTCCTTCAACCGGAGACGACGAAGCCAGAGGATGACCACATTACCGAATATCAAAACGATGACCAGCGCCGTCAGCGCCGCATAGGCTGAACGGAAAGTGATATACTGAAATAATCTGAGATATGACACGTATTCTTTTAAGGGCAGAATTAAATGATATAACATAGGGAATCTCAGTGGACAAGCGCTTCCACAACCTCCTCCATCTTCATTGATCGCGAGCCCTTCACCAGGACTACATCGCCGGTAACGATCTGCGCCTTGAGCGCATCAATGAGCTCGCGTTTCTCTCTGAAGTAGAACACCGTATCATCACGCATCCCCGCATCGCGAGCCCCCCGTGCGATCTCCTCGGAGAGCTCACCCCATGAGTAGAGGAGATCGAAACCGTGCTGAAAAACCTCTCTCCCCAGCTCGTCGTGATAGAATGCTGCGAGCTCACCGAGCTCCTTCATGTCAGAGAGCACTGCGATCTTCCGCTGCGCGGGAAATACCTGCGCCGCCGAGACGAGCGCATAGTGTGAAGAGAGGGGATTTGAATTATACGTGTCGTTGATGATCGTCACATCATTTTCCACAATCTGGCTTCTCATCCCGACGTTTACGAAGCGCTGAAAGGCTTCCTGTATTTTTTCCGGATTGATATCGAAGTGCAGACCGACAGCTATCGCTGCAATGCCGTTATAGATATTATGGATGCCATAGAGAGGAACCCGGAACCTCGATCCTCTGAAGTCAATCATCACGGCATCCCGCAGGAGCTGATAGCTCTCGGGAGCGATATCGGCACTCTCGTGCAGACCGAAAGATTTGACCGACAGCCCCCCCTCGGCAGCTTTCGCCCGAAGGAGCTCGAACGAGGGGGTATCCCTGTTCAGGAATATCACTCCCGCTTCCATGCCGAGCATAATCTCCGCTTTTGCGGACGCAACATTTTCGATACTGCCAAGAAACTCAAGATGTCCCGCTCCGATATTGGTAATCAGTGCCACGTCAGGTTTCGTGATTCGCGAGAGCCGCTCGATCTCGCCCGGGTGATTCATCCCCAGCTCGAGAACTGCTATCCGGTGACGTTCCGCCAGATGCAGGAGGGTGTAGGGAATCCCTATCTCATTGTTGAGGTTCTTCTCATTCTTGAGGCATTCATGCTCCTGGCCTATCACCCCGGCGATGAGCTCTTTGGTCGTGGTCTTCCCGTTGGTGCCGGTCACCGCAACGACAACGGGATCAAGGCGATCCCGGTGAAACCCCGCCAGCCTGCCATAGGCGCGAACCGTATCGTCGCAGAGTATGACCCCGGTGTCCGAGGCTCCTGCCAGGTCTCGCAGCTCCTCCCGCATGGTGAGGAAGCATGCGATCTTTCCCGCCTCAACCAGCGATCCGACAAAGCGGTGGCCGTCGAAGCGCTCACCGACGATCGGAATGAAGAGATTGTCCTCGCCCAGATCACGTGAATCGGTGCTGATGGTCCGTATCACCCGTTCGGGGCTTCCGCGGAGGAGCGTTCCCCCCGTGGCATCGAGCACCTGGCCGATAGTTGTCAAGAACGCGACCCTCATCTTCCCTCCCGCTCCCTGAGAGAGTGAAGGGCTCTCTCACGATCGTCGAAGTGAATCCGCTCCGTGCCGAGTATCTGATAATCCTCATGGCCCTTTCCGGCAATAACAACGATATCTCCCGCTTCCGCCATCCCGATGGCCCGCTCAATCGCCTCTGCCCGATCGGGGATGATCTCGTAATTGTCCCGATCAACGCCCGCGACAATATCATCAATAATCCGGCGGGGATCCTCCCGCCGGGGATTATCATTCGTTATGACAACCCAGTCAGCGTGCTCTACCGCTATCTTTCCCATGATCGGGCGCTTGGTAACATCCCGATTGCCACCGCACCCGAAAACGGCAATGAGCCGACGGGGATGCAGTCCCTGTACCGATTCGAGGAGCTTCAGCAGGGCGTCGTCGGTATGCGCATAATCGACGATAACATGAAAACCGAGCCGTGATGCAATCCGGTCGAATCTCCCCGGTATCCGCTTAACTGCCGCAAGCCCCTCCCGGATTTGCTCAAAGGGGAGATGCAGCGCCCGTGCAACCGCAATAGCACAGAGCGAGTTGTAGACATTGAATATTCCCGACAGCTGCAGGGTGATGGCCTCCCGATGATCAGCCTCGGTGAGCTGATAGCTGATACCATCAATTGCATTGACGATGCTCTCGACCGAAGCGGAGACATGTGCATCATCACTGATACCGTAGCTGACAAGGGGGTATGAGAAGGAATCCCGCCGGTCGAGTATGCGCTTCCCGTACACATCATCGATATTCACCACGCCGCACCGTTCAGGTTTCACACTCCGTTCAAGGAGATCGAATATCTTCATCTTGGCAGTGAAGTAATCGTCAAAGGTGTGATGGTAGTCAAGATGATCGCGGGAGAGATTGGTGAAGACCGAAACATCGAAACTGATATCATCCACCCGGTTCAGGTCGAGCCCATGAGATGAAACCTCCATGATGGCGACATCAACCCCATCGCTGCTCATGGTCGACAGCAGCTCCTGCAGGTCCCGCGATTCCGGCGTCGTATTGCGGGCGGTGAGGTTCTTCCCCCCCCATCGATAGTTTACCGTGCCGATGATTCCCGGCGTGTATCCCGCCGCGCTCAAAATCGATTCGAGCATGTAGGTGACCGATGTCTTCCCGTTCGTTCCGGTGATTCCGAGAACCGCCATCCGGGAGGCGGGATATCGGAAGAATGCTGCGGAGAGCTGCGAGAGCGCTCTCCTGCTGTTCTCCGCATCGATGAGGGTGATCCCCTGCTCCGCAATCCCCGCAAACTCAGCACGCCGCCCGCTCGAGACAACGACCGCCACGGCACCCCGCGAAATGGCATCATGTATGAAACGGTGTCCATCGCTCTCGAATCCCTCTATCGCCACGAAGAGGGTATTTGCACCGACTCGCCGGGAATCATATTCCACCGATGAAATGGTCCGCTCCCGCTCACCGGAAACACCCGTGACGGCCTGACATTCCTCGAGAAGGAGCGCGAGGCTCTTCTGCTCTGTTGTCGATCGACTTTCCATCATCTCATCAGAATAAGACAGCATCTCCCGGAAAATATCCCGCATCCCACAGTGAGGATGCATGCTCATATTCTCATTTCCTGTTCTTTTTGCTCACGATAATATCGATATCCTCCGGCATGAGTGTTCTCATCCCCCGTGAAGCGGCATAAGCATCAATGAGCTCCATCCTCTTATACCACTCAATCTCATATCGGAGCCGATCGTTAATCTTTACCAATTGCTCCTCCCGCTGCAGCGCGGTATTGTAATCCATCTTCATCCGTACGACCTCGATATTCTGCCAGACGTACAGGATTACAAAGAGTATCATAACAACCGCAATGAAAAAGTACTTCATAGTGATTATCCCGTTGGAATGAGCTTCTCGCAAATACGCAGCCGTGCGCTCCGGGCTCTCCTGTTCAACTCTCTCTCATCCGCCCCGGGCACAATCGGCTTTTTCGTCAGGACGGCAACCAGCGGCCTCCCCTGACAGCGGCAGTGCTGCGGGGGCTCGTTGCAGGTACACCCCCGCGCTCTTCTCCTGAATATGTTCTTCACAATTCTGTCCTCGAGAGAATGAAATGATATTGCCATCACCCTCCCTCCGGGGGACAGGATATCGATAGCGTCGGATAGCGACCGCTCAATGGCAGCGAGCTCATCATTGACCGCAATTCTGAGCGCCTGAAACACCCTCGTTGCCGGGTGTATATTCCTGACGTGATACCGCCGCGGTATCGCCGACAGAATCAATTCAGCCAGCTCTGCACTGGTGTCAATCGATTTTTTCACCCTCTTTTCTGCGATATACCGCGCAATCCTCTTTGACCAGCGTTCCTCACCGTACGTGAAGAAGAGATCAGCCAGCTCCCTTTGAGAAGAGGTGTTCACGATATGCCGCGCATCGATTTCGATCTGATCATCGAGCCGCATATCCAGCGGTTCATCACCCCGAAAGCTGAATCCCCTGCCGCTCCGATCCAGATGATAAGACGATATTCCGAAATCGTAGAGAAACGCAATGATATTCCCACCTGAATCTTCCAGGGAGCGCGCTATATTCGAAAAATTATCCCGTATGAATTGAATCCGCCGACGAAACCTCCCGAGCCGCTTCTCGGCGAGCTTCATGACAGCTCCATCTCTCTCGATGCCGATAACCCTGACGGCTGCAAAGCGCTCCAGTATCAGCTCAGAATGGCCACCCTCTCCCAGCGTGCAATCGACGACCACCCGATCCTGAAGCGGCAACTCTTCCAGCGAGCGGAGAATCTCTCTCCACAGCACCGGTATATGAGCCGGTTCTTCCGGAGAGTCATCGTTACGAGAACCTCCAGAAACACTTTTCATCATAGTATAATAAATAAAAAGAAAATGGTTTTATATTACAATCCGTACAACCGATCACTGCAGCTTCCAGTTAAGGTTGTTCCGGCTCCCCCACTGAGATCAAAAACCGAGATCGCTCGCGAGCGAGTTCAACGACTCACCGTCAGGCTTATAGTTCTGATACTCCTCATGGCTCCATATCTCGATTCGATTATACAGACCGAGTATGGCTACCTCACGCTCTATACCCGCATAGTTTTTGAGATAGGCGGGAATGGTTATTCTCCCCTGCTTGTCGAGATCACAGTCGGTTGCTCCGCCAAGCATGAACCTCAATCTCATCCGGTTCTTCGGATCCGACTGCGTCATGGTGACAAGCTTGTTTTCAACAAATTCCTTCCAGTCCTCTTCACGGAAAGCCATTATGCACTTATCGAAACCGTGGGTGATGATGAGCTTGTTTACAATACTGTCCTCACCAAAAGCCTTCCGTAACTTGAAAGGTATAGCAACTCTACCCTTTTCGTCCACTGTCGGGTGATATTCACCCATAAACATGGCCTTCTACTCCCCCTGATTGCTGAAAATTAACACATATCCCCACTTTTCCCCACCTAATAACACCATGTGACATAATTGTCAAGAACAAAAAATAAATTTTTGGATATAAAAACATTTCACAAAACGGTGAAAAAGCCGTATATCCGCATACTCCGCGGTAGTCGCACGTCCGTTTCAACAGGGGTGATATTTGCGGCGGCGTAAACGAGATAATTGAATTGCCATGAATACCGCAGGCATGCATCAAAACCAACCGGTGAGATGAGGGATTCGTTAAAATTTACTTGACTCTTTTTACCTCCCCTGTAGTTTGATAGCAGAACGCGGGTGTAGTTCAGTGGTAGAACTTCAGCCTTCCAAGCTGATAGCGTGGGTTCGATTCCCATCACCCGCTCATACGACCAGAGAGGCGAGGTCCGAGCACCTCGCCTGCTGCATTGCGACATCTCGTCTTCATGCAAACAGAATCAATACCTGATGGAGAATGGATACAATGTTATACGGTAAATCCTCGTGGAAGGCTTCCCTTTTAGATAAAAAATTCAGTTTCATGAGATTCTGCTCATGCATCATTCTGATTTCATCGACAATGCTGTTCGGCTGCATGTCCCTTTTCAACAGAAAAGGACCCTCCAGCTCGGCAATCGGAATCAATGTCTATTTAGAATCCGGAGGGCACCTCACCTCCCTAAGCAATGTTTTTTTTGTCAGAGTAAATCCCAGGCTGGGCGGTATTTACACCCAGAAGGACTTTATTCACAGCAATCTGAAGTATGATAAAACTATCTATCTTCTCAATGCGCAGCCGGGTAGATATATCGCCATAGGAGCATACCGGGAAGAGCGTGACTCTGTTACCGGAGACAGATCACGATCAAAGAAGAAGAAAAACTATTTTTTTCCGAAAAACATGATCCCCCTGACCGTCATAGACCTGGGACCTGCCGAGTTCAGGTACATGGGAACTTATATTATAAAGCATAACGGCAAGCCGAGATTCAAGGAGTATTACCGAATCAGGAAAGCGGACAGCGCCCAGCTCCACTACTGCAAGCTCATAGATCCGGACCATGTCAATCCCACTGCAGGCTCCTACACGCGCTCATGTTTATTAGACATTCTCTGGTCTGCGTCAACCCGGGACGATAGACAAGATGAAGAACTATCATACGCCGGGAAGCTCATCAGGCACAACAGCGGGAAAAACCAGGAGAAACAATTCCTCAAACAGTCGTCAAAACACCTCTCCGGCACCGACTGGATTCCCCTCATCAAGAAGCGCCTCAGCGAGCTCTAGATCCATATATTTGGGAACGACAACTTTCTCCCATCCGACGGGACTATCGGTGGCACCATCATCACCCTTTCGTTTTTTGAAAACCATCAAGGCTGGTTTTCATCTCTTTTCATACCGAACCGGTCTGAACTCTCTTCCCACATAGGCGCAGGAATCGCTGATCTTCTCATGAACAGACCTGTAGAAGCGATCAAGCTCCTCCACGAGCACCGGAATACGGAAATTGATGAAACCCGGCAGAGATATCTCTTTCACGCAACGCTCATCAGACGGATTCTCCTTCTATTGTAAAACTGAACATACAGTGACCGCTACCGTTACCATGGCATTCCCCCGGAAAGACACAACCTTATCCACTCAATCCACCGAGCAGTAAGCGGGAAAAGGTACGCCATGCATTCTCATAAGAGCTTAAATCCACTTCACCGCTGCTCAGCCAGTACTGATGCGCTATCCCCTCAATACAGGAGAGGAGAATACACGATATTCCTTCGATATCTACAGCCTCAACCTCTCGCCCCATGCTCTTCAATATCGACCGAAGAAAAGCACTTATCATCTTCCGCCATTTCCGATGAATCTCATTCAGCTTTTCCTTGAGAATCTCATCCCGAAAGGATTCGGCAAGCATCTCGGCATGAAGATAGATATGTCGTTTGTTCCGCATGGCATATCGCATATATGCGATTCCTGTCTTTTCAATCGAATCGGGACCGATATCCTCCTCGGATAAGCTGTTTTCCCAGAATTTTATATCTTCCTCGAGATGTTTATCGATCATCGCGAGATAGATTTCCCGCTTATCCTTGAAATGCCAGTATACTCCCCCCTTTGTCAGATGAGCCTCTCTGGCAATATCATCAATCCGGGTATCGTGACGTCCCTTCTCGGTGAAACAGGTCACAGCAGCATCGAGAATTTCCCTGTATCGAATATCTTTCGGTTTGTTTTCAGCCATTATCAATTATCTCTATAAAGTTTTTGTCGTCATTTATACATACCGATTAGTCGGTATTTAAATGCCAGATTATTATCAATTATGAGAGAGTCAAGAAAATTTGTTTTTTTTAATGAAAATCAGGGAACCGGAACCAAAAAATCGTAACGACAGCCAGTTTGAACTCTTCTGAAAATGCCCGGAAGCGTTTCTCAAAGCTCTTCATAGCGGTAGTAAAGCAAAGCAGGGTGTGATATTTGCATCTGTATTAATCCATTCGATCAAACACATTGAAAGATGTTCTTCACCCCTTCATCTACCGCATGTGAACCAATCCCTTTATACACATCTATCCGGAGATTAAGCTCGAAGGCAAGTGAATAGCCTGTGATGCACCCTATGATAAACCATTGCATGAAAAATTAAAGGAGAAAAAGCTCAATTTCGGGAACGATAAGGAGAAAGCAGACCTCAATATCGAGTTCTCAAAAAAGGGAATATACAGTGCGCAGGACCTCTCTGAGGTCAGGGATGCGGGATACGGTGATGACCTGCGGGTTTTAAAGGAATACAGTCACAGCCTGCCCCTCATAAAGAGATTGCTGATGCCGCCGGGAAGATATCTCTCGATAAAGCAGATAAAAAAGGTCAGGAGATGAATCCGGGCTCCCGCGAAAAGGGGAATAGTAAAAATGACCTCACTTGAGTATTTAATTGTATTCTCTTCATATTTATAATGATTTAAAGGGAGAGAATCAAATATTTTCGATCCCGATAAAGACGTCCGCTCCCCGCCCGCCGAAGGCGGGCGGGGAGCGGACGATGCTACTGCTGCATTTCCACTTTCGGAAGGTCCTTCATCGCCTCCCTGACCAGCTGATCGGGATACTCGTAGTCCTGAAGCCGCCGCGACAGATAATAATCATAGGAGAGGAGATCGAAATGTCCGTGTCCGCTGAGATTGAAGAGAATGACCTTCTCCTTCCCCTCCTCCCGTGCCGCAATCGCCTCATCGATGACCGCCCGAATGGCATGGGACGATTCGGGCGCCGGAATAATCCCCTCTGCTTTTGAAAAGAGAATTCCCGCCTCGAAGCATGGGTTCTGATGATAGGCCCGCGCATCAACGATCCCCTCCTTGTGGAGGAGGCTTAGAATCGGCGACATGCCATGATAGCGCAGCCCGCCGGCATGTATCGCAGGGGGGATGAATGAATGCCCGAGGGTGTACATCTCGACAATGGGAGCCAGCTTTGCCACATCGCCGTAATCGTAGGCGAATACCCCCTTCGTCAGACTCGGGCAGGCTGTCGGCTCGACGGCGATAATATCGATATCCGATCCGTTAATCTTATCCCGCACGAAGGGGAAGGAGAGACCCGCAAAGTTGGATCCTCCTCCGGCGCAGCCGATTATCACGTCGGGTTGCTCGCCGACCATATCAAGCTGCTGCCTCGCCTCGAGGCCAACGATGGTCTGATGCAGGCAGACGTGATTGAGCACGCTGCCGAGCGAATAATTAATCTCATCGCTGCCGGCCGCCACCTCCACCGCTTCACTGATGGCAATGCCGAGGCTGCCGGGGCTCTCCGGATCCCGCTCGAGAATCGACCTGCCCGCATCGGTGAGATCGCTGGGACTCGGGGTAACCTGTGCCCCCCACGCCTCCATCATGAATTTGCGATACGGTTTCTGCTCGAAGCTCACCCTCACCATGAAGACGTGAAGCTCGATATTGAAGAAATTGCAGGCGAGGGCGAGCGCGCTTCCCCACTGCCCCGCACCGGTTTCCGTTGTCAATCGATGTATCCCCTCGCGCTTGTTGTAGTACGCCTGGGCAACGGCTGTGTTGAGCTTGTGGCTCCCGGCGGGAGAGACGCCCTCATACTTGTAGTAGATACGCGCCGGCGTCTTGAGCTGCTCCTCGAGCCGCCGTGCCCGGCAGAGGGGTGACGGCCTCCACAACCGATACAGGGCAAGCACCTCCTCGGGTATATCGATATACTGCTCGGTGCTCACATCCTGTTCTATCAGGCCCATGGGGAATATCATATTCAGCTCCTCAGGGGTTATTGGAACGCCGGTTTCCGGGCTGAAGGGCGGATTGAGCGGCCGGGGCAGATCGGGGAGAATATTGTACCACTTTCGAGGCATCTCCCGCTCGGACAGTATGATCCGGTAAAGTTCTTCCATGGTTCCCTCCTTGTTGGTTATATAGGTTATGACCAGAGTCATAAGAAAAAAAAAGGGCCGCTTCCTCATATGAGTCCACGGCCCCTTCTTCTCTTCAGAGAGCGACAGCAATCAGGATATACCCGGACTCCATTGTCCCGGGCTCCACCACATCAGTGAATGTATAGTAGTGTACCGCATAATTATATCTCCATACGAATGTGCAGTGATCTTGCCACCACAGGCTTGAAAAAGCAGAAGGAATTAGACGCGCTTTTTCGCCTTTTCTATCAATTCCACCAGCGTTGTTATTTTCGGCTTCGGCGGTGATAGTATTTGATCTATCTCCTCCTGTGAATAGTGCTGACGAATGAATTCCTCTATCGGCATTCTCTGGTACCAGCAATCGAAGATCTTCGAACAGGGCAATCCATTAACGGTACGACAATACCGAAAGGGAACATCATGCCCCAGCATAGGACATCTGCACATCTCTTCATCATACTGTTCAATCATATCATTCTCCGAAAAGATCCCCGCCCAGCGGGTTGATAAACATTCTGTCATCGCGTGAACCTGCCGACTGTCGGGCCTGCCGACCGTCTGGCAGAAAGCGGGTTCTCATCTTCTACCACTTTCCTGTTTTCGCTGTACTCGCCTTCGGAAGATCCTCAATGCCTTTGAGCGACTTCTGCATTTCCTCCTCGGGGAGCGGATAATCCTGCAACTTCCCGCTCAGATACGCATCGTATCCGGTCAGATCCATCAATCCGTGTCCGCTCCAGTTGAAGAGGATAACCTTCTCCTTTCCCTCTTCCTTTGCCTTCTCCGCCTCAACAATAGCAGCCCGAATAGCGTGGCTCGTCTCCGGCGCCGATATGAATCCCTCCGTTTTTGCGAAGAGCAGCGCTGCTTCGTAGCACTCGAGCTGATTGTAGGCGCGCGGCTCGAGGAGCCCCTCGACGATCGCCTGGCTGACGAGCGGAGCCATGCCGTGATACCTGAGTCCGCCGGCGTGAATTGGTGGCGGGACGAAGGTATGCCCCAGGGTGTGCATGGGCAGGAGCGGTGTGGTCGAAGCGACATCACCGAAGTCATAGGTGAAGGGCGCACGCGTCATCGTAGGACAGGATGTCGGCTCCACAGGAATGATGTCGATTTTCGCGCCATTGATCTTGTCGGCGACAAAAGGAAAGGAGAGACCCGCAAAGTTGCTCCCGCCTCCGGCGCATCCGATAACGACATCAACTTTCTTTTCACCGATCTTCTCGAGCTGCTTCTTCGCCTCCAGCCCGATAACCGTCTGATGGAGGAGAACGTGATTGAGAACGCTTCCCAGCGAATAGCGGCTCTTGCCCGATTCGTCGGTGACCGCTGCCTCAATCGCTTCGCTTATCGCAATGCCCAGGCTTCCCGGCGTATCGGGATTCACCTTGAGAATATCCCGTCCCGCCTGCGTTTCATTGCTCGGGCTCGCGACACAATTGGCACCCCAGGTTTGCATCATCAGCTTGCGAAAGGGCTTCTGGTCAAAGCTGATACGAACCATGTACACCTTGCATTCAAGACCGAGGAGAGCGCAGGCAAAAGCGAGCGCGCTCCCCCACTGCCCTGCACCGGTCTCCGTGGTTATTCGCTTGATGCCAAACTCCCTGTTGTACCAGGCCTGGGCAACTGCCGTATTGGGCTTATGACTTCCGGGTGGGCTGACCCCTTCGTTCTTATAGTAAATTCGTGCAGGAGTGCCCAGCGCCTCCTCAAGCGCATACGCCCGATAAAGCGGCGTCGGACGCCATCGATAGAGAATCTCCAGAATCTCCTCGGGAATATCTATCCAGCGCTCCTGACTTACCTCCTGCTCAATGAGATTCATGGGGAATACCGGTGCAAGCATATCGGGCGAGATGGGATTGCCATCTGGACCCAGCGGCGGCTGCAGCGGTGTCGGCAGATCGGCGGCAAGATTATACCATTGCCTCGGTATCTCATCCTCGGACAAGAAAACCTTCTTCAATTTTGACATATACACCTCCTTAAATTATGGTACTTATTTATTGACCATACCACTATCATAAAAAAAGGGCTGCGGTTCCTGAATTCACACTACCCGCAGCCCTTTTCCTATTTGCCTTTGTTATTAATAGTATCTCAGGTGCCCGGATACTGATGTCCGATGCACCACCACCATGCTCCCGTGTATGTATTCACTTTCTGTTTCATCACAAAAAAAACACAACTAAAATAATGAGATGTCATTATATAGAAAGCGTATAATTGTCAAGTGAATTTTTTCAATCTCTCATTTTTAGAGCGGAAACAATCTGATTATATACTATCATTGTGCTGCACGTTCCGTGGCTCTCTTTTCAGGAGCGGCGAGCAGGCGGGGTGAGAGAAAAATCACTTGTTAATTCTCTGTCACTATGCTTTTGCTGTACACGATAAAGGACACATACGAAAAGACCTGTTCAAAGAAGAAGGATTTCGATCATGAATAAGCCCAGCGAATCTGCCCAAGAACTCGCCCGGATGATCAAAAAGGCCATAGCCGACGGCGAAGTAACAACTGCCGAATATGAAGCAATTCTGGCTATTGCCGATGCTGACGGCCACCATGACCGCCAGGAGCAGCGGCTTCTGAACCAGCTGCACGAGATGATTGCCAACGGGACAGTGAAAAGAGTCAGGTAGCATCTCTGCAATCCCAACTACCGATATCGATGTAAGACATTATGATTATCGGGAGTCATTTCACTGTGATCCATGATGCTGGCCCCCTCTTATTGAATTATATTAAGCAAGATCAATAAGTCACTCGCCTCCTGAATTTTCCCTCATAAGTTGAAGGGGCTAGCGCTGCCGATAAAATTCAGTTTATTTCCTCACATTGCATTTCAGTGGTAAAATTCAATTAATTTTATCAG
>Ga0180431_10005608_pt1 | contig 15233 bp, 13 predicted proteins | sample SS_ome_11_FD_132459 | JGI IMG/M metagenome (GOLD analysis project Ga0180431, IMG submission 132459) | Hypersaline lake sediment archaeal communities from the Salton Sea, California, USA - SS_1_MS_1 metaG | ecosystem: Environmental > Aquatic > Non-marine Saline and Alkaline > Hypersaline >... | reverse complement strand
GGGCCGATGGCGGCGCAGATCTCGCGGTCGCGCATGGTGAGTTCCGCCGGTTCGGCGCGACCGCCGACATGCATGTTGGAACGCGTCTCGTCCTCGGCCGGCACCCGGTTGATGGCGCCCACCGCCTCGCCGTCGACGAGGATGATGCGCTTGTCGCCGGCCCGGACCTCGGGGAGATAGCGCTGGACGACGAAGGGCTCGCGGAACGCGGTCTCGAACAGCTCGAGCAGCGCGGAGAGATTCTGGTCGCCGCTCGACAGGCGGAACACGCCGGCGCCGCCATTGCCGTAGAGCGGCTTGATGATGATGTCGCCATGCTCGGCGCGGAAGCGGCGGATCTCCTCGCGGTCGCGCGTGATCAGGGTCGGCGGCATCAGGTCCTGGAACTCGGTGACGAAGAGCTTCTCCGGCGCGTTGCGGACCGACACCGGGTCATTCACCACCAACGTCTTCGGGTGGACCCGCTCCAGGATATGTGTCGTCGAGATATAGGCCATGTCGAAGGGCGGGTCCTGACGCAGCAGCACCACGTCCATCGTCGAAAGGTCGGTGACCCTGCCTTCGCCGAGGTGGAAATGGTTGCCCGGCTCGTCGCGCACCGTCACCGGCTCGATCCGCGCCTCGGCCGCGCCGCCGCGAAGAGCAAGGCGGTCGGGCGTGTAGTGGAACAGCCGGTGGCCGCGCCGCGCCGCCTCCAGCATCAGTGCGAAGGTGGTGTCGCCGGCGATGCCGATCCTGGCGATGTGGTCCATCTGGACCGCGACGGTGAGACTCATCGGCCCTCCATGCCGCCCGCGTTAGGCACCGGGGCGGCGCTTGGCAAGCGCATCGTCACAATCGGCCGCCGGCATGGAAGACGTGGCGGAGATGCCGCGGCAACGACAGGCCGCGCGCAACCACAACGACGTCGAAGCGGAGCTGCATCTCGGACGCCGCCGGATAGCGGGTCAGCCAGGTCTCCGCCGCGCGTGCTATGCGGCGCCGGCCGTCGGGGCCCACCGCCTCGATCGCGGCTTCGTCGTCGCCGCGCGCCTTGACCTCGACGAAGGCGAGCGTGCCGCCGCGGCGCACCACGAGGTCGATCTCGCCGACCGGCGTCTTGTAGCGCCGCGCGACCACGCGATAGCCCTTGAGCCGGAGATAGAACGCCGCGATCGCCTCCGCCCGGCGCCCGCGCCGCTCGGCCCGCCGGCGGATCTCGGCGCTACGCGCCGCCACCCGCCTCGTCCCTGATCGCCAGCGCGCGGCTGTAGACCTCCGAGCGCCGCGCGCCCGTCTGGCGCACGACGTCGGCAACGGCGCGGCTGAGGCTGGCGCTGGCAAGCGCCACGCGAAGGCGTTCGTCGATCTCGGCTTCGGAAGGCTCGGCCGCGGCCGGCGGCCCGACCAGAAGCACGATCTCGCCCTTCGGCGTCGGTTCGGCGGCAAGCGTTTGGGCAAGCTCCTCGGCGCTGCCGCGGCGGATCGTTTCGTGCAGCTTGGTGAGCTCGCGCGCCATCACGACGGCGCGGTCCTTGCCGAGGGTTTCAGCGATGTTGGCCAGTACCGCCGCCACACGTTGCGCCGACTCGTAAAAGACGAGCGTTGCCGGCACCGCGGCGAGATCGGTGAGACGCGATCGCCTCTCGCCGGGCTTGGGCGGGAGAAAGCCCGCGAACAGGAAGGCGTCCGTCGGCAGGCCTGCCGCTGCCAAGCCGGCAAGCACCGCCGACGCGCCCGGGATCGGCACGACGTCATGGCCGCCGGCGACCGCTTCGCCGACCAGCCGATAGCCCGGATCGGAGATCAGCGGGGTGCCGGCGTCGCTGGCGAGCGCGACCGATTGGCCGGCACCAAGCGCTTCGAGCAACTCCGGCCGCCGCCGTGGCGCGTTGTGGTCGTTGTACGACACGAGGCGCGTCGAGATGCCGTAATGGCGGAGCAGCCGACCCGTCACCCGCGTGTCCTCGCACGCAATGATGTCGGCAGCGGCGAACGTTGCGAGGGCCCGCAGCGTGATGTCGCCGAGATTCCCGATCGGCGTCGACACAATGAAGAGGCCGGCCGGCAGCGACGGCGCCTCGACTTCGACGCCATTCACGACATAGTGGCGTGGTGTCATCGATCGGACGCAGGTCGACGCGCCGGCGACGCAACGCCGGCCGCAATTTCGCCACGAGACACAATCCCGTCACTTTGACAGGACATTCAGACCTCCACTACTTTTGCACCTTTCTAGCAGCATGAGTGGCCCGAAGGGCTAGGGGAGTGGGCATTTGCGCCAGCGAGTATCAAGCGTGAGCCGCCGGCTCTTTTCGTTCGGCATCGTCTCGACGATGCTGGTGTTCCTGGCGAGCTGCACCCCCGCCGGCTTCTCCCTCAATCCCGCGCCAGCAACGGCGCCGGCCGGCCCGGCCCAGCCCGTCACAGGCGAGGTGCTCGGCAGCGGTTCGGTTCGCGTCGCGCTGCTCGTTCCGCTGTCGGCCAACGGCAATGCCGCACAGGCCGCGCGAAACATCCGCAACGCCGCCGAGCTCGCCCTCAACGAGTTCTCCGGCGCCGACATTCTGGTGATGGTGAAGGATACCGGCGGCACGCCGGAAGGCGCCCGCGCTGCCGCCACGGAAGCCGTCGCCCAGGGCGCCGAGCTCATTCTCGGCCCGCTCTTCGCCGACAGCGTTCCGCCAGCGGCTGCTGTCGCACGATCCGCGCGGGTTCCGATGGTCGCCTTCTCGACCGACGCCGCCGTCGCGTCGTCGGGGGTCTACCTCCTGTCGTTCCTGCCGCGCTCCGACGTGCAGCGGATCATTCCGTTCGCCGCCTCGCGCGGTGTCACAGCGGTGGCGGCGCTGCTTCCGAACAACGCCTATGGCACCGTCGTCGAGGCCGCGCTTCGCGAGACGATGTCCGCGAGCGGTGCCCGGCTCGTCGTCGTCGAGCGCTACGAACTCGATCGCGGCGCCATGCAGGTCAGCGCCGAGGCCGTCGCCGAGATCGTCAATTCCGGTCAGGCCGACGCCGTCTTCGTCCCCGATGGCGGCGATGCGACGCCGTTCATGGTCCAGATCATGGCCGCGCAGGGCGTCGATTTCGACGATGTCCGCCTGCTCGGCTCCGGCCTTTGGAACGACAACCGCATCAAGAACGAGCCGACCATGGTCGGCGGCTGGTATCCGGGCCCGGAGACGGCGGGCTTCGAATCCTTCGCCACGCGCTACGCCGCCGCCTATGGCGCGCGTCCGTTCCCGACCGCGAGCCTCGGCTATGACGCGACGATCCTTGCCGCGGGGCTTGCCGCCAGCTTCGGCGCCAACCGCTATTCGGCTGCGACGATCACCGATCCGAACGGCTTCCGCGGCATCGACGGCGCCTTCCGTTTCCTCTCCAACGGCACCAACCAGCGCACGCTCGCCGTCTACGAGATCACGCGCAACGGCGTGACGGTCGTCGATCCGGCGCCGACGAGCTTCTCGCAGACCTTTGCGGGCGGCGGTGGAGGCGGCGGCTTCGCCGGCTTCGGAAACCTCTTCTAGTCAGGCCGCGAGGTCGGCCACGACCGCGTCGAGCACGAAGGCGCCGCTCGGCGTCACCCGGACGCGGTCCTCGTGGAGCGTTTCGACCATGCCGTTCTCGGTGAGGTCGCGCAGCCGTCCGGGGTCGAGGTCGCGGCCGGAGATTTGCCGGTAGCGCTCGAGGTCGATGCCCTCGGCGAGCCGGAGCCCCATCAGCAGCATCTCGTCGGCTTCCTCCTCGCGGGTGAGGAGTTCGTCGCTTTCGAGCCCGTCGCCCCAGCTCTCGACCCGCTCCAGCCAGCGCTCCGGCTCGGCGATCATTGCCGTGGCGCGCCGGCCCTCCGGAACGATCAGCCGGCCATGGGCGCCCGGTCCGATGCCGGCATATTCGCCGTATCGCCAGTAGACGAGATTGTGCCGGCACTCGGCCTCCGGCTTGGCGTGGTTCGAGATCTCGTAGGCGGAAAGGCCGTGGCGGGCGCAGACCTCCTGCGTCACGCGATAGAGTTCCGCGGCGTGCTCGTCGCCGGGCACAGCCAGCTTGCCGGCCTCGCGAAGGGCAAAGAACGGCGTCCCTTCATCGATGGTCAGCTGGTAGAGCGACAAATGATCGGCCGCGCGTTCGATCGCGGCGGTCAGCTCGCGCTCCCATTCCGCCGCCGACTGCTCCGGCCGCGCATAGATGAGATCGAAGCTGAGGCGCGGAAACACATCGCGCGCCGTCTCGACGGCTTTCAGCGCATCCTCGACATTGTGAAGCCGGCCGAGAAAACGGAGGTCGCGATCGTTGAGCGCCTGGACGCCGAGCGAGACGCGGTTGACCCCGGCGGCGCGGTAGCCGCGGAAGCGCTCGGCCTCGACGCTCGACGGATTGGCTTCAAGCGTGATCTCGGCGTCCGGCTCGACCGACCATTGCCCGGCGATCTCGTCGAGGATCGCGCCGACGGTCGCCGGCTCCATCAGCGAAGGCGTGCCGCCGCCGATGAAGATGCTGCCGACCGAACGCCTGGGCGTTCGGTCGGCAATCGTCCTGATCTCGCGGCGGAACGCTTTGGTGAACCGCGCCTGGTCGATCGGCTGATGGCGGACATGGCTGTTGAAATCGCAATAGGGGCATTTGGCGGCGCAGAACGGCCAGTGGACATAGACGCCGAAGCCGGCTTCCGACGGATTGCCCATCGTGCTCACTGCACTCCGAGGTCGCGGGCAAGCGCGGCGAAGGCGCGGGCGCGGTGCGAAAGCGGCGTCATCCCCGGTCTCCAGCCATGCTTCTCGCCGGCCTCCATCTCGCCGAAGGTCCGGTCGTGTCCTTCGGGACGAAAGATCGGATCGTAGCCGAAGCCCTTCTCGCCGCGCGGTGGCCACACCAACTCGCCCGTAATCTCGCCGCGCCAGGTCAGCAATTCGCCATCCGGACGCGCCAGGCAAAGCACGGCGACGAACCGTGCCCGACGCTGCTCCGGCGATGTCGCGCCTGCCTGCTGCAGCCGTTCCTCAACCAGCCGCATCGCGCGCGCAAAGTCCTTGTCGGGCCCGGCCCAGCGCGCAGAGTAAATGCCCGGCTCGCCGCCGAGCGCATCGATGGCAAGGCCCGAATCGTCCGCGAGCGCAGGAAGCCCCGAGGCGCCCGCGGCGGCGACGGCCTTGATCGCGGCGTTCTCCTCGAACGTTTCTCCGGTCTCCTCCGGTTCGGCGAGCCCGAGCTCGCCGGCAGACACCGCCTCGACGCCGATCGGGCGAATCAGCGCGGCGATCTCGGCTACCTTGCCGGAATTGTGGCTGGCGATCACCAGCCGCTCGCCCGGGGCGAGGATCCGAGTGGTCAAAGCACCGCGAGCTTCTGCAGCTCGATCAGCCGGTCGATGCCGGAGCGGGCGAGGGCCATCAGCGCGGTAAACTCGTCCTCGCTGAACGGCTCCTTCTCGGCCGTCCCCTGAATCTCGATGATCCCGCCCTTGCCGGTCATGACGAAATTGGCGTCGGTGTCGGCTTCGGAGTCCTCGTCATAGTCGAGGTCGAGAACCGGCTCGGACTGGAAGTAGCCCGCCGAGATCGCGGCGACATGATCGCCGAGCGCGTTGCCGGACAGCATGTCGCGCGCCTTCATCCATTCGAAGCAGTCATGCAGCGCGACCCAGCCGCCGGTGATTGCCGCGGTCCGCGTTCCGCCGTCGGCCTGGATGACGTCGCAATCGACGACGATCTGGCGCTCGCCGATCGCCGTGAGGTCGACGACGCCACGGAGCGAGCGGCCAATCAGCCGCTGGATTTCCTGCGTACGGCCGGACAGCTTGCCCTTGGCGCTCTCGCGCTGCATGCGGCTGTGGGTCGAGCGCGGCAGCATGCCGTATTCGGCAGTCACCCAGCCCTTGCCGCCACCGCGGAGCCAGGGCGGCACGCGCTCCTCGACGCTGGCGGTGCAGTGGACCATGGTGTCGCCGAAGCGCACCAGGCACGATCCCTCGGCGTGGCGGGCGACGCCACGTTCGAGGCTCACGGCCCGCAATTCGTCAGGGGCTCGTTTCGACGGCCGCATGCTTGTCTCGTCTCCGCTGAAGTGGCGGGCTTGGTGCCACCGTTCGCCATCGCGGTAAAGTCCGGCTTGAAGCGACGCCGGTCCCGTCCCTTAATGAGGGGGTCATGAACGATATTCCCCGCGACACCGACCGGCCCTCGCTTCTGGGGGGCGCCGGGCTGCCCGGCCTCGACGAACGCGCCCGCGACATATTCCGCCAGCTGGTCGAGACCTATCTCGATACCGGCGAGCCGGTCGGCTCGCGCAATATCAGCCGCCTGCTTCCGGTGAGCCTTTCGCCGGCGTCGGTCCGCAACGTCATGGCCGACCTCGAGCAGCTCGGCCTCATCTTCTCGCCGCACACATCGGCGGGCCGCGTGCCGACCGAGACCGGCCTACGATTCTTCATCGACGCCATCCTCGAGATCGGCGATCTCACAACGTCCGAGCGGCGCAGCATCGAGGCGGCGATCAAGGCGAAGGACCCCGGACGGACCGTCGAGGACGTTCTGTCCGAGGCAAGCCGCAGCCTGTCGGGGCTGTCGCGCGGCGCCGGCATCGTTCTCGCCGGCAAGGCCGATATCCGCCTCAAGCACATTGAGTTCGTGCGCCTCGAGCCGAACCGCGCGCTGGTGGTGCTGGTCGGCGAGGACGGCTCGGTGGAAAACCGACTCATCGACATCGACCCCGGCACCACGCCGTCGGCCCTCGTGGAAGCCGCCAACTACCTCAACCGCGCGCTTCGCGGCCGCACCCTGTCGGAGGCGCGCGACGAACTCGAGCAGCAGCGGAAGGTCCTGCAGGCCGAGCTCGATCAGCTGACCGCCCGCCTCGTCGAGGCCGGCGTCGCCAGCTGGGCCGACGCCAGCTCGGACCGGCCGGAGACATTGATCGTCAGGGGCCGCTCGAACCTGCTGGAGGACGTTCGTGCGGCGGAGGATCTGGAGCGCATTCGGCTCCTTTTCGACGACCTCGAAACCCAGCGCGAGCTGATCTCGCTGCTCTCCAACGCCGAGACCGGTCACGGCGTCCGCATCTTCCTTGGCTCGGAGTCGCGGCTGTTCTCGCTGTCCGGATCGTCGCTGGTGGTCTCGCCCTTCCACGACTCCGACCAGCGCATCGTCGGCGCGCTCGGCGTCATCGGACCGACACGGCTCAACTATGCGCGGGTGGTGCCGATGGTCGACTACACGGCGAAGCTCGTCAGCCGGCTGATCGGCCGCTAGAGCACGAAGCCGGCGCGCCGCGCCGCTTCTTCGAGATTGACCTCCGGCCGCGCGCCCATATGGGAGATCACCTCCGCGGCGGCGAATGAGCCGAGTGAAGCGGCGGCGGCGAGCGGCATACCGCGGGCGACGCCGAGCAGGAAGCCGGAGGCATAGAGATCGCCCGCCCCGGTCGCGTCGACCAGCTCCTCCACCCGCGCCGCCTCGACTTGCTCGACCCCGGCATCTGACAGGACAAAGGAGCCGTCCTCGCTCGCCGTCACCGCGGCGAGGGCGGCATCGTCCCGGAGGGCGCGGAGCCCGCTTTCGAGATCGGCGGTCTCGTAGAGCGACTTCAGCTCCGAGACATTGGCAAGCACGATATCGACCGCGCCCGTCCGGATGAGTTCGAGGAACTCGTCGCGATAGCGGTCGACGCAGAACGAATCGGAGAGCGTCAGAGCAACCTTCCGCCCCGCCTCGTGGGCGAGCGTTGCGGCGCGGCGGAAGGCGTCCTTCGCCGCCGGCGGGTCCCAAAGATAGCCTTCGAGGAACGTGATTGCGGCCGAGCCGACGAGATCGGCGTCGATGTCGTCCGGCGACAGCGCCTGCGCCGCGCCGAGGAAGGTGTTCATCGTCCGCTCTCCGTCCGGCGTCACCAGGATGATCGAGCGCCCGGTGGGGTCGCCGCCGCTGAGCGCCGGCGTCCGGTAGCCGACGCCGATCGCCGACATGTCGTGGCGGTAGACGTCGCCGAGCTGATCGTCGGCGACCTTGCCGATGAAGGCGGCGCGTCCGCCGAGCGAGGCAAGGCCGGCCACGGTGTTGCCCGCCGAGCCGCCTGACGATTCGGTCGCCGGCCCGACGCGGGAATAGAGCGACTCGGCCTGCTTGGCGTCGATCAGATGCATCGAGCCCTTGGCGAGACCCTCGGCGACGAGCAGGTCGTCCTCGGCCCGTGTCATCACATCGACGATCGCGTTTCCGATACCGAGTACGTCATAAGTGGTTTCAGCAGTCATTTGGCCCCCTTGGGAAAGGCGGCCGTTATAACGGCCATGCCCGTGCGGGCAACAACCCCTCCGAGGAGGCGAGCCAGGTGTCGAGATCCGAACAGTGGCAGACGGTATTGAGAATCACCGTCATCGTCCTGCCGTTCAGCGTGCTGTTTGGCTGCGTGCTCGGCTACTTTCTCGGCGAGAGCGACGGCACGTCGGTTGTTGCCGGCGGCTTCATCGGCGGGCTCCTTGCCCTTGGCACCGTCACCTTCGACGTCAGCTGGGGCGTCGGCCTTGTCTCGCGGCGCTGGCGGGAAGCGCCGTTCCTGGTCATCCTCGTCACGCGAAGCCTGGTGTGGCTGGCGATCATCGTCGTTGGCATCAGCGTGCCGCTGCTGCTCGTCGCCGAGGTGCCGACCGACGAGCTCGCAACGGCCGAGATGGGCTGGACCGTGGCGGCCACTTTCGCCGTCGCCATCGCCATCAATTTCACGCTGCTCATCGCCCGTCTTCTCGGGCCGGGCGTGCTGCCGTCGCTGCTGCTTGGCCGCTACCACCGCCCGCGCGAGGAGGTGCGCATCTTCCTGCTCGTCGATCTCCGCGAATCCTCCGGCATCGCCGAGCGGCTCGGCAACCTCCGCTATCATGCGTTTCTGAAGCGCTTCATCGCCGACGTCTCGGCCAACGCAGTTCGCTTCGGCGCCGAGATTCACCGCTATGTCGGCGACGAGGTGATCCTCACCTGGCGGGCGGCGGAAGGTCTGCGGAACGCCGCCTGTCTCCGATTTGCCTGGGCGATGCAGAAGCATCTCGACGAGGCGGCGCCGGAATATTTCGCTGCGTTCGGCGTGGCGCCGCAGACCTGGGCCGGCATGCATATGGGCCCGGTCGTCACCGGCGAGGTCGGCACGCTCAAGCACGAGATCGTCTATCTCGGCGACACGCTCAACACCGCAGCACGGATCGAGCAGGCGTGTCGGACGTTCCAGCGGCCATTCCTGGTTTCGTCGGCCGTGGTGGAGAAGCTCGACCTTCCCGCCGAGGCCAACGCCGAGAACCTCGGCCCGGTCGAGCTTCGCGGCATCGGAACGCCACTGGAGCTCTATGCCGTCGGACAGGACAAGGCGGCTCCCTAGCCGCCGGGCCGAACCAGTACCAACGCCCCATCGCTGCGACTGGCGAGAAACGCCGGGGCACCACCGATCGTCATCGTGCCGATCGCGGTGACGACCTCGCCGCCGAGCGGAATTGAGGCGAGCACCATCACCCGCCCGTCCGCGGCGGACACCAGCCTCAGCGTCGAGCGGCGGTCGTCCGGAACCGCGAGATCGGCGGCGCCGTCGCCATTGACGTCGGCGACGGCCGAAAGCCCTTGCTCGGTCGAGCCGATGGCGTGGTTGGAGAAGCCGGGAACCGAAGCGATGAGCGTCAGTCTGCCGCCCCGCAAAGTCCAGAATTCGAGCGTTCCGCCGATATGCGGCGTCTTGACGATGGCGATATCGAGCGTGCCGTTGCCGTCGAAGTCGGCGATACCGGCGACGTTGAGCCAGCGATTGTTGCGGCCGATGCCGGACGTCGCCGCCAGCTCCACGAGTTCACCGTCGATGATGGAGAAGACGGCAAGCGCGGCCCCGGTCGTCAGGCCGGAGCGGATCGTGACGATGTCGTTGAAGCCGTCGCCGTCGATGTCGGCGATCCGCGGCGTCAGATCCTCGAACACGCGGTTGAGCGCCGCTTCGAAGCGAAGCGTATTGCCGCCATCGTCGCGGGCGACGAGCGTCGCCGCCTCGATGGCGTCGCCAAGGATGCCGTGCGCATAGCGCGTCGTGGGGTCGGTATACCAGGCGGCCACCACGCCGGCGCCGGCCGCGCGGGCGACCGTGCCATCGGGAATGCCGTCGCGCGGGGTCTCGAGACGCGGCGGCGTCGCGCGCTCGAAGCAGAGCGCTCCGTCGCAGTCGAAGGCGCGGAGCCAGCGGTCGGTCCGCACGAACACGTCCGAGCCGACCTGGCGCACCTCTTCCACCGGGGCAACGTCGACCAGCTCGGCCTGCGAGCTCTCCTGCGCAAGCGCTGGGCTGGCCGCACCAACAGCCCCGATTGCGAGCGCAGCTCCGATCGATACGCAGGCGTCTCGCAATGTCTGATGCCCGGCCACGCTGGTCCTCCCTTGCTTGAGGTTCCGGCTCTACGCTGCGCTTCGGCCGGAACGACACGATTGAATTGTCGTCGTTCCGGGGCCGCGAAGCGAAACCCGGAATCTCCTCCGCGCAGCTACTCGCCCCTGCCGAAGCGATCGAGCGCGGCGAACTCCTCGTCGCTGAGCTCGACCGAGGCTGCGGCGGTGTTCTCCTCCAGATGCTTGACCTTGCCGGTGCCCGGGATCGGCAGCATCACCGGCGAGCGTTTGAGCAGCCAGGCAAGCGCGATCTGCCCCGGCGTCGCCCGGCTGACGAGATCGGCGAGCTCGGACCCGGCCTCGGCGAGATTGCCCGCCGCCAGCGGGTACCACGGCATGAAGCCGATGCTCTCGGCTTCGCAGAAATCGAGCACGTCCTCGCTGCCACGGTCGGTGAGATTGTAGCGGTTCTGCACGGTCGCGACGGGGAAGTATCGCCGCGCCGCCTTGATCTCCTCGACCGTCACCTCAGAAAGCCCGATGTGGCGGATGAGGCCGCGGTCGCGCATGTCTCGGATCGCGTCGAACTGCTCCTCGCGCGGCACCTTCTCGTCGATGCGGTGCAGCTGCCAGAGGTCGATACGCTCGACGCCGAGGCGCTTGAGGCTGCCTTCGGCCTGGCGGCGAAGGTGCTCCGGGCGTCCGTTGCGGTCCCATTTGAACGGCGCCGGCCGTTCGAGCCCGGCCTTGGTGGCGATGACGATCTCGCCATAGGGATGGAGCACTTCCCTGATGAGCTTCTCGCTGACCTCGGGCCCGTAGGAATCGGCGGTGTCGATGAAGTTGATGCCGAGCTCGGGAACCCGCCGCAGCGTCCGGCGGGCCTCGTCGGGATCCTCCGGGTCGCCCCAGATGCCCTTGCCGGTGACGCGCATCGCGCCGAAGCCGAGGCGGTTGACGGTCATGTCTCCGCCGATGGCGAACTGGCCGGACTTGGCGGCGTCGAGGCTTGATTGATCGGTCATGGAAACTGCCTTGCTGCTGTGAAGGATTCGGCCGGAGATAAGTGCCGGTTACTGGCGACGCAAAGAAAACGCGCCGGGGCTCTTGACCCTGACGTGACGTGAGACCCCATCAGAGCCGGGTCAACAGGGATTGAGGCCATGCCGGACTACACCGTCAAAGACGTGGCGGAGCTTTCAGGCGTCACCGTCCGAACGCTCCATTTTTACGATGAGATCGGTCTCCTCAAGCCCGCCCACTATGGCGAGAACGGCTATCGATACTACGGCAAGGATGAACTGCGCCGGCTTCAGCACGTCATGTTCTATCGCGAACTCGGCGTGCCGCTGGATCAGATCAAGGCGATCCTGTCGGCCCCCGAATTCGACCGGCTCGAGGCGTTGAAGGCGCATCGCGAGCGGATGGAGAAGGAGGTCGGCCGCTATCGCCGGCTCCTCACCACGATCGATGCGACCATCGCCGAACTCAACGGAGCGACGACAATGTCGGACAATGAACTGTTCGCCGGCTTCTCGGAGGAGAAGCAGCGACAATATGAGAAGGACCTCGTCGATCGGTTCGGGCCCGGCGTCCAGACCAAGATCGACGAGTCGAAGGAACGGATCAAAGGCTGGACCAGGCAGGAGTTCCAGGAATCCTCGGAACGCTGGAACGCGTTCCTGGCGAGCCTTGGGGCCCTCGCGGCCGAAGGCAAGAGCCCGGACTCTGCCGAGGTTCAGGCGCTGATCCCGACCCACAGAGCGTGGCTCGAGCAATACTGGACGCCGGTGCGCGAGTCCTACATCGGGCTCGGCCAGCTCTATGCCGGCCACCCGGACTTCCGCAAGCAGTTCGACGCGGTCCATGAGGGCCTCGCCGATTTCTGCGCCGAAGCCATGCGCGTCTACGCCGAGCGGGAACTGCCCGCATGATCGGCGGGAAGACGGCCGCGGCCGAAAGGCCGCGGCCACCTGCTGCTACTGCGCGACGATCTTCAGGACCTCGCCACGATTGTTGGTGATGTAGATCTCGCCGGACGCGTCGAAGCCGAAGGAGAGCACCCGGCCGAGATCGCCGACTTCGCTCGTCCACGACATGACGTCGACCGCCTCGCCGTCCTCATAGCGGAACGACCTGAGGAAGCCGGTGCAGTAGTCGGAAAAGAAGTAGTGCCCGCGCACCTCCGGGATTGCGGCACCGCGATAGACATAGCCGCCGGTCACCGAGCAGCCCTCGTCATGGGAGTATTCGTAGACCGGCAGGACCAGCCCTTCCTCGTCGCAGCTATTGGCCTGGAAGCAGTGATTTCCTTCCATGATCGGCCAGCCGAGATTGGCGCCCGCATCGGCGATCGAGACCACCGAGATCTCCTCCCACTGGTTCTGGCCGACATCGGCGATGATGAGGTCGTGCTCGTCGAACGTCGCCCGCCACGGATTGCGAAGGCCGTAGATGAAGGCCTCCGGCCCGCCGCCGCCATCGGCCCACGGATTGCCCTGCGGGATCGCATAGGGCTCGCCGCGGTCGACATCGAGGCGAAGCATCTTGCCGAGCAGACTGTCGGGGTTCTGGCCGTTGCCGAAGCGGTCATTGGCGCCGCCGCCGTCGCCGGTAGCGATATAGAGATAGCTGTCCGGCCCGAAGCCGATCCAGCCGCCATTGTGATTGCCGGCGGGCTGGTCGAAGCCGATGATCGTCTTGGCCGTGCTCGGCGCCGCCTGGTTGGGGTCGGACGAGGCGCGGAACTCGACGACGCGGGTGTCGCCGTCATTGTTGGTGTAGTTGACGAAGAACCGCCCGTTCTCGGCATAGCGCGGATGGAAGGCGAGCCCCAGCAGGCCCTGCTCGCCGCCGAAGCTCACATCGCTGCGGATGTCGAGGAACGGGGTCTCGAGCACCTCGCCATTCTCGATGACGAAGATCTGTCCCGGTTGGTCGACGACGAAGATTCGCTCGTCGCCCGCGGGTGCCGATACGAAGACCGGCTGCTCGAAGCCGTCGGCAAGAACCTCGACGCCGATCTGGGCCTCCGCCACGGCCGGCGCGAGGGCGATCGCCGCCGCCGCTGCGAGGGTAGGAATTGAGATGCGCATGGGTTGAGGGCCTCCGCGGTTTGTTCGCGTCGCGCCGCCCCTTGTCTACTCTGCCGCTTCGATGCGCCGGGGCGTCGCCGCACTGTCCAGGAAGCCGCCAGACTGCCGTTCCCAAAGCTGGGCGTAAAGGCCGCGACCGTTCAATAGCTCCTGATGGTTGCCTTCCTCGACGATCCGGCCGTGATCCATGACGATCAGCCGGTCGAGCATCGCAATGGTCGACAGCCGATGGGCGATGGCAATGACGGTCTTGCCGGCCATCAGCGACATCAGATGCTCCTGGATCGCGGCCTCGACTTCGGAGTCGAGCGACGCCGTTGCTTCGTCGAGCACCAGGATCGGCGCGTCCTTCAGGAACACCCGGGCGATCGCGACCCGCTGGCGCTGGCCGCCCGAGAGCTTGACCCCGCGCTCGCCGACAAGCGCGTCATAGCCCGTCCGGCCATAGGGGTCGGACGCCTCGCGGATGAAGGCATCGGCATGCGCCTTGCGAGCCGCCTCGACGATCTCCTCGTCGCTGGCCTCCGGCCGGCCGTAGCGGATGTTGTCGCGGATCGAGCGGTGGAGCAGCGAGGTGTCCTGCGTCACGAAGCCGATCGAACGGCGCAGGCTCTCCTGCGTCACCGCCGCAATGTCCTGCCCGTCGATCAGGATGCGGCCCTTCTCCAGATCGAAGAAGCGGAGCAGGAGGTTCACCAGCGTCGATTTGCCCGCTCCCGAGCGGCCGACAAGGCCGATCTTCTCGCCGGGCCGGATCGTCAGCGACAGGCCGTCGATGACGTGCTTGGCGTCGCCATAATGGAAGCCGATCTCGTCGAAGCGGATCTCGCCGCGCGGCACCTCGATCGCCGAGGCGCCCGGCCGGTCGGTGACCGTGTGCGGCTGCGACAGCGTGTTGATGCCGTCCTGGACGACGCCAAGCTGTTCGAACATCTGCGAGATTTCCCAGATGATCCATTGCGAGGTCGAACGGAGGCGAAGCACCAGCGCGATCCCGACCGCGATCGCGCCCATCGTCACCACCTCGTCGACCCAGGCGAGGATCGCGACGCCGGCGATGGTGGCGAGCAGCAAGGCGTTGAGCGTCTCAAGGAAGAACTGGAGCTTGGTCGTCAGCCGGAACATCGGCCGGACGGTGCCCATGAACTCGTCCATCGCCTCGCGGGCATAGTCTTCCTCGCCGCGCGAATGGGCGAAGAGCTCTACCGTCTGGATGTTGGTGTAGCTGTCGACAACGCGCCCTGTGAGCTGGGCGCGGGCGTCGGCCTGCGCGGTCGAGATCTTCCGCATCCGCGGGACGAAATAGAAGAGGATCGCGAGATAGCCGGCGAGCCAGGCGATCAACGGCAGCGTCAGGATCGGGTCCGACTGGCCGACCAGCACCAGCGCACCGACGAAATAGACGACGACATAGACGAAGACGTCGATGAGCTTGTCCATGACGTCGCGCACGGCCTGCGCGGTCTGCATCACCTTCGTTGCGACTCGGCCGGCGAACTCGCCCTGGAAGAAGGCCAGGCTTTGGCCGAGCATGTAGCGGTGGGTGATCCACCGCACGAGCATCGGGTGGTTGCCGAAGATCGTCTGAAAGTGGACCAGCGACTGCAGGAAGACGATCAGCGGATAGGCGATGACGACGGCCGCCGCCATCGCGATGAGGCCGCCGCCATGGACGTCGAGGAAGGTCTCGCGGTCGGCGGCGGAGAGCCAGTCGACGATGCCGCTGAGGAACGAGATGAAGACCAGCTCGGCAACGGAAAGCAGCGCCGTGCCGATCGCTACAAGCCCCATCCACGGCAGCAGCGGCCGG
>Ga0180431_10005607_pt1 | contig 15233 bp, 24 predicted proteins | sample SS_ome_11_FD_132459 | JGI IMG/M metagenome (GOLD analysis project Ga0180431, IMG submission 132459) | Hypersaline lake sediment archaeal communities from the Salton Sea, California, USA - SS_1_MS_1 metaG | ecosystem: Environmental > Aquatic > Non-marine Saline and Alkaline > Hypersaline >... | reverse complement strand
TATTTTGGACGAATAGCGAAATATGGAGATTTAGAGGGAAGAGCGATTTTATATTCGGAGACTTGTTGAAGAAGATCATTTTCATCGATCATCCAATGTGGATCATCCCGAGTCATCGTACTGTATCCGATATTCGTCAAAGGCAGAATTTTTTCACCTGGAATATACGGATCAACCTTTTCTGGTCTGAACACAACATTTTCATCTTCATCTTTCTCAACCCAATATACTAGAATTTCAAGATCCACCACACCATAATAATTCAGAGTTTGAATAATGGATTGAGGAGCACCTTTGATCTTATATAAGTTAACCAAATCTAAAAAGAAATTAGCTTTGCTTATAAATGAATCAAGATCAGATGAATAATTAAATCCAAAACTTCTAAATAATTCATCCAAGTGATCGCTCGGCACTGAAAAAATATTCGATATATCTTCTTGAGTTGATGAAATTGTTCTATGTGTAGCATACCAATTAATCAGAAAACTCTTTAATCTTTTATAATCATCAGATGCAAAACATATCTGATCAATGGTATTTTCGAAAAGGGTGGTTGCTTTTGTGACTTCAGCGGAAGCTCTTATCTTTAAATTCTGGTCAAGACTTACGACCGAATCCCCTTTCAGGTAATTCATTATGTCTACAAAATCAGTCCATTCAAACATATTTTAAATTCCTCTGGCTGATATGAAGTTGAACATCTCCTCTATGAGATATGCTTCATATGATAACTCCAAAATGCACGAACTTGATGCAATTAGTGTTGTTGTATTGTATAAAGAATATTCTCCATTGATCTTAAATTTCAAATAAATGCATATCAGTTTCGAGAGATTTGTCGTTAGCGCATTATAATTCACACGAATTTCACTTCCGATAATAGTCGTAGATCCTGTTGTATCAATGAGAGTGACCCCCGTCGAATCGGATCTGTAAGCGGCTAATGCATCTAACATTCGGAGATCATCATCTTGGAGATTGAATAAATTGACATTACAAACATTTGTGGAGTCGCTATCACATGTGTAATATTGAGCAGAGTTAGCGTAGATATTTGCCCTCTCTCGGAGGGGTCTTGGCCAACCAACGTTAGGACATGGGCTTGCATCGGACCTTTCTCGGTAGAGATATCGATATGATCCACTCTGATAATTGTCGTTGAATAGGAGTTCAATGAACGATTTATCGGGGAGATATGATTCGTCGAAAGTGGGTGGAAACGGAATCTGATATTTATTCAGATTACTCGTTATGACCACACGGTTGATCCAATATTGAAGCTCAGGAACAACCTTCGTACTGGCTAATGCACCACATGACATATTATGATTCCTCGGGCATTTTGATTAAATTCCTTGAACTGAACATATCAAGGAGGTGAACAAAAAATGATTCAGGTCTTAAATTATCTAATGAGAAAGATTTATCTTTTTTCGCATCTGGACTCCATATTCCAGAATGATATCTCAAGGCTTCTTCCAGAGTTGTGACTTGTTCATCGTCCATAATTCTTTTGAATTTATCTCGATTCGCTTTCACTTTATCTGCGATAATTTTTTCATGTTTTGTGTCTGTAAATCTTCGACCTTGAGGATTAATCCCATATTTATATGAATCGTGGAGAGCGATCGCAAGATAAAGAACATCCGCGTCTCTAGTTTTTGGTTTTATCCCAAACAATTTGATCATCTTCTCGGCAGCAAATAACATTTCATATGTATGTTCACCAATTGTGGGAACACGTCCTCCTTCTTTCTTATGAAACTTTTTTGTTGACGATGATAAACGATTCCAGATCGGTGGGATCTTTTCACATAAAGTGCTCCAAAGAGTATATCCTTCATTGCTCATGTTTTTTTCCAAGATTCTGTTGATCTTAGAGATATACATTCTTCCTCCAATTCTACTTCAATCGCTTTTTTGTTTTTCTTTCGGTCATATGAAGTCTTAGGTTTTATTGGATAGCCTGGTTTTGGTACTGGTCGACGCTGTCTTTTAACCCTTTCGTATTTGGATTTACGAAAGTTCCTAATCAAATAACTCACCTCCTTTTATTTTTGACAAAAGTAATCGAATTTATTGTTTGTTCTAAATGCAAAGTGGGTTATTTGATTCGGAGATGGTTTATATATATTAATAATTGAATATCCGGTAACCCTTAATTTTGACATATGAAAGGAGATCACCATGAAGAAAAAAATAAGAAAAGCAGTTACTCACGATGGAAAATTCCATACAGATGATGTATTTTCTGCTGGAATTTTGAAAACTCTCTATAAAGATGTCCAAATAACTCGGACCAGAGACGAATTGATGTTTAATAATGCCGATGTCGTGTTTGATATTGGTATGGTCTATGATCCGTACAGAAATCGGTTTGATCATCACCAGAAAGATTCCCCCATCAGAGAGGGAGCTCGAGGAATTCCATATTCAACTACTGGACTAATATGGAAACATTTTGGGAAAGAAACCATCAAGGAAGTTCTTTCATATACTTCAGTTGATGAAAAAGAAATCAATTATGTATGGGGCATAATCGATGAAGAAATAATTCAACCCATTGACATATATGACAATGGAATGGATTTCTATCCCGGAGCATCCCTAAAGTTTCAAAAGTTTATAAGTTCGTTCCTTCCGAGTTGGAACATTTCGGCTGGGCAGGAGGATATGAGATTTGAACAGGCAATGACAATCTGCAAGATTTTCCTCCAAAATGAAATAAGCCGCTCTCTTTCTTTATATAAAGCAAGAGAGGTAGTGGAAGAGGCTATGTCTGGAGCAGGGGGAGTCCCTATAATTGAAATTGATGTTAGGATTCCTTGGATTCGAGCTCTATTTGATATTGAAGAAGAGAAACCAGAGCTCAAGGGTAAGGCAAAATTTGTCGTCTTACCTGGAGATGGGGATTTATGGCAGATTTCATCAATCCCCGCTAACCCAAATTCAAATATTGCGTATCGGATGAAGATTCCTTCAAGTTGGAATTGTGAGGATCTTGTGACTGAAGGTGTCAAATTTATCCACAAAAAAAGGCATTTTTGCACAGTGGCAACGAAAAAAGCTGCCATCAAACTAGCTGAAAAGGCTATCAATAAGGAGGAATGAAAATGTGGGAAGTCGGCCAGTTTGTTGAGATCCTCTGTTGGGACGATTCGGTTCTGATTGCGAAGATTGTTGCAGCCAGTACCGATGAATACCTCGTCCAATATGAAGATGGAGAATTAGATGTGTATCCAAGGTCAGTGGTTGAGCCTCCTATGACCACTCCCTGCGGGAAAAAGATAGACGCACCTGAGATTGTAAGATCCCTCGGGTTCCTCAATTAAATCATCTCATATTCGTGGGTCGGGAAGAATTGTTCTCCCGGCCCTTTGGAAAGGATGTATTCAAAATATCTTTTTTTATTTTGAGCATAACTTTTCAAACTTCTTTTTTTCGTCCGAAAAATCCTAGCCCATTGAAAATTGTATTTCCCCAAATACATCTCTTGTCCAACATACGCAAGATCATGGTAAATCTCTGCGGCCTGTTTTTACAATTCGAGAAACACATCAATTCTTCGTTAAAGATTATATTATCTTTGTTGATGAAAAAGCGGGAATGTCTGAACATTGGCTTAATGGAATATCTGAATGTGGATTGTTCAAGAAGATACATTGGAGAGAACCCTTTTATGGGCATACCATTCATGATGATTATTTCGATTGTGTTTTCTGGAATTTTCCAAATTTCAAACATAATGATTATCCAAACACGGCCATATAATTCGATATCCCATGATATGCATATGCCGAAGCGAATCCGATTATATCATAAACTGGTCTGTTGTATTTGACGGATATCTTTCTAAATGATATTTGGATATACATCGTGAAGAAGTGCATTAAAACTCCCATATATCTTGCGTAAATAAAATAGGGGGAATACATCAGGTCATTATCAGAAGTCACATATAATATAAACTCTACCGACGTAAAAACCGCAATAAAGATGAGAGGAAATTTATTTATTATTGACAGACGTTTTGCGTATTCTTCAATGAGAGGACCGATCACACATATTGCTGCGAATAAAGGAAGATACATTATGAAATAGGTATTTACGTTTATGATGATGTAACACAGGAGGACAGAGAATGTGACTTTCAGAAGGGTCACGGAGAGGTCTTTGAATGTGTCGGAGAATCCCAATATTTTCATGGAACGTAGAATCCTTTGATGTTTGATTGTCCCGTAGGATTGGGGGAGGATGACATTTATAAGTGTCGAATCCTCCCCCAAGAATATATTGAAAAGGTGCAGAGCACCGTCCTGTGCATCCTAGGTAGGTATATAAATAGGGGATGAAACGTGAATGTTTCTATTTTGTTCTATGTATATAGGGTTGACATGACGCATCAAAAATGGCCTATTTTACCAATCTTGGATAAACGAAAAAGCTATATATATCATTTGATGATAATCCCATTCATAACCCTTAATTGAAAAGGAGAACAAGATATGTTCACTTCCATCAAAAAAGTAAACCCTGGTTTAGTGTCTCTCATGGAGTCTGTCGAATTCGACATTGAGCATCTCAAAGAAACATTATCAGAAATTTCTGATGCTCGATGTTACGAAAGTACCATCGAGTACTTTCGTAGGCACTTAGGTCTATTCCGGTCCCAGGTGGCCGAGATCGGGTCTAGCAATAGGTCCGATAGGTGGTTCTCGGAAAAAATCATCAGTGAGATATCTAAAGGGGAAAGAATGTTGAGATCTTTCCCCACCAAGTAGATGCCGACGAAAAAAAATGGGGAAGACATAAGAAGTCTTCCCCATCTCAAGTGAATCTATTTTTTTTGCTCTAGAAAGTGGCTAAAATACCCATGAGGAATAAATGCCCACCGGCATCAAAATCATCGCTTCCTCTAGCAATAAGATACCTGTAATCAATTGTGAGGTCAATCTTTTCAGTCATGCCCCATCTTGCCCCAACAGAAGGAGCGATACAAAATACAAATTCATCGTCAGTCCATTCCTCAGCCCCAACTTCTGTAAAAACAGAATACCAGGCCATACCTACACCAAGACCAGAACTCACAGTTACGGTCTTTTCAGGATTGATCTGGAATAGAGCAGGGAGATCGACAAGAGGAATATCAATTGGAATCAAATCAATAACTTCACCCATCGTGCCTTCCGAAAGAATCTTTGGTTGGACCATCATATAAACGGTCCTTGTAGACATTTCCAATTCTTCGGTTTCGGCATCACCTGAGTAAGTCCCTGCAATTAGGGATGTTTCAAAACTTCCCAAGAAGGGGAATCCAATTTCGACTTCAATTGGGGGGACTGCTTGATCAAGTGTTGGAGATGAAAAGCTCAAATCGTTCATGCCTTCAACATCGTTGAGAGCTTCATTCTCATAAATGTGGCCTCCAGCCTTGAATCCAACATTCATTTCGAATGCATACACTGGAGTTGAAATTAGTGCGATGACGATAAGAGCCATCATTACCTTCATGATCTTCATAACGACTGCCTCCTGTTTTCAGGTTGAAAAAATCTTCCCTCACCATGAGGGAATTCAATCTATTCTTTCCTTTGTTCTAAATATATTTCTCAACCACCCAAAGATTTTCCACTTCTTTTTTCTTGGGGTGATTGTTGAAATGTGTCTCAACCCTCGTCGATGCATCTCGTTGGCTAGAATATCATGCGCTTTAACAATTGAATTTGCATGATATTTTGAGCAATAGTCCATTGTAGATTCGTCGTAATATTGGTGAGTTAACAAGTGTAGATTTCGAACAGATTTTGATGATAAATCTCTAACTCTTCCTTTTGTGACATATTTCAGCCTTGCATGTGATAGTCCATGATGTTTACCTCGATGTATGATGACGAACCATGAGGAGATCTCGAATAAATCAAGATCTCCTCGTGGATATTTTAATTCACTTCCAAAGTATTATCTAGGAAGTTTGGCAAACTTATCGCTTTCTTTTGCGATCTTTTTCTTGATCTTATCGATCTTTTTCATTACGGCTGTCTTGCATTTCGTTGGATTCTTCGATTGTTCACAAGCCTTCATTCCAGATTGATAATCTTTTACTTGAGCGTTGAGTGCTTTAATCTTATTTTGTAGCAGACATTTCTTTCGAGCTGGTCCTTCTTTTCCTTTACAAGCTCTGGCAGCTTTAGAGAAGAATCTCTTGTATGTCTGATATGCTCCAAATGCAAGAAGTGCGACAATGGCAAGAACTCCAGCTCCACCTGCTGTCTGAGCAGTTTTTCCAGAAATACCTATTTTCTTGGCAATTCCTGCGGCTCCAGATTTCTTTCCAATATCTCTTAAAGCCTGAATTCCAGTTTTTCCAACTAGCTCACTTCCAGTTTTACCAACAGCTTTTACCTGTTGTCCTGCGGCCTGACCAAATTCTTTACCTGTTTGGTATGTGGCTTTTCCAGCAGCTTTTGCTGCATCACTCGCAAATTTACCGATATCTTTCGCTCTACTTACGGCCAATTTTGTTGGGGCTTTCATTGCTTCTTTGGACTTTTTAATCTGCATACCCAACTTTTTGATTTGAAGTCTAAGCTGATTTTTTGTACTTGGATTCACAGCTTGAGCGAGTTGTCTTTTGAGAAGGGACATTTTATCCATCATTCCTTTGATGTCCAACTCTTGTAAAAGCATCCCTTCTGTTAGAGGTATAGATGAAGACTCATATTCAATAAAACCAATTTCATTGATTTTTTCAAGACCATTGATGGACATCTGCTCTTCGAGAACATCATAATTCTCAGATATGATTTCTTGAAGCTCTTCATAAAGAAGAGCTTCATCCATCACATCGATCTTTCTTTCAGGAAAATGATTTCGAATAAGAGCGTGCATAATTTCATAATCAGTCGCTTCGTTTCTGATGAACTTCACGTACTCTTCATGATCTGGGGCAATCTCTTCCAGAGTCACTCGAGCACAGGAAAGAAACTCAAGCGTTGCAATAGGATCAACATATACAAACTCTTCCATAATATAATCTCCTATTGTTCTTAACTGTATTTTGCCACTTTGGCTTTCAGTTTGGCAACCTTCTTAGCGACCACTGCTTTACATTTGGCAGGATTCTTGGTCTTAGCACACGCAGATGAACCAGCCTGAAGATCCTTGATTTGTGCATTTAGGGCCGTAACTTTAAACTTGTTCATACAAGCAGTCTTCTCTGAACCAGATTTACCCTTACAAGCAGTGGCTGCCTTCGAGAAAAATCTCTTATATGTCCGATAAGCACCGTATGCAAGGAGAGCAGCTAGAGCCAAAACACCGATTCCACCTTCAACACCGGCCATCTTTCCGGGTGCGCCCAACTTCTTAGCGATACCGGATGCTCCAGTTTTATCACCAATTACTTTTAAACCCTTCATTGTTTTTTCTGTTGCTTTTAAACCAATCTCAGCTCCTTTCTGAGAGGCTTTATGAACACCCTTTGCAATAGCCACACGAGCTTTGAGTCCAGCCTTCTGGATATCTTTCGCAGACGGAATTTTCTTCTTCGCATCAATCAGATCTCTCCGAAGTTTCCGAATTTGCAAACGAAGTTTATTCTTCAGGGTAGGATTTGCTGTGGCTCGAATCTTGGCATCAAGATCCTTAATCCGATTTGTGATATTACTCACGATATCCTCATTCAGTCTGTGAATAACGACTGCTTCCTCAAGAAATGAATAAGATGAAGAAACACCCTGATCAGAAATAGGGCCAATCTCAATCAGAGAAGCCAGAGCATCATTGTCCATATGCTCACTCAGGTATTGGTAATTCTCATCAACTACTTCTTGAAGCTCTTCAAATAAGACAGCCTCATCTTCAGCATTATGCGGAACCTCTGGGAAATCTTCTCTAATGATAGCGTGCATAATTTCATAATCAGATGCTTCATTCAGAACGAACTGAGCAAATGCTTCATCACCAGGAACTGCTTCTTTCAGAGTCATTCTGGCACATCCCAGAAACAACAATGAGTCAAAAGTATTTACATTTTCCATTATTAACTCCTCCATTGATTGTCTATGATTTTTAATCAGATATTCGATTAAATGTCTTTTGATTTTGTTCTAAATAGAATGGAATATCAGTGGAATTTTTTAGGCATATTTCTTTTCGATTCCAGCGATAATCTTTCTCATTCTTTCCTCACAATTCTTGATCTTCTCAGGTTCACCCTTATATTTTGTCGCACATTTAGAAATCCCTTGTTTCATATTTGACACAACAGTTTTGGCCTGCTCAGGAGACATCTTCTCAGAAAGGACTTGAATATCAGAATAGTCAATTGATTCTTCATCAGATGTCTCGGTAAGTTTTCCTCCGGTCAATTCCAAATATTTGTCTGTAATTGTTTGATGTGTAACTTTCTTCATTTTTAATACCCCACAACGGCTTTGATATTTTTACATCCACCCGGAGCTGGTCTTACAGGAGTGTTTGCGACTAATTCCTCAAAACAATGAGGAGTCTCTCCCTCAAAATATGACCAAACTCTCAATTCAACTTGAGCCCCATATGGCAAACTTGTGATTACATAAGGAGAAGTCGCATTAGGAATATTCTGCCAGGTTGATTCAGATTCCAATCTCCACTGAATTTGATATCTTAAATCTAGAGATTGATCAATTTCAATCTCTTTCGTCTCGGCTAAACAATTATCTCCATCTGCGTAATGTGTTGGTTGATCCCATGAGAGGGTAATCGATGTCCCATTACCAATAACCGGAGAACTTGCTAGAAAAAATAGACATATAGCAATGGTCATAATCTTTGTAATTTTTTTCATTTGTTTTTTCCTTCCTTTCCTTTTTGCCAGGCCTTAAATCCTAATGGCCCGATAATTAATCCTAAATTGGACCAATCCATTGGAACAATTGTTCCAGTTTTTATATTTATCCATGTCCAATTAAACATAACAACCACTATAATAAAAAACATCATAGATCTCATAGACGATGGGCTCCCATTATCTTCTGAGAATATTTTAATGATGGAATCTATTATATTCTTCATTTTTTAAATACCAACCTTTATTTTAAAATGGCCTATCCTGAAGAGATGAATAAATCAATTCAATCGCTATAGGCCCAGTATCGTAAACACTGTTATTATTAATATAAAGATACAGACTATTGGTCTGAGTCATATCCCTGTTGACAGCGACGATCCTCAGGTTATTTCCTCTGTAGATCCTTTTGATATTTGATTGAGAAAGGAGCGAATGAATTGAATCAATCTCGGTTATATCATTTGTGTTAAGCAACTGAAAGTCGAAATTTGTTGACTCACAGGCTATTCTCAAACCGAACAATTCAATCCCATAAGATTTTCCGACGGGTCGATATGATGTATCAAGAGCTTTGAGTGACAATTCGATTAATCCGGTGGCTTTCTTTTCTGCTTCCAGACCTTTCGCAACATACATACTCACCATATAGACGGGCAATGATCGAGAGGCTACGGTATTCAGGTGTATACATTCTATCATTTCTTCTCCTTTACTGTTGTGTCGGTGGAGTCAACATCGCACTTACACAATGATAAATAGATTCGGGGTTTGAACCCATCGATTTTGCTTTCTCAATTATTGAGTTTTGGATCCTCTTTGATTTCATTCCCTTAGATTCCATAAGGGCATATATATCGTCCATTGTCTTATTAGTTTCGTCCTCCGCAACAATGTGATCTTTCAACACTTCTTGGACTGTCCTTATGGATTTCTTCTTTGGAGAAGTTTTTTTGAGAACCTTCTTTACACTTTCAGCCGTAACCTTCTTTGGTATCTGTTTCGTTTTCGGCTTGGGAGCGGGTTTTGGGGTGTGAGTTTGTTCTGTTTTGGTTTTGAACATATATCTTTCAAGGATATCAGAAACCTTTGTTTGAACAACTTTCTGTCTATCCTCTTTACTCTCATTCTGTTGCATATATCCTTGAGACTTGATCTCTTCTTCCTCTTCATCATCCAGAGGTTCTTCCTCTTTTTCTTTATCTTCTTGTTCCTCTGGTTCATCAGGTTCTTGAATTATTTCCAACTCCTCAGAATGTGGAGATTCTGTTTCTTCTTGAGCAAGTTCTTTTTGAATCAATTCCCTTATTCTAGACTCCATGATATCATCATTATCTTCGACGGCCACTTCCTCTTTCTCTTCGGTAATCTCTCGAACAGCTTTAACAGATATAGGGGCTTTATCTTCTGGTTCCTCATCTTCAGAGACAATATCTCCTGTGCTTTTCACAAGTTTGGCCTCGACCTGAAGTGGACTATCGACTTTGAATTCTCCAGACCAAGATTCTAGGAAAAATCCATTTCCAAAGACCTCAAGTCTTCCCTCAATTATATCACCATTCTTAAATTTCAACTTGGAAATTCTATTGAATTCTGGAATTATTACATTGATGTGATCTTCGTGTATTTGTGCAGGAAATCCATATTCCACCTCGTTGATTCGGAATCTCAGGAATCCCTGTAACTGAGTATGGTCAATCCCTTCTATCTGAACCTCAAACTCAAGAGGTTTCTTCTCTAATGTATTTAATATTAACATATCAATAACATCCTATTTTAGTGAGAAATTAATTTTAATTTTGTTCTGAATTCTCTGGATCATCTTGGCCATTTTTCACAGATTTTACGATAACTGCTCTCACTATATCATCTTCAGGTTTGTCACATTCAAGAACTTTGACGATTTTGACGTAGGGCCGGAAGTCTTCTGCATCCTTCTTATATGGGGGGGCACCACCTAATCGATAATCCCCACAAGGGATCTTTCGATGTAATACCCCCTTTGTCGCTAAAGAAAGACCTCCCATATTTTACCCCTTTGGTGGTTCAGACTGAGGAAAGATTCCTCGTCTTTGAATAGGTCCTAATCCTCCACCATATGAATCCCGACCAATTCCAGGCTCAGGAACAAACGGCTGACCTAGTCCACCCTTTCTGATTGGAATAGGTGGGGGAACATCTGAATTTGGCTGAGGAGTCCTATTTGGAACGACTGGCGCAGGGGTTGATGGTGAAGCAGGTTGTGGGACATTTCTCCCAGGTTGTAGCGGCCCAAATGGAAAAGGCATAATATTTCCTCCTTATGTGTCTATTTTTTATTTTGTTCTATATTCTTATGATTTATTTTGACCCTGTCCTCTTCCACCTCTTCCTCTTCTCATTCCTCTACCCATTCCTTGTCCTTGACCCTGGCTTTTTTGTTTTGGCATAGGACATACTGTTTTTCCTGTTTTAGGGTCAGTTGTGCAACCACCCATTCTTCTTCCTGTTGCTCCATTTCCGTCTGGTCCAGTTCCATCTCTATTAGGCATTTTCTTTTCTCCTTATGAATTTACAGCGTTATTTATTTTTGATGCAATACTATTCCACCACTTAACCCAGTCACTCTGATTAGGTCCCCCATAATGGAGCTTTGTGGCAGCGACAATTCTTGGTCTTCCTTCCATTCCGATATCATATCCAGAATTCACATCCTTGAAGGAATTGAGTTTCTTCACAATCTTTTTAATGTTTTTATCCAGTTTGGGGGCAACTCTAAATACCACATATGAAACCCATATCTGTTCAGAATATTTATCAGCAGGATGCCCACTACACGATGCTCTTATCTCGACATTCGGAATGTTGTTTAATTGATCTAACCATCTGTTTTTGATGGCAGCATCAACTTTCATCCCTTTCCAAACTTTTTCTTTGGCAGGTCCAGGATATCTTCCCATCCGATTACCAGGAAATGTCTGATTATGAACCACTTCCCATGCAAAGGTTGGTGAATTCTTTTTTCCTCTTCTGGACTGAATAGCTTCAAGATAATTTTTTATCATAATGTTTCCACCCCGGCTTAGGTTGTTCAAGGTCCTGATTCTTTTTATAATCCACGGTGATCTCATCCCCTGGTTTAATCTTCTTCAGGGCATATGTATTATAAACATCTTCCTCTTTACGAGTCTCCGCATTCGGATCATCGTGATGATTCAATTTTGCTCCGAACTTTGTGGTTGCCCTATTCGTAATGGCCGTATTGATAAACTTCCCTGGCTCCATTGTCTGAGATGCCATCACTCCCTTCCCATGTATATCAGACGGACCAATCTTATAATTGTAAGTGGTCTGTAGATGTTGAAGATATTGTTCTAGTCTCATCTTTTATACTCCAAAATTATTACTCCCAGATGTTCATCTAACACTGTAAAACCAGCTTTCATATACTCTCTCTTTAGGTCTTTTCTTTTGGAGGTCAGTTTTGCCAAGAATCCTTTTTTGATGCCTATTTTATTATCAAGCAATATGTCAACTGAAGTTCTGATAAGCACATGTAATTTATTAATTTGAGTATATTTCTTATCAGAATACACATCAATATCGAATGTATAATTCACATTTCCGCTTATAACAATAATGGCTAACATCTTATTTTTATTATACAAAAAATAATTACCGCTAGAACCCATGAAGTCATGTGTTTTTCCAGATTTTATTTTCTTATGCATTTCGTCAACTTCTTCTGCATAATTTGCTCTTTTTAGTTTATAACCTGGAGATGTTATTTCTAATTCCGTATGCTGATCTGGCCACATCATGTTAAGTCTTTCCAATCCGAATGGAATAACATGAGGGATTTCTTCAGCGGCAAAGACGGCTTTATTCTGCCACCCTTTTGGATATTTCGCTCCAGGCACTTTCGCTATCGCACTCTTTCTCGGGACCAGAGTCTTTGTCAACCAGGATGCGGCATGATAAAGAACCTTTGGCTCTTGGACTTCCCTGAGATATTGATCGAGCATTATTAAACTCTCCCCTCAACCTCAATATCTTTATCTGGAATAGATGGTTTCTTGAGGATGAATGGGACTACAGCTCTCACTAGAACAGAAGCATTCCCTTCTTTAAGTCGAACTCTTCCGTGTAGATAAAACATTTTCGAGTTTGTGTCCATTCCCATAGAGTCAAAACTCACGCTGTTCTTACGAACTATACCAACCCCAATCTTCGTTGCCGCTGCTTCCATCCTCTTCTTAATGGCACCCAGAACATTTTTCCCGAGGAGTGCTTCCATATTCTTCTCAGACATCTCAACCAGCATATGCTGTGGGCCTTCTTGAATAAGATTTAGATATTTATCGAGAATTTGATTTCCTCTAGTTGTGCATTGGATGTTTCTTGGCCAACATCAGCTTGATCCATTCTTTATACGGATAAGGGGGAAGGTTCTCATTCTTGTTATTCCCCTGTTTCTTATACGATTGAGCCGCTCCCTTGTCCATATGACCAGGAGAGTTGAATAAGCCAATCTCATGATTCCATGCGTAGACCTTTTTATCGTTGAGAGATATTGCGCTCAGATTTCCATCCGTATCGCAGATGAAGAACAAGTCCATCTTCTTGATGAATCCCAATAGGGCCTTATCTCCCTCTTTTATGAACCTCTTGTGTGTATCACTGTTCAGCTTATCAATGTCCCGAGGAGACTTGACTCCAGTCTTATATTGTTTTGGAATCTGAAACACTAATGAGGCCAGAAGATCTTGAGGTAATTGTTTAACTCCTACCGCTTCCATGAGCATGTGGAGATATCTTTTATCGTTCATCATGGTAAATGTCTCCCTATGGTTTGATAGTCTTGTCTTCCACCAACTCCCCGTTTACAATTATCTTCCATTCGGGCAAGTCGAGTGTAATAGTCTGGGCATTCCATCAGATGATCCTTTGCGATCTCTTTGGCCAACATAGGGCAATCCACATGCTCCAACTCAACCTTAGCCCCCACCTGTAATTGATAAGGATCGAATCTTGAATCTGGAACATTCCGATGTTTCCCAACTGGCTTAGAAACCATCTTCGTCAGAACCATATAGATGTGTCTCTCAAACTCATGAGGATTCATTCCAATGGATGAGGCTAATTGATGAACCATCTCGTCTGAGGGATTCGGATTCTTCCTGAAGAACTCAATGATCTTCCCATGAATAGGCTCAACCGCAGACCCAACATCTGTCATCTCACCCAGAGAATCCTTCAGTTTTGCAGAGAAGTCTCCAGTCGCAACAGGGGCTTCTTCCGCTTCCTCCCCGAATAGAGTCCCTATGTATTTGTCTTGTAACTCAATTCCTTTGTCGTCCATTATATTAGCCTCCGTTGTCGATTTTTTTCGTCTTTTTAATTCCTCGGAAATACTCTTCCGTATATTTGAAATACATTTATGTTTTATTTTTCCAGTCCTGAATCCTGTTCCGGTCAGATAATTCATGACGATATGTAATTTATTTATTGGGGCTTTACGAACACTCCCCATATATTTAACTAATTGCGCACAACACCAAGTTGGCCTCTTTTTCCATTGACCCAGAAGACTCTCCCGAACCTTCTGCCATTCTTTTCCTTTTACTTCATGTGGAACTCTCATGTCATTGAAAACTTCTTGGTCAGGTGGGCTTTGATCTTCTTCACATTTCCAGACATGATAACTCTGATAGACTCTTTCTCTTTCAGAATCCTTTCGACTCTCTCCCTGACTGGAGGATGCTCATCAAACACTTCCTGTATCTTCCTGAGAGTTCTTGCGATTGGATTATCTGGTGCCATTTTGTTTATATATTTCTCCATCTTCTGAAGAGCTGAAATCAATTGATCTCCATATCCGTATTTGGTTGCATAACTGTCTGCTACATTCTCCTGATATCTTCCTATAGTTCTATTTTGAACAAATGTGAGAGACAAAAGAAGAAACCAAGCCAGAGGAGGGAATACGAAACAAGGGAGAACAACTCCGAATTTCAGAGATGATGCGACACTTCGATAATACACATGATTCCCAGCTAGATGCCCAACCTCATGAAGGGCTACGGCTATGACCTCATCCTTGTTGATCAATTTGAATAGTTGGTTTGTGATGAAGATGGTCTTCCCTTTAATGGCAAAGGCATTGGGCATATTGTGTTTCATAACAACCACTTCCCAACCCGAAGTCTTCATAACCTTATTGACTCTTCTGGTCAATTCAGAATTCTTTTTCGCAGACTTCATAAATGATGCAAATGTAGCGAATATCATAGCCAATTGTGAAAGGAAAACAGCAGCCGAAATACCAAGGTAAATCAATACACCACCTGCAATTTCAACTCCGGTAACTTCTTGAATCTCTTCTAGGTATTTATCTATTTGGTCCATAAAATTAATTTCCTAT
>Ga0180431_10005606_pt1 | contig 15233 bp, 11 predicted proteins | sample SS_ome_11_FD_132459 | JGI IMG/M metagenome (GOLD analysis project Ga0180431, IMG submission 132459) | Hypersaline lake sediment archaeal communities from the Salton Sea, California, USA - SS_1_MS_1 metaG | ecosystem: Environmental > Aquatic > Non-marine Saline and Alkaline > Hypersaline >... | reverse complement strand
GTGTTGGCGGCCTTGCCCTCCATGTTGGACTGCCCGGCCAGGATGAACACCTTGACCGCCCCCGCGGCGCCGTACAGCGGCCCGCCGAGAACACACAGCGCCAGACCCGTCACGACCGTCATCGTCCGCATCATCTTCATCGTCGTTTCTCCATGAACACTGCCTACGCGGATTATACCGACCGGGTCGTTGTCGGCCACCTGTTTCAGCGTGTGCGTACGGCCAAGGGGGCTGCTGCTTGTCCCGGCGCGAACGAAGATGATGTCGTCTTGCGGTGATGACCTTGTCACATCCCGGCCTGGCAGGCCGGTCCGCTTGACGCGAACGCCGGCTTGGAGAAGATACACGTTCGGCGTCTTGACAGGCAGCACGTGCATCACCGGAGAACGGGACCATGAGCGAGAACACACGACGAGCGTTGCTGAAGACATCGGTGGCCACGGCCGCAGTCGCCGCAGGCGCTGTGCCGGTGTCATGCGTGACGGGCAGGGACCGCGCCGGGTCCGATGACCCGTCGGGGACGTCGGCCCGTGCGACGTACACGCTCACACGTCGGATCCCGGTGGAGACGGGCTACGACGTGGTGGTGTGCGGCGGGGGCCCGGCCGGAACGGCTGCGGCGGTGTGCGCGGCCCGGCTGGGCGCGAAGGTCCTTCTGGCCGAGGCGACCGGCTGCCTCGGCGGGATGGGCACGTCGGGCCTGGTGACGGCCTTCGACCCGATGGCCAACGGCACACAACTGCTCGTCGGGGGGTTCATGAACGAGGTGGTCACCACGCTCTACAAGAGAGGTTTCCTGGGACCCAGAGAGCGGCCCGAGATCTATGAGAAGAGGTACCACCACTGGACCATGTTCCAGGCCGAAGGCTACAAGCTCGTCCTGGACGAGTTCGCCACGGCCGCCGGGGTCGAGGTGCGCTTCTTCACCCGGGTCATTGACGCCGACGCGGACCCAAAGACCGGCTCGGTCAATGGCGTCGTGCTGCACAACATCGAGGGCTATCGCTTCGTCAAGGCCAAGGCCTACGTCGACGGCACGGGCGATGCGGTTCTGGCCGACCTGTGCGGCACCACGTGCCGCGAAGCCGGCCGGGATACGCCAAACATCATGCCCGCGACGCTGCCTTCCCTGCACGCCGGGCTGGCCGGGTGGACCCGGCGCGGCAAGCAGAAGAGGCTGCTCAAGGCCATCGAAGACGGCCACTTCACCCAGCCGGACAAGCATCTGCCCGGCATGTCGCTGGTGTCCAGGAACGTGGGGTACCTCAATGGCGGGCACCTCTTCAACCTCAACGCCCTGCGGTGCAGGAGCCTGTCGGACGGGATGATGCTCGGCCGGCGGATCGTGCGGGAGTACGTCGCGTTCTACCGGAAGTACATGGGCTGTGAGAACATTGAACTCGTCACGACCGCGACGCTGATGGGCGTTCGGGAATCCCGCCGGGTCCTCGGCGAATACGAACTGAACATCGACGACTACCGCCGGCGCCGGGAGTTCCCCGACCAGATCGGGATATTCAACAAGTACGTCGATATCCACCCGTACGACACGTCCGAGAAGGAGTACCAGCGGTTCCTGAGCGAGAAGAACCGCACGGGCAAGCACAAGCCGGGAGAGTACTTCGGCATCCCCTACGCCATCCTGGTCCCCAAGGGCTGGCAGAACCTCTGGGTCGCCGGGCGATGCGCATCGAGCGACGTGCAGGTCCAGGGCTCCATCCGCGTGCAGCCGGCCGCCTCCATGATGGGCCAGGCCGCCGGGACCGCCGCCGTCCAGTCGATCAGAACCGCCCGGGCGGCCAACGATCTCGACACCGAGCACCTGGTCACGTCCCTGCGGAAGGCGGGAGCCATTCTGCCCCAGAAGACCCTCAGCAGGACGATGACGCGGAGCTAGATCCTGTCGGCGATCGCGCCGACTCTCCGGCGCAGGCGCCGGGCTCCGCCTGGAGGATGTGCGCGAAGAAGAACTCCCTCCCGATACCCTCGTCCAGACACGGGAACGCCCTGGTGCCCGTCCACGAAAACCGATAGTTTGGACAGCTCGGCTGGAAGCCCAATGATCGCAGAGCCAAGAACAGCGCGCCGCTCCCGTGATTCAAGACGCGCCTGCCGCGGCGTCCTGCTCCTGGCAGCGTGGCTGGGCGTCTCGGGCGCCTTGAGAGCAGACGCCAAGACCCCCGAAATCCCGGTCCGGCTCGGGCCGCAGAAGGTCCTCCTGAAGCACGGCCAACTCGGGCTGAAGTACTTCCCCGACGGGGCGGTGTCGGTCCTTCGCCCGACGCGGGCCGCAGCGTGTCGGATGATCGTTCCGGTCGGGATCTGGACGTATCTGGTCGAGGGCAACAGCCTGGACGAATTGACCGCGGCCCGGCGCGTACTGGCCCCCGGCCCGGCCGGGCAGTTCGACAACGGGTACGCCGGGGTCTCCAGCGTCTACCGGCACCCCGACGGGAAGCTCTACGGGTTCTATCACGCCGAGGACCAGGAAGGCATGCCGCCGATCGGCGGCGGCGTGCCGGGCTTCTTCTGCAGCGTCGGCCTGTGCGTCTCCGGCGACGAGGGCCGCTCCTGGCGCAAGCTCGGGCAGGTCATCACCAGCGCCAAGCCCAAGAACTGGACCGCCTTTGCCAACCAGGCCGACCGCGGCGCCGGCGAGATCACCGTCGTCGCCGGCCGAGACGGAAAGCACCTGCTGGCCTACTACACCGAGCACTCGCGGATGGCCAATCGCGGCGTGCAGATCTGCCTGGCCCGTGCGGACATCTCCGACGCCCGCACGCCCCCGGGGCCCGGGCGCTGGCACAAGTACCGCAAGGGCCGCTTCGGCCCGCCCGGCATTGGCGGGCTGGACACGCCGGTGGTCTCGGCGGCCGGCCTGGACGATGCCGACGCCGCCTTTCCGCACGTGTCCTACTCGCCGCACCTCGGGCGCTATGTGATGGTCTACAACATCAACGTCTGGAAGGAGTACGTCACACCGGGCCGGACGCCGGCCAAGAGCGGCATCCACGTGGCCTACTCGGCCGACGGCATCCGCTGGTCGGCCCCGCACAGGCTCGTCAGGGACTACGCCGTCAGCCGCCCCGGCAAGTCCGTCTCGTGGCACCCGACGATCGTCTGGTCTGACGCCCGCCGCAGCCGCGGCCGCCTGGTCTACTCCCACAGCCCCCGCTGGAACCACGCCCACCTGGGCGGCACGCCCCACTACATGGTCGCGAAAGACATCGGATTCGACGCTGCGCGTCCGCCGGCGAAGTGAGCACACTCCCTTGGAGTACCTGTTCCCGCCTTCTCAGGGCCTTCTCCTTCTGCGGCGGGCCAGGGCGGCCAGGCCCGCACCCAGCAGCGCCAGGGACGCCGGTTCGGGGACCAGGAAGGCCTCATCGATCGTCAGCGTGACGCGGAAGTCCTCGAGCGTGGCGAGGGAGGAGGCATCACTGTAGGCCCCACCCTCCATGGTCCAGTCGCCGTCGAGGGTGAACGACTCGCCCGGGTTCAGCGTCAGGACGAGCATGTCGGTGCCGCTCTCGGACACTGGGCCGCCATAGCCCGCTATGGGGTCGCCGCCGACTTCGTTGCCGTACAGCGTGTCGGTGACGATGTCGGTGAAGAACACCTCGGCTCCGGGGGGCGTCTGGTCGAGCGTGAACTCCGAATCGACGTAGGCCTCGGTACCCGCGGAGTTGACCGCGTTGTTGAAGTCGATGCCGACGGTGACTTCACAGGGGAAGGTGGACGAGGCGTTAATGATCATCATGGCAGCGTCGATTCCGACGGCGAACTGCGCGTCGTGAGCAGCCGAAGCCGCGCCCGCGGCGGTTCCGGTCAGGCTGAACCCGTCGCCGATGTGGGTCAGGGTCCCGATCAGCGGATTGGCGCCGCTTGGGGTGCTGTTGGTGTAGGTCGTGGTGATCGGTATGCCACCGACGTTCACCGTCATGGCGCCGCTGTTGGTAGCCTGATCCACGAACGAGAAGCCCGTGTCGTAGGCCGCGTTGACTGTGATGATGATATCCGGATCCAACGGGTCGGCCGCGGCGGGCAGGCCGATGAAGGCCAGGAGACCCAGGGTCAGGGCCATTCGATTCCTCAATGAGAGCATGTTATCTCCTTTCCGAGCAATGACGTCGATTGTGACGAGCACGCGCGCCGGCGATCCTTCACACCGAACGCCTGCAGCGCCACGGGCCGTGAAGATGGACTCTTGAGCACGTGGCCGCGAAGCCGCAGGTCCCTAAGGCGGCTGCGCTTGTCGCCTTGAGCGAGGGACTCCTTTACCGGCTTTAGTCTACCACCCGAGACCCGGAATGTCAAGCGCAAAGCGGAACCTTTTTTTGCTGGTGTTGGTGGGGTCAGGCTCACTTCAGCGCGCCCATGGTGATGCCTTTGGTGATGTGTTTCTGGAGAATGATGTAGACGCCCATCGTGGGCAGCATCATGAGGACCAGCCCGGCGAAGGCCATCCCCCAGTCGCTGCGGTACTGGCTGACGATGGTGATGTTGGCCAGCCCCAGCGGGAGCGTGCGCAGCGACTCGGAGCCCTCGCCGGAGAGGAACATGAAGGCCATGAAGAACTCGTTCCACGTCCCGAGGAAGGAAAAGACCCCCACGGTGATCAGCCCCGGGCGCGCCAGGGGCAGCATGACCCGCCAGAAGGCCCCCCACTGGCTGCACCCGTCGGTCAGGGCCGACTCGTGCAGGCTCGACGGCAGCGACCGGAAGAACCCCGTCAGCACGAAGATCGCAAACGGCATCCCGAAGGCCACGTACACCGCCAGGAGGCCCCACAGGGAGTTCAGCAGCCCCATCTGTTTCATCTGGAAGAACAGCGGGACGATGGCCAGTTGCAGCGGGATCATCATCCCGGCCAGGAAGTAGAAGAACAGCGGGCGCGCCGAGGGGAACGCGAACCGCGACAGCGCGTAGGCCGCCATCGCCGACAGCAGCAGCGTCCCCGCCACCGTGGCGACGGTCACGAGGACCGAATTGAGGAAGTAGGCCCCGAAGTGTCCCTTGCCCCAGGCGTTGGTGAAGTTGTCCCAGCGCAGGTTGTCCTTCTCCGGCAGGCTGAACGGGCGAAGGAAGATGTCCTTGTCCGGTTTGAGCGAGGTGGCGAAGGTCCACCCGACGGGGTAGATCACCGCCACGGCGTACAGCGCCAGGACGAGGTAGATCACGATCATCACGGGCCTGAATCGGCGTCCGGCGGTGCGGCCGGGGCGAAGGCGGGATGTCCGTTCGGCCGGGGCGTTCAATACTCTACCCTTTCGGCCCGCATCAGGCGCAGCGTCGTGGCGCTGCCGAAGAAGACCATCAGGAACAGCATCACCGCGATGGCCGTCGCCTCGCCCACGCGGAACTCGACGAACATGGTCTGAACCATGCGCGTGCCGATCACGTGCTGCTCGGTGGTCGGGCCCTGGTTGGTCAGCAGCCAGATCGCCTCGAAGGCCTTCATCCCCCCGATCACGAGAAAGACCAGCGCGATGGACAGCACGTCGCGGATCAGCGGCAGCGTGATGTGCCTGAACTGCTGCCACGCCGAGGCGCCGTCGAGTTCGGCGGCCTCGTACAGGCTGCGCGGGATCCGCTCCATGGCCGCCAGGAACAGCAGGACGTTGAACCCGCAGGCCCCCCAGACGGACATCGGCACCAGCGCCGTGTACAGGTGTTCCGCCGACAGCCAGGCGAAGCCCTCGAAGCCCTCGAACCAGGCCCCGAGGCTCTCGATGCCCAGGTGCGAGAGGCCCTGGCCCAGCCCGACCAGCAGCCCGTTGATCACCCCGCCCTGCGGGTTGTACATGTGCATCCACAGCAGCGACGCGGCGACCACGCCGAGGATGTTCGGCAGCAGGAACACGTTGCGCAGCAGGGCCGAGCCTCGGATGCCTCGGCTCATGCATGCGGCGAAGAACAGGGACAGCGGCAGCACGACCGCGGGGATGACGAGCATGAGGAACAGGTTGTTGACCAGGGCGACCCAGAACGCGTCGGACTCGAACAGCAGGCGATGGAAGTGCAGCAGGCCCTTGTAGGCCATGTCGGTCAGCCCGTTCCACGAATGGACGCTCCAGGCGAAGGACTTGGCGCAGGGGACGATGACGAAGACGGTGTAGAGCCCCAGCGCCGGGGCGAGGAACAGGACCACCGTCCGCCGCGCCGGGCGAAGCAGCGAGACGGACCGTCGCCGCGGGGCGTCGCGCCGGCGGCGGCACACGCGGCGGACCGTCGAGACCAGGCAGGTCACCAGCGCGCCGCCCAGCAGGCCCAGCAGGACGATCGGCTTGACCACGTGGCGCACGGTGACGCGGTCGGGGTCGGCCAGGCGGTTGCGAACGGCGGCGGCGGAGGCCTCCATGCGCTCGGCGGCGGCCTCGGGAGTGATCTCGCCACGCAGGAGCAGCGAGCGCACGTCCGTCCAGCGCTGTTCCATGTCCTTCTGGCCGGCATCGGGCCGCGTGCCGTAGGCCGTACGCGCCGATTCGATCATCCCGATGGCGTCGCTCAGGTCCTCCGTCACGTTCCCGCGGTTGGCGCCGCGGACGGCGACCGTCACGTCGCGCATCTTCGCGAAGCGTCCGGCCATCTTTCGCGAACTCATGAACCTCAGGAAGTCGACGGCCTCGGCGGGCCGGGGACTGTCCTTGAAGACGAAGAGGGTGTTCATCATGGCGTAGACGGCCGTCGGGTCGCCCTTGCCGCCGGGCACGATCGGCAGGTTGAACGCCCCCAGGCGAAAGCCCTCGGGGATCTTGCCCAGCATCTCGCTCTTGAGCCACGACCCGCAGAAGATCATCGCCGTCTTCCCGAGGAAGAACTGCATCTGCGCCTCGGTGTGGCTCATGCCGGCCGAGCCCCTCTGGAAGTAGTTCAGGCTCGTGTGCTGCACCAGCCGAAAGGCCTTGACCAGCGCCGGGGTGTTGAAGCTGCCCGGCTCGAGGTCCTGCATGGCGCGGTAGGCGTCCAGGCCCAACTGGTGGAAGTAGGCGCTTTCGATGATGGCCTGGGCGTAGGAGTCGTATCGGCCCTGAAACGCCAGCGGGGCGATGCCGGCGGCCTTGATCTGCTCGCACAGGGCGAAGAACTCCTCCCACGTCTTCGTCGGGCGCCACCCGTGCTCGGCGAACAGGGCCTTGTTGTACCAGACGCAGTAGACGAAATACGGCACCGGCACGCCGTAGGTCTTGCCGTTGACGGTGTAGACGTCGAGGCTGCCGGGATAGAACGACTCGCGCCAGGTGGCGTCGCCCTCCCAGTTCGGCCCGTCGAGGACCCCATCCAGCGGGAGGATGTTCCCGTTGCGGATGAGGACCCAGTAGTTGAGGACCGCATCGCTGACCTCGGGGGGATTGCCCTCGAGGATACGGACCCGCATCTTGTCGGCGATCCGCGGGTCCCCGTAGAGGTTCACGCGGACGTCGGGGCGGAGCTTCTCGTACTCGCGGGCACACTCGATGAAGAAGTCCAGCCCCTCGCCGCCCTCGAACTTGGCGACCTCGATGACGATCTTGCGGCCGTCCCGGCCCGCCCGCGCAGGCCCGGCGAGCATCAGCACGCAGCCGACCAGCGCGGCCGGCAGCGCGGCGACGGGCGCTCGCCGAGCGCCCCGCTTGACCTGAGAACCGGAAGGCATCCACCGAATTCAAGGGCACGGCGGATGAATCGTCAACTGCAAATCGTCCACCAGTCACTCGCATCATGTTTAGCGGGTCCGCCGAAGGCGGATCAGATCGCCGCTCCTGGTTCGAACCGCGCACGATTCCGCAAAACCCCTCGCGAATGGGCGGGCCAAGGCGTATCCTGGTGTTGTTACGGGACGCCCCCGCCGGTCGTGCCGTCTGAGTGCGTGTGCGCGACCCTGCGCGGCGCCGCCCGTCGGCCTGCGGTCAATGACAGGAGTCTGACATGTCCAGTGCAAACGCTTACCGTACCGCTGCGGCGCGCCCGTCGCGGCGGCGGGTCCTCCGGCGCGCGGCGGCCGCCGCCGCGGCGCCGTACATCGCCTCGGCCGCCGCGCTTGGCGGCGAGGGCCGAAAGCCCGCCGGCGACCGCATCACCCTCGGCATCCTCGGGACGGGCGGGCGCGGCACGAGCATCATGAAGTCGATCCTCCCGCTGGGCGGGGCGCAGGTGGTGGCCGTCTGCGACTGCATGGCCTCCCGGCGCAAACGGGCGCAGGCCCTGGCCGAGGCCCGCTACGCCCGCCGGGCCGGATACACCGGCTGCAAGGCCTACCGCGACTTCCGCGAGGTGATCGCCCGGAAGGACATCGACGCCGTCGTCATCGCCCCGCAGGACCACTGGCACGCCCTGATGGTCGTCGCCGCCGCCCGCGCCGGAAAGCACATCTACTGCGAAAAGCCCCTCGGCGTGGCCGTGGCCGAGGGTCAGGCCATCCGCAACGCCGTCCGCCGATACGGGCGCGTGTTCCAGACCGGCACGCAGCAGCGGTCCAGCCGGAACTTCCGCTTCGCCTGCGAACTGGCGCGCAACGGGTACCTCGGCACGATCCACACCATCAACGTCGGCGCCCCGGGGCCGTCGTACCAGCCCCGATACCGAGGCGCCCCCAAGCCCGAGCCCGTGCCGGACGGGTTCGACTTCGACATGTACACCGGCCCGGCGCCGAAGGTGCCGTACTGCCGCGGGCGGATCGACTGGCCCGGCTGGTACCTCATCTGGGACTACTGCGCGGGGTTCATCGTCAACTGGGGCGTGCACCACCTGGACATCGCCCACTGGGGCTGCCCCGCCATCGGGCGCCAGAGCGTCCAGGTCACCTGCAAGGGCACCTACCGCACCAAGGGCCTCAGCGACAATATCAACGACTGGCAGGCCGACATGCACTTCGCCGGCGGGCTGCGGATGACCTTCACCGACACGGGCCACCCCAACAAACAAGGCTGCGAGTTCGTGGGCGACAAGGGCCGCGTGCACGTCAGCCGCAGGGGCATCTCGGCCAAGCCCGCCAACCTCCTGAAAGTGACGATCCGCCCCAACGAGACCCACCTGGTCACCAGCGCCCACCACCAGGCGAACTTCCTCCAGTGCGTTCGGACCGGCCGCGATCCGGTCTCCCCCGTCGAATCGGGCCACGTCGCGTCGACCCTCGGCCTGGTTGCGGAGATCGCCACCCGCCTGAAGCGCAAGCTGACCTGGGACCCGAAGGCCGAGAAGTTCGGCAACGACGACGTGGCCAACCGCCGCCTGGCCCGCCCCATGCGCAGCCCGTGGACACTGTGACGGGCACAGATGGGGGATGTTCGCCAAGCCTGAGGCCATGGGCTCCACCGCCCATCACGCGGGCGCGGCGGCGCTCAATCGGGGCGGTTGGTCAATGGCGGATTGTGCAGTCCGGCAAGGCCTGCTGGAGCGTCTTAATGCCTTCGTCGGTGACCCGGGTGCCGCGGAGGTCGAGCGCTTTGAGGCTGGTCAGCCCTCTAAGATGCTCCAGTCCGGCGTCGGTGACGTACACTTGTCCCGCGAGGCTCAGCGTTCGAAGGCTGGCCAGCCCCTTCAGACAGAGCAGGTCGGCGTCGGCAAGCATAAAACCGCCACGAAAAGACAAAGACACGGAAATCACAGGCCTGGTAGGACTGTCTGTGTCAACCTGGATCGTGCCGTGGAGCTTCTTGACTGTGCCGCTGATCCGCAGTGACGAGACGACGACCGTGGCCCTCGGCAACGCCGCCTGTAACGCATCGAGGCCCTCGGCCGTCACTTGCGTGCCCCCGAGGTCCAGCAGCTCGAGCCTGCCCAGGTGCTTTAGGTGGGCCAGTCCCGCGTCGGTAACCTGTGTGCCACTGAGTGTCAGCGAGAGCAGCCTGTCGAGGCCTGCCAGATGAGCCAGCCCGGCATCGGTGATTCGGGTGTTGTCAAGCGATAGCAGCTCAAGGTGGGGCAGGCTCTTCAGAGTTGTCAGATCTGCGTCCGTGATTCCAGCGCCCCGCAAGTCGACCTCGTTTGCAGGATAATGATAGTGTTCGACCTGAAGGAACTCGCGAAGCCATTCGTCAAATGCCGCATAATGCTCCAGTCTTGAATGGAGTGTTACGGGATCTCCCGGATTTGAGCCGCTTCCGAAACACCCGACGCTTCCGCCCATTCTGCGAATCTCCTCCACTGCGTCCCGCTCGACTATTACCCGCTGCGCCTCGTGGATGAACCAGCCGAGCCCGACGCCCGCTGCCAGTACGAACAGCAGCGTCACGAGGCCGAGCCCCAGACGCTCGCGGACAGGCCTGCGGACAGCCAGAAGGATGCCCCCCGCGGCCGCCAGGGCAAGTCCGGTGCCGATGCTCAGGAGACCCAGACCCAGGATCACCAGGTACCACCCAAGCAGCAGGCTGGACTCAGACAGCACCAGGGGCAGCATCGGCCGGCTGAACTGATCCCCGCGTCGTTTCGCTTCCAGAGAGGGTGAATCGTTCATGGTCGCTTCCTCATCGGCTTGGTGCCGAGGCCGGCCGGCTTGCGGGCCGTTTCGCGTCGAGCTGCTCGAGCGAGCCCTGGACCTTCTCCACCATGTAATGCATACCCATCTTTGCGTAGAGGTCGCGGGCCTTGGTCCAGCACTCGCGGGCCTTGTCTTTCTTGCCGAGCTTCGCGTAGATCGTGCCCAGCTTCGCGTACTGGCCGGCCAGCCCTTCCTGCCCATTCCGGCTGATGTACAGGTTGGCTTTGCCTTCCTGCCGGCCGAGATCGTCGTAGATCGCCAGCGCCTTGGAGCACAATCCGTCGGCCTTGGCCATCTCCGCGCGCGTCTGGCAGATGTCAGCCAGGCCGACGTATGAATTGGCTATGCCTTGCTGCCGGCCGAGACGCTCGTAGATCGCCAGGGCCTTGCGGCACAGTTCCTCGGCCTCCTTCAGCCTGCCCTGCCTCCAGCGGATGACGCCGAGGTTATTGTACGCGGCGGCCACCCCGTGCGGCGGGCCCTTAGCCTTGTAGATCGCCAAGGCCTTGCGAAACATCTGCTCGGCCTCGTCCAGCTTCTCCTGCGTCTGGTAGATGTGGCCGAGGTACTGGTACGAGAGCGCCTGGACCCATTCGTCGCCCAGAGCCTTCTGGAACATTCTCTCGGCCTCAGCCGGCTTGCCCCGCATGGCGCAGGTGCGGCCGAGGTCCCTGTACACTGAGGCGAGGGATACAATAACAATACCTCTGGTGCCGACACGCTCGATAATTGCCACCGCCTTGCGCTGCAACTGCTCGGCATCGGCCAGCTTGCCCTGCCCCTGGCAGACGTACCCAAGACGGGCGTACGAATCGGCCGCCATCTGTTCCCGCCGAGGCGCCACGCATTCCTGCCGGCCGACACGTTCGAAGACCGCCACGGCCTTGCGGTGCATCTGCTCGCCCTCGTCCCACTTGCGCAGGCTCCGGTAGATGCGGACGAGATGGAAGTACGCCTCGATCGCCATGCCTTTCTGCTCGAGCGTCATGGCCTCCTGCACGTCGGGACGCTCGTAGATCGCCACGGCCTTGCGGTACATCGTCTCGGCCTCGTCCCGCTTGGCCGGGTTGGCCTGCTTCGAGCTGAAGATGCGGCCTTGATGGTAGTAGAAGTGGCCGAGATTGACGTACTGGTTGGCGACCCCTCCCTGCAGGCCGAGACGCTCGTAGATCGCCAGGGCCTTGCGGTGCATCGTCTCAGCCTCAGCCAGCTTGCCCTGCATCCGGCAGGTGCGCCCGAGGCCGCTGTACGAATCGGCGATTCTCTCCTGCCGGCCGAGACGTTCGTTGATCGCAAGGGCCCTGCGGAACATCGCCGCGGCCATGGCCCTGCTGTCCCTGCCCTGCCTCACAAAGAGGTGGCCGAGATTGACGCACGCGTCGGCCTCGCCTTCGGGCCGCCCGAGCCGCTCGTTGATCTCAAGGGCGCGCCTGAACGCCCGCCGGGCCTTCTCCAGCTTGCCGCGCGTACGGTAGATCAGGCCGAGTTTGCCGCACGCGTCGGCCTCGGCTTCCTCCCGGTCGACGCGCCGGTACAGCCCTCTGGCTTTGCCGAACAGCGTCTCGGCCTTGTCCAGCTCGCCGCGCCTGTAATGCCCCAGCGCCTGATCGAAGCAGGCGTCGGCCTCTGCTGACTTGGCATGGCGCGACGCAGTGCGCCAGACCAGCCAGCCGAGCGCGACCGCCGCTGCCAGTGCGAACATCAGCATCGCGAAGCTGGGCCGGGGACGGTCGCGCACAAGCCTGTGGACAGCCAGAAGGAAGAACCCTGCGGCCGCCAGGGCAAGTCCGGTAGTGACGCTCGGGGGACCCGTCGACAGGAACCACCCCAGCAGCAGGCTCGACGCAGCCACCAGCGAAATCAGCAGTGCCCGCACGCGGGGCTGAGACCACCGTCGATTCGCATCCGGAGGCGGAGACTTGTCCATGGCCATATCCTCAAGAGGTGATACCCGGAACGGCCGCGCAAGCGGCAGCACGCCGCGTCGTGCCGTGGTACTGCCGTCTGAACGGGTATTCTAGCCCCCCCGCGAGCAGGAAGCAACCGACCTTGCCAGACGTGCCCGCTGGTGCCGTACCGCCGGGGATGGCGGCGTACGTGCGACGTCATCAGCCACTGCGTCCACCGGCCCAGGTTGCCGTCGGCCTGCGGGCAGAAAAGGGTAACCGTCCCGATTAACACTCCATCCGACGCATCGGCAGCGGACTGCTGCGCCCCAACCGACGAATGTATCGCTTGACGCTGTCATAGCTGTTGGCAAACCCGTGCTCGGCCACCAGGTCCTGCCAGATCCGCACCCCGCTGAGACCTTGGGCAAGCTTGACCTCGATAACCTCTCGCAACGGCTGGCAGGCACTGGCCGGACCGCCTCCAGAGCCGGGGGGCGGGTTGGTGGTACAGTTTGACAGCACGCCCGACCCGGGGGGCGGGTTGGTGGTACAGTTTGGATCCGGACCCTTGCCGGCCAGATACCCCCGCACGGTCGTACGGCTGACGCCGAGTTCCTGGGCGATCTTCCGCTGCGACCAGCCGCGTTTATGCAGTGTCAGTATTGAAGTTACGATTGCCATCTTGAGTCGGTTCGCCACGGGCAAGCTCCTTTGTGATTCCCACTGTGGGAATCCAAGAGCCTATCCGACAGCAAACCCCTTGCCTCAAGTGGCACACTTTCACCCGCCCCTCACTGGTACAGTTTGCCCGCCCCCTGACACGGTGCCGTCGATCGTGGCCGACAGCGACGTGCGGAGGTCGTCCAGGCGGTCGTAGCCGATGGTCAGAACGACGGTGGGCATCCCGTCGTTGTTGCTGGTGACGCTGGTCAGCCGGTCGCGGTTGTCGTAGGTGTAGTCGTAGTCGGAGCAGTCATCGGCCACCCCCGCAGAGTGCTGACGCTCCCGATGGGATGACGTCGAATGGATGTGTGGCAATGCCCGCGAAAAAACGTCTGCTACCGACTTGACAAAGACTTGCTCATGGATGTCCCCGGGGTTGGCTTCCTCTCAGTTTCATGTCGAGATTTTGCAGTCTGGCAGGGCCTTTCGCAGCTTCTGAACGCCTGCTGAAGTAATGCTGGGGTTCCTGGTGAGATCGGCTGGAGGCAGGAAGAGCCAGCGAAGCTTCTGCAGCTTGGCCAGGTGCGCCAGTCCCGTATCGGTGATCGCAGAGCAATCGCTCAGATCAAGGTACTCCAGATTCTCCAGATTCGCGATATGCGCCATGCCTGTATCGCTTATCGCCGGGCATCGCCCCAATCGCAGTTCCTTGAGTTGCCGCATTTTCCCCACTTCCCTGATCCCTGCATCGCCCACCCCCGCACACTCGCCCATAGTCAACACTCGTAGCTGGGCGAGCCCCGTCAGATGCGCCAGTCCAGCATTAGTTATCTTCGGGCAGCCACTCAAGTCGAGTTCCTGCAGTTTCTTCAGCTTGCCAACATGCGCCAATCCCGCATCGCTTATCCTCGGGCAGCCACTCAAGCTGAGCTCCTGCAGTTCCTTCAGCTTGCCAACATGCACCAATCCCGCATCGGTTATCATCGGGCAGCCATCCAAGCCGAGATCCCGCAGCTTCTTCAGTTTGCTAACATGCGCCAATCCGGCATTAGTTATCTTCTGGCAGCCACTCAAGTCGAGCTCCCGCAGTTCCTTCAGTTTGGCAACATGCACAAGTACTGCATCCGTTACGCTGCGGTAACTTGGCAGTGCCAGCTTCTCCAACGCGCCTAACCGCGTCAGATGAGACAGACCTCTTGCCGTAAACGGGCCACACTCCAGGAGTTCCAACTCGCGCAAAGCGTTGAAACCAGCGATGGAACGAAGGCCTGTATCGCTGACTTTCACGAGCCGGAGTTCCAGGCAACGGAGTTGCTTGAGTTTCCCCAAGTGTTCGAGGCCGACACCACTGATGTCCCTGCAGTTGCCCAATGACAACGTCTCCAGATTGGTCAATCTCGCGAGAGATGCCATGCCCGCGTCTGTTACAAGGGAGCAGTTGGAAAGATATAGGCTTCGCAGATGATCGAGTTGTGCCAGGTGACGTAGCGCATCGTCTGAGCACTCGTACGATAATCCCACCGTTAGCGATGGCACTTGCACTGCTCGCATCTCAGACGCAAGGGTGCGCACGTCCTGCATGTCGAAACCTCTTTGCACGGTAACATGCCAGGAATGGCACGCCGGTATCTCAACTCCCAGCGAGGCCGGAGTAGTGCCTGCGAGCCGAAGCTTGCCCCCCGGGGTCTTGATGACAGCAATCCGCAAAGGCAGACGAGAGTTGAACCGACGTGCTGGATATCTCGCCGAGCCTTTCGACGGCACGGTGGTACTCTTGCCGCCTGTGCCGCGCTGCTTGGCAGTTGGATCGCTCCGTGTGGCATTGTCGCCCTGTTCACTCTCCCGGCAACCAACCGTTACGCCAAGGATCATTCCTGCCATAGCCGCTACGATGGTCCTGTGCAATGTTCTGTCTTCCATCATGTACCACCTCTTGCTGCTATCTTATAGGCATCCGCGGAATTCGCATCAACCAGAAACCAGCCAGCGTTCCCCGTTGCCTCAGTGACCAACTCACACGCCCCACCAACACAGGCGCCGACTCCTAATTCGGGGGACACCATACTTAATTATCGTTCCTTCCGTGTACGGCTGCGTCTGGGGCCTTTGGGGCCGCGTTTCTTGGGCAGCAGGTCGCGGCCGAGCAGGTCGCCCAGACGCGTGACGAAGCTGCGGTCGCCCAGTGGGCGGCCGGTGTTCTCGCGCTGACGCATCGCCACGGC
>Ga0180431_10005599_pt1 | contig 15244 bp, 10 predicted proteins | sample SS_ome_11_FD_132459 | JGI IMG/M metagenome (GOLD analysis project Ga0180431, IMG submission 132459) | Hypersaline lake sediment archaeal communities from the Salton Sea, California, USA - SS_1_MS_1 metaG | ecosystem: Environmental > Aquatic > Non-marine Saline and Alkaline > Hypersaline >... | reverse complement strand
CGTAGTCGTTTGCCAACAGCTGGTTTTCGGTGAGATCGTTGTCCGAACACAGCCACAGATAGATTCCTGCACGAGCGTTGTTGGCCAATTCGTTACCGTGTATCGAGTTGCCGGTACAGTTGGACAGGCTGATGCCATTTTCAGTGAGCACGGGACGAGAACGGTATGCTTTGTTGTTGGTGACTTGTGAATCCTCAACAAAGGCCAGGTGGATTCCATCCCCATCGCTGATCTCGTTCTCAGTGATGATCAAGTTCCGGCTAGCCGCTACGTACAGGTTGTTTGACCGAAGCCCGCTTATGGTTTCCCCGTCTTCGTCATACAGATAGTTGATCGGATAGTCATTCAGAAGATTGGTCTCATGGATGACATGCCGGTACTCTTCGGCTGACTCTCCTGCAACCCGCAGTCCTTGACCTGTGACGTAGAGGACGTTGCGACGCAGCGTCGCGTCAGTACAGGAAGTCATCTCGATTCCATTGATCGAGTTGGCAATCGTGGTGTCCTCGATCGTGGCAAAGGAAACAAACCCGAGGCGGATTGCCGCTCCCTGGAGATCCCCTGCATCACGAAGGATCACCCCACGTATGATAAAGTGGGCAGTGGTATTCTCCACTTTGATTCCGTATCGCGTGTCCTCTGGGATGTCTATTTCCCAGCCGGCGATGAGATAGGGATCCTCTGCTGTTCCGCTTCCTGCGACAACGCCGTTCTCGACGGTAAAATCGCTGTTGCCGAGGATACTAATCGGATCGTGCGAGTTGCTTGCAGATGCGCCGACAGCAAAGCAGAACCCCACCCATATTAAAGCGAGAAGCACAGGTGTTCTTTTTTTCATGTCATCGACTCCTTTTGATATCCATGATGCGTACTTCGCCCGGAGATGAACAACACCATTTTTTCAATTATAGTAGTGCGTACCCGGGGTCACAATCCGACTTCGACGCCCGGTTGAGGTATCCAGGCAGGCCACGAAACTCTTGAGATTGGATAGAGTTGCTCTACCAAGGGAGGTCTTACATGACGCTCGAGCAGATTCTCACTGAGGTATCGCGTGAGCTCTCTGGGGCTCTTGCCAAGCAGAACGTTGCCCGGATCGCCGCACATCATCGCATCCAGGGCTCCCCCGGTTTTGATGATGCCGTGAACGAGATCAAGGGGGTCCTTGAGCGATGGCACATCCCGTGTACCGTTCACACCTACCCCGCTGATGGGAAGACAAAGACCTACTCATGGGCCGCACCGCTTGGTTGGAGCGTACGCAGTGGATTCCTGCGCCAGCTTTCTCCGAAGGAGCAGTCTCTAGTGCGGTTCGATGAGATCTCGCAAGGGGTAATCGCTCATTCCCGTGGTGGAACCGCCGAGGCAGAAGCGATTGATGTGGGAGAAGGGACCTGTTTGGCGGACTACGCCGGAAAGGATGTGATAGGCAAGTACGTGTTGGTTACGGGAAAACCGCAGGAGGTTGCACCTCTTGCAGTGGATCACGGTGCAATCGGCATCATTCTCTATCCCACTGCAAAGAGAGCCGGGGAATGGCCCGATCTCGTCCAGTACGCCGGATTCTGGCCACAGGCCTCCCAAATTGAGCAGACGCCGCTTGGCTTCTCCATATCCCGTCGCCAGGCTGACACCCTCCTTGCCGCGCTACGAGACGGCCCGGTCCGTCTCGCCGGCTCAATCGACGCCGATCTAGGCCCCGGCAACCTTCATGTTTTGGAAGCGCGAATCCCCGGGCACTGTCCTCAAGCAAAAGAGATCCTGTTGATTTCACATCTTTGCCATCCCACTCCATCGGCAAACGACAACGCCTCGGGAAGTGCTCTTCTTCTGGAGATTGCCCGAACGCTTGCCCAGCTTGCCAAGAAGGGGAAGTTGAAGCTCGACCGGTCGATCCGCCTCCTGTGGGTTCCCGAGTTCTATGGGACCCTTCCTTGGGTCGCTCTCCATCGACAACAGGTCGAGAACACCCTATTTGTTCTCAACCTGGACATGGTCGGTCAATCTCCCGAACGGCTTGGAGAGCCGTTTCGGGTTTCGCGCGCGCCGGGATCAACCCCGTCTGTACTAAACGCTTGGTTTGAGCCGCTCCTCGAACGGATCGAAGATGATCCGAACACAATTGCGCCGCGCGGAACGCGTCGGACCATGCAATGGCGGCTTGATCCACCGAGTGGGGGGAGCGACCACGTTGTCTTTTCCGATCCGCTGTTCGGTGTTCCTGCAGTCATGTTCGGTCACGGCGACCCCCTCCATCACACACACCTCGATGACGTGGACATGGTCGATCCCACCGAGCTCAAGCGTGTTGGCGTGCTGGCTGCAACACTCGCTCTGCTTCCGGGCACACTTTCCAGGGAAACCGATCGGCTGGCCGGTTGGCTTCTACGCTACAGCCTCACCGCAATCCAGCGCAGCTTCGAGCTTTCGCTGGGGATGAAGGAGGCATCGATTGAGGAATTCCTTGGCCTAGCACTCACGCTGGAGGAGCAGCGGCTGGCAAGCTTCAAGCGACTTCTGGATGATGCATCGATACCATGGGATGAGTCAGGACTTCGACAAGCGCTCACAGCGGCTCGCGATGCGCTTCTAAAAACAGGTGGCGGGTCTGCCGCTAAATATGATGCCGATAACGAAGGCCCTCTGCCAAGGAAGGCGTTCGAGGGTCCACTTCCCTACGCCTTTTTCCTCTCCCTCTCCAAGGAGGATCGCCGCTTCATGGAACGGGAATTCACCGGTCCGTACGGCGCCATTACACTGGAGGCTCTCAACCTTTGCGATGGCAAGCGGACGGTCCGTGGGATCGCACTTCGGCTGAGCCTGGAGTTTGGGCATTGGATCTCAATTGAGACCGCCACCCGCGCGCTGGAGATCCTGGGGAAGGGAGGTTGGGTAGAGCTGTGCAGTCCATCCGGCTGAAAATGTGCCCAAAGTCCCATCCCGAGCGCACAAATACGCCCAGTGCATGGCACGGAACAATGTATCTTTTCCATATGAGACGTTCGTCTTACTTTCGTTTCTTGGTTCTGGGAACTCTATTGGTCCTTTTCGCCGGCGTTGGAGCGGATCAAGGCTCCCCGCTCGTTCCGCAGACTCCGCCCTCTCCACACAATCGAATCGGGGTCTACCTCACCTCTTACGCCCTCACCAAGCCGGGTCTCCTCGAGCAGGTGCTTGACGCAACGAACGAAGGAAAGCTGAATGCGGTCGTGATCAATGTGAAGAACATGCACGGGGAGGTAACCTACGACAGTGCTGTGCCACTGGCGAGGATGATCGGAGCCGCATCCGCCCGACTGGATATGAGGACTCTTGTGCCTGCCTTGAAAGAGCACGGATGCTACTTGATCGCGAGGCAGGTGCTGTTTTACGATCCCAAGCTGGCTGCATATCTGGGCCGACAGGGTCCGTGGGTCTTCCCAACCGACGAGCTGGCAGTCGAATACAACCTGGCGATCGCAGAAGAGGTCGCCTCCGTTGGTTTTGACGAGATCCAGTTCGACTACGTCCGTTTTCCGGATGGAGGCGATCTTTCCCCCATCTATGAAGACCGCTACGCCGCCGTGAATCGATTCCTGAAAGCGGCACGTCAGCTCATCTCCGGGCGCGCGTATCTATCCGTTGATGTGTTCGGTCGTGTACTGTGGGAATGGAACAGGAAGCGAATCGACCCGATTGGGCAGTCGTTGGAGGAAATGGCGCGTTGCGTCGATCTAGTCTCACCGATGCTCTACCCGTCCCACTACCAGGAACAACGCTACAAAGACGATCCCTACCTTGTTGTCCGGGAGGCGTTGGCAAGCGGAAAGAGCAGGGTGACCACTTCGTTTCGTCCCTACCTGCAGGCGTTTGACCAAGCGATCCCACCCGGGCTTACCCTCGAAACCTACATCCGAGCCCAGATTCAAGCAGCGCAAGTTGCAGGGGCCAATGGATACCTGTTCTGGAACCCGAGCTGCAATTACGAGGCCCTGTACAAAGCACTCGATTGATGTCCTTTATCCCCCCGTTCGTTTTGGATACCATCGCACCGGCGTGAAGCCATTCCGCGAGTGAGGGCTTTGTGGATTGCGTTGTGAATGGCACACGTTGGTGATTGTTGTGCATGCTCGTAAGGGAAAGCAATGATTGACGTTCTTGCCTGCGCGCGTTTTGTCTGCGATCGGAGCACTCACGTCGCAGTAGACAAAAGGGAAATACATCGCCTTGCAGACAAACTCCTTTCGCTGCCCGTCCCTTCCTGGGATTATGTACATCACTACTACGACGGCTCGGAGAAGACGGTGGCCTACCTTCTCTTGGTAGACGCGCTCAACTTCTGCTTTTTCCCGGAGCCGCGCTGGGTTGTTATCGTCGACGGGGAAAAACTGCAGGGGTACTTCGCCCTTACCTCGGTCTTAAAGGAAGCCTTCCGCTGCGGGTGCCCGATCGATGATTTTCACTATCTGGCACAGATAGACGTGCAAGACGTCCGTACGCTTCTGCGCGGAGCGGTCGGAACAGGGGAAATCCCTGTGTTTGACGAACGGGTACGCATTCTGCGCGAGATCGGTCAGCAGGTCGTCGCGCTGTACCAGGGCGACCCTTCTCGACTGGTGAAGGAGTCCTGTGGGGGCGCGCAGCGGCTCGTAGAGCTGCTGGTACGTGGCTGTCCCTCTTTTCGCGATGAGGTAAGCTACGCCGGCGAACGAGTTGCTTTCTACAAGCGTGCACAGATCTTCGTGTGCGATCTGTTCGGCAGTTTTCAGGGGCACTCTTACGGCTCGTTTCGGGATATCGATCGGCTCACTGCTTTTGCCGATTACAAACTCCCGCAGCTGCTACGTGCCGAGCGCGTACTTCAGTACTGTGAGGAATTGAAGGGTCGTATTGATCGGATGGAATGGATCGATGCCGGTTCCGCCGAGGAAGTCGAGATTCGCGCTGCGACGATCGTCGCGGTGGAGGAACTTCGTCAGCGATTGAAGCGGCGTGGGCGGAACCTGTTTGCTTTTGAAGTCGATTGGCTCTTGTGGCACATCGCGCAGAGTGCGAAGATGCCGCCACATCACCGCACGCTCACCACCTTCTACTGATGTTTATAAAATGCTGCAAAGACACTCGCTCCCTTGCACGGACGGGACGACTGGAGACGGCCCACGGTACCTTCGACACTCCTTCGTTTGTCGCTGTGGCCACCCGGGGGACGGTGAAGGCGGTTGAGCCAAAAGCACTAGGAGAGATCGGTGTGCAGGTCGTGATTTCCAACGCCTATCACCTGCACCTGCGTCCCGGAGAGGACCTGATTGCCGGCTTGAACGGTCTGCACCACTTCGCCGGCTGGAACGGCCCGATGATGACGGACTCCGGTGGGTTTCAGGTATTCAGCCTGGGAGCGGGCAAGGTTCATGGTGTCGGCAAGGTGGCCTCGATCTTCCCCGATGAGGAATGTGGCGGAAACAAACCGCAACTGAAACCGCAAGGAAAGCCGCTTGTCAAGCTGAGCGAACAGGGAGCAACCTTCCGCTCGATCATCGACGGTTCAGAGCACTTCTTTTCGCCGGAGAACGTGATCGCGCTGCAGAGAAAGCTGGGCGCTGACATCATCCTTGTCCTCGATGAATGCACTTCGCCGCTACACGACTACGACTATACAAAGAATGCGATGGAGCGGACGCACCGCTGGGCGAACCGCGCGTTGTTAGCGTTTGAGCAGACCAGCAGCGACATATTTTCCAACCCTCGGCAGCTTCTTTACGGCATTGTTCAGGGAGGTGCGTACGAGCAACTCCGCTGTGAAAGCGCTCGGATCATCGGGAGTCTGCCCTTCGATGGCTTTGCCATCGGGGGATCGCTCGGCCGCTCCAAGGAAGACATGCACAGCGTACTCGACTGGACGATTCCCCAGCTGCCCGAGGAGAAGGGGCGCCACCTGCTCGGGATAGGACAGATCGAGGACATCTTCGCTGCGGTAAAGCGGGGAATCGACACCTTCGATTGTGCGGCTCCCACACGTATCGCCCGTAACGGCACGGTCTTCGTGAAGGGAGCGCCTCGGCATCGGATCAATCTGCGCAACGCCCGCTTCCGCGACGATTCCCGTCCAGTCGACGAGGCGTGCGACTGCCTCACCTGCCGTCATCACTCCCGTGCTTACCTGCGCCACCTGCATCTGGCAGGCGAACTCTCCTATTATCGGCTGGCGACCATTCACAACCTGCGATTCCTCGTCTGCCTCATGCGCGATATCCGGGGAGCAATCGCCGAAGGAAACCTGCAAGAATTGGAACACGAGTGGCTCGACGAGCAGTAGGCAAATCTATCTTGCACCGCACCCGGGACCAAGGCCTGATTGCGTTAGCGTTAGAACGGGAGCAGGCTGCGCAGCCTACTTGCTAGTCCCCCAAGATTGAGCCTGGAAAAGTCGATCGTGAGCGAGACGCGGTGGCTTGCCGGCAAGACGGGGTGACTGACAAAAGCATAGTCAATCACGAAGCCTTCGACATTGACTCCCAGCCCAGCTGTAAGGGACGTTGCGCCCGGTTCGGTCAGCATCCCGACGCGCACCGCAAGCATCTGAGTCGGGCTGTACTCCGCACCAAAATGGAAACTTCCCCCAAGCTCGATGTCGACAGTGACGAGGACCATCCGTGCAAGCCGTGACGAAAACCCAAGGCGCAGATCCATCCGCAGCGACTCCCTATAGTCATCGTAGTTCAGTGCACCGATGATGTTTGTCGCGGTCGCGCCGAACCCTACATCGCTGATGACTACTGGCCCCAGCCTGATGTCGGGAAATCCCATGCGATAGGCAAGGTCAAGACCGACCCCCGTGCCGTTCGTGTTGCCATTGGCGACCGATAGGTACTTGAAGCGGCCACCAATACGGAAATCGATCGGAAGAGCAGGGATAAACGGAAACTGCTTCGGATCCACGCCGAAGCCCAACAGAACCGCAGTGCTTCCGTACGAAAGGGCGTCGGTTGAAGTACCGTCGGCGTCGTAACCCGGAATGTTGCCGGAGTTGAGCATCAAGAAGCCCACGCCCCAATTGCGCGAGGCGAGTCCCAACGCACTGTAGCCGGCCAAACCGAGGTGCGAGGTGTAGGAGGACGTGAAGCCGATCCCGGCGAGTTCCGCCAAGCCGGCCGAATTGTAGTAAAGCGCCTCAGGCCCGTCGGCCAGGGCCACCGCTGCGCCACCGACTCCGAGTGCCCGCACCCCTGGTTCGATGTCGAGAATCGAGATGGCCGTTTGCCCGGCGGCCAACGCCCCCGATAATCCCACCGCAAGGAGGGCAATGCTCAGCAGTAAGAACGATCTTTTCACGATAGGGTTCCCTCCCTTATCTGTCGATTAGAAGCTTGAAGATCTGTGACTTGATCGCTGCTCCGGCGGCGTTCTGCGCGGTGATCACACAGAAGTAGAGACCGTTTGCCACGGCACCCCCGACGTCCGCTGTGAGGTCCCACACGTACGTCGTCTGCGTCGCAGGAAGGTCCACCTGGCGGACCAGACGTCCGACCAGGTCAAAGATCCGAAGCACCGGATTGGTCGTCCCAGCCGGAAGACTGTACGCGAACGTGGCCTGGGTAGAGGCCGGATTGGGATAGCCATAGACGACGACGTCCGTCGGCGCGGTCACTGTGATCGTGGCGCTAGCCGATTGTACGCTGTCAGCGCCGTCGTTATCGGTCACGATCAGGCTGACGGTGAAGGCGCCGGCGGCCATGAACGCATGGGTGGGGTTCTCGACCGCGCTGGTTCCGCCGTCACCGAATTCCCACGCCCACCCCGTTACCGTGCCGTCGTTATCGGTCGAGTCATCGGTGAACTGAAGTGCCTCGCCGACACTCGATGTGGTCTTGTTAACATCGAATGCAGCCACCGGCGGATCATTGTCAGCCGGTGGTGCGGCGGGTGGTCCTTCCACAGTGATCGTCTTCGTAACCGTACCGGACACTCCCCGAGCGTCGGTGACAGTGAGCGTCACGTCGAATGTGCCTCCGTTCGGATAGCTGTGCGTGGGATTCGGATCGGTGGACGTGGTGCCGTCGTCAAAATCCCACAGGTAGGTGAACGGCTCATCGATCGCGCCGTCTTGATCGGTGACCGTAGAGGTAAACTTGAGCGTGTCCTCGTAGGTGAACTGCTTCGGACGGATCGCTTTGTTGGACAAGGCTTGCGTACCCGCGGTCTGGACAGCGAAGTTGAAATCGACAACCGGGCGGTGGTTGATCTCCGGCGTCCACAGGTTGCCGATCGCCGTTTTCTCGTAGCCGACGGCGGTCTCGGTGTGCAGCACCCGCGTTTCCAGTTGCAGCGTGCGGCCAACCACGATGTTCTCCGGCTCGCCGATCGTCGCGTAGATGTCGAGGAACGCCTCGCTCCCGGAGGCGCCGTTCGTATCGGCTACCACGTTGTTCTGCTGTGTCGGAATCGTCACACCCGCGGTGCGGAATCCGGCGAGATTGGTGGTTTCACCCATCAACAGCGGTGTGTCGTCGGTTTCGCTGTCCCTGCGCATGACCTTGAGCCCGACGACGTCGGGATTCTCCTGGGCCGTGCCGAGGTTCTTCACCACGATCGGGTGAACCGCCACACTATCGGTGTTGCCGTCCAGATCCACCACTCGGATCGTCATCACGATCAACTCTTGTCCGGAGTAGGCAGTGCCACCCTCCGGCGGCGTCACGTTGACGAGGATCTCAAATCCGGCCGCGTACAGAACGATCGTGTCCGCGTAGGTCACCTCGTCGCTCCAGTAGTTCGTTCCGTTCTCCTGGCCCTGCACGCGGACCCGAGGCTTGACGGTGTCGCCATCGGTGGGATTCTGGAACGTGTAGTAGATCTTGAGGGTCAATTCACCGTTGTCTGCAACAAAGGGTTGAACGGTCAACGCGATGTCGATGCCGGTGTTGAAGTTTGCCAGTTGCGCAGCATTGGTGACCTTGAGCAATTGCTGGGTCGGAGAGCGGACCTCGATGCTCGCCAACTGGGCGCCGTCGGCGCTGCCCGTGTTGGTGATTTCTATCCGCAGCAGCTGCACCTGCTGGTTATTCCTGTCGTTGTCTTTGACCACGACGGTCTGTTCCAATGGAGGATCGGCCGGGCTCTTGGTCCCGGAGACGACCGCCGCACTCTCGTCGGTGATCTGCTCGAAGCCCTGGCGGCGGATCGTTTGCACGTTGCCAGCGGTGACACTCTGAGCGTAGTCGGCGCCGTTCTCGGTGACATAAAGCGTGACCTTGGTCTGAATCGTGCGGCCGTCGGTGACGGCGCCCTGAAGGCCAATTTTCATCTCAACAGTGACGGTAACCGTGCTGTTATCCGGAATCTGTACCGGAAGTGGAGTGAATGCATCGTAGTTGAAAACCATCGGGCTTGCGGGTGTCCAAGCAACGAATCCTCCGGTAGTAACGTAGTCTGCACCTCCGATTCTCAACGTTACTTGCACGTGCGAGATGTCGTTGGTGGTAGCGGTTCCCAGGTTCTCCACCTCGACGATGCGGTTGCTGCCGGTCTGGATCCACGTGACATCGTTTCCGTTGCCGTCGTTGTCGGTGAACGTGGCGACCTGGACCTGTCCCTCGTCCAACGGGTTGAAAAATCCGGCCGCGACTGCGGTGTCACTGGTCTGATCGAAGCCGCCGTTACGGATCGTTTCGGTGGACTTGTCGGGGATCCAGGAGCTGGAGTAGGAGACGGTGTTCATCTGGTAGTAGAACTTCACCCGCAGTGCAATCGTTTCTCCGCCGGTGACGGCCCCTCCGATCGTTACGAAGACCTTCAGGTCGTGCGGCGGCGCTGTGCCGGCAGGAATGACGTAACCGCCGAGGTTGATGGTGATTCCTGAACCCAAGCCGCCGATGGCGACCGTATCACCGAGCTTGATTCCTCCATCCCAGATCTCGATCTTGGTGATGTGGCCGCTTCCGGCGGTTCCAAGATTCTGGATCGTCGCTGAGGTTATCGAGATTTGACGTGTGGGATCGCCTGTTACACGAACATGCTGGACGTCAATCCGATCGTTCGGATTGACGTTTCCCCGGTTGATGTTCAGATCCTCAAACCCCGGGGCCGCCAGCGCTGCTGCCGATAGACCTACGCAGATAACCAACAAGGCAAACACAAGGCGTCGCTTGTGCGTGTTAATCATTGCACCCCTCCTCTCCATCCCATCGAAGAAGGAACGTATTTCGCATCATATCGTTTCAAAAGGGGAGTATAGAGTGTTGCCTGTTACAGGCAGGAGAGGCCCGTCCGCGGAAGCGCGTTCGTCTGTCGTCTGAAAACGAGACTTCTGTCCTTGTGTGAACTGCTGAGAACGGGAGCTACACGCGAGGTGAACTGCGGATGGAATACATCACAAACACGTTTAATCAGCTACTTACGGCGGGACAACGTAGAAGATGTCGTCGGGATCGTTGTTCGAATAGGTGTTGCTGTCGGGGTTGTCGAGTTTCAGTTTGCAGTCGTAGTCTACGTACACCGCAGCGCCTCCCCACTGGGTCGCCGCGTTTGCATTGAACGTGTTATTCGTCAACGTCGTTGGCAGCGCTCCTTCGGGCTCCTGCCCCGGGACAATGGAACTCAAGTGAATTGCTCCGCCGCCGGAGGCGCTGTTGCCTTCGAATTCGTTGTCGCTGATCGTGGGGAAGAGAGCGTATCCTTCTGCTGCGATCCCTCCGCCCTGGGTCGTGCTGTTGTTGGCGATTCTGTTGCCGACGATTGTCGCCCGCGATTCCACAAGATAGATGCCCCCACCGGCGAAGTACGCGGTGTTGTTCACGATGTGGTTGCTGCGAATTGTCGGATCGGCCTCTCGTACGTAGATGCCCCCGCCACTGAACGGCTGATATAGGCTCCGCCTTCTGATGGTGAAGCCGGTCAGCATGGAGGCGCTGGTCTCGCTGTTACCAAAGGTCACGACGGAGTAGTCGCTGTTGTCGGCGCCCTCGATGATCGTCGCGGCAACGACTGTCGCGTCGCTGGGATCGGTACTCTGGACGCTGATCGCCTTGCCGAGGAAGTTGATGTTTTCGCGATAACTGCCCGCTAGAACGACGATCGTGTCGCCATCCGATGCGGCATTTATGGCCTTCTGAATGGTGGTATAATCCACGGGCACTACGATGGCGCCGGCCACATGAATCGTGCGTTGCGCCGACGCTTCTTGTCCGTGCTCAGTGGTGATTGTCAGGGTGACCGTGAAGTACCCCAGCGAGACGTACGTATGGGAAACAACCTTGCCGGTCCCGATTAGGCCGTCACCGAACTGCCACGCGTATTGAGCAATCTCGTCCTTCTCGCTTACACAAGCGGAGGCGTCGAACGTGATACTGACGTGGGGATATGCAAAGCCGGGGGCAAAAGAAAAATCGGCCCGCGGTACCCCCCACAGCAAGCTCGCACATCCGGTTAACAGACCCAGCCCCACACAGAGCAACGCTGCAATAGCTACTCCGCAGAAGTGAAACGACGGACGGCGCAAGTGATTATTTCCTCTCCGCTGACGCATGACCCCCCCAGAATTCTTTTCCTCTATCGTACCCCGGCGCCACATCTGAAAGCAACATATTCCGGCCGTCGCTCTACGCTTTCTCACGCTGTGATTTCATCGGCAGGCGGTCCTTGTCGGTCACGTCGATACGTGGAACAAGTGCCATCAGGACAGCTTCGCGGGTGATCGCCAGCCGATCGATCCGACCGCCCGAGAGAACGCCGATGGCGCCGATCGTCTCCTTGATCTCGGGTATTCCAGCCACGCGACTTACCTCGTCACTTAAAGTGGAGCCGGCTCGAAGCTTCTCCACTACAGCGTTCGGGAGCTCAAAACCCGGACCGTGGCCGACCGTCGTTCTTCCGAATCGATCGGCGATGACACAGAACTGAACATTCAGCAGATGCTCACAACCAGTAAACTGAACCAGCCCCGCTTCGATTCCCACTCCATAGTCTGCATCGCCAAGCGATCTTTTCGCACGCTGAGCCGCACCGCGGATGACCTGTTCACCGAACGGCTGGGAGGGGACGCCCGGTTCAACGGGAACCGCGGCCACCTCCAACAGCTCTCCTGAGAACACCGTCTCGAAGGCCACCCGCACGGCTTCCACTTTGATGGGATTCCCCGTTCCTACGTGAACTTTCATCAGTACCATCCTATTGGCCTTGTCCAGGTTGCGCAACAGCCTCTGTGAGGCTAGCCTTGCAGCATGGCGAACAAGGTGGTAGCGACCAATCGCAAGGCGCGGCACGAGTACATCGTCGAAGAGACCGTGGAAGCCGGCCTTGTCCTGGTCGGAACGGAGGTGAAGAGTCTCCGCAATGGGCAGTGCTCGCTTCAGGACGGATACGCCACCATTTACGACGGAGAAGCGATCCTCAAGGGTGTTCACATCGCCCCATACAAAGAGGGTTCCATTCACAACGTCGATCCCAACCGAGACCGCCGCCTCCTTCTTCACCATCGCGAGCTCGTTCGGCTGGCCACCAAGGTCAAGGAGCGGGGCTACACGCTCGTTCCTCTGCGCCTCTACTTCAAGCGTGGATTTGCCAAGGTCGAGCTTGGCCTTGCCAAGGGACGGAAGACCTACGACAAACGCAGGAAGCTGCGCGAGGAGGACGAACGGCGACGCACCGAAGAGGCGCTCAAACGCTACAGTCGCGGGCAGCGCGTGGATTAGCATCACAGCAGCTCGCCAAGGATTTTCTCGTCCAACGCCTACGTGGCGTCAAATACACTTGACCTGTTCTTGCCTTGCGTTCTCTGCGGGATGGCAGCGTTTTCTAGCTTCGAAACAGCACCGCCTCGCGTCTGAACAGGCGGATTGAGGCCACGATCAATGCTCCACCGAAGCCCACGTTGGCCGCGAGGGTGTAGATGAAGTGAACGGTCCGGAGATCGCCGAGGATGATCTCCTGCAGCGCGTAGAGCGCATTGGCCACCGGAATCAGAAAGCGGAGTCCGGAGAACGTGATGCCGCCGGTCATCGAGATCATCGCCACGAGGATGATCACCATGTAGATCGGCATGAGATACGTGCTCGCTTCCTTCTGACTGCGCGCAAAGCTTCCCACGATCATCACCAACGCCGCCAGAATTACTGCAAGAGGAAGCAGCACTGCCAGCATCCAGCCGAATGCCGAAAGACCGAGAGAAAACGTGGCCTCTGTCCCCACTGGCGCCAGCCCCTCTCCGAAGAAGCGAATCCCGATGAGCAGCCCGACAGCCGACAGCAGCGAGGAGACGAGCGAAACGGTCAGAATGGCGAGGAACTTGCCGAGCACGATTTCGGTGCGGGAGAGTTGGCTGACAAGCAGAGTGGCGATCGTGCCGCGCTCCTTCTCGCCGGCGGTGATCTCCGCTCCGAGATTCATCGCTCCAGTGAGAATCGCCAGGACCATGAAGTACGGCAGCAGGCGGCTGAGGATCATCCGCCCAAGCGACTCGCTTGAGGTCACGTCCTCAACGTGCATCTTCAGCGGTACAGAGAGTTCATCGTAGTCCAGGCCCAGCGAGTCGAGCTTATCGCGCATGGTCTCCTTCAGATAACCTTCAAGAAAATCGCGCACCCGGGCAGCAGCGATTGTCGCTGCCTGGTCGGTCTTGTCGTAATAGAGGGTGATCTCCAGGCCGAGTCCCGGGCCGCCCGATTCCTTGTCCATGGCCATCATCACCTGGGCCATTCCCGCTTTCAGGTCAGAGAGCCCTTGCTCGGCACTGGGGTAGAACAAGGGAGTGAGGGTCGCAGTTGATCTCAACTGCGCGAGAAACGTCTCGTCGGCTGCCCGATCGACGACGATGACAGCGGGGATCATCTCTTCAATCTGTGTGCGCTCCGCAGCGGTGAAGTGGCCGATCACCAATAGGATCAGCGGATAGAAAACAAGAGGGAAGAAGACCGTGAGGAGCATGGTGCGACGATCACGCACCGCTCCGATGATCTCCTTAACGAACAGAAGACGGATGTTCGACCACATACCGAGCCTATTCTACTCGTTTATGGAGGTCGGTGCAGTCTGCGGTGCCTCGGGGGGTGGGACGGACTCGATCGGCAGCTCTGGTACCGGCTCAGCCACAGGTTCAGGCTCGGGTGCAGCCGCCGGTTCCAACGGCTGTTCGGACTCCAATTCTGGCTCAGGCACGGGCTCCGGGGCTGCCTCGGGCTCTGGTTCGAGCGCCGGTGGCGCGACAGCCGGTTCGAGTTCCGCCTCGGGCTGAGGTGCGGGCTCAGGAGCAGGAGGCGTCGGTTCAGGGGCCGGTGGCTCAAGCACCGGCACGGGCTCCGGGGCGATAACTGCAGAAGGTATCTTCACCGGCGAGATGGGGGTCTCCAGTGCTGCTGTGGCGCTCGGCGGGCAGACGAGCGGATAGCAATCTGCAAGGCGGAAATAGGGACGATCTCCCACGCCGTCTCCGTTAAAATCGGCGCCGTCGTAGTCACTCCAGTAATTGCCGATCCCATAGCAATACCACTGGCTTCTGCGTTCCGGGTCGAGGCCGCTTACGCCGTTCTCGATGAAGCTGTTGCCTGTGATGCAGTTGTCGCGGGACGATGCAGCCATAACCACTCCGTAATGATTGTGGGCGATGACCGTGGCCTCGACGATATTATGGCGTGAGTTGAGGAAATAGATCCCGGTTCTGTTCAAGCTCAACTGGCAGCCTTCGACGCGTACATTGGCTACGGAGTTGAAGTAGATCCCCGCCGCCTGGGCACACTCAACCACGCAGTCGCGGATCACGACGCACGCTGTTGTGTGGTCGAGGTATATGCCGTAGTCGGTGGGAGGGTTGTCAATGTACCACCCTTCGATGACAAAGGGGTCCTCGGACGTGCCGCTTCCCGCGATTACACCGTTTTCGCAGGTGAAGGCATCGTTGCCGTAGATGTAAATCGGTTCTCGATTTCCCCACCAGCAAAATCCCCCGCCTGTGTGCTGGCCGGCAAGCACGGCAGACAGAAGAGCGATGACTACGGTCGCCCCAACAAGCATCCCCTTCCTGCGCATTGTCGCCTCCTTGAACGCGCTAGTCCTCGAAAATCAAGACGGACAAGTCCCTGTCTGAATTCCCGCAGATTCAGTATAGCAGTGCCTCAAGCCCCTGTCAGTAATACATATTACATACTTCACCGGCAAGGCGCACGTCAATCCGCCAAACGGCGGGCCCGTCTATTGTAAGTGACAACGGGCTTACATCTCGCGCGGCAGGATCACGCTAGAAGAACGCCACCGACGCCGCCCCGGGCGGATCGGTGGG
>Ga0180431_10005596_pt1 | contig 15249 bp, 11 predicted proteins | sample SS_ome_11_FD_132459 | JGI IMG/M metagenome (GOLD analysis project Ga0180431, IMG submission 132459) | Hypersaline lake sediment archaeal communities from the Salton Sea, California, USA - SS_1_MS_1 metaG | ecosystem: Environmental > Aquatic > Non-marine Saline and Alkaline > Hypersaline >... | reverse complement strand
GAGATCGACGGATTGCGCGTCTATTCCCTTTGGGATTGCTACACGATTGCTGATCTTGTCACCTATCCTTCCCTTTTCGAGGGGTGGGGAAACCAGTTCTTAGAGGCGATTTGTGCCCGGCTTCCGATTGCTGTCTTCGAGTATCCCGTGTACCGGGAAGACATCAAGGGGCAGGGCTTTGAGGCGATCTCCATTGGAAGGGAAGTGGACGGCACGGACGATCTGGGTCTGGTTTCAGTCTCTGAGGGGACGATTCGCCAGGCGGCGCAGAAGGCTATTGGGGTTCTCATTGATTTGTCGTCGAGGCAGGCGATGGTCGACCACAACTTTCGCTTGGGGAAGAATCTCTACAGCCTAGAGATCTTGGAAAGGTACTTGACGGACACTGTGGGGCCAGTGTTAGGCAAGCCGAATTCAAAACTTTAGTGGAGGAGGACATGCCAAGAAGACCGCTCGATCTTGTCGTTGGCATTTGCACAAAGAACTGCGCCGACACAATCTCAGGTGTGCTCCAGACAGTAGATCGTGGTCTTGTGGAGTTTTTCCCAACCCACCGTTCTCTGATGGTCGTTTCCGATGGATTCTCAACCGATGGTACGCGGGAGAATGCTCTGGCAACGAAGACGACAATGGATGTGACTGTGACCCCCCAAACCGGGCAGCCCGGGAAGGGGAACGGTGTGCGGACAATTCTCGAGATCGCACGGAATCGCGCCGCTGCTGCAGTAGCGCTGGTTGACGGTGACCTGACGAGCATCGAAGCGGGTTGGATTCACAGGCTTGCCGGTCCAATCCTGGCGGGAAAGGACCTGGTCGTTCCCTGCTATCTACGTCACCACTACGACGGAGTGATCACAAATCAGATTGCCTTTCCTCTAACCAACATCCTGTTCGGTGTGGCTGTGCGACAACCGATCGGTGGCGAGTACGGGATCTCCGCGTCTCTCCTGGAGAGTCTTCTCCAGCACGAGCTCTTCCCCGAAGGTTTTGGGATCGATATTTTCATCACCCTGGTCGCAATATCGGAACGGATGAAGATCGTGGAAGCAGTCCTCGGTGTGAAGGAGCATGAATCCACCAAGCAGTACGCGGATCCGGACAGACTGCTTGTTCCGATGTTCTACCAAGTCGTGGGAACGCTGTTCGATTTGATCTGTTACTACCGTGAGTACATCGCAACAGTGCGCGGGATCGAGCCTGTCGAACGATTGGGCGAGAGTCGCGACAAGCGTCCTGGCAGGATCACCGTTGACCAGGAGGATCTGATTCGTCGATTCCGGGACAGATACGGGGAAATGATGGGGGAGAGCGTGCCTTTTCTCGCTCTCCTGAAGGAGGACCTGGATCGCGTTGCTTCGAGAGAGCTCGGCGAGTTCTGCTTCCCGCTTTCCCTCTGGGTAAAGGCGGTCTATCTTGCGATCAATGCGTTCTCCCGCTCGCGCGATCCGAAGGTACTTGATGCGTTGCGCGTTCTGTGGCAGGGGCGCTTCTTGAGCCTAGTCCGCGAAACACAGGAGATGAACGACGATGAGGCCGAGGGATACATACAATGGCAACTCGACGCCTTTCAACAACAGCGATCCATCTTGAGCATCTGATGACGACAGGAAAACCCGGTCAAGGCGAGAGGAATCTTCGCGTTGATCTGAATCGAATCATTCAAGCTGCACTTGCAGCGGTCGCGCCTGAGTCGTGCCTGCGTCGAGTCGTACGCATCGAGGGGGGCATTCTGCGCGTCCAAGAAGAACGCTTCAACCTCTCACAGATTGAGCGGATCGTGGTTGTGGGAATGGGGAAGGCGTCGGCTCGAATGGCCGCTTGCCTGGAGGGCCTCTTGACGGAACGTATCTCGGAGGGGCTCGTTGTTACAGCGGAAGGCTACGCGATTCCCACGAAGAGAGTGGAGGTCGTCGAAGCGTCCCATCCAGTTCCCGATGCGCGATGTGTTGCCGCCGCGAAGAGGATCTTGGATCTTGTCGACGGTGCGGATGAGAAGGATCTCGTCGTCGTTCTCATCTCCGGGGGGGGCTCGGCCCTTCTCACCCTGCCCGCTCCTGGCATTGAACTGGCCGATGTCATCGCGACGAACGAAATTCTGCTTCGCTCCGGCGCGAGGATCGGGCAGGTGAACACTGTGCGCAAACACCTGTCTGCGGTGAAAGGTGGGCAGCTTGCACAGCGTGCGTTCCCGGCGCAAACCCTTGCTCTTGTCCTCTCGGATGTGCCCGGCGATCCTCTCACCGCAATCGCTTCCGGGCCTACCGTGGCTGACCCCACCACATTCCAACAGGCGGAGCGGATCCTTTGTGGGTATGGGTTGTGGGACAAGATGCCGGAATCCGTGCAGCGGCGGATCGAGGCCGGGGTGCGTGGTGAACTCGCGGAGACCCCCAAGCCGGGAAGCGAGACGCTTAAGCGAGCGAAGACGGTGGTCATTGGATCGGGATCCCTAGCTGCGGAGGCTGCACTCGAAGAGGGAGTGCGCTTGGGGTATCGTACGCTTCTTCTCTCCACCACCCTGGAGGGCGAGGCACGCGAGGTGGGGAGAATCCTCGCCGCCGTGGCCAGAGAGGTGGTCGCTTCCGGTCGTCCTGTGGAGCCTCCCGCTCTGATCCTTGCGGCCGGAGAGACGACGGTCACGGTGCGCGGAGAGGGGAGAGGGGGGCGCAATCAAGAGCTTGCTCTCTCAGCCGCCCTGGGGATCGAGGAAATTCCCCGCGTTGTGATCGGCTCGTTCGGAACCGATGGTCGCGATGGCCCGACGGACGCAGCCGGCGCAGCGGTTGACGGCCGAACGGCCGGACGGATGCGGGGCCGAGGGATCGCCCCTGAGGACTCCCTTGCGCAGAACGACGCCTACCGAGCCTTGATGCTGGCCGAGGATCTGATTGTCACCGGACCGACCGGGACGAATGTGGCTGATCTGTGCTTCGTAATGGTGGGGGAAGGATGAGCCATTTACTCGCAAAAGCAAGGTGCGGGCATTCCTCTCAGTGATCGTCTCGCTCTGCAAGGGCTCTCTTGAAGTCCTCGATCGGCGCGACCGGTGTGGGGTCGACTCCATTGCAGATTGCCAGATAGTAGCTGACGTAGTCCCCGAAGTAGATCTGTGAAAAGACCTGTGCAAGTTCACTCTCGCCGTCAGCACCTACCCTGGTGAAAGGGACTGTGCTCTTCTCGAGCAGAGTCGTCGTGATCTCCATGCGGTCGCGGTTCTTCGGCAGATCGTAGGCGTTTTCCAGAAGGAGGACGTGTTGGTTTGGCAGGAGATCTGCCCGCACCAATGCGACGAGTTCGTTGTGGTTCAACTCGGGGAAGACGTTCCAGAACGCCGGCTGTTTTGCGTTCTCGTTGAATTGGGTCTTGAAGCGCATCGCGACCACGTCAGTATTGTCAGCGGTTCCGTAGACTACTGGGACGCGGCCGGTCAGCGTTTCCGCGAGCCGTTTAGCCGGGTTCTCATCGGTGGGGATGCTGAGCGTGCAGCGATCTCTGACCTGGGCGAGCCCGGCAAGGAGGGCATCCCAGGGTCCGATTTCCCTCAGCAGGCCAACACGGGACAGAGTGGCAAAAAGAGGAAGAGTGAGGTGTCCCATAGCAGCCCTTGGTTGGTAGCCGGACGGGATCTTCAAGAACGGGAGGTCCTGGGCGTTGCTGATTCGCTCAAGTTGCCCACCGCTTGTGATGACGAGAATCGAAGCGCCTGCCTCGATTCCCCGTGCAAGCGAGGACAGGGTCTCCGCTGTGTTGCCGGAGTAACTGATTGCGACAAGCAACGTGTACCGATCGGCGAAAACCGGCGGGATGTAGCTGCGATTGGTGAAAAAGGGGACCCGCGAGAAGCGCTTCACGAGGTCGCCGGCGACCGCCGAGCCGCCCATTCCGCAGACAACGACCTTATCGATCCGCTGCTTCGGGAAGAGCTTGAATCCCTCCCCTCGTTCGATTGCGCTCGCACACTGATCCGGAAAGCGATCGAGGACCGAGATCATCCGCTCTGTATCCAGCGACAACGAAAGGTCTTTGTGATCTATCGTGGACATGTTCTCCACATCTTAGCACTCAGGAGCCCGTATTTCGATGGCACATCCATCTTGCCGGATGATGCGCCGCCAAGAGCCGGCTCAAGCGGAGGCAGTCGACCAGGGTCTGCTCGCTAGACAGGCAGGCTTTCCATCAGAAGACGCATCCGGCCGATTCGCGTGCGGGACAATCGTCCTGGGTTCTCACACACCTGGCCGAAAGGTTTTCTAGGTTCTGGTCGTGTGCGCTTCGTTTCTCTACGATTGTTTATCCGAAGAGGAGACACCGGTTTGTGGGCGTGATTCGACGTATTGGCGAAGAAGGTAAGAATCGCGGATGCCGAGAGTGGGATCAGGGCGATCGACAAGAAGGATCTCGAAATCGTCCTTGAAATCCTCAACATCACCAACAAGGCCTTCTATCAAGCGATCGTGCCGGCTGACACTTTCCGGGAACCCTATCTCACCACTGAAGGCCTGGCGGAGGAATCCGAGCGCAAGGCGTTCACAGTCTACGAGTTGAGAGGGAAGATCGTTGGCGTGGCAGCGTTCGCGGCAAGGTGCTTCGAGATTGGTGTTGTAGACAGAGTGTACGTGCTGTCCGGCTTTCAGCGAAGGGGCATTGGAGGAGCACTGCTTGCCCACATCGAAAGGTGCGACGGGGGTCAGGGGGGTCGTGAGATCGTCCTGTGGACCGATCCCAGAGCAGCGTGGGCGATTGCCTTTTACAGACGGCTTGGTTATTCCGAGATCGAGGTGGGCGCGATCTATAATGACGCGATGATCCGTGAGAGAGTGAAACAACACGGAAGGGAGCTTGTCGTTCTGCGAAAGCGCCTTTCTCCTGATCGGATGACAGACCGGTTGTAGGCAGTCCACAGAGACTGTTTTGCGGGGCTCCAATTCCGGTGTCGATCCTCTTCGTCAACGCTGGGTTTGCTCATCCTCCACAGAAAACGGGGGCTTGCCTCATCAGCATCGCACCAAGACTTACCCTGAGCAGCTTCCGTAACGGTGCCTCAGCTGCGAGGTGTTGCCCGGTGCTTTTCCCACGCGGTCAAGATTTTCTTGTACGCGGCAAGAGAACTCTCACGGAACGCCTCATCCTTGATCGCTTCCGATCGCTCGATGACCGCCTGATGGGCGATCTCCAGATTCGGGATAGCGTCTTCGGCCCGGCCGTTGGCCATCAGGACGGCGAAATGGGTGAAGTGAATCTCATCGGCTTCTGGGAGGACCTGATTGCCGAGCAGCTCAATCGCCTGAGCCGACTGCTCCAGCGCCTTCGCAGGGATTCCGTTCTGGAGGCTGCCGCGTGCCATTGCCGAGAGGCTTCGCACGGCAAGGTGATTCAACCCCAGTTCGCGGCTGAGCTTGAGGCTGGACTTCAGAAGCGACTGGGCTTCCTCCGTGTTTCCGCGGCACAGATGAGTCGATCCCAGGTTGAAGTAGGACAGCATCTCACCTCTGCGGTTACCGATCCTTGTGTACACGTTCAACGCTTGGGTGTAGCAGTCGACGGCCTTTGCCAGCTCCTCGCATTCTCCGTGTGCACTGGTGAGCAGCTCGGGATGGCCGCCAACCCCTAGTGCCTCGTGAGCGATTCCGAGGTTGCAGAAGCAATCGGCACAACCATTGTCATCCTCCAGCTGCTTGTAGACATCCAATGCCTGTTGGTGATATCTCAGGCCTTCCGCAAACTCGCCCAGCGCGCTGTACGAGTTGCCGAGATTCGTCAGGCACTTGGCCGATCCGATGCGGTTGCCGATGGCGTGGAACAGCTGTTGGGCCTGCTTTGTGTACTCTATCACCTGCTCGTAGTCGCCGAGGTGGTAGTGGAGAGCGCCAAGGTTCCCCAACATGTCTGCCTCACCTTTCTTGTTGTCGAGTCGGCGATAGGTGTTGCGTGCCTCGACGAAGTATTCCATTGCCCGGGAGTATTCGCCCAGGCGTGCACTGACTATGCCAAGAGATTTCAGACTCGTTGCTTCTCCGTTGGGTTCATTGGAGCTGCGGAAAAGGGACAACGCTCTCTTCACCCGATCGCGCGCTTCGTGGAACTTGCCCCGTCCTTCAAGGGCATTTCCGATGCTCATCAGCGCCCGTGCCTCGCCGGGGACATCGGTTGATTCCGCCATGATCGCCAGGGCGGTCTCCGCCCTTTCCAGACCCTCCTCAAATTGGCCTCCGCGGGTGTGAAAATCCGACCACAGGAGAAGGACCTCGCTTTGCTTGGAGGCTGACGCCAGGCGCTCAGCGATTGACAGCAGTGCGTTCAAATCACTGCGCTCCTCTTCCACACGACCAAGGAGAGCGTAGGCCTTCGCCCTTTGCTGAAGGACGCCAAAGCGCTCCTCTGCCTGGGTGTCCTTGTCCTGGTGTTCGATCAATTCAAGCGCCCGAGAGAAATAGGTGATGGCTTCAGCGTTTGCGTATTGAACAGCGGCTTGCCGCCCCGCAAGTTGGCAATAGCGGTACTCGTACTCGGCATTCCCGGCTCGATTCCAGTGGAACACCAGCAATTGATAAAACGGACTCAGGTTTTCCGCGTACGATTGCTCATACCAACCGGCCACGCTGTGGTGCAACTCGCGTCGCTGGCCGAAAAGGAGCGTGTCATAGGCCACTTGCTGGGTGAAGACGTGCTTGAACACGTAGCTCGGCTCGGGTTCTTCGGCCTCTAGCAGGGTGAGGCTTCGCTGTGACAGTCCGGCGAGGTGAGTCTGCAATTCGTTCTCTACGATCTGCTTTGGGTATACCTCGTGAAGTGCTCGAAACAGGAAACTTCGTCCAATGACAGCCGCCACCTTCAGGGTCAGCTGCTGCTCAGCTGAAAGGCGATCCAGGCGCGAGAGCACTACTCCTTCCAGGGTATCGGGCACGCTCTGGCGGAGCGCTTCCCTGTCACCGACCACAGTGCAATTGCCATCTTCGACTACGATCAAACCTCTGTCGCGGAGTGCGCAAATGAGTTCTGCTGCAAAGAAGGGGTTGCCTGCGGCGCGCTCGGCGACTAGTTCGGCAACGTCTGCCGGCAATGCAGACGTCGCCAACCCAAGCTGAGCCGCTGCGAGAGCAACGGTTTCCTCGAACGGCAGGGATTCCAGACAGAGCTTCTCCGCTCCCTCCAGCTTCAACAGGGCAGAGTATTGTGGCCGGACAGGCTCTTCCAATGGCCGAAGCGTCAGCACAAGGAGCAACGGCTGTTCGACCAGAGCACGGGCCACCGAAACCGCGAGTTCCCACGAAAGGGAATCCAGCCAATGGGCGTCCTCCAAGATCAATACCAGGGGCTCAACGGTTGTTCTGCGCTGTAGGAGTTCTCCAACCAAGGCGGCCAAGCTTGCCTGCCGAAGTCTGGGATCGTAGTTGCGGGTCAGATTGGTCTCCGGGAAATCCAGGCCGATGATGTCGTTCAACAAGGGGACCCGGTCTTCGTAGGCCACATTCAGATCCGTGACCTGTTCCTGCACTCGACGCCGTTGCTCCGGCAGATCCATGCCATCGTTCAGGTTGAACGAGGAAAGAATGATCTCCCGCCAGGCACGATACGGGGTGTGCTGTTCGACACTGTCCCCGGCTCCCAGCAGCCAGGTGATTCCACGCCTGGCCGCCAGCTGACACAATTCGCTGACCAGTCGACTCTTTCCAATCCCGGCCTCGCCCTCCAGCAGTAGGAGGCGTCGTGAGCCTGCTTGCGCCATCTGCACGTTGCGCTTTAGAGTCTCCAGCTCGGGGCGGCGGCCGATCAATTCACCCTCATCACGGATCGCGCGCTTGCGAACACGAGCCGTCGGCCGATACAGGGCCTGCGCCTGTGCTATGCCCTTGAGCGTCACCTGCGGCAGTGTTGCAAAATTCCAGCGCTTTCGCGCCGATTCGTAGACTGGGCGGCTACACCGTATCTCGCCGACCGGCGCCGCCTCCATCAGGCGGGCGGCCAGGTTGACGGCCTCTCCCAGCGCGCTGTATGTCCGGCGGGTCTCCCCGCCATACGCGCCCACGCGCGCCCTGCCTTGGCTGACGCCGATCCGTATTCCGGAAATGAAATCCAATTCCGCGGGTGGCTGGTTCAACTCGATCGCAGCTGCCACCGCTCGCTCACAGTTGTCCTCGTGGGCATCGAGCGCTCCGAAAACAGCGTACAAGTGGCTTCCCTTATCGCCTGCGGTCAGCAACAACAGATAGCCTCCGTATCGGCTCAACACGCGCTGGACCCAGCCCGCAAACGCGTCCAGCTTCCCCCGTGCCTCGTTGTCACGATCGTATTCCAGCCCGCCAAAACGCAGGAACAGGGCGACGATTGGGCGCAGCTCTGCGAGATACTCACCGTGACCGGTTGCTACGCGATCGTACACCGGCGGCAACAGGTAAGGCCTCAGCAGCTGTGGGGCCAGAGCGTTGTCGGGAAGAGCGGGCCACGGCATTGGTGTCACTTGCTCCTTGAGTCCCTTGGCGACCGCGAACGGCCCCCGCCGCTCGCCTATTACGAGCTGGCGGCCTACCCTCCTGGCCACTTCCGGTGTGACGACGACCTCGCCGCGAGTCGCTGCGTGCTCCGCTTCCGCTAGCCGGTCAACCGTCGCTCCTGCCAGAAGGTCCAACAGCTGTACTTGAGGATTTCCAACCAGAAATCGGCAAACCGGACCGGCAGCTACCGCTGCTTTTATCGCCAACGAAACCGGCTCACCCTGCGGAACTGCCACGGTCTGGAATTGTTCCATGGTCTTTTGCAACTGAAGAGCACAGGCCAGCGCGTGGGGCCCTGAATCATCGTTGAAGCAGCCGATGAGAGCATCGCCGATGAAGCAAACCACACTCCCCCCGAAATGGTGGACCCGGGAGACCAGTGCGGTATAGACGGTGTTCAGGAGTCGCGTCAGCTCTTCGGCACCGCGACGGGGTCCGAGGCTCGTCACCAATGCCTCCGTCAGCGGAGTGAAACCGGCGATGTCGGCAAAGAGCACCGATGCAGTTCCCCGGTCCGGCAGGGAGTTTCCGGCAGCCAGTGCCTGCCTGCGGTCCATTGGTAAGTAAGTGCTGAGCAGTTCAACAGACATCAAGGCTCTCCCAAATCCCGCCGGAATCTAGCATTGCTCTTTGAGGCGCTACTGTGTTCTAATGTCCCAGAGAAGCTCACTTTTCTGGGACAGAGCTGCTCGCCTGCTTGTCGGTATTGATCCAACGTCATCTGCACCATGACCTCAAAGATACTTCTCTGATCGTGTCGAGCACAAATGTCTTCCATTCATCCGAGGTAGCCACGCAGTTCGCACTTCCGTAGCTCGGTCTGAATGATTCAACGGACTCGTCATCTGGCCAGGCTTGGCTGGGGTGAAGCGCGGTGCTATCTTATGTGGATTGGAGGGAGCGAGGTGTCGCTACGTGACGCATTGGAATCCAATTGCCGAGACTCTCCCGGACAGCAAGAGGATAGCCGGAAGCAGGCCGCTGAGAATACCGAGCCCCGTGGAGCTGCGCGGCGCAGAAGCGTGATGACGGCTGAGGACAAGATTCAGGTTCAGTCGTTCTCTCAGAGAGAGGCGCAATGGGTGGAGTTGTGCGAAGTTTGTCTCGCGGCGTGTGATATCCAAGAACTGTCAAAAACCGTACTTCCAAGGGCTGTGAGACTATTGCCCGGTCGATTCATCTTTCTGTACGTGGTCGATCCGCGATTGCCTCGGCCCTGTTTCTATCAGTACGGGTTCCAACCCGCGATTGCCGGCGAAGTCGAGGACCAATGCAGGGTACGATTCAGTCAGATCTCAGGGGAGGACGAACAAGACAGACTTCCGGAATCCTTCCTGCTTTCTCCAGGCTCCTCCACTGTGCTGTATCCCCTTCGAGACGAAGCTCGTTGCGTCGGCGTGATGGGATTCGAAAAGAAAGAGGCCACAAGCCATCACCCTAATACGAAGATCAGAGCGAGACTCGTACGCCTCGTAGCACAAGCGGTCGTCGGCCTCATCGAGCGACAAGAAACACAACGCAAGCTACTACACTTGAACACGTATCTGACGGTCAGCTCAATGCTCGCGGAGTGTATTGATCTTGGCGAGCTACTGGAAGCGGCGACGTACTGTTCCATGAAGGCCGTTTTAGCGGAAGCGGCCTCCGTTCTTCTCCTCGATGACGAGAAGAAGAATTTTCTGTTCTATCAGGTGGAGGGTCCTGCAAAGCCGTTGTTGAAAGGTGAAACCTTTCCTGCTGATATGGGGATAGCCGGGGCCGTGTTGCGGGAACAGTGCCCCCAGATCATCAACGACCTTGAGAACGACCGGCGATTCTTTGAGAGAATCGATTCGAAGACGGGCTTCCACTCGAGGAACATGATTGCCGTCCCGCTGGTGGCGGGCGAGGAGAAAGTGGGTGTACTGGAGACCCTGAACAAAGTCAACCAAGGCGTCTTTCTGGAAGAGGAGTGTCATCTTCTCGTGTCAATCGCGGAGGAAATAGCGTTTGCAGTTCGCAATGCGAAGATCTTTGAGTACGTTGTGGAAAGCTACTGCAAGCGCCTTCAGGGACAGTCCGCCTGTAAGGGATGTCACCGTCCGCTTGGTTCTTGGACGCCATGCCAGAGGTACCGGACAGACAAGATCTGATCGACCCGGCAGGATGTCTTTCACGCAGAGTTCGTTCAAGAAATCTGGTGTTTGCACCCGGAGTCGGCAAACGCCCTTTGCCTACCGGAGCTTGAGGGCAACTGCGATAGGTGTCGGTCGTCTCCGTGGAGAAGGTGTGCATGACCGCAGTGCTAGGAGTCTCCGCGGCGCGACCTGGAAAAGGGCCAAGGGCAGCGCTAGAATCTGATCGACGCTGGGACGAGGGTCGGCATACGCAGAAGCGCCATCCCGCGAAGGTTGTTGTCAAGTGCACGAGGTGGTCCGCTGCAGACGGTGCGAACTCGCGTAGAGCAAGACGATCGGGCGAGCAACGCAGGTGAAATACCCGGTGGCTAAGAAAGGAGAAAGACATGGATAAGCAGAACGTTCGGAGGACGACGGACCCCCAACAGATCATCTCTCTTCTCAGGCGTACGCCGATCTTCGCCCAGGTGAGCGAGGAGACCCTCGAGGCGATGCTCAAGTCGACCATCCAGAAGACGGTCGAAGCCGGTGCAAAGATCGTAGAACAGGGCAAGGAAGGGATCGGATTCTATCTCATTCTCGAAGGAAAGGCCGAGGTCGTAAAACAGTCCGTGAAGCTGGACGAACTGGGAGTGGGCGATTTCTTCGGCGAGCTGGCGTGCATCGATGGAGAGCCGCGAACGGCCGACGTGGTGGCAGTGACGGGCACGACCTGTCTTGTCATCACCCAGTGGGGGATGAACAGTATCATCGAATCCTGCCCGGGTGTGGCGCTCGGAATGCTCAAAGAACTCGTCCGTCGCCTGCGCACTTCGAACGCGGCGCTCGATACTTCGTAGCGGCCCGTTTGTGAGTTCCCTCGTCCAAGAACATGCGCGGCCGTCATCACCGTGCGCTTGGACAAGTAACCCGTCCTGGGTCACGCGAGTGGTTGTGACCCGCTTGGTTCCTCGTCTCATCCAACGGTGTGTCAGCGTCTATCGGACGTAGACAATCACGGAGAAGGTATCGGACGTCTCGTCCTCCCAGGGTCGGCGGTACACGAAATCGAGGGGAGTCGTTCCCGAGGCGATTGCTCTGAATCTGAATTTCCACACGCCGCTGCCGCCGCAAACATTGGAATCGTCAGGAACGAATTCGCCTTCACCCAGGGATTCGAGCACGGCTTCCTTCACCGTGTCGGCCAACTGCCACAGATATCCTCCGGACGGACTGCCTCTCAGCTGCACGACCACGATGTCACCGACCTTGATCGTCTTGAGGCCGCCGTCATCGGCCTCGTCCAGCACAACAAGGCGGTCCAGGCAGCCGGAAAGAAACAACACAACGCCGAGAAGCACCACCCAGCCCAGGTGTTTTGATCGCGGCATCTCTTGTCTCACCTCCCGCATCGAAGATCCGTTATCCTGACGGCATAATCACCGTGCGAACGCCCCCGCCGAACGCCTCCAACACATCAAGCGCATCGTTGGTGACGCTTGCCTGAAGCGGCACCGTCTGTGTGATCACCCGTGAAAGGTCGAGCGTGCCCCGTCTTGCAAACTCGATCAGGATCGGGAGCTCCTGCAGTAGATGGTCCGAGGAGCCGATGATCTGCGCCTCTTTGCCCAGGATCTCAGGGTAGGTATCGACCGAGAACGGTCGATCCGCAATGCCCACCAACACGGCCCGACCGAACACCCCGAGCGATTGCACCGCCTGTCGAATGACTTGGGGTAGCCCGACCAATTCCAGCGCGACATCCACGCCGCTGCCGCCGGTTGCCCGGTGAAGCTCAGCTAAGGGATTCTCGCGTGATGCATCTACGGGAATTGCCCCGTACTCCTCGGCCAACGACAGCCTCTGCTTGTCGATATCCACGGCGTAGACCTCCAGCGCTCCGAACGCCTTGGCCAGTTGAATTGCGGACATCCCGAGCCCTCCTGCGCCGAAGACAGCGATCGTCTCGCCCGGCGAAAGCCGGGCCTTGCGGAGCGCGTGGAACACCGTGGCGGAGGAACACATGAGGACGGCTCCTTGTTCAAAGGAGATCTCGTCGGGTAACGGCACCGCATTTCGAGCCGGCACAGCAATATACTCCGCGTAGCCGCCGTCGCAGTCCTTGCCCAACATCTTTGCGTCTTGGCAGAATTGCTCCCTTCCGGTCCGGCAGTAGTCACATTCGCCGCAGGTGACGAGATAGTGCAGGCACACCCCATCGCCGGCCTTCACGCCGGACACACCTGTGCCTGCCTGCTCGACGACACCGGCGATCTCGTGTCCCAGAGTTTGGGGAAGTGGCCCGATCGAGGATAGACCGGCTCGATAATGGACATCGGAATGGCATATTCCCGCCGCTTTGATCCGCACCAGCACCTTTTTGTCGCCGACCGCAGGCACAGGGATCTCCCGCAATTGCAGCGGCTGGCCGAATTCGATCAATTGAATGGCTTTCATGGCACACAACTCTACCTGAGGCACCCATCTTCTTCAACGGCGGACGCGGACCACAGTCTTTCCTTCTCCTACGGCTGGATGAACCCTCGATGTGCGGACCGAACTTTCGAGGACCCCTCTCAATGCAAGATGGCCTTGAGGTCCTGTTGCGCTGTCGAGATTGGCGCGATGTTGAATTTCTCGACCAGCAGGTTGAGCACACTCGGCGTCACAAAAGCGGGCAGACTCGGACCGAGGCGGATGTTGTTGATGCCCAGGTGTAGCAGCGTCAGCAGGATCACCACCGCCTTCTGCTCATACCAGGACAGGTTTAACGACAGCGGCAGCGAATTGACGTCGGTATCGAAGGCGTCGGCCAGGGCCAGGGCGATCTGAATTGCCGAGTAGGCATCGTTGCACTGGCCGATGTCAAGCAGGCGCGGGATGCCATCGATATCGCCGAAATCGAGCTTGTTGAATCGGTACTTGCCGCACGCAAGCGTCAGGATGACGCAATCCTGCGGGACCGCTGTTGCCAACTCCGTGTAGTAGTTGCGGCCGCTCTTCGCTCCATCGCATCCGCCGATCAGGAAGAAGTGCCGGATGGCGCCCGACTTGACGGCCGCGACCACCTTGTCCGCCACCCCGAGCACGGCGCCGTGGCCGAAGCCGACCGTGATCGTATTGTCCGGCCCGTCGGCGGCAAAGCCGTCCGCGGCCAGCGCGGCGTCGGTCAAGGGCGAGAAGTCACGGTCTGTAATGTGCATCACACCCGGCCAGGCCACGAGCCCGGAGGTGAAGATCCTATTCTTGTAGGAGTCGTGCGGCTTCTGGATGCAGTTCGTCGTCATCAGGATCGCGCCGGGAAAGGCGGCGAACTCCTTTTGCTGGTCCTGCCAGGCGCCGCCGTAGTTGCCGACAAGGTGCGAGTATTTCTTCAGTTTGGGATAGCCGTGTGCGGGGAGCATCTCACCGTGTGTGTAGACGTTGATGCCCTTTCCTTCCGTCTGCTTGAGCAGTTCCTCCAGATCCTTCAGGTCGTGGCCCGAGACTACGATCGCCTTCCCCTTGACCGGCTCGACTCTCACCGAGGTGGGAACGGGAGAGCCGTAGGCGCCCGTGTTAGCGGCATCGAGGAGTTCCATTACCTTCAGGTTGACCTCGCCGCACTTCATGCACATCGCAACAAGGGTATTGAGGTCAGTCGGCTCGGATGCGAGAAAGTCGAGCGCCTCGTGGAAAAAGGCCCACACCGTTTCGTCTTCCACCCCCAGGATCTGCGCATGGTCGGCGTACGCTGCCGCGCCCTTGAGACCGTAGGTCAGAAGCTCCTGCAGGCCGGCGATATCGTCACCGAGTCGCTGCCTCCGCTCTGCGACTGAGACGGAGGCGCCTTGCTCCACCAGACCGTCGAGACTGTCTGCCGGGGTCCAGCTGGCGGCGAGCCGTTCGGGGGGTTCCCTCCCAGACTGTGCAGCCTCCTCGTACAGCGTCTTGGCCTTGTCGCGTATCTCCGCGGCACGCATCAACAGATCTTTCAGCCTCTGCGGATCGAAATTGACGTTCGTGACCGCACTGAACAGTGCCTCGATCACAAAGACGTCGATCTCCCGATCGCGCGCGCCGAGCAGACGAGCACGATGGGCGTACGCGGCGATTCCCTTGGTTGCATAGACCAGGAGATCCTGAAGCGCCGCGGTCGTCGGGTCCTTTCCACAGACGCCGTATTTCGTGCACCCCTTTCCTTCGAACGTCTGTTCGCACTGATAACAAAACATTCTCACGCCTCCTTTCGCGCGTCTTTCGCATCATTGGTGTTGCTTTGTCCCGTGCACGCACTGCACCACGCCCGACAGCTTGTCACTGGATCCTTCTTGATTTTTGTCCTGCATTTTGGGCAGCGCACCGAATGCTCGTCGGAGAACATCTCCACCGGGGTTCCGCAGGCGGGGCAAGGGTACATCCTGGCAGTGATGCCTCCTCTGCTTAATCCCGGGCAGCGAAAACTCATGGCGTCACTCCTACCTTTGCTTCTGAGGGCACTGCCTGCCGGGTGGCGCGGTCGTCTTGGATCTCGATCACCTGGATTTCCAGCGGGCATTCTGGCACGGTTTCGTTCCGCGCCGCGGTGACGGCCTGTGCCATTGCCCCACAGCACGGGACCTCCATTCGAAGGACGGTGATACTGCGGGGATTTCCCTGCTTGAGAATCGCCGCGAGTTTTT
>Ga0180431_10005595_pt1 | contig 15251 bp, 20 predicted proteins | sample SS_ome_11_FD_132459 | JGI IMG/M metagenome (GOLD analysis project Ga0180431, IMG submission 132459) | Hypersaline lake sediment archaeal communities from the Salton Sea, California, USA - SS_1_MS_1 metaG | ecosystem: Environmental > Aquatic > Non-marine Saline and Alkaline > Hypersaline >... | reverse complement strand
GCAAGGGGGGGTTCGTTTTTTAAAAAACCGTTGGCGTGTAGTGCCTGGTTACGGGCTTGTACTCGTTGGGCGTTCTTTCGGTTTACGTATGTTGCGCCTTGTCTGCTGTTACAGGCTTTACAGCTTGGTACTAGGCCGTCCTCGTGGGTGCCGCCTAGATCGGCTTCTATTAGGTGGTCGGCTTCGGTCGCTGGTGCTTTTTTACACCAATGGCATAGGGGTTTGTCGCGTAGTAGTTCTGCTCGAGCTCGTTTGTACGCCTCTGTTTGGTGGTCTTTTGCCATGTCCCTACTACTTACGCTGGTGACTATTACATAGTTTCAGTTCTTGGTTTTCAGTTCTTATTAAGGGGTCAGGAAATCCGAGGTCGGAAAACCTGACTTCGGTTGTGGAAAAGTTAGATAGTTATCCCCTGGGTTATCCACAGGCTGGTCGTAGATGAGGGTATGCGTGGACCATAGGCCGGCGGCGTCTTGCTGTTTTACTCGGCGTATGTAGCCGTAGTCCTCGAGCTGGGTCATAGCGGTACGCACGGCGTGGATACCGTCCGGGGACTGGGCCGCCAGGTTCGCCGTTGTGGTGCGCCAATTGTCGGGTTTCGACAGCAGGTAGACCAGTAGGCCGCGGGCGCGCCAACCTAAACGGTTATCAGTCAGTACATCGTTTCGAATGACGGTGAAGTTTTCGCGTGGGCGTGGTGCTCGAATAATCACAATTCGCCCGTTTCGTGTCGTCGGATCGCCTCGAGGTTGCGGGCCGTGCGCTTACGTGCGTGGTCCAGCTCTACTTCGAGCTGTTGGCATTTGGCGGCCAGCGCGTCGATAATTTCGTTAGCGTTTTGTAGCTGAAACTCGCGGAATTTCACGGTTTCGTTCAGGTCGTGAATTTTGGCGTCCTGCTCGGTGATATGGGTTCGGGCAAGGGCGATTTGGCGGGCCCATTCGGCCATTTCCTGTCGGGCCTGCGTCAGGTCGTATAGCTCGCTCATTTCTTTAGCCTTTCTTTAATTGTGGTGATATCTCGAGGGCGCCATACGTGTACTTCGGCGCCGGCGGCCGCCAGGTCGGCTAGCCATTCGTCCTGTTGGGGCGACGTTCGGCCTATGGCCGACTTCAGTTCGATAAACAGCAATTCGGGCGGGCGTACTAGCACTAGGTCAGGAAACCCGGCGTGACCCTGAATGGGGGTTGCCCATTTACCGCTAGGCATTTGGGCGGGCCGGCCGTGATGTACCCGCCAGCCGTACAGCTTCGCGAGCTCGATAACGGCGTTTTGTAGTGCTTTTTCGTTTACTTTAAACACTTCGCCTATGTTTCGGTCGTTAGCGGCCATGATCTACCGCCAGTAGCTCGCGTAGTTCGGTAATCGGTATCAGGTATTCGCGTCCGATCAGGTAACCCAAAATGGGGCCGTTGCTCGGCTTATAGGGGTTAATACATTTCACGGCGTCGGCGGCCGTGATATAGCCGATCAGAGTTACCGTGTCGGGTTCGGTGCTGTAGGTCAGTACGTAGCGGGTATGGGGCGGTTTCGAGTATTCGCCGGCGTGAAGCTCGCGGGCTTTTATGTACAGCTGGCGGTTAGGGACCGTGTTCCGTACTTCGATATTTGGGGCGACGTCGAAACCTGCGGGCCCGTTGTAGTTCTCTAGCCACGGTTGGTCTAGGTATTTGGCTACGGCGTATTCGGCGGCGAACGCTCGGTACGTGTAATCGAAATTTTGTTCGGGGGTGCGCTTATGGGCCATGGCCGGTTCAGGGGCGCCCAAACGGCGGCTAGTGACGTCCTGGGCGACGCCTCGCACGTAGTCGAGTTCGTCGGCGTCTAACCGTACCGTGACCATTATTCGACCGGCTTTCGTTCATCGGCTTTTAGACGGTCGATCAGGGCCGTAGCGTCGGCTTTCGTGGCCGGTACGTCGCCTGTCCAGCCTAAGCGGTCCAAAAACTTTAGTTGGGCGGTGCTGGGCGGCTGGGGGCCGGCGGGTCGGGCGGCTGATCCGAGGCTGGCGCGTTCCACTTTCGCCATTTCCTCAACACTCGGCCGGTTTACAGCGCCCTGATATTTCCAGTTCGCGAGCGCGCGGCCCACGGCCGACGTTTCCGCATTTTCCACGGCCGACGTTTCATTTACCCTCGAGGACCCGCGTATTTCCTCGGCAAACCCGACGGTTGTAGGTACCAGGTCGTCGCGGTGTCGGTAGATCGCGGCGCGGATAAGTACCCGTTGGCCGTCGTCTACCAGTAGCTCGGTGACTATGCGGCCGTCGGGGTTATCGGCCCAAAACAGGGGTAGCCGGTCGGCTACCGTCGAATAATTGGGTAATGCCATGTCGGGACACTTTCTCTCGGTTTGCGGTAATCATACCGAACGGGTGTGTTACGGGTAGATTTTTAAAGCCCGGCGTAGTTTCTCACGGTCGTTTTCCGTGGTACCGCCGTAAATGCCCGGTAGTTCGCGGTGCTGAAAATGTAGGGCATAGGTCAAGCACTCGAACATGACGGGGCACGTTTGGCAGTAGGCGACCGCCGCGACTTGTTTTTTCGCTTCGCCTCGGCCAGGGAAAAATAGGTCGGTGTCGGCGCCGCGACACGCGGCCCGATCGCGCCACGCTAGCGACACTTAAGACGCCATGGGTCCCACCCGCATTTCCCGGCTTGTTCTCGAGCTTCGTACAGCCGTCGGGCGAATGTCAGGTTTGCTAGCGGGTCGGTCATGTCGGCGTGTGTCCAGCCCAGGTCGGCTAGCCACGCCCGGTGGATTTGGTTGATTTGGGTCAGGCCAACGTCTACGGGGTTACCTGTCGTCGCGTTCCGACGTATCGCACCTGGTAAACATCTGCTTTCGCGCCATATCACACTTAGTAGCGTTTCGATCGTTTCACGTTCGGCGGGCCAGCCGGCCATAATGGCGGTATCGACCCATTCCTGGCATGGTGTATCAGGGCCTACAAGGGCTACAGGTGCCGCGGTGGTGCTCGGTGGCGGGCTGACGGTTGTTGTCGGGGCCGTGGTGGTGCTCGAGGGCGCTAGCGGCCTGTAGACGATCTTAGGCGGCGCTACGGTTGGCGTGGCCGGGCGGGTGTCGGTATCGACAGCTAACGCCGATAGGCCGGCGTACGTCAATACGCCCGCTAGGGCTAGTGGGGCTAGTTTCACGTTTCTCCTACGGTCGGGTCCCTGTCGGGCGTCGGATAGCCCACGGTCTACCGAATTCGTGGGGACGCGTCAATTATCCTTTTTGCGGCCGATGATCGGATCAACCGAAACGCCAGCTTTCGCCGCTAAACCGTTCCCGATCGCATAGCCGATAATTGCGGACAGTAGACCTACGCCGGCGTCGCGGCTAATGCTGTCGGTTGCCATGAGGACCGTGATACAGACCAGGGCGACGAGGGCTATAAGGGCTTTCGGCGGGTTTGCGATATTCATTCGATAGTTCCTAGATCGGGGAAAGCGGCGACCGCCTCGAGCACGGCCGGCGGCGGGTTGTCGCCACACACGTAGCGTAGGTGCCACGGTTCGGCGTTTGGTCCTTTAGCGACTTCCCACGAAAACCCGTAGCGGATCGCCGGGGACTCGAAACCGTTAGGGCCGAGTAGCCACGCCAGCAGGTCGCCCGACGCGTTCGCGACGTCCACGGCGAGGCCGAGGCCATGGTTCGAGGTGCCCGGCGTTGCCATAGGGGCCATACCGGGTTTTAGGTACCAGGTCCGGCCCTGAAACGTGCGGGTGACCATAGGGGTACGGCCTGTGTTTTTTGTGCTGTAACGGCGTAGGAAACCTGACTCTTGGCGGTCGTAGCTTCGGTAACAGTCGGCCGGGCTGGTCGGCTGTAGCTCGTAACCGGCGAAATATGCCTCGAGGGCGAGCGCGTCGAACGCCAGCCGGGCGGCCGGGTAAAGTTTCCCTTTCGGGTGACACTTCAGGGCTTCCAGCTTCGAAGCTGGTAGTCGGCCGTTCATGACGTCCTTAAGGCCGCTGGGGACGATCAGGGGTAGAACGTGGTAGGTCATGGCGTAGTTTCCTCTAATGGCGGTCGGAATTCGTCGGTTTCGGGATCATAGATAAAACCGATACCGGCGTAGGTATAGCGAAACAGTTTCGTTTGGTCGGCGGCGGGTTCGTTTGTCGCTGGGTCGATATAAACGCCGTCGCGACTGTTATAGGACGTTTGTAGCCACGTACCGCCTAAACCGAGCTCGTCGGCTAAATACTCTTGTCCTCGGTGTTCCTGTTCGTCAGGAATGACCAAAACCCTAATTACGGTGTTGGTGTCGTCAATTTCTGCGAAGTGTGCCATTAGATCGGATACCTCACGATCACTATTCCAGAACCGCCGCTACCGGCCGTACCGGGGTAAGCACCGCCGCCGCCGCCGCCGGTATTTGCGGTTCCGCTGGTCTGGCCGTAAGTTGGTGAACCGCCATTACCGCCGCCGCCGGAACCACCAGCGCCGCCAGTACCGCTAAACGACTGGCCGGCGTTGCCTGCGCCACCGCCGCCGCCGCCGTAGGTGACGCTCGAACCTGAATAGCTACTTGACTTGCCGGCGCCGCCTGCGCCGCCGCTACCGCCTCGATAGTTTGCGAGGTTGTAAGCATTAGAACCGACAGCGTTAGCACCGCCACCACCACCAGCGCCGCCACCAGCGGCCAGGGTGCCGTTTTGGCCGTTCCCACCATTATTGCCCTGGGTGGCAGTACCTGCGCCGCCGTTCGATCCTGTACCGCCTACGTTCGGGTCGAGGCCGTTATATTGGCCGCCGCCGCCACCACCACCAGAACCGCCGGAACTTCCGGCCGTAGGACCGCGACCACCTTTACCGCCGCCACTCGTGCTAGCTAACGCCCCGACCGAGGACGAATTACCGTTCGTATCCTGGGCACCGCCGCCACCAACCGTCACGGTATAGGCGGTAGCGGTAACGGCTACGCTTGCGAATTCTTTAACGCCACCAGCGCCGCCGCCGCCGCCAATACCACTAGAAAAACTACCGCCGCCACCGCCACCAGCGACACACAAAATATCGACGGTCGCGCCAGCTGGGGCGCTAACCACGGTAAACGTGCTCGAGCTGGTGAACGTGTGGATTTTGTAGCCGCCGACCTCGGTAATCGTGCCGCCGGTCGCTTCGAAACCAGCGCCGCCGCCACTAGCGACGCTTCCGTATCTAGACGCCAAAAACATTAGGCCAGGTTCCCAAACAATAGCCAGGTATCAGTACCGTATTTAACGAGCGTTGCGGCCCCGTATTGGGCGCCAATTTCTACGGCGCTATCGGCGCTGTTGATCGTCACGCCGCCACCTGCTGTAACGGTCACGGTTCCAGCGCCGAGGGCCACCAAAACGATAGTTGTACCAGCCGGCCACGCTACCGAACTTTCGGCCGGAACCGTCAGGGTGATAGCCGAGGCATTAGACAGCGTAACAATTTTCGCGACGTCAGTTAGCGCCAGCGTGTAAGTAATGCCAGTTTGGGCGTTAATGGTCGCTAGGGCCAGGTCGTTAATAGCTTCGTTAGTTCCGTTTACGTCGGCGGCCGACAATACGTCGCCGTCTACGTAAGCCTCGGAAAGCGGGTAAGTAGCCATTTTCTAATTCTCCTAAAGGGTGCTAGTTCCTAAAATACCGAATTCGGACGACCCAAGAATAAAAGCCGTCGCTAACGGTAAAGCGGTTCGTAGTTCGGTAAACCAGGTTTCGGGCGTAATTTGGTGCGAAATTCCTTGTACGGTCACGTTCGCAGTTATGTTCGAACCGCCGGGCTGGGTCCGAATAACCTGTATGGGGTCGCCTATTTCGAGCTCGAGGGCGGCCGCTACTCGGCTCGACACGCTCGAAAGGTCTAGGCCAATAGACCTAACCAATAGCTGTACGTCGTCCCGGTAGTTAAGGATCATATTCGCTTGCTGTAGGGCTTGGGCGTCGGTTTCCATAAGCAAATTCGACCGGGTTAGCGACCTGCGGAAAAACTGGGTAATCGACGCCGCGTTTTGGGCGTTTTGGGCGGTACCGCCTGTTCTAGTTACCGTTACGTCATTTGCTAGGTCGGTGTCGTCTAGCGTGACGTCGATCGCCTGATATTGAACATTCGTATTTGTATCGTCGAAAAATGTTTTGGTACCTGACGCCTGGCCGGCTACTTGTGAACGTGACCGAAAGGTGACGTCGCCATTAGCGGCTATATATAGGGCGCCTACCTCGGTAGCTTCGACCTGTTGTAGCACCTCGAGCGCCGACCGGCGGCCGCCTGGGTCGTCCTGTAGCGTGATATCGCCCGGGTCGATATCGGTAACTGAACTAGGCCATTCGACGGCGTTTAAAACCTGGTTGATACGTTCGCCGGGTAGATCGCCCGCCGCGGCGCCGGCCAGGGTTTCGACGTCGGCCAAATACAACAGCCTAAAACCGTCCTCGGCCACGATAGTTACATAGGCGATATCGGCGCCGGGTCGCCATTCGTAGTCGTAACTGGTGATATAGCCGGAAAATAGGAAATAGTCTGTTCCGCTATAAGTCGTCGAAATACGTACTTGGCGTAGGGGCAGAATGTTGCCGTAGTAGGGCCCGCTCGCGTTTTGCGGGTTCAGGTCGCCGGTCATGTCCAATAGACGAATTACGGCCGTACCCGCTTCGTAAGTATCAAAAACGCGGTCCCGGCCGCGCCGTATGTTTACTTCGGTGACCTGGCTAGTGACGTCAATAGGGGTACTAGCTGACGTACCTAAAACGTTGGTACCTAAAATTCCGTCAGTAGCGGAACCTAAGGTAAGGGCGTTACCGAAAGACGCGCCAGTACCAAACCGAATTTGGACTTTAGGGGCGGCGGGTAAAACCATTAGTAGACCAGCTGACGGCCCGACCGCTGGCTATCTATCAGGCCTTTACGTACGGTTTCGATTAGATCGCGTTCAGTAATAACCGACCCGCCGACGTTAATAACGATCGTGTCGCCGCCGCCGTTCGGGCTGATACGGCCAGCGCCCGCCGGAATAAACAGCTCGGGCCCGTTTTCGCCCACCATGTACGGCGTATTTTGGGCGACGAACCCGCCCATAGCTCGGCCGGGGTAGGTGACCGACGTTCGGCCCGAACCCATACCCGAGGTAGTACCGGCGGCCGCTCGGGCTTCCTCGATCACCTGTCGAAATGTCGTGGTTACTTCTCGAGGGATCGCGTTTAGCTGACCGATGTATTCGAGCAGTTGGGCGCGTAGCGGGCTACCGGGGTCGAGCTGGTCGGCCACCTTTTGTAGTTCGTCGGCCTGAATACGGGCAGTTTCGGCGGCGGTTAGCTGTTCGCCTGACGCTTTAGCTGTGTCGGCGGCGAGCTGAGCGGCGGCGGCGGCCTGACGTAACGCGTTTTCGTATACTTCGTTTTCGGCTTTAGCGAGGTCGCGGGCCGCGTCGGTACCCTCGTAGGTGCCGGTAATCATGGCGCCGAGAGTGTCGTTATAGGCGTTAATGGCGTCGTCGGTCGCCCATGTTTGGCTTTCGTAGCCAAGTTGGGCGTTAAACGCCGACAGCGTGGCCGTTACCACGGCCTGTAGCTGGCGTTCTTGGTCCTCGAGGGCCTGGTTCAGTTCCTCGGTAGCTTCGGTATTGTCCTCGGTGATAACGCCCAGCTCGGTTTGGGTTTTAACGTTTAGGGCTACCTGGGCTTCGGCGTCGGCTAGCGCCTTTTCCTGGTTATTTATTTCGGCTACGAACGCTTTTAGTTCGCTGTAGGTAACGCCGTATTCGTCGCCCAAAACCTTATTAGCGTTCGCGATATCGGTTGTTCCGCGTCGGACGTCCTCGAGCACCTGGGCGGCCGCTTCGAATGTCGGGTTAGTTTCGCCTCGAATAATGGCGGCGACGTCGGCGGTAGCCAGGCCGAGGGCCTGATAGGTGGCCTGTAGTTTTTCGACGCTAAGCAGGTTCGCTATATGGGTATCGGTTGCGTTTTCCTGACCGCCGGCTTCGGCTTTCAGGGCGTCCACAAAAGCGTTGGTGTTCGCTATGGCCTGCTGTTTACCGCGGTTGTAAATGCTGTAGATCGACACAGCGGCGGTAAGGACCAGGCCGACAGCGCCGAGGGCTTTATTAGCTGTCCCAGCCGCTACGCCCATTCCCTGTAGCGACGTACTAAGCGATTTAAACGTAGCACCCGCCAAACCTGCGATTACCACTACCTTTTTTACGTCATCAGGTAGGGCGTTAAACCCGTCCATGAGTACTTTTACGACGTCGAGTAGCTGGGTCATTACAGGTACCAGGGCTTCGCCAATTTCGGCCCTAGTATTCTCAAAGTCTGCTTTTAAAATTCTCTGACTGTTTGCGAGGCTGTCGGAAGTGTTAGCGAAGTCGCCGGCCGTCTGCGCGGTGCTTTCCATAAGCAGGCCGTAGCGGGCCGTTACCTTTTCGGCTTCCGTCATGCTGGCGGCCGAGTCCGAAATACCGTTTTCGACGGCGTAGGCGGCAACAGCGGCGGCCGACAGGTCGATACCGAACGCCCTAATAGGTTCGGTAGAACCCGCTAGTGACGACTGGAAAATTTGGGCGGCTCGAGGAATATCAAGGTTCATAACCGACGCGAAGTCGGCTATACGTGTCGTTAGCTCGGTAGTAACGCCTACGACGTCGCCGTTAGCGCCTGCTAGCTGTTTTGTGAACCCGGCGAACTGAACAGCAAAAGCGTTAAATTCGGTTTTCGACATACCGACGGCTTTAGCGGCGTTCTCGCCAAATTCGAAAATACCGTTGGCGGCTTCACCAAACGTCACTTGGACGGCGTTAGCGCTTTCGGCCAGGTCTGACGTAGCGTCGATAGCGCTTTTAGCGAACCCAATAATTTTTTGGGTTGCGAACGCGCCGCCGATCGACTTCGCAACGTTCCCCATTTGGTTTTGAAGGGACCCGGCGCGTTTTTCGACGTCTGCGAACGCGGCCTTAGCTTTCGCCGCGTCGGCCGTCATCAAAATACTAATTGCGGCTTTTTTGGCGGCCATTATCCGAGGTTCCTATTCCAAATTTCGTAGACCTGCGCCAAATAGGCTTCGGTCACTTCGTTTACCCGTTTGTCGGCGGCGCGATACAAAAACGGGTTTGGGTGAATACGCCGGCGTCCCCAACCGAAATGGATAGGGCCGGCGTACGGTACTTTCGCCCGGCCGGCCGACACGACGCCGCCGCGCTGTTGCCCGCTCGAGCGGATCGTATTCCTAAGGTTGCCCGAACGAACGGGTACCTCGGTTTTCGCCTGGCGTTCGACTATTTCGGCGGCGCTTTTGCCCGCCGCTTTAAAGTCGTCTTTAGCGGCCTGGTCTAGCTTAACGAGGGCGCGCCGTAGCTTGTCGATACCCTCAATTCGGATAGTCGAAGCTTCCATTATCTCCGTTCGTTTGCTTTCCGTACCGCTTCGCCGCGGTCCTGTAGGTACTGAACGATGGCGTTAAAAACGTCGGGGTCGGTGTCTAACAGGTCGTTAGGTGCTATCCCGGTTTCGCAGGCGATCGCGGCCACGAGGTTTAGGTACCCGCCTTTTAGTCGCTGTCCTCTAAAGGGTCGGCGCCCTCAATTACAAATTCGACCTTTTCGATCGTGTCTAGCCAACCGTCGAAAAGCTTTACCTTGTGGCCGGTGTTCCTCGAGGCTTCCCACGCCAAATAGTAAACGTGTTCCTGGCGTTGTTCCTCGGCCAGGGCCCGAGTCAGGGACATATTAAAATGTCGTTCGAACCCGACCGCCGAACGCGGCGTAATGCGTACTTCATACGCCGGTTCGTCGATCGGGGTAATTTTTAGGCTGATACCTATCATGTCGGGACTCTTTCTGATTAGGCGCCGATATCGCGCGCAAACGTGCCGCCGGTGAACGTCACGCTGACGGTCTGAAGCTCGCCTACCGAAGCGGAAACGACCGGCTGGGTTGCCAGCATGGCGTTACTAATCGTGTAAACGGGGTTCGAGGACGACGCGGCGCCGGGGGTAGCGGCGATAACGATCGTGGTCGTTCCGTCGCCCAAAACGTCGTAGAGGGTGGCTTCGACGTCGCCGGTTCCGTAGGCGTTAAAGAGCTCGAGGGTCACTTCGACCGACTGAAGCCCGGGGGCGTACTTTCGGCCGCTGTCCGAAAACGCGGTAATTTCGAGGCTGTCGAAACCGATATTGAGTGTGGCCGTGCGACAGTTGTCGGACAAATCGACGGTTGCGACGGTCACGCTCGGGTTCGAAAGCGTGTAGGTAGTTGCCATAGCTATTTTCCTTTTAGGTTAGGGACCCTATGCGTAGGGTCAGGTCGTAGGCCGGTAGTTCCTGCGTTCCTACTTGCCAAATGGACGGTTCGCCGCTGATCGCGTACAGGCCGCTATTTATGATCGTTTCGGCTTGGGTTAATAGGTAGTCGGCGGCGTCCAGGTTCCCGGGCGGGCCCGCCAAAATTTGGACAAGTACCGTAATGTCGGTGACTTTATTTGTGTAGGCCGTGAATTCGGGGATACCGACGAAAACGGTTAGCGGTCGGGCATTCCGCGGGTCGATCACGGGCACCATACCGAGGGCGGTAAGGGCGTTCGCTACATAGGTGCGAGCTTCGACCAGACGACCGCTAGCGGGCATTTATGCCACCTGCGGCCGGCCGCAACCCAACAGCTGTAGAACGCGGCCCATAGTGAACGACGGCGTGACCGCTACCGACATATCGCTAAACGACTGAAATCCGTCAATACTGCCACGTTCCCTATATAGCGACGCCGCATAAATCACTACTGCGAGCTTGGCCGCCGGGTCGGGAACGATCGTCGGATTATCCGAGTAACCGGCCTCTTTACGGCGCCGATAACAGAAGCTATTAGCGGCGTTCGTACAGGACTCGAGGAAAGCCGTGTCGTTCGCGGTTGCGGTTGCGATACCCAAAAATTCGTTTACGTCGTCGCTGTCGGCCCAGGTCACTTCGGTAGTCAGTACGGCGCCTACGGGGGAGAATTCGGCTACGTCGGGCCCGCCGTGGTGGTAGGTCACGACGTCAGTACCGAGGTCTACAGAAATGAGCTGGTTATGGCCGTCGAAATGTTGCCCGACGTTGTAAACAATTACGTGTTCGCCGGCGACCAGGCCGGTAGCGTCCGCGAGGGTAAGGCTAACTACGTTGTCCGTGAGGGACGCCGTGGTAATTACGTAAGTTGCCATGCGCTACCGGCCCGGTCCAGCGATCAGACGAACGCGGCCTTACGGAACTTCGCGGCGTCGATCATCAACGTAGCGAAGTTACCGCGGAACGCGATCGTTCGGGACAGGTTCGACGGGTTGTCGATCGACAGCGCGCCGCGCTGTTGCTCGAAAATTTCGTAGCCGTCGGCGTGGCCGACGATAACCGTATCGTTCGCGAAGTTGGCGTCTACGACGACACGCAAACCGAACGCCACAGCGTCGGTCGCGCCGGGCGACATGGTGCCAAACGCGTTCATGGGTCCAACCTGCGGGAAAAGCGGGCGGTCTGCGGTATCGACCAAAAGCCCGATCGAACGCCACATATTCGGGGAGAGGAACAGGTGGGTCGGCAGGTACTCGGTTGCGCTCAGGATCGACTCGGACGCCGTGTAAATCCAGCGGGCCCACTCGGCCGGGTCTGCGATATCGGCAACCGTGAAGTTGGTCGTCGTCGAGGCGCCGCTAACCAGGTTGTCGGCGGCGATGTTGTCGGTCTGCTTCGCGTACTGGCGGGCCATGTCGTTCAGGATCAGGCTAAGAACCTCGGGACTCGTCCAGCTGAGGTCCTGTTCTGAGATCGACACGTAGCCGCCGACGGTGAGCTTCGTTACCTGGTTATCGGTGACGACGAACGTACCGGCCTGAAGCGTGTCGAATTCGGCGGCCTGCTGGGCGATACTGGTGTGCGTCGTCACCTCGGGACGAATAAAGACCTTTCCCGAAGCGGGCATGGCCTTAGTCCCGATCGCGTCCACGACGGGGCGGATACCGCGAAGTGAATTGTAAACCGGGCCAACGATCGGCTCGGGCAGAATTCCGGGGGTGTCGGTGGTGCCGACTTCCGGCGCGGCGGCGCGGATTTTGTCGAGCAGGCCGGCGAATTCGTGACCGCCGCCGAGGTACGCCGAAATGTATTCGGCGGCTGTCGGCATACGAAAATCACGCTTCGGCTGGGCCCAAATCGGTTCGGTGGGGATAGTGACCGGCGCCGGGGCGGCGGCCTGAACTTCGGTAGTTTCCATACATTCTTCCTTTTCTTGGGGTTCGGTGTCGTCGTCGTCGTCCTCTGGGGCGGCGGCGGCGACCTGGTGAATTCGGGCGTCATCAAAAGCGGGAACGGCCACGAGGCTAAGCTCGTGGAAAGTACCTGCTTCGACGATCAGGGTTCCGTCTTTACCGTGCTTGTATTTGGTGGGTTGTACGCCGACGCTTACGGCGTCCAACGCACCCATTTTCAGTAGCTCGAGGGCGTCGTTACCGGCGGTGGTTTCGGCCAGCTTCGCCGTGAACATAAGCCCTTGTTCGGTGCTGACACGTTCGGTGACGATACCGACGATACGACCGAGGTCGTGGTTCTCCGCGAGTTTTGGCGCGCGGCCGTCCTCGGGCAGACTATTACGTTCGAACCGTACTTTTTGGCCCAGGCTGTCGGTGGTGGTGACGTTCCACGGTACGGCCAGGCCGGTAATGGTTCGGGTTGGCTTGTCGTCGGCGCTGGCGTCGATCGACAGCTCGGTAGCGGTGAATTTAAGCACTAGGCGAGTCCTCTACAGGGGTTAGGTCGGATAAATCGGTGGTGCCCATGAGGTCCTCAAGGTCGAATTCGACATGGCGGCCGCGGGGTAGCACGTTGTCGCCGCTTAGCGTTTCCTCGATCGCACGTAGGTAGGGCATAGCGCCGAATAGTACGAGGTCCTGGCGGGCCTGTTGGGCGTTTTGGTAGGTAAACGTCGAACCTGTCGGCGCGCCCACCAAATACGGCGGGACGTTCGCGACGTTTGCGAGCTGTAGCGACGCGAACTGTCGGGCTTCGGTTAGCTGTAGTTTCGACGGGTCGCTAGAAAACTCTACAAATTTCACGGCTTCGTTTAGGGCGCCGATCGCGTTCGTTTGGCGGGCGGTCGCCCACGCCGACGCCAGGTCGGCCAGGTCATCGGCGTCCAGCGGTTCGCCCGACACCTGCTGTAGATAGCCGGCCGCTATCTCGTTCGACGCGAAGCGTTTAGCGGCGACGTCCAAACGTAGCGCGATGTCGATCGCTCGAGCACCCATGTAAACGACGCCCTGAATGGGACTATAAAACTGAATGACGTTCTCGGTCGGTAGTTCCATACCGTTAAACGTGATTTGGTCGGACGGGCCGAACCATTGTGGGCCGGCCTGGTCCTCGGTCGAAATGTTGCCCTGCGGTAGCCAGGTCATAGCCGACGGAAACCCGGTGCTGTAGCGGGCTGTTACGTAGGCGAAAGCGCGACCGTAGAAAAATAGGTCGCTAAAAATATTCGCCATAAAGAAGTTTCGCGTTACCCGCGGGTCGGGTCGCGTAAACCAGCTTTCGCCCGGAACGTAAACCTTTTCGTAGCGTTCGCCGTCCCATTCGAGCGTATAGCTACGTAGATCGAGGGACCCGACGACCGACGCCATAAGGTCGCGGGCGCGGCTAATGGTCGGTAGGGATAGGGCGCGTTCCTCGGCTGTCCCGACTTGGTAGCTAAGGAACGCGCCCACTTGGCTAGCGGCGCCGGCCGCGGCCTGAATAGGCGCGGACGCGAAAGCGGGGGCGTTCCGCTTACCGAAAATTCCCATTACCGCGGATTATTGTCGGTTTTAGCGGGTTTGTCTACTATTCGACGTCGCCATAACGGGTCGGCGTACCACGGCCGGTTTGCTCGAAAGTGCGGCGGCCCAAACTAAACAGCGGGCTAGTTCGATCGGGCCAGGCGACTTCTGCGAACTAAGGGTAACGGTGCCCTGGGTTCGGACTAGGACGGCGCGGGCCACGTGCTCGGCTAGGGATACTTCGCCGTAATGGGCTAGTTGTCCCTCGAGGATCATATTTCGAACTAGACTGGTGAATTTGGTTAGCTCGCCGTAACCGACGGTTTGGCGGCGCCGTTCGATCGCCGGCGGCGTATGTACGTCCAGGGTCGGGGTGATAGCCAAACCGATTTTCGGGTTTTCTAGGTGTTTTTCGATTTGTTGCCAACACTCGGTTTCGCGTTCGACCATAAACGCCGTTCGGACATACGTCCGACCGTTCTCGCTCGAAGCTAGGACGCCGACATAGCGGCCGCCGTCTACTGACGCGTCTACTGCCAGTATCCCGCCGTCGGGCATAGGGTCCGACGTTTCGCATTTATCCCAACGGCCGACAGGTAGCCACGCGCCGGCCGCGGCGACCCATAGGTTTAGGTGGGCCCGTAGAAACGCGTTTTTGTCGGGGGTTTCGGCGGCCGCCTCGAGCGCGTCATACGTGACGGTCCGACCGAGGGCGGGGTTGGCCCACGAAAGCCAACGGCGGTCGTGCCAGTCGATACCGGGCGGCGGCGACCACTCAGCGTAATACAGCTTCCCGGCCCGGCCGGTTTCGATCATGCTTATAGCCTGCTCGCGTAGCTGTAGTAGCGCCGTACTGCTTTCGTCGCCGGCGGTAGACCACGCCGACAGTAGCGGGTTAGGGCGGGCGATCATAGACGGCCGTAGCGCGTCGAACAGGACTGCGGGCGACACGTTCCACAGCTCGTCTACCACGATCAAATCAAGGCTAGCGCCGTGGAAGTTAGGGACCGCGGCGGCGACTTTCAGGGTGGACCCGTCGGGCATTTCGGCCCGTTCCCGACCATACGACCAAAAGATTTTTGCGCCGTAGCCCTCGAGGATCGGGGCCAGGTCCCGAAAGATACCGCTAGCCCGATCAAGCTTATTCGCCGTAATGACCACGTGCTGGGGCGTGCCACGTAGCCGGGCCATACCAGTAACCCAAAAACCACTAAGGGCCGATAGCGCCACACTCTTACCCTGCTGGCGGGCAGTCGAAACCACGCTCTCGCGGTGGCATAGTTGGCCGTCTACGTGCTCAAGCTGGCCGGTAAGCACCATAACCTGCCAGGGCATAAGCGGTTTCAGGTGCGACGCTGCCCATTCGGCTACCAGGGGACCGTAAGACTCGGAACTACGGGCCGGCGTCACCAATCTAGGCGCCTCACGCCCAAATTCGGGTAGGTCCACCTCGTCTAGGCCGTTTTCGTCCTTGTCGGCCTCATTTTGGAGATACGGAAGGT
>Ga0180431_10005593_pt1 | contig 15254 bp, 22 predicted proteins | sample SS_ome_11_FD_132459 | JGI IMG/M metagenome (GOLD analysis project Ga0180431, IMG submission 132459) | Hypersaline lake sediment archaeal communities from the Salton Sea, California, USA - SS_1_MS_1 metaG | ecosystem: Environmental > Aquatic > Non-marine Saline and Alkaline > Hypersaline >... | reverse complement strand
CATGGATTTTATTTGTTCAAACACCTTATAATAATGATATGATAAAGTATATCACTAGTGAATTAGATGAGGCAACTTATTTATCTTATTATAAATTTTTAGAATATGTTAAACAATATCCTGTATTAAATTTTACTCTATTTAAAAAAGAATTGGATTCATTTCAAACAATATATTTAAATTGTAAAACAGGAGAATGGGAAATTAAAAAACCTGTTATTAATACAGATGTGTCTTTTGATGAACTTTCAAAATTAAATAAAGATAAATTATTTTTTAGAGATAAACGTGGAGAACTTAATAAAGAATCAATATCTATTCCTAAAGCTAAAAAATTTATAAATAATTTTATATCAAATAAATATAATAAAGAAAAAAATGGAAAATCAAAATCTACCAAAAATAGAAGAATCAACATTTTTGGAAAAGGAATATGATCTTGAATCTATAGGAATAGATAAATGCACTCTTTGTATAGAAGAAGATATTATTTATATTCTTAGTAAACAAGGTCAATTTAATATAACTTCTATAAACGATTTTAAACTTCACCAAAATAATTATATTCTTACCAATGAAGATAAAGAAAGTCTTATTATCAATCTTGAACAATTTGAAATAATTGTACAAATTCTCAAAGATAATAAAATTTAGTAAGTTTGAAAAAAATTTAAAATTTTTGTTGACACATTCCGATATAATTAGTATATTAGGTATGGAAGGAATTTATAGGATGAAGGAGATTAAAATGGCAGAATTACTTAATGAATTAAATGAACTCAACATGCAACTTAATGCATGTAAAGGAGTTCAAAGACAACTTATTTATCACAGAATCTCTATTGTAAAATCTAAAATTAGAAATATAAAAGATAACTCTTAATAAGTTATCTTTTATATTTATAAACAGGAGGAAGGAATATGAAAGCTAACCAATATGATTGTTATGGAAATCTAAGCAGTGTTGAAACACCTCAAGGATGGTGTGTAAGAGATATTTATGAGCCTGAAGATATAGAGTGGTATAATGTTGATACGGAAGAAGTAGGAAGATTAATCAACGGAAGTTTTGAAGCAAAAAAACCATCAATAAAAAATTAAAAAAGGAGAAATAGAAAGCAAAAAAAATAAAAAAGGAGGTATTATGAACTATAATTCTGAAGTTTGCATCGATAAAAGTATTGAGATACTAAAAGCAACTAATGATGGTAATGATCTTTCCCCACAACATTTATACCTTATCGAAGTTGCGGTTAATAATAATCTTTCTGAACAAGGTGAGATCGCTTTTGAAGAATTATATCAATCAGTTCTTAAAGGTTATAAAAAACCTTACTTTCATGGAATAGAACATCTTACTATAGACCATGAAGGTTATGTATATTGGAAATCTATTCCAATAGAACATTATAGTAATCATTATGCTTTTACTGAAAGAGCTAAACGATCAGCACAAGAGCTTGCTGAACGCTGTAAGTATTTAGAAACTCTTGGAGTACCAGTTACAACAAGAAATGCTATTTGGAAGTGGGAACAATTCTTAGTTCCCTGTTATCTTTAAAAATTTATCGGAGTCCTAATGGACTCCCACAACTTCTTAAAAGGAGAAAATATCATGTATTGTCCAGACACATTAGAAAGGATGCACGAAAAATTACATCAGGAAAGAGTACAAGCATTGGAATCAGGTCAGGAAGAAGTAACATGTGATTACTGTGGTAATAAAGCAGATCATATCATCCCTGTTTATAATCCTGCTGATGCTTTAAGAGAGGTAGAAGGTATTTACTGTGAGGTAAATATCTGTGAAAAATGTGAAGATAAAGGTTATCTTTATGAAGAATATTTTATTTGTGATGAATGTGGAGAATGGTTTATTCTGAATCACTCATGGGATTCATTGGTTGTAAATTTGAATGGTAGTCAATATTGCCACAAATGTGCTTTAAACCATCTTCCTACTTATACTATTCAAGAGGTTTTGGATTCTCTTTCTAATGGAGAAACAAACCTCTTTAATAGAATCAATGTTCCTGATTCTGCAAATTTGGTTTGGGAAGGAGAATTTTCTCAATATTCAGATTTTCCAGGACATACTTCTTTTGATTCATTAATAAGAAGTATAAAAGATAAGTGTGAAGAAGATGATATATCTTTAGAAACTCAGGTTTATTCTGTTGTTTCACATACTTATCAATTTAGTGTATGTTTATCAATTTTTTCTGTTTAAATTTTTATACTTGCCATTGGAAACATAAGTTTGTTTGATAAATTTACAGAATTAAAAAAGATTGCTGATCAAGAATTAGATTCAGATTAAGATAATAAAATAGGATAAAAATCGATGAATCATAATAAAAAATGGTATAAAAACAATAAAAAAGAAATTTTAGAAAAAAGAAAAGAAAATTATAAGATATTAAAATCAAAAATTCCTAAAACTGTTTTAATTACAGGTTTTAAATTATCTCTTTATAAAGATTTTCTTATAGTTCTTAGAAAAAAAGGAATATCTCGAATGGTAGCTAATAGGACAATTTTAGAAGAAGGATGGAAAAAATTTATTAAAGCTAATAAAAAAAAGTAAACCTTTTATTTGAATTTATACTAATAATTAGAGAGGTTAAAAATTAAAAAGATAAAAAAGGAAATATATAGTGAAAAGATATAAAAGAAATATTGAAGAATCTTCTCTGTCAAGAGTATGGAGACACAATCTTGAACATGACTGCGGAGCTATTACTGCTTTTAGAAAATATTCAGATTGTGACGGCTCTAAAGGTCATCCATATTCTAAAAGGGAAAATCTTCAAAGGAATAAATCCCTTACTGCTAAGTTACTGAGCCTTGATTACGGTATAACTAAGTTACATGGCAGATATCCCGAAGGTGGTACTGTCGGCAAAGAAGTAAGCTATTTTGTTGTTGATCTATTAGATAAGGGAAATCTTGAAAGAGATTTAAGAAGATTAGGAGAAGAATTTGATCAGGATAGTGTTCTTATTATACCTAAAGGAACAATCAATAATGAAGCAGAGGCTTTTTTGATCGGTACAAATCATTGCGATAACAATTGGTTAGGCTATGGCAAGAAAGAATCATTTCAGAAAGGCAGATTGGGATATGAATCTCCTATTTATACAAGCTATGTCAATGGCAGACCTTTCATATTTGAGAGTGTCGGTAAGGAAGTAAGAAGTCCTGCAAGCGGTATGGGTGTGTGGGCTATGAGAAGAATGGCTGAAAAGCATTGGACTGAATTGAGTATCCTGTTGTTGATTTTGAATTTGTAAGATTTAAAAGATAACATAAAGGATAAATCTTATGGGAAAATTAAAAAGATATAAAAGCAAATTAAAAGAATCTTCTCTGTCCAGAATTTACCAACATATGACAGAACATGATACAGGCATTATTACAGCCTATAGATATGCAAGAGATTGTGGTGAGGGGGAACTCTATACCAAAAAAGAGAAACAGCAACGGAATAGATCACTATTAGCAAAATTACAGAATAAAAGATATGATATTACATCTCTTAAAGGTTATTATGTTGAAAACTATGGAACTTCGAAAGCAAGAGAAGTTGGTGAATATGTATTTTTTGTTGTAGATACAGAAGACAATGGCAAACTTGAAATAGATTTAAGAAAATGGGGAGAAGAATTTGAACAGGATTCTATACTATTTGTACCTAAAGGCAGAGATAAAGGATTCTTGATTGGTACTAATCATTGTCCTGATGCACATCCAGGCTATAATGTTGTAGAGACCTTAAATAATCCTATTTTTGGAAAATCAGGAGAATTCTTTACAAGAGTCAAAGGTAGACCTTTTGTATTTGAAGAAGCAATAACAATTGAACAAAAACGGCTTCCTGAAGGTTTCTTTGGAAGATGGTCATGCAGTGTAGTTGCTAACAAGCATTGGAGTGAGGTAGAGATTTAAAAGATAACATAAGGATAAATCTTATGGGAAAATTAAAAAGATACGAACCAATTTATGAATCCGTTAATATATATGACGGTTATGCAGGTAGAATGATAATTGATACCAAGCACTCTATTGATAGATATTCAGATAGATATAATAATATTTTGAATAAAGATACTGTGAATCAGGTTATTCAAAATGTTATAAAAGAAATTCTATCGGATTATAATGATACTGAAGGACAATACGGTTTTCATAGTAAATCAACAGGTATTGGCGGTATCATTACATGGAGAAGACAGGGAGACCCAAAGTTAGATGACGGTAATAATCATGCAGTAATCACTACTCTTTTTCCAATAAAAAAATTTCATACTTTTAGAAATGTTGATGCCGAATTGATTGTAGAACAACAGGTAACTCTGTGGGCTGAAGAACAGGGATATAAGAAAGAATTTAAAGAAAGCCTTTGTGAATCATATGGAGAAGATCATAAGTTTTATAAAGATGATTTTTTTGTATCCTTTTTTGAGGGAAAACTATACGACTTTTATCTTGATGGATATGTTTTAGTACAATAAAGAATGAATGTTATGGAAAAATTAAAAAGATATAAAGGCAAACTTAAAGAATCTTCTTGGAGTAGAATAATTCAACATATTGAGGATGGTGTTTATTCATTTGCTGTTATTTCTGCATATTTAAAAGACCTGACAGTTGAAGAAAATTTAAAACGACATGAAGATTTAAGAAAAGATATCAGAAATTTAGGATATGGTTACATTGAACAAAAATCAGGTTATACCTATAAAGACGATGAAACTGAAACAACGGTTGAAGAAAAAAGTTTTTTTATCCCACTAATAAATAGAGAAGAAGCATTAAGACTATGTAACAAATATAATCAATATTCAATTTTGTTTAAGGATGACAGTAGTTTTTATGAAATACGGTCAGACGGTAAAATCGAAACAAGATTTAAAACTAAACGAGATAGTAAAACAGGTCAAATCACTTTTGACCCAAAGATTTTGAAAATCGCATATTCTAAATTAAAAAAAAGTTCGCAATATCAAAGAGGTCAAAAATTTTCTTATGTAATTTAGAATGTATATGGATTAAAGAATACAGGATTCCTTCATGGGCTGAAGCTATGGGGTCTAAGGAAATTCCTAAAGTAGAATATATTAGAATAATATAAACTTGAAAAATAACATTATGAAAAAATATAAAAGAAAAAGCGATTCTACAGACTCAATTTATAAGGACTATAAATCTGAAAAGATAGATTCAACTGAGCTATATAAAAGACTTACTGCTTTAGACGAATCAAAAATACATCTTAAAGAAATGTCTTTTATTAAAGATATTGTATCAGAGTTAAATGCACATCCATCACTAATAGATATCCATAAAGGTACTTGGTTTAGCAAATTGGTTGAAAGATGTAGAACAATGTATCTTTCATACTTAGGGTCAACAGGCGAATCAATTCAGGAACTATCTTTTAGTCAATATGTAAAAAGGATGATTGATAATCATAAGAATCCAAAAAAAGAATATGAGAAAGCAAGAGATAAGGCAGACTTTTGGGAATTGGTGAATGATATTGAAAATTATATGAATAAGGAACTATAATAATAAGTGGATGATATTATGAAAAAGTACATTTCAAAAATAATAGAAATATGCAAAGCGTTATTTGAAAAATCAGACCGACTTATCGAGATGGCTAACCTTACTGTTGAGGATACAGGTTTATCAAGAGGTTGGATTAGGGTCAGTACACAAGAAGGAAAACACGGTGCAAGAGTAAAATATTATAGAGACAGACCAAGCAGGAGGACTCCAAGTGCATCAATTAGTATTAGTCCTAATCCAGAAGTAAAAGAAGATAGTGTTATAATGACGGCAAAAGAAATAAAAGAGATTTTCACATTTGTAATAAAAAATCACAAAACTTTAATCAAAATGTGGAACGAAGGTGAAAGTATGGATAAAAAAGAATGGTTTAATCTTGTGAATAGTCTTGAAAAAATATAAAAGAGATCAAAATATAATGATAAAAAAATACCAAAGTATATTCAAAGAAAAGAGGATTGATAGACTTCTTGAGGATACTTTTAATATTAAAATCCGAGACATCAAGTTTCTCAATTTTATTGAGGCTGTAAAATGGAATGGAGTATTTTATCATAAAGAAACAAAACGATATTCGGTTAATGGTACTTTATTAAAAGAATCAATTACTTATGAATTTGAAAACAAAGGTGGAATGGTAGTATTTTCTACTGATATAAATGTAGTAATAGATGAGCGTGGATTTTTTAATATAGTAAAAGATTTTTTCAAAAGAAAATTCAATACTCTGATAAATAGATTTAAAAAACATGAAAAGCTTTATAATGTATTAAAAACTTTCAAAGAAGTTGAGGCTTATTCTGTTGGTAATCTTTTCAAAGGAAAACATTTAGATAGGGAAACAGGCAAGACTTATGATGAAAGAAGTATGACTGTTGAGATTATTGGTATTCCATATGAAATACTGATAGCAATTGCAGAAGCTATTGCAGGAGAGTTTGATCAAAAAGAAGTATTGGTTAAAAGTTATGAAAATGGAAGAATTCTTCTTGTAGATAGGAAATAAAAATTTTTCAAATTGAGGTCAAAATACAATGATACAAAAACATCAAAGCATATTTAAAGAAAAAATAGCAGGAGAAGAAGCTTATTGGATAAGTCCTACAGGTAAACTTCTCCCTATGAGCAAAATGGACAGACACATTGCAGAGGTTATAAAGAACCCTAAAGCCTTTGGCTATACCATTGAGGAAATACAGGCTATTTATGATAAGTACGGTGAGACTATGGGTAGCGGTATGGAAGGAAAAGCGAGAGAGGAAATTTTATTAGCTCTTGTTAAACAAGGATGGACTCGGATTCGAAAATATACAAGACCTGACAGATGGACAGTGAATGTAAATCGTTTGAATAATCGAGTAAAAGATACATTGCAATTTTGGGCTTCGAGAATGTTGGAATTAGGGCATGGTCGATATAGTGATGTATATATTGATTTACCTATGGGGCGAAAACATTATACTATAGAAGATATAAAAAATGATGTTTTATATATGACTGAAAATAAAAAACGTGATAAAAGATATAAAATTAAAGTTATAAAGAGTGTGTTTGATTTCTAATGAAAATGAAAAGATATATAAGTATATTTAAAGAACAGTGGTTATCTTTTAAATTTAAAGATTTAAAAGATAAGTTAGAAGAAGAACTAAGATTTTCTGATTTAGCTACTTCTGCTGGTATGTCTGATTTTACTAAAAAATTTCGTAAAGAGAGAAATAAATTATTAGCACCTGAGAATAAATTAGCTGTTTTATCAGATGTTATTATAAATAAAAAACAAGGACATGTGACGTTTATTTTTTATACATCTCCAACTTATGAGGATAAAATGCCTACTACTAATCCTAAATCAAAATTTAAACCTACAGAAGATACTCATTATGAAATGAAATTTAGGATTCTTGATTTTTTCAAATGGGCTAAAACAAAACCTAATTATCAGTCTACTAAAAAAATGACTATGAAAGAATTAAAAGAAATTCTTGAAGTAGCATATATACAAGTATTTTGTAATTGTATGTCTTATCATTGGCAGGGAATGAACTATAATTTATCTCAATTTGATGCTTCAATATTCCCTACAAATATACCGCCTGATCATTGGAGTCCTAATTTTCATTTTGATGATCAATTTTTATGTAAACATTTAGGCGGTTTAATTAATCAATGGAAATTTTTTATAAATCCAATGGCTTCAATGCTTACTTCAAAATTAAGGAAAACATTATAATAAGTATCTATTTAAAAATCATATACTAATAATAAAAGAAAAGAGAGGTAATTAAAAATGAAAAATATAAAAAGATATGAATCAGTTTTTACAGAAGCTCGAAAAGATGAAGAAATAACTGTAATTATTTTTGATAAGAAAAAAATTCGATGGGAAATAGAGATTGAAAGAACATGGAGAAATGGATATATGGAATTTACCATGTCAGGAAAAGGTAAGGGTAGTGTAGGTCAAAATTTAGATCGTGTAGTTCCTGTCGATATAAATCAGAAACGATTAATTAATTTCTGGAAAATTTACCACCTAAAAGAAATAAATGATAAAATATGGAAAGAAATTCTTAAAGTTGTAGATATATTAAAAGAAAAAGAAAGAATAAGAAGAGAAGCTGAAACAGTTTCTTGGGAAGATATTGATGATGATAAGATAGTTGCTTTAGCACAACATCTTGATATGACTGCTGAAGAAGCTATGGATACTATATCAGAAGAAAGAGGGGATTGTTCATATTCTGTTGGTAGAACTGATTATTTGGTTTGTGATGATAATGAAGCAGATAGATTAACAGAAGAATATATTGAAAATCTTATTGATGATATAGGGATTTCTGCATTTAACGGATGGGAAAATTATGTAAAATCTGATTGGTTTGAAGACGCTTTACGAGAAATGGAAGAATCTTATGCATATGAAATAGAAAATGAACGTGACAGAACATATGGTAACAGACTAATACAAGAAATGTATGATGCAGGAATTATAGACGATGATGATTTTGAACAAGATGAGGATGGAGACCCAATATATGATGAATTTACAGGAAATATAGATAGTGCAAGAGATGAGTATATTGATTATTTAGTAGATAGGGATGGAGACCCTGTAGAATATTATAAAGATAATTTTGGTGATGATGCTTTCAATAATGTAGTTACAAAAAATAATCTTGTAGCTATAGATGCTTTTATTATATACGCTATTAGTGTAGATGGTAGAGGACATTTTCTTAATCGTTATGATGGTGTTGAATATGAAGAAAATGTTGGTAGAGAAACATATTATATTTATGAACAATAATGGATATAAATATGAAAGATAAAAAATATACAAGTGTTTTTACAGAAGCTCGAATACATCCAAAAGACGATATCCTAAGAGGTATAACATATGAGGATGTAATGATCGCTGTTCAATCTAATTATTCTGAACCTTATGAAGATTGGATGATTGAAGAAACTTTTAATGATATATTAAATATAAATCTTGCAGATGCTAAATATGATCTCAAGAAAAATATTAAAGAAATTATGAGGATTTAAGATATGAAAGATAACAAAAAAGAATTAACAGAACAAGAACTTAAAGATCGAGTTGATGAAATAATAGCTGTACTTAAAGATGAGGATTTCACTAACATTAAAAAAAGACTTCAATTTGCCTCTTTAATTATCGAACTTATTACAAGTTCAAATGATCAGAAAGTTCGAAAGATTATTAAGAAACTTGGTGATGCTGTAACTGAAATAGTTGATGAAATAAATGGTACAGAAGAAAAAGAGAAAGAAGAAGAATCTCGTAAATCTTATGAATATAAATCTAAAATTACTGAGACAACTAAGAATTACAGAGACCAACTTAATAAACGGAAAAAGTTTTTTACTGAAGATCAATTAAAAGAGAAACGTGGATTCGATGTAGTTGATTTTGTAATAGCCTATGAAAGCGGTGATTTAACAGAAGATGAAATCATAAAGGGATTTCAGGAACTTCTTGATAGAGGACAATTGTTTAGCTTACAGGGACATTATGGTAGAGTTGGTCAGGCTCTTATAGATGCAGGACTAATTAAAAAACGGAAATAATCTTATGGAAAAAGAATATACACTAAAATTTAATCACAATAAATGGAAAGGTAGTTTTACAGATAAACAATTAACAGAAATGGCTACAAATCTTGATGTTATTGAGATGTTTGTTATGAATACATTTCCTAAAAATAAAAAACCTATTTGGGGTACGAAAAATCTTAAAATAACTAAAGAAGATATAGGGTGGTCTTTAATTAATTATAATACTCCTTTATTATTTAGAGATGATTCAGGAGCATTATATTTTAATACTCAAAAATATTCAGTAAGTACATCTACTATTCAAAATCAGATAAAACGAACTCTTGATAATTATGGAATTTCTTTTATTGAAGTAAATGAAAGGGAGATTCATACAGCAATTTCTTAAAACGATATTTTAACATAATTTTCCTTTGTTTGTCAAAATCTTTTATAAAAAGCTATGGATATAAATTCCATAGCTTTTTTTTATTTTTAACTCCTATCTATTTTTCCTACCTATACTAATAATAAAACAAGAATAAGAGGTTTTATTATTATGAAAACACTTCAAGAGATGGCTAAAGAAAAAGGCAAAGAACTTTTGATTGAAAGTTTTTTATTTTCAATTCCTAAAGAAGAATTGAAAGAAAGAGTTACAATTTTCGATAAGCCTAAAATAATAGAATCTGTAGACGGTAAAGAATATAAAGCAAGAGGTATTATTCGATCAGTAGATGTTACTAAATATACTGAAAATATGAACAAGAGGATTTATACAAAAGAATTATGGGAAAAAGTATGTAAATCCAAAATAGCTGAAGGTACATTATCTCTTATGGGACATCCTGAAGATGATGGAAATCCTAAAGATATCTGTGGTGTTTGGCATAATATGGCAGTTATGGAAGAAACATCTAAGGCTGATTGGTTTTTGGTTGGAGATCATGGGTCGCATTTATTAGAAGTATTAGAGGCTGGTGGAAAAATAGGAATCTCTACTGTTGGATTTGGTGAATTCTTAGAAGATGGAAAAACAGTAAATCCTGAATCATATGAATTAGAAAGACTTGGAGATGCTGTAATTAATCCCTCTCAAGGACTATATGCTACATTAGAAAATTGTAAAACATCTTTTGTATCTGAATCATTACAAGAAGATTTAAAGAATAATCCTGAAAAAATTGAAAAATTTAAGTCAGTAATAGAGTCATCTTTTAATTCTAAAGATACTAACAATAAAGAAGGAAAAAATAATAATTCTGATAATAATTTGGAGGACATAACCATGTCAGATAAAATTCATGAAGCAAACTTAAAAAATCAAGTTCGTGTAGCTATTAAAGAAGCTAAAGCAAATCCTAATGCTAAAGAAGCTATAGAGGATTTACAAGAAGTTAGTTTAACAGTTCCTACAGAAATGACTGATATTCAAGAAAAAATAACAAGAACTGTGGAACAATTACAATTAAAATTGGAACAAGAAATTAAAGAATCACAAGAAAATTTAAAATCAAAAGATGAAGAATTAACTGAATTAAAAGCTAAGTATGAAACTCTTGAAAAAACTTTAACAGAAGTTAAAGAGAGATTTGAAAAAGCTAAAGGTCTTTTGGAAAAATGTAATATTTCTGAGGAAACTCCTGAAGAAGATGTTGAGGATTTAAAAGAAAGTGTAGAAGTCATGAAAGAAGATATTATGGCTCTTGTTGAAGATACAAAATTGAGAGATGCTGATATTCAAAAACTTATTGAAGATAGAGAAGTAATGCAAAATGACATCGATAAACTTATTGAAATTAAAGAAAGTCTTACATCTAAAAATGAAAAATTAAATAAAAATATCAAAAATGCTGAGAAACATATTCAAGAATGTGAAGATATACTTGAAAATGAATTTGATTATGAATTTGAGGATGATGATGATCATTTCAATGAAGCTCTACCTGGTGTTCATCATACTAAAAAGAAAAAAGAACAAGATGATGACGATGACAATGACGATGACGATGAAAAAGAAGAAAAAAAGAAAAAGAAAGAACAGAGAAGTAGAATAATTGAAAGAAGACAAAGAATTACAGAAAATAATAAAGTTCAAAAAACTGTAAAAGAATTTTTTGATAAAGAAGTAGAGCAAAATACCGCTCTTAAAGAAGTTGAAGATGATATTTTAGGTTCTAAATCTCTAATTGAAGCAGTTCAAAAAGTAGAAAGATTTAAAAGTTCTAATGACGGAATAATGAAACTCGATCTACAAGAAGATAATCCTGCTTGGTTAGGGAAAAGACTATAAAATATATTTATTAAGGATGTTAAAAGACAGTCATTAAGGATTTAAATAACTCTTTGTTGTATAGTGTGAGATAAAGATAAGCTCAATTTTTTACTATAAATTTTTATAATGAGGTATTGTCATGAGTAAACACGGAAGACTCACAGAAGATGATCAACGAAAAGAAGAAATGCAAATTTATCTCGCTGAAAGAAAAAGTTATGGAAATCATCTTTTAGAAAAATGGGCAAAGGTTAAAGGTATAGGTGAAGGTCTTGGAAAACTTTATTCTACTGATCAAGAAAGAGCAAGAAATACTGCTATGCAAATTCAAATGCAAGAAAATCATCTTACCAAATTATCTGAAACTATTATTTCTCAAGATTTTCAAACTACTCCCGAGAATGTTCTTAGAGTTGTTCGAATTGGTGTGGCAAACTCAAATAGAGGTGCGATATTTACTGAATATCCACTTCGAACTATCGATGATGCAATCTATTTTGTAGATGCAACATACGGTAAATCCCTTCGTGGTGCAACTGCTGGTGATAAAATTTATGAAAGCGTTAATCAGTATTATGCAGGTGAAAGACAACTTGATAATGTTGGTACAGGTAACGGAGCACTTACTAATTTTACTACTACTGCAAATAAGTATCCATTAATTCCTTATTCTGTAAGAATTATGGTTGCTGGTAAACTCATCGGAAACGATGATGGTAATGGTGCAATAGTAGGTACAGGACTTTCAGGTACTAACACTGTTGATTATGCAACAGGTGATATCGAACTTACGTTTGCATCTGCTGTCGCTGATGGTGATTCAATTGATGCTGAATCACATTGGGATTCAGAAAGAAGCACTCTATATGATCAATATGGAACTGTTTCATTGTCTGTACATAAAGAGAGATTTAAAGCTCGTCCAATGCCACTTGGTTATGAATTTACTCAAATGGTAGAGCTTACTCTTGGAACTACTGGACTTGATCAGGGATTAGGTGTTGAAAATATGTTAATGGGTGCTGTTGGTGACGAACACGCAAAATCAAGAGATTATAAAGCGATTGCTCTTGCAAAACGTGTTGCTCTTAGAAATGCTGTTACCACTTTCAATGCTGATTTCGCTTCTGTTGGTGAAGTATCAACTAAGTCACATGCTCAAAGCATCCTTTCTACAATTGATGATATAGGTGGAGACATCTATGATGACATTAAGAGAGGACAGGTAAATCGTGCTGTATGTGGTTCAAGATCACTTACCTATCTTAAAAAACACGATCTTTGGTCAACTGATGATACTCAGCCTCGTTCTGGTGTATATTATGCAGGTAAACTTGATGACATTGAAGTATTCTGTTGTCCTAAAGATAACGGACTTGTTTCTAACAATGAAGTTCTTCTTACCTATAAAAATCCAGAAGAAGGAATGGACTTAGCTCTTGTATTTGGTGTATTAACTGAAATAGTAGCAAGTCTAAAATATCCACAGTTCTATACCGTAGGAAATTTTGCCACTGTTGAAGATGATATGATTATTAACGATAAGTTTCTTAGACTTTTAAGAATAACTAACTTACCGTAATAAGACATAGAAAAATTCTCCTAAAAACCCCTTTTCCAAAAGAGAAGGGGTTTTTTATTATTTTCAAAAAAATGCTTTACTTTTAATATGTCTCTTATTAATATATCTTATATTATTTTTAGGATTTTAAAAGGATATAAGGAGAATAGTTTATGGAGAATTTTTCTAATTTTACTGATTTACAATTAATTCAATATTATCATATTACATCTGATAATGATTGTTGTATAGAATTATATAATCGATATAAAAAATATATAATTCAATGGACTTCCACGTTATATTTACTAATTTCCGATAGAAGCTATGAATTTGAAGATATCCATAACTCTTTATTTGAATATTTTCTTAAAGCTGTTAAAAATATTAAATTTTCTAAAATTAAAGATAAAAAAGTCTTTAAATTTTCAATCATTCTTAATAATTATCTAAAAACTTATCAAAATAAGCTAATTTCTAATTTTAAAAACGAACTTACTTTAAAAACTATGCTAAAATTTCATACTGTAATCAGATATAATTCTATTTACAGTGAAATAATTATTGAAGATTTTAAAGAAACTTTAGATGATAAGTTAAAATTTTATTTTGAAAAATTTACTGAATATAAAAAATTAAAAGAAATAGCAAAAGAAGTTAATAAAACACCCTCTGGAATTTACTGGTATAAACAACTTTTATTAAAAAAATTCAAAACTTTTTTAGAAAATCATCCTTTATACCAAATAAGTAAGGAAACTCCTCTGATATTTACATAAATTTACATCCCTATATTTTACTAATAATAAAGTAATATATAAGGATGTTTTATGCTTCAACAAGATTTAGGTTCACTTAGTTATGATAAATTAACTTTTGAAAAAAAAGTAGCTTTATATGAAATATTTTTAACACAGCCTCCTGAGTTTAAAAAATATTTAGATACTATAACTAAATACATATTTCATAAAAAACCACCTACAGTTGATGAATTTTTAGATCATCGAGAAGGATGGCTAACTAAAGCTACTATTGATGGATTATATCCATATATCATAGATGCTTTTTATGATATTATAGAAAACTCTCAAAAATATAATATCATAGCCTTATATGGAGCAACAAGAACTGGTAAATCAACAATTACTCGGTTACTTATTCTTTATACACAAATCTATATTCATTTTCTAAGAGAAGCTAATCTGTTTTTTAAATTATCTCCTGATACAAATCTTTCACAATATCTTATTTGTTTTAATTATATAAAAACTAATCAATTACTATTGTCTCCTTTATGGAAGCTTATAAAAAAATCTCCTCGATTTATAAAAACAAAATTTAAAGACCAAGTTCCAATTTTACAGCATGAAAAAGGCATAGATTATTTTGTTTATTCTACTGCTACTGAATCAGGAGAAATAACAAATTTCAGTGACTTTTGGATTTTACTTGGAAATGATAGTCCTCTGTCTTTCATTGGTAATGATATTATACAAATGTTTATTACTGAGATAACATATTTTATTGAATATGAAGGAGCAACAGAAGAAGAAATATTCCGATTATATACAGATGGAATAGATAGAATTGAAGCAACAGTTGGAAAAAATGTACCACTGTCTTTTATACTATTTGATGCATCGGCAAATTCTACAGAATCAAAAATAGAAAAACACATTTTAGAAGATTTAAAAGATAGACCTGATGTATTCTTTTTTCATAAATCACGATGGGAAGCAATACCTCATTTATTTCCTGTATGGCAAAAAACAGGAGAAACAT
>Ga0180431_10005592_pt1 | contig 15257 bp, 16 predicted proteins | sample SS_ome_11_FD_132459 | JGI IMG/M metagenome (GOLD analysis project Ga0180431, IMG submission 132459) | Hypersaline lake sediment archaeal communities from the Salton Sea, California, USA - SS_1_MS_1 metaG | ecosystem: Environmental > Aquatic > Non-marine Saline and Alkaline > Hypersaline >... | reverse complement strand
TCGGCATCGGCCATGTTGTTGAATGAGGCCAGGTCGACGGCCAGCTTGGTGATGTCCTTGCTCATCTTGGTGGCCGCGCCCGGCTCGAAACCGATAGGGACCAGCAAGTCTTGCGTGCCGGCGAGAAAGCTGGCGACTTGTTCCTTGGAGCGGCCCACTTGGCTGCCGAACTCGTCGCCCCAGGCTTTCACGGCCGCCGCGTTGCTGCCGAATACCACGTTGAACTTGTTCATGGTTTCTTCCATCCGGGAAGCGGCCCCTATGGCCCCAACAAACGGCGCCGTAATGGCCCCGCCCATCAACGCGAACGATTTACCGACGCCGGCGATGGTGGTGCCGAAAGACTGCAAACGCCGCCGTGCCGCCGCCAGGCCGCGTTGCATTTTGGAATCGTTGACGTACATCTCGACGTACGCCTTGCCCGCTCGAATGTCGCGACCTGACATGACTTTCCCTCGCTATGGTTCCCCGCCGGTGCGTGTCCGTTTCGCGTCCGTCCGTCGTGCCCCGGCGGCACGGGCAACTAAGGACCTCCGAATTTTCCGCTGTCGTGCAGTTGTTGAAGAATGGCCGGGTTGTACGGCATCACTTCGACCGCCGGCGGGGTGTTCACGCGCAGCGGATTGAATTCGTACGGTTGCAGCTGCTCCGCTCCTTCTTCCATCCACTGGTTCGCCAGGGCCGCCACCACATGCGACGTACGATCGAAGGCCCCCCTCGCCATGCGGTATAGTTCGGCTACGGTGTGCGGCCGGGGGTCGACGCCGGCGATGCCTGCGAGTTCGTAAGCCCACTCGATGGCGTCAGCGCACCCGCTACTTCGGCATCCATGTCCCGCCGCATGGCCGCCAGCGTGGCCTTCTCCGTTTCCGGATCCGTGATCTTGTCCATCGCCATCTTCGCCGCTTGTTCCTGCAGGGTGGCCGACTTGGAGATCATCGCTTGTAGCAGGGATCTCCTCCGGCCGGGGAAAAAATCCGCAACGGCATCCAGCAAGGCGGCGGTCGCGTCGTCGATCGGGTCGCCGCGAAGGCCACGCCCGAAATCTTCATCGCTTAAGTCGCGGTCGTTCGCCTGGCGTTCGCAGACAACGAACAGCAGATCGGCCAGCAATACCGGATCGGCCAGCCGCTTGTAGATGGCCGAATCGATTTCGGTCAGGTCGAGGTCAAGCGTGGCGCGAACCCTTTTGATCGTGCCCACCGTGACCTCGACATCCCAATCGCGGCCGTCGGCATCCTTGAAAGATCGCATCGTGTATTTCCTCCGCTAGTGCGCTTGTGTCCCGTGTTTCGCTTACGGCGTGGAATCGTAAAGCACGCCGATCCTTTTTCATGTTGACGCGGCGCCCTTCGCCGCGTCCGTTCCCATTTACGGCGTGGAATCGTACACGACGCCGATCTTAAGGGTGGCCGCCGTGGTGCTGCCATTGGAGCAGTGGATGGCGTCGGTGGCGTTTCCAGTGAGCGGATTGGCGACGCCTTGATCGGCGAACCACGACCAGGGCTCGTTGGCCGTTTCCAGTTCCACGTGCTGCAGCGAAGCATCGCCCGAATCCTGGAAGTCGAGGCTGGCCCGTTGGTCGCAGCCGACAACGATGGCCTGCACGTCGTCGCCGTCGAAGTCGGCATTTACCTCGACCTGCTCAGCAAGAACGCAATTCGTGCCTTGGACGGGCAACACGTCGCCCGTGCCGCCGTCGAGCGTGACATCATCACCGCTAACGATAGCCGTCATGCCGTACCGCATGCCGCCTGACCAGAACACGTCCACGACATCGCCGTTTGATAGGCTGTGGCCGGCCAGCGTGAATACGCCGGTGTTGTCGTCGGTTCGAGTTCCCATATAGAAACTTTCGCCGGCGGGCAGGGCGATCTCAAATCCCAGTTGCCCGTCGCCGCTGCGCGACACGGTGCCCGCGATCGACAGGCCGCCGATCTGCGAATTCGATTGAATGGTTGCCGTTGGCATTTTTCATGTCCTTTCGGGTGTGGTAATCGGCCGGGCTTCCGCTTGCGCGTCCCTGGCCCCTAATCCCTCGCCCCTCGCTAAGCTGCATCTTCTTCGATCACGGCCTGGGCAAATACACCTTTGCCCAGCGTGCCCGTGCCGGCGGAAACGGTGATCACGACCTCGATCACGTCGTCGAGGACCACATCTTCCTTGGCCGGGTCGACCGTGGCATCGACAACATCGTAAGCCGCATCGCCCGAGTCGATGGTGATCGTCGAGGAGAGCATCGAGCTGCCGTTCTTGTGCAGGTCGACGGTCACGGTTGAATCGCCGATACAAGCCACCACGCAGCCGGCCGAAAAGCCGGTAACCTTTCCGGTGGCGCCCAGCACGGTGTGAATCACGCGATCCTCGGCCGCCGCCGTGGTGTCGCTTTCCTGCGAGTAGGCAGGCTTGTGCTGGTGTTCGAGTTTCGAGGCGGCGATCGCGGCCGACGCCTTAACCGCCGCATTGTCGATCGTACTGTCGGGCACGTCCAACTGCGCCGGCGTCACGCGGCCGGAAAACACAATCGCCCCTTCGATTCGTTGTCCCATGTTTACACCCTCGCATGGTTAAGCGGAAAGCACACGCCCCGCGGTCGATTTCGTTACACGTACAACTGCGGCGCTCGCCCGCCTTCGTCGGTCGGCGTGGCCGTGAATACGATCGTCTGCTCGCCCTTCAGCGGCTTGCCGTGCTTCATCGACAGCGTGACGTCGCCATCGTAGCCCTTGCCGGCGCTGTAGTCTTTCATCCGCAGGGCCACGCCGGCCCCGGCGGCAGCGGCCACCTTCAAGGCTTCCAGCGTGGTGTCGTCGGACTTGTCGAGCATTGTCCACTCGGCCTGGAAACTGATGGCCACCACCTGCTCGGTATTGATCGGCACGCTGCTGCCGGCCCCGCGTACCGAGGTGGATGCCTTTTCGGCGTCGAGACTTACGCTTACGTCGGTGGCGTTGGTGATCTGCGTGGCGGCCGTGGAACCGGCCGCGCCGTAATAGAGCAGGCCCTCAAAGCCCATTTTGGTAACGCCCATGGATTCGTCCTTTCGTTCGTTCGTTATCCCAGGCCCTTTGCCCACTCGTCGGCAAAGCGATCCAGGTTTGCTTCAAGGGCCGGCCCCATGAACGGTCGCTGGGGATAGTCCTCGCCCTTGTACGTTCCGCCGTGCTCGTGGGCTGCGGCCGCCGTGCCGACCATACTGGCCCTTGGCCCCACCACGGCCGTTTCGTCGCCCTGGCCCCGGTGTTCCACTGCCCATCGCAAGGCCCGCCGCAGGAGGCCCCGTCGCGTCCGTGGCGGCGTTCCTTTGTCGGAGGCACGTTTCCCTCGCTTGATCAACCCGGCCGCGAATTTGCGTATACTGGCGGCCGCGTGGCCCAAGTTGCGGTAGTTGGCCTTCCTGACCTCCGCCTCTACCTTCGGCGTTTCGTCGGTTGTCTTTACGTTCACTCCGATCATCACACGTACACCTTATAAACAACCGAAATGATGCCGGTGAATTGTCCATTGTCGCGTAGGTGGGCCGGGTAGTATTGGGGGCGAAACTCGACCTCCTCGAAGATCGCCCCGTCCATGTCCGTTAGTCGCCGGCCGGTCAGGTCGGTGTCGCGGTCGCGCGCGAAATATTCCAGCAGTTGTTGCATCAACACCAGGCGGGCGTCGATTTCGCTCGTCTTGATTTCCCCCGTCGATGTTTCCCGTTCGCTTTGGGCGAACTTTTCCCTTACGGCGATGTCGGTTCGGCAGGTGTATACGATCGCTTCCCGCGATGCGATTTCGGCGTCGCAGTCGCTGGCCTGCACGTCGATCCGCAGCGCGGCGATCTCCTCGAGTTGCAGGTCGCGATCCTGCACGTAGCCACGGCGAACGGTGGGATCGAGCGTGAACGTTTCAGCCGCCACGGCAGCCGCTAGTTCGCTAGCGATGGCCGTGGCCACATTGACCGACATGGAATAAGACAAAATCGCCATGCGTCATTCGCTCCCCGCGTACTTGGTATGCACCAGCAGCTTCCGCTTGGCGACGTCGGAGCGGTACTCGCGGCCGTCGACTGGCATGACCTCGAAGATTTCGACCACCCCGGCGATGGTTTCTTTTATCTGGTCGCCGACTCGAGGGGTCACGCTAAGATCCGCTTTGGTGATGAGGTAGTCGCGCGACTCGACAACGATCTCGCCGCCCTCGGGCCCGCTTTCCTTGTATTCGTTCAGCTGTACTTCCGCCGTCAGCGTGGTGGTGCTTGCCCCGCGCACGTATGACACCGACACGCCGAACGCTTCGGCGAACATCGAATCGGCGGCGGCGAAATCAGTATCGAAAGACATGGCATCCGGCAAAACGGGCAACGTATAAAAAATCCGCCCTGCGGCGACCGGCCCCCGGCGGAATGAGGGCCGGCCCCGCAGGACCGGGACACAAGCTCTTGGTTGCGGTCGTTGCGTCGTGTGGTCGTGGCACTCCCGACGCCGCGTCCGCTACCGTCCGCCCGACACGGGCCTAGGAGGCCAGATCGGTACAACGCAGGGCCAACTTGCTGACGCGCATTTCGCCCGGCGTGTCGTTGGCACCCTTCTCGATGTGGGCCAGCAACTTCAGCGGGCCGGTGGCCGCGTCCAACTTGAACACCGAAGCCGGCAGCACGTTGACGCCGTTGATGTACAGCTGGATGTCGGTCAGATCCCGCGCGTCGATGGCGAAATCGAAATAGGTATCATCCACCGCGTCGACGGTGGTATCGGTGGCGGCCACCTCGGTGGTGCCGTCGTCCGACTCGGCCAAGATCGAAAGGGCCGTGCCGTCGAGGTGGAAGAACAGCGACTCGGTGATCGAGTCGCCGTCGGAGGCGTGCGTGCCGTTGGCAATGCCGATGTTGAAGTCGGCGGCCGCGTTGTCGCCGATATCGTAGATGGCGGCGCGGCCTTCCACGATGAAGGGCACCGTGACCGGCACGGAATGCTTCGACAGGATATCGACCTTCTGCGCCTCGGCCGTGGTGTCGAAGGCCAGCTTGGCGTAGCCCGGTCCCATCGTCAAAGCCGGCGCTCCGGCGCTGAGCACCAACACGGTATCGGTGGGATCCCGCATGATGTCGATGGTGTAGTTGGGCTGCACGTTCAGATCGACCACTACGGTCAGCGTCGCTGCGGCCACGTCGGCCACGGCCACGCCGATGAAGAAGTCGCCGCCGGCGGCCGCCTTAAGCGGCGTGGCCGAACCGGCCGAGCGATCCCAGTACAACGGCGCGCCTTCCAGCACGACCACGCTGGCCGACTTGGTGACCGTGAACTGGCCCGACGTCTTCAGGGCCGCCGGGTCGCCGCTGGTGAGGGCCGAAAGGCCGGCCACGACGGCCGCGCGCCCGTCGGCGAGTTGGATCACCTCGCCGGCACTGTAACCGGCGGATGGGGTCGACACGTCGATCGTGTCGGCATCCTTGTAAAGGGTGGCTTCTGCCATGGTATAGTCCTCTCAAAAAAGGTTGCGTTTGTCCGTTACGATTTGCCCCACGCGAAGCGGCCGGTTTCTACGCGTCGCCGCTGCTCTTGTACCAGCTGCGGAAGTCCATGAAGGCCGCGCCGATGTCGAGGTTGATGTCCCAGCCCTGGCCCCACTGGCCCTGGTCGAGGGTGTAGGCCCGCATCACCGGCTGCCGGTTGGTACCGCGGCGGTAGGCCACGCGGATCGAGCGGCGACCGCCGGAGGCCAAATACCAGCCGGTATCCGAGCCGGTTCGCATCGACTTGGTGCGCGGGTCGCGAACGCCGGTAGCCCCCAGGCGATCGTCCATGACCGGCACCAAGCGCTTTCGCGCGATCAGGTTCTCGGTTGTGTAGACGGGATCGCTGGAGTCGGCGAACAGCTTGGCGAGCGAGTTGACCGTGCATAGCCCTTGGGCAGTCCAGTCCAAGGCGGCCGGCACCAGCAAGTATTGCGGCGTGATGTTCAGCACGTCGTCGCCGTCGCGCTGCGACCCCATGGCCGTGATCCCCGTCTTGAGGTTGTCGCTGCCCAGTGCGCCGGTTCCCAGGTTGGCGTGCCCGCCGGCGGAGGTCACGGCCGTCGAGTTGAACACCTGCCCCGTGTCGGTCAGTGTGGGGTTCTGCAAGATCAAGGCGTACACCAGATCGGGGCGCAGGCGGGCGGCCGCCTCGCCCATTTCCACAGGCATGCCGAAGATGGCCCCCAGGCGATCGTCGATGATGTCCTGCTGATCGACGGTGAACTTCTTGGCGTAGCGGGCCAGCTTGTACGTTTCCCGGTTATCGGAAACGGAAGCATCCTTGGCCGTGCCGCCGCGCGGCAACTGCTCCAGGTTGGCCGAGGCCGACAGCGTGATGTCCTCCTGTTGCAGGAAGTTGGCCACGTCCTCCTCGTCGCACCAGCCTTGCGTGGTGTCGCCCACAGCGTTCCAGCCCTCGATCAGCCTCGCGTAGGCGTTGGTGGTGAACACGTACGACAGCGTGCCGCCGGAGGGAGCGGCGCGGGCCGCATCGAAGGCTTCGTCGATCGTGCGGTACCAGCGGCCGGTGTCCGCGCGGAGGCATTCGCGGAACAAGTCGGGGGCCGACATGCCGCGGTAACGATCGCCCAGGTCGGCGTCCTGCTCGGTCAGGGCGTCGGCCCGTCCCGGCTCGCGTTGGCCGTTGTGCATGACGTGATCGGTGGGATCCAGTCCCTGCCCGATCAAGGTCGCGGCCGCCAGGCTGCGGGCGTTGCAGTCGCGGCCGTGGTCGCGAACGTGGCCGGCGGGGGCTCGCGTGGGAACGCCGCCAGGTTGCCCGCCCTCGAAGCGTCGCGAATCTCGCACGGCGCCGAGGAACTCGCGGGTGGCGCGGGCTTCGTCCCAGCCCTCGTCAAGTGCCCGGGCCACCAATGCAGGCGGCACGTCGTCGCCGGCCAGAGAGGTGATCGTTCGCACCCGTTGGCGTTCGGCCTGGATGCCCGCTTGGCGGCCGGCGTCGTCGCCGTCGCCATCATTGTCGGCGGTTCCGGCGGAGCCGTCGCCGCCGCCGCCGTTGTCACCGGCATTGTCGTCGGTACGACCCGCGTCGTCGCCGCCGCCTCCGGCATTGTCGCCGGCATCGGAGCGGCCACCGTCGCCGCCGTTGTCGCCCGGCGGGTCGTCGGCGGCCGCCTCGTCGGCTCGAGCCCTCGCGTCGGCACTGAGGGCGTCGTAGACGGCCCGTGCCTCTTCGTCGGTGGCCGCGCTACGCAGGCCGATGGTTTCAAGGTACGCTCGCAGTTTAGGATCCATTGCTTTTCCTTTCGTGAATGGACGTGATTCTTCTCGCATTTTCGCGGCGGCGTCGGCGCCGATCGGAACGACCGACACCTCTTTGAGTTGCCACCGCGTCGCTATCCGCAAACGCCGCCTGCCGGCGGTGTATTCCTCGCCGCCGATGGTCGCCTTGCCGCCGGGCTGGATGTCGGTCGACTCCAGCACGCGGTAGCCCACCGACACGTCGGTAATGTGTCCCTGGCGGATCTTGTTCCAGACGCTGTCGGCCCGCTCGTCGTCCTTGGCGAACAGTAGCCGCCCGGTGATGCCGTTGCCCTCGCGTCGCAGGTTCCGCGCCGAACCCAGCACGGTATCCAGCGACCAGCGCATGTGGGTTTCCAGCAAGGGGGCCTGATCCGGCAACACGGCCCCATCGGCGGTCAGCACTTCGGAGATCATCTCCCCGCTGCGCCAGTCGTACACGTCGACCGGCGTATCGGTCGACACGGCGGCCTCGATCGACCGCTCTTCTTCGTTGACCGTCTGCGCGCGAACCGACAGGCCGCGTGTGTTGATTCCGTCGCGAGGTCCGTCGCGAAACTGTAGCGGTTGGGTGTGCGTATTCATGCGTTCGCCGTTTCCTTTTGCTGTTGGGCCAGTTCGAGCACTTCCACCGCGCCGCGTAAATGCTCGGGCACGGGCAGGCCGGCCTCCTCGAGGAGATCCCGTTCGCGTTGCAACTTTTTCAAATGCACTTCGATGCTCGTGCCGCGTGCCGCCAGGGCGTCGGTGATCGTGAGCGTCAGATTTTTGAGCCCCTTCTCTTCGGCCACGGCTTCCTTCAGCGGATCGACGTGGGGCCGCACCGGCCAGGTCCACTGGTACTGCACGCGCGGCGGCCGCCTGCGCAACCGGGGCACGGTGAACCGTGCCTCGCGTGCCACCTCGTCGACCAGGCGGTTGAGCGTGCCGCCGTTTCGCGGCGTGCCGGATATCCAATACTGGATGCCGGCCACGGCGCGGCCGTATGTCTGCGTGTCCAGCCGGGCCGATGAATAGTTGTGCTTGGAACTGTCCAGCCGTGCCATCAGAAGCGGCATGCCCACCGGGCGGGAGAACTCCCGCGAGCGTTCGGCCCGGTAGTCGCCGTACTGCACCGGCGGCTGAGTCGCCGGATGGACAAACGGTTTCCAACGCGGCGGGGCCATTTTCCACGTTCGCCGCTCCCACGTAGTTTCTTCCGGTGCCGTCCACACCGGGGCATCTTCGGCCTCGGTGTACAGCATGCCCATCTGGTCCGCCACGCAGCGGGCCGCGTCCTGCACCTGGTTGTCGTAGTCGCGCAGGTCGGCGGCCGGTGCCAGGGCCGGATTGGCCCAGGGGATGCCCCGCTTTTGCTCTTCTTCTTCGAGGAGGAACTCGTGGATCATCAGGTCGGCCGGCACCGGCTCGTACTGGCCAGTGCCCGCCGAGTAGGCGCCGTACATCGCCTGCTTGTGGACGTAGAATGTGGCCGGCCGGTCGAAGGCGTCGTAACGCACGCCCATGAAAATGTCGGTCTGGCCGGTCATGTCCATCGGTGTTCGCAGGTTTCGCGGCGGGATCGGCTGCAGTCGCAAGTTCAAGGGGCCGCCGGCATTTGGCACGGTGACCATCTGGGCGACGTACTCGCCGCACTTCCACAACGATCGCACCCACAACTTGAGCATCGCCACGCCGGAGACGTTAGGCCGAGGCGTGGGCGCCGCGAACCAGTCGACCCAGGTTTCTTCCAGGGCGGTGCTGTAGGCGTCGTCGTCGGAAATCACCTGTAGCGTGGGACCCTCGGGGCCGACGATGTCGTCGGCGTGGGTGTTTATGATCCCCAGCAGCATGCCGTTGTTGCGTGCTTCCAGAGCAGCCCGCGATCGGATCGTCGAAAGCTGTTCGGACAGCCAGCGGTTTACCGACTCGTCGGATGCGTAACGCCAGTGGGCCTGGTTCAGGCGGGTAGTTTCGGCCGATTCGAAGTTGCGTGCCGAGTCGTTCCACACGGGGTGCGATACGAAACGCGATCCGCCGGCGGCGGGCTGCGTCGAGGCGGGTGGCGCAGACACGGCGCTCGAGTCGGCGGCGATGCCCATGCCCGCGATCACGGGTTCGGCGACGAGGTGGCTCATGAATAATCCCCGCTGTTGTCGGCCCTGGCGTACACGACCTTAGACTGCTGGAACGGCCCGCCGCTGGCCGCCGTGGCGGCAGCCAGTTGCTTGCGGCAGTTGGTGATCAAGCCGGGGATTTCGGAAGCGTTCCAGGCGATCGACTGCGAGCCACCCCCGCCGGTGCCGCGTGTGAGGTTCGGCGTGGTTGATAGGCGGGCCTGCATGGCCATCAGTTTCGTGATGGCGGTCGCGTAATCCCCATCGTCGATGGCCGCCACGGCGGCCGCGTACAGCGTATCGAGTTCTGCAATGCTCATGTGCTGCACATCGTGACACGGCACCGCAAAACTGTAATCGCCGGTTACAGATTCCGCTTGCCTCGCAGGCGGCGTCGCCACCGTCGCAACTGCCGGGCCGTCTTTTTGATCGCTGCCTGCAGGCGTTTTCCGTCGGCGCGGATGGGTAGATGGTGCATCGAGCGTTACCTGGGGATTTTTTCCGTTTTCCCGCAGTTTGGGCATTTGTACCAGCGATAAGCCTTTCGCGTCGACGTGACCTTCATGCGTACGTCGCAATCCTCGCATGCGATGCGGCGCTTGCCCGACGGCACCGCTTCGGGCACCGCTTCGATCTTTTTCGTGACCTCGGGAACATGATCGACGGCGACCTTTTTGTTGGCGTCGCCAATATGGTCATCGCCGTCCATCAGCGGCGGTTCCGGCGCCATCGGCGGCGCCGATTGCACCTGGCGAAAATTAAAGCGGCGCCCGCAGTGGCGGCAGCGGGCCAGGCCGGATCCGAACCAGGCCTGGTCGGCCCTCGGTTCGCGGATGATCCGCGCGTCCTGGCAGCCGCAAGTCGGACAGGCCGGGCCCTCGCAACAATCCAAATGAACGAAACTCATTAGACCGCCTGCTTTCGTTGTGCCGCGAACCAGCCGCCCTTGGCCATGATCCGCTCTTGTTCTTTCGTTTCGGGCGCCTTGCCGGCGGCCAGTACCGAAATCCCCTCCATGGCCGCCGCCACGTCCGACAGGTAGCTGGCATCGAACCAGTGATTGTTGTCCGACTTGGCACGCCACCGGCGAACCATCACGCCGCGGATCGGCTCTTCCACTTCCACCTCGGCCGTGAGGTGCTTGGCGTATGCAAAATGATCCTTCTCGTCGAACGAAAGGCGATCGGGGTTGTCGGCCGGCTCGCCCCACAGGGACATCGATCCCGGCTTGCCTTCGGGCGTCAGCCAGCGGGCGTGTTCCCACGACTTCCAGCGATCGGTGTCGCAACACACGAGCCAAATGTTCTTCGGCCGCCGTGACAGAAACCAGCCATCGCCGGCCTTCTTGTCGCGCGTGTTTCGCACCGGCGGATTGAAGTTGACCTTCACCGTACCGGCCGACTTGCCAAAGCCCATGGCCGGATCCCAGCCTAAGCCCATTTCCTTGGTGGCGTGGTAGATGGCCTCGGTCTGCCAGCCGGCGTCGATCAGCGTACGTGTGACCTCTACGGGCGTTCCGTCGACCGTCTTATATAACCCGGCGCAGTCGTCGCGGCGGGCCCGTATGGCACGCGTCAGCGCCAACTCGAGGCCTTCGTCGCTGCCGCGAACGGTGCCATGCACTTCCTGCACGCCGCGATCGATGGTGTACCCCGTGCCGTCGGCCCGCCAGGCACGCACCACCCAATGCAAGGCGATCTTGCGAACGTCGATGCCCTGCGTCAGGATCACGCGGGGCTCGCCATTGTCGGCGATGGTCACGCAATCCGGCGGGATCGTTTTCCGGGGGTAGCCGTTGACCTTCCGCTGAATCAAATGGGGCGTGATGCCCGACTCGACCGGCCCGCTTTCCTCCGGCGGGTCATTTTGGTATTCGGTCAGGAAGGCCACCTCGCCATCGTCGGCGATCTTGTCGTAGCAAAACTGCACTGCCGACAACTGCAGGGGCGTGCCGTCGGGCGTGATGTCGCCGGCGAAGCGGCGGGGGTTCATCACCACCGCGCCCAAGTCCATCTTCTTGCGGTTCTTTTTGTAGAAGTAAAAGGCCTCGCGTGCGAAGGGGTCGCCGGTTTGCATGGCCGCTTGCCGCAGCAGCATATACTCTTCCCACAGGTCCTCGCGGTCGGGCCGGGTTTCCAGCATCTTGAAGCGGCGCCCGTTCCAGGAGGGCTTTTGCTTGGCGTCGGTGTAGCGGTGGCTTAGGCAGGCCCGGTTCATCAACGTGCAAAGCATCACGCGACCTAAGCGACGGTCCTGCCCGGCCAGGCCGGCGATGTCCTGGTCGATCTTGCGTTCCAACTTTTCGGGGCGCGTTTCCGACTCGGCGATGTCGCGCGTTTCGGGATCGTCGATGATGGCCAGGTCGGGCCGCTGCGTTCCCACACGCATGCCGCGCACAGCCGAATCGAGGCCCCGGGTGGCGATGATTTGGCCCGTGGCACGCGACCCCTCCACGGCCAGCGTGGGCAGGATGATCTTCTTTCCCGACCACCGCATGCGGGTGCGCGTGGCGGCGAACTTGTGCTTTCCGATTTGGCCGGCCGCCGATTGGCCGTTGGCCCGGTTGGGCAGTCCTTCCAGGGCGCGGACGGGGCCGCATACTTCGGCGTAGTCTTCGGCCAGGCGATCGTTGGTTTCCAGCGTGCTTTTGATGTTGCCCAGGATCTGTTCCGCCTCGGGCCCGGTGGCGGCGAACACCACGGGGAAATGCAGGGCCCCGGTTAAGACGCAGTAGATCACAACCCATTCAGCTACGGTCGTTTTGCCTTCGCCTCGAGGGGCGGCGATGGACTGGTCGCCGCCGTGCTTGGCGGCTAGTAGAATCGCATTAACCATTTCCGCCTGTTGTTTCGTGAACTGGAATCCCGAGTAGTGTTTCAGCCACTTGAAGATGTCTTTCTCAAGTCGCGTGCGGCGCCGCAGACTGTTCGCCGTGACCACCACCGACACAACCCGCTCGGCTTGTCGCTGCCGCCGTTTCCGTTCGGCGTCGCGCTCGCGTTCGGTCAGCCCTGCCGTGCCCTTGAGTTTCCTCAACTTCCGCAATTGGGCGGCCAGCTTCTTTTCGGATGCTTCGAGTTGTTGTCGCGTTACGGTTGCCATGCATCGTTACTTCCCTTGCAAGCGCGGGGCCAGGCCCAGGTCCTTCATCCGCTCGAGCACCACGGCGGTATACTTCGCCTCGAGTTCCACGCCGTAACAGACACGGCCCAAGTTTTCGGCCGCGATCATTGTGGTACCGGATCCGATGAACGGGTCGAACACCAACTCGCCCGGCCGGCTGCCGTCGGTCATGGCCCTGGCCCACAACTCGACGGGCTTGATCGTGGGGTGTTCGCGCGAGGCCTTGGGCCGGTCGCATTGCCAGAGCGATGTTCGCGTGCGATCGCCGTTCTTGTGCCGCTTGCCGGCCTTCCAGCCGAACAGGATGAACTCGTGCTTGTAGTGATACTCCGAATGGCCAAGCACCATGGCATCCTTGGCCCACACTAGGATCTGCCGCAATACGCCGCGCCCGTGCCAATCGTTGACGAAGGGCACGACGGGCGGCCCCGGCGGTACCGTGGCGTACCAGTACGCGCCGGCCCGGCAGTTGCCTTCCGCGATGTCGAAGGCCGCCGCGATCAGTTCAGCCAGCGCCGTTTCGTCGAGTGCGTCGTTGCTGACCTTCAAGGCGTCCTTCGTTTTCCCCACGTAGGCCACGCCGTACGGCGGATCGGTCAGCAACATATCGATCGACTCGCCCTTGAGCAGCTTGCCTGTCGTGGCGGCCTTGGTCGAGTCGCCGCATACGATACGGTGCTTGATGCGGTGGGTGTCGCGCAGCGTTTGTCCACAAGTGCATTTCATTTCGCTCGCCTCACGGTCAGCCCCATGTCTTTCATTCGTTGAAGTATCACGGCCACGTAGGCCGGCGACAGTTCCACACCGAAGCACGCCCGGCCCAGTTGTTCGGCGGCCGCCATCGTGGTGCCGCTGCCCAGGAACGGATCGAGCCACGCGTCGCCGGCGTCGGAAAAGGCGGCGATGAAGAAGGCCGGCAGGCCCACGGGGAAGGCGGCCGCGTGGCCTACGATCTTGGCTCCGCCCATGTTGCCCAGCACGTTCGACGGATAGGCCAGGCCCGCGCCGGCTTCCACGCGCGACATCACGCCTTCGCCCACGCCCTGGCCCTTGGCCGTAACCATCTTACCGGCCGCCTTCTGGTCGGCGTACTTGAAGCACCCGGTCGATTCGTGTCGCACCTCGTCGGGCCGGAATTTGTATGTCACCGACAGCGAGAAGTGGTACACCGACTCCCAGCCGTTCTTGAACCGGCGGGACTTGTTCGGATCCAATGGCAGCGCGGGCCGGGGCCAAACGTATTCCTCGATCCACTGCCAGCCCCAGGTGTCGACGTGTTCAAGCACGAGCCGCTTAACGTACGTCTGCTTGGCACCGTCCTGGGCGGCTTCCTTGATGTTGACGAAGAACGATCCCTCGTCGTTTAGCGCGCCGCGAACGCTGGCCTGCACGGCCTGCCACCAGCCCACGTATTCGCCGGGCGGGATGGGCTTGAATTCGCTGCTCTGATCGTACTTCCGCTGCTCGGCGTAGGGCGGCGACGTGAAGCAACCGGCGACCTCGCCATCGCACACGCGGGGGATGGCGGCTTCGTCGCGGCAGTCGCCGCACAGTACGCGATGCACCAGGCGATCGCGCTCGGTGAACTTGTGCCCGCATTCGCAGTTCGTCCTTTTTTCGGCCTTGTGCATCTTGCCGCACTTGGGGCACTTGTACCACTTGGACTTGATCACCCACAGCTGCCCGCTTTTCGTTTTCCATTTCTTCTTCAACTCGTCGGCCCGGTCGAGTTGCGGTTCGGCGTCGACCAGTTCGCCGTCCTCGTCGGCGATGGCCACCCCTTCCTGCCGGGCCAGGTCATCCAACATCTTCTGCAAGTCGTCGGAGCCCGTTTCTATCTCGGCCAACAAGTCGCCCAGTTTGTCCTTGTCGGCCTTGGCCATGGCGGCCATCGGATCCAAGGAGGCCAGCAACTTGGCGGCCTCCTTTTTCGTCACGTCGAGGATCAACACCGGCACCTTTTCATCCGGTGTTGTTTCGGCACGCAGATGGCCGTCGATCAATTCCAGGGCACCGCCTCGCAGTTCCCTGGCAATCAAAACGTCGGCATATCCGATTTCGGAAAGAATGGCCCGCAGCGCGTTCTTTTGCGCTTCGGGGTGCGTTCGCCAGTTGGCCGGCGATGGTCGCAGTTCGGATGCCTTAACCCAGCGCAGTTCCTTGATACGATTCTTGATCTTCACGTTTCCGCCTTTCGTGTAGTAGTTCGCCTCCGTGTCGGGCGTGCCTCAACCCGCTCCGCAAAGCATGCCGCCGGCGGGGATGTTCGGGTTCTGAAAGACTATTCCGCTGTTGCCGCCGAAGTTGCCGCAGCGGCGATCGGCGGCGGTGTCCGAGCCGGGCGTGGAGTCGCAGTTCTTCACGTCACAGTTGGCCATGGTCGACGCGCCAGCAACGTCCAGGGTCCAGGCGGTGGCCGCCGACCAGTCCTGCCCGCTGGCCGAGAAATCGCCGTCGATGTCCAGTGACGCGCCGCTTACGGTCGCGGCGCAGGCGGCGGCGATCGACGCGTTGCCGGCGGCGGCGAACGTTTCGCCCGTTTGGAATGTGAATGCCCCGGCCGTGCCCGTGAAACTGTCGGCGGTGAAGCCTTGCGCGAAGGTGGCCACGTTGGAGCCCGTCTTGTTCACGACCACATCCTCGATCGTCAGATCGTTGAAGTCGACGCTCTGCGTGTTGCCGCCGCTGATCGTGATCGCGCCGGTGCCCTTTGTCCATGTCACGCTGGCGCCGATGGTCACGTCGCCTTGAAAGGTCACGTCGACGTTAGTCGAGTCGTT